>Ga0081455_10001774_pt1 | contig 26053 bp, 27 predicted proteins | sample TabmetS3T2R1_FD_70207 | JGI IMG/M metagenome (GOLD analysis project Ga0081455, IMG submission 70207) | Tabebuia heterophylla rhizosphere microbial communities from the University of Puerto Rico - S3T2R1 | ecosystem: Host-associated > Plants > Roots > Rhizosphere ...
GAGGCCGACGAGGATCAGCGCCGCCGGCGGGAGGAGGAGCAGGGCGTGGTGGTGCGGCACCGAGTCCTCCTCTCCCTCGGCCTCTGCCTTCAGCGGCTGGCGCGCGAGGAGCACGTCGACCTTCGGGCCCGCTCCGAGAAAGATGCGAGCGCCGGCACGCAGGAGGGCGCCCGCCGAGACGACCGCGGAGACCGTCACGAGCGCCGGCACCCAGCCGTAGCCGGAACGCGCGGCCGCCTGCTGGATCAGACCCGTGCCGAGGAAGGGGCCGAAGGGCGGCACGCCGGCCAGGGCCAGGCTGCCGATCGCCGCAGCGGCAAACATGATGCCGACGCACCACAGGACAAGCGTGGCCGACATCTCGGCTAACTCGCCGGCGAGCGATCGGTCAGTATCGCTCGTTCCCTGAGACCTTGCTGAGCACGCACCCGAGCGTTCTCCCCCAGCAGCCGCTCGACTGTCGCGAATGGGTCACTTTCGCTTTGCAGGAGACGCTTCTTGACCTGACGCCGTGTTCAGTACGCGGAAAACTCCTGCGACTAGCTGACGGTAACGACGCGAAATCAAACGAGTGACACATCCTCCACGATGTCACGGTGCATCGCAAGGGCCGTGCACTGCAGCGCGCAGATTTCGCGACCGTTCGAATCCGGCGAGGCTTAGCCGAGGATCAGCAGCAGGCGACGATACTGCCCCTGGCGATCGCCGAGAGGCAGTTCGTCGGCCGGGCTGGGCGCCGGTAGCGGCAGCCCCTTGGCGATCATCTTTTGAAGAAGCAGTCGAGCGCTGCGCGAAAGCTCGCGGATGACCTGGTCCTCGGCCACGCCAGATGCCGTGATTCCGGGAAGATCGGGTACCCACGCGACGAGCGAACCATGCTGGGTACGTCGTATCAGCGAATAGTAGCAGGCATCCATCAGCTTCCCCCAAAAACCGGAGACATGGCATCCGACCGGCGACCGAGCACGTATCCGCATCGTGAATAGTCACCCGCCGCACGGGCCAGCGAGTAGCAGGACCGCGACTTGCAAGCCGTTGTCCTTGATCCAGATCAATGTCCGCGCGAAGCCCATCGACCGGGCACCTGCTTATGCAAGCGGCATGCTCACTCGAGCCGCTATGAAGACAGCTGCCCAATCGAGTGCCATTCCGGTGGCATGCCTCTTGCGTGCTGAGTTGCTCGTTCACTGTCGCTTGCGCCGACAGCTTTCTGAAATCCATGACCGAGGAGATCCAGTCGATGGCGCTGTCGGGTTCCGATGTTTCGCTCGCTCCCAGCCTGCCGCCAATCCGCGCTGATGCTCCGGAAGAGATTCCCGTTCTGGATCTCGGTCCCTATCTCGCCGGCGAGCCGGGAGCGCTGCCGCGCCTCAGTGCGGAATTGCGCCGCGCCTTCGAGGAAATCGGCTTCTACTTCATCGTCAATCATGGCGTGCCGCAGTCACTCGTTGACGCTGCATTCGACGCGGCAGAACGGTTTCATGCTCAGCCCTTGGAGGAAAAGCTCTCGATCAAGATCAATGAGCAGATCGTCGGTTATCTGCCCATCCGCGGCGCTACGACACGTCATTCGCAGATCAACGCCAACAACAAGCCGAACGTCAACGAGGCCTTCTTCGCGAGGCGCGAGCTTGCGCCCGATCATCCGGACGTGCTCGCCGGCAAGCCATCCAGCAGCCTGAACCAGTGGCCCGCCAATCTGCCAGGTTTCCGCGAGACCGTAGTGGCCTATCAGAATGCAATGGAAGCGCTCGGCAAGTCGCTGCTGCCGATCTACGCCCTGGCGCTCGACCTGCCTGCTGACTATTTCGAACGCGCCTTCGAGACGCCGATGTACACGTTGCGGATGTCGCACTACCCGCAGCAGACGGAAGTCGTGGAGAACGAGTTCGGCTTGGCGCCGCATACTGACACCAGCTTCATGACGATGCTGGCGCAGAACAAGGTGCCGGGCCTGTCGCTTCGCTTGCCGACCGGCCGTTGGGTCGATGCACCGGCGATCGATGGTGCCCTCCTCGTCAACGGTGGAGACCTGCTCCGGCGCTGGACGAACGACCGCTTCCTGGCGACACCGCATCGCGTGGTGAACCGGTCGGGTCGGGAACGCTATGCGATTCCCTTCTTCATGGATTGCGGGGCCAACGTCGTGATGGAGTGCCTGCCGACGTGCCGCAAGGACGGCAAGCCGCCGCTCTACGAGCCGATCACCTACACCGCCTACATGGCTTGGTACCGCCAGATGAACTACGGCAAGGCCAAGGATCGAGCCGGAGTCAATCTCGCGGCCTACTGATCTCGCTTGCGTCAAGGAGTAACGGAAATGCGTCGACGGCATGCACTCAAGACCGCGCTGGGCGGAATCGCGGCACCCTTCGTGTTGGGAGCGGAGGTCCGTGCCCAAGCCAGCCGCGATGGCGTCCTGCGTATCGTCAATGCCGTCGAGCTCGACACGCTCGATCCTCATGCCGTGCTCGATACCGGCCGGCTGAACTTCAAGATCAATGTCTATGACAGCCTGTTCCGCTTCCAAGGCAATCCGCCGAAGCTCGAGCCTTGGCTCGCCGACAAGCTCGACGCATCGCCGGACGGCACCGTCTACACGCTGCACCTGAAGCATGGCGTAAAGTTCCACGACGGCACCGAGATGACCGCCGACGACGTCGTCTATTCGATGGAGCGCATGCTGGCGATGAAGCAGGGTCCCAGCCGCCTTTACCTCGACATCGTCGCTCCCGGCGCGACGCGCGCCGTCGACCGCTACACCGTCGAGTTCAAGCTGAAGCGCGCCGCAGCCCCCTTCGAGGAGCTGCTGGCCGAGTGCTACATCGTCAATTCGGCCCTGGTGAAGAAGAACGAGAAGAACGGCGACTGGGGTCGCGAGTGGATGGCGCGCAACACCGCGTCCTCGGGCAGCTGGGTGGTCACCAGCTGGGAGCCGTCGACGGGATGGGAAGCGGATCGCTTCAAGGACCATTTCAAGGGCTGGCAGGACAAGGCGCCGACCGGCGTGCGCTTCCGCACCATGCGCGAGGCCAACAGCCAAGCGCTCGCCATGCAGCGCGGCGACATCGACCTGTTCGTGGGGACGCTGTCGGTCGACCAGATCGAGAAGATGGCAAAATCGGCGAATGTCGCGCCGATGCGCGAGCCAAACCTTCGGCTGTTGCTGCTCAGCTTCAACACGAAGAAACCACCCTTCGACGACCCGCATGTCCGGCGCGCTTTCTCGATGGCTTTCGACTACGAAGGCTGGTTGAACGGCATCATGAAGGGCGCTGCCGTGCGCGCGACCGGCGCCATCCCACCGCAGCTTCCCGGCGCGGTGCCCAAACCGCTGTTCAACTACGATCTGAAGGCAGCAGCTGACGAGCTCGCCAAGGCCACGGCCAAGGTGGATCGGCCCGTGTCCATCCACGTAATGACGGGCATCGCGCGCACCGAGCAATGCGCCCAGGTCCTGCAGGCGGGCCTGAAGAGCCTCGGCATCACAGCCAACATCGTTTCCGAGACCTGGCCCACCCTGGCCAATCGCTGCCGCGCCATCGAGACGACGCCGGACATCATGACCATCTGGACCGGTCCTGAATATCTTGATTTGCAGAACTGGGTCGGCGATGCCTACGACCAGACGCGCTGGGGCGACTACAAGAGCTGTACCTATTTCAGCAGCGACGAGATCACGGCCAAGATCAAGCGTGCCTACTCGTCGCTCGATCCAGCGGAGCGCCTGAAGCTCTACAGTGAGGTGGCGGTGGCGGCGGCCGAGGGGGCCGCGTCGATCTATGTGCACAGCGAGAGCTGGTTGGGTGTGCGCAACAAGCGCGTCCAGGGATTCGTCTTCTGCCCGTCGAGCAGCGGCAACGACCTGCGCTCGGCGTGGCTCGCCGACATAGCCTGACGACCTGAATACAGGGAGCGACGGCCTTGCTCCTCCGTGTCCTGTCCCGGCTGGTCTGGAGCCTGGCGACGTTGCTTGGCGTCGTTTGCATCACCTTCGTCATCAGCAACATCGTTCCGGCCGACCCCGCAGCGCTCGTTGCAGGCGACACGGCAACACGCCAGCAGGTGGCGGAGGTCCGCGCCCGTCTCGGCCTGGACAAGCCGCTGCACGAGCAGCTCGCAAGCTATGTCGGCCGACTCGCGATCGGTGACCTCGGCAAGAGCATCTTCACCGGACGTCCCGTGGTCGACGATCTCGCGGCCAGGCTGCCGGCGACGATCGAGCTGGCGATAGCAGCGTTGCTGCTGGCGGTGGCAATCGGCCTGCCGATCGGTGTGGTGTCTGCGCTTAGGCGCGGCAGCCTGCTGGACCATATCGTTCGCGTGATCACTGTCTCTGGGTTCGCGATTGCGAGCTTCTGGCTTGCCGTCATGCTGCAGCTGTTCCTTGCCATGGAGCTCAACCTTTTGCCTTTGTCCGGACGGATCGAGGTGCCCGCTCCTCTCCCCGTCACAAGATTCCTGCTGATCGACTCCGTGCTGGCGTGGAACGGCCGCGCCTTTGTCGATGCGCTGACCCATCTTGCATTGCCGACCCTCACGCTCGCGCTGCCGGTCGCCGCCACCATCGTGCGCTTTGCCCGTATCGGCGTGCTCGACGCTATGGGCCAGTCCTTCGTGCCCTATGCCCAGGCGATGGGGCTGCCGCCCACGCTGATCGTCTCGAAGTACGTGCTGCGCTCGGCCATGACCTCCGTCGTGACCCAGATCGGGCTGGTGGCCGGGACCCTGCTCGGCGGCACGGTCGTCGTCGAGGCAGTGTTCGACTGGCCGGGTCTCGGCGGCTACACGTTCAATTCGATCGTCATGTCCGACTACAGCGCCATCCTGGGCGCCACACTCTGGATCGCTGCCGCCTACATCGTCGTCAATGTGCTGGTCGATGTCGTCCAAGCCACCATCGATCCACGCAAGAGCGCATCGTGATGGACGGTTTCCTCGGTCGATTGGCACGCGATCGGCTGGCTGCAGCGGGCTTCGCCATTATCGCAGCTTTCGTCGTGCTCGCCCTGCTGGCGCCTTTCATCGTGCCCTATCCGGACGCCGCGCATGCGATTGATCCGCTCGGCCGATTGAAGCCGCCGAGCGCAACCCATTGGTTCGGCACCGACCGTGTTGGTGGCGACGTGTTCAGCCGGCTGCTGCTCGGCGCGCGCGAGACACTGATCGTGGCGCTGGTCGGAGTTGGCGCCGCGGCTGCCGTTGGCGTGCCGGTCGGCCTGGCCGCCGGATGGGTCGACGGCACGCCGTCCAACCTGCTGATGCGCGGTGCCGACATCTTTCTTGCCATCCCACAGATCATCCTGGCCATCGTCATTGCCCAAGCGCTTGGTCCCTCCCTGCTCAACGTCATCCTGGCGCTGGCGGCGACGCTGTGGCCATGGTTCGCCAGGCTGGTGTTCGCCGAGACCCGCTCGCTTCGACGCGAGCCTTTCGTCGAAGCGTGCGATGCAATCGGCGCAAGTCCTCTGCGCACGCTCGCGCTTCACGTCCTTCCCAACCTAGCCTCGCCGCTCATCGTACGGTTCAGCCTCTCCATGGGTTTCGCCGTATTGACGGCCGCGGCCCTGGGCTTCCTCGGCCTCGGGGCGCCCGCGCCGAGCCCCGAATGGGGCCGCACCATCGCCGAAAGCCGAGAATTCCTGCCCGAAGCATGGTGGTACGCGGCGGCACCGGGTCTCGCCATCTTCCTGGTGGTCATGGGCTTCAACATGCTGGGCGATGGTCTGCGCGACGTGCTGGATCCGCGCGCTCGTACGGTCCGCAAGCCGGCACAAGGCGCCGAGGAAACGTCAGGCGGCGAGACAGCGCGCGAGGCGGCAGCATGACCACGGCTCTGCTCGAGGTCGAGAACCTCTCCGTTCGCTACCCTACCGCACGCGGACCGGCGGAGGTGCTCGATGCCGTCAGCTTGGCGGTGGGCGCGGGAGAGGTCGTGGGCCTGGTCGGCGAGAGTGGTTGCGGCAAATCCACCCTCGCGCGCGCTGTCCTGGGCATCCTGGGACAGGGTCAGGCTAGCGGCGCCATCCGCTTCAAGGGAGAAGACCTGCTGACCATGGCGCCTGGCCGGGTGCGCCGGGAGATCCGCGGCCGCGCCATCACGTTCGTGCCGCAGGATCCGTTCGGCTCGCTGCATCCGCTGTTTCGGGTGGGCCGGCAGATAGCCAATCTCCTGGCCTGGAAGGCGCCCTCGACGAAGCCGCCCTCGCCACTCGCCGAACTGCTGGCTCCTTTGCACAGAGCCTCAAGAACGACGCGCCGTGCGGCCCATGACGCTTCGCTGGAAGCGCTGCGCGACGTCCAGATCCCCAACCCGGCGCAGGTGCTGGACAAGCTGCCCGGCGAACTTTCCGGTGGCCAGCGCCAACGCGTGACGATCGCCATGGCAATCCTGCCTCGACCGCAGTTGATCCTGGCGGACGAGCCGACGACTGCCCTCGACGTCACCATCCAGGCCCAGGTGCTGAGACTGCTTCAGCGCCTGGTGCGTGACAGGGGCCTGTCCCTGCTCTTCACGACCCACGATCTCGGCGTCGCCTCGGAAATCTGCGACCGGATCGTCGTGATGTATGCGGGGCAGGATGTCGAAGTCGCGCCCACCCGAGCCTTCTTTGCCACGCCGCGGCATCCCTATACGGCGAAGCTCCTGCGGAGCCTGCCAGGCGAGGACAAGACGGAACTGCGCGGCATCCCCGGTGCGATCCCGTCGCTGGTCCGTCCGCCAGGGGGTTGCCGATTCCATCCGCGGTGCGAGCGGTCGACGGCGCGCTGTGCCATCGAGCGACCACCGCCGCGCGTGGTGGGCGCGGGCCACGTCGTACGTTGCCACCATGCCCTGGATACAAGCGCATGAATATCGGCATCGCTCCATTGCGCCAGGCTGCTGACACCCTGCTCTCCGCGCGTAACTTAAAAGTCCATTTTTCCGTCCGGCACTCCAACAACAAGGCGACGTTGCGCGCCGTCGATGGCGTCAACCTCGACATCCGAGAAGGCGAAATGCTGGGCCTGGTCGGCGAGAGCGGCTGCGGCAAATCCACGCTCGGCAAGACACTGGTCGGCCTCGTGCGGGCGACGGCAGGCTCGATTGTCTTCAAGGGAACCGACGTCGCTGGACAGTCGGCCGGCGCGTGGCGCCGGCTTCGACGCAGCCTGCAATATGTCTATCAGGACGCCGGAGCGTCGCTCGACCCGCGCTGGATCGTCGGCCGGTCCCTCGAGGAGCCCCTGGTCATTCACGCCAATCTGCCGCCAGCTGAACGCAAGCGACAGGTGCAGGAAACGCTTCGCGCGGTCGGCCTGCGCGATGAGCACGCCCTCCTCTACCCGCATGAGCTTTCCGGTGGCCAGCAGCGCCGTATCGGCTTGGCCCGTGTCCTCACGCTCAGACCCCGGCTCGTGGTGCTGGATGAGCCGACTTCCGGGCTGGATGTCTCGGTGCAGGCAACCATCCTGATGCAGCTCCGCGAGCTGCGTACAACCTACAATCTCGCCATGTTGTTCATCAGTCACGACCTTTCGGTGGTGCGGATGATGTGTGATCGAGTGGCAGTCATGTATCTTGGTCGAATCGTCGAGGAAGCCCCGACGGAGGAGCTCTTCAAACGGCCCAGCCATCCCTACACACGTGCCTTGCTCGCAGCCGTGCCGCGGCCAGGCGAGCGCCATGTCGTCGATGCTCCGTCACTGGACGGGGAACCGCCCGACCCTTCCGCCTCCTACGACGGATGCCGGTTTCGATCGCGTTGTCCGGTCGCCGGCTCCGATTGCCAGGCCGAACCGGACCTCCTCGAAGTCACCGCGCACCATCGGGTGGCTTGCCATCGCCGGCCAGTTCACGCTTAGTTCGCGACCATTCAAATTCGCCCCTCAGATTCGCCACAAGGCGACGCCTCCCTCCATGCCAGCGAGGTTGGAGATGATGGTTATGTCCGGCTCGAGCGCGAACTCGATCTTCTTGGCGTTGCCGCCACCGATGTAGAGGTGGTCGAAATTTGTCAGCCTTCGCATGTTGTCGATGGCCTTTCTGACTCGCTTGTTCCAGCGCACACTGCCCACCTCCTTGCGCGCGACGTTGCCCAGCTGCTCGTCATAGGTCTCACGATTGCGGAAGGGATGGTGAGCGAGTTCCAGGTGCGGCGCCAGCTTGCCGTCATGATAAAGGCCGGTGCCGAAGCCGGTGCCCAACGTGATCACCATCTCAACGCCCTTACCGGCAATGACAGCCAAGCCCTGCAGGTCTGCATCGTTGGCGATCCGCACCGGCCTGCCGAGCGCCCCAGCAAGCGCTTTGTCGAGGTCGAAGCCTTTCCATGCATCGTTGCCGAGATTTGGCGCCGTCAGGATCCGTCCGTTGCGCACCACGCCTGGAAAGGCGACCGATATGCGATCAAAGGCGCCGAGCGGCGCCACCAGCGCCGCCAACACCTCCACGATCCTTTCGGGCGTTGCGCCGACAGGTGTCGGCACACGAACACGATCGGTGAGCATTTGAGCGGCATCACCGATAACCGAGGCCTTGAGGCCCGTGCCTCCGATGTCGATCGCCAGCGTACGCTTGTCGGCGATGTTCACGATCTCAGCCCGTTGAGCTTCGGCCATGCCATCCTCCCCGTCATCCTTGTTGGTCAGGATACTGCCGACGCCCGCCATCGCAAACAGCTATACGAACCGGTGCTGCGTGCGTTCGCGTTTCGCAAGCTTGGGCAGCGCCTGACCCGCGATCAGCGCCTTGAAGTGCTCACTCTGCTGATGGTCGGCAAAGGCCGCCTCGTCGCGGAAGACCTCGTAGAAGAAGAACTTCTCAGGCTCGGTCAGCGACTGGTGGATCTGGAAGGCCTTGACGCCCGGCTCTCGTTGCGCCTGCGGCAGGAACTTGCGCAGGATCTCGAGGACGCTGGCGACCTCGGCAGGCTTGGCCTCCCAGAACGCGGTGACGACGAGACCATCGCGCATGGCATGAAGATCAGACATGGGTTTCTCCTTCCTTGACGATGGGAGAACCATAGGGTCACTCATCCTGCCATCGCTTCGGCCATGATCGAATCGACCGGCGTCAATCCGGGTGGATCAGGCCAGGTGGATCAGGCCAGCCGGATCAGGGGTTCGGGCCAGGCGACGCCTGTCGCGGCTCGCAACGCCGCCGTGTCCATATAGACCCTCTCTTCCGCTATGCGCCCGTCGCGCAGACGGAACTTGTCGACACCCCGCCAATCTATTCGACGACCGCCTGCCGTACGCGTCGCCTGCCACTCGATGACGATGACATCGCCGCGCGAGCTCCAATCGAGCAGCTGCCACACGTGGTCGGGTGCCGTCTCCCGCAGCAGGTCGGTCAAAGGGCCGAGCTCCTTGCCCGCGAGCGGCCCGTCGTAGAGCGGCGAATGCAGCGTCCCGTCGGGATGCCAGAGGGCAAGAAAGGCTTCGCCGTCGCGCGCTGCCCAGGCCGCCGCGAAGCGGGTGACGAAGTCTTGAATGTCGGCGTCGGTCATGTCGATGCTCCGTGTGGGGAGCCGATGCTATGCGGCGTCGAGCTGTTGGGTCTGGCGCATTCCGGACGCGACGTCCGGTCTAGAAATCCTCGGCCAGCAGGTCGTACGAGCCTTTGCGCCCACGCTCGTACACTTTGGTTGCCGTCGCGTAGATCAGCTCCCGGTTGAGATCGAAGGCTTTCAGGAGCCCCGACTCGCTGCAGGGCATATCCGGCTGGATCTGTTTCAGCGCGCGTTCGCCGACGAAGAATGGCGCTTCCATGGCGCCATCGTACCCCGAGAAACGAACGGCATGCACGGTGCCATCATAGAAGCGGCTTTCGTTGGGAAAAGCCAACGACATGAGCTGGAGGCTCCTTCATCCCGTCGGGCGACGCTCAAGGGACGAACGCCACAGACGTTAGGACGTTGCCGACACCTCCAACGATGTGCGACCACGTCGTGAAAAAAGGAAGGACAAATGGCATCCAATCGCTTGATCCTCGACACCGACGGCGGCGTTGACGACGCCCAGGCGCTTATGCTGCTGATCGCGAACGGCCGCCCGCCCGACGCCATCACCACCGTGTTCGGCAACGTGAGCCTGGAAGCCGCCACCGCGAACGTCTTGGCGACATTGGCCGTCGCCGGGGCAAGCATTCCGGTGCACGCGGGCGCCGCGGATCCGTTGGCGCAGGAGAGGATCGACGCGCGCCATGTTCACGGCGAAGATGGATTGGGCGGCGCGCCGCGGCCCGAACGAACCGCCGATGTCGCCGGATCGGATGCAGTCGGCTTCCTGGTCTCCACGCTTTCGGGCGCCGCAGCTGCAGCCCAGCGCGTCGACCTCCTGATGATCGGCCCGCTCACCAATCTGGCGCTGGCGCTCCAGCGTGCGCCGGGCATCATCGGTGGTATCGGGGAGCTGACGATCATGGGCGGTACACTCTACGGCCGTGGCAACGTGACGCCGGCTGCCGAGTTCAACATCTTCTCGGACCCTGAAGCGGCTGCCATCGTATTTGGCGCAGCCCTCCAAACGACGGTCGTTCCATGGGAGCCCTGCCTGATGCATGTCCTGGGCGGCGAGGAGATCGACCGCATGTTCGAGTCTGTCGTCGAGTGCGATTACAAGACGTTCGCGCGCGCCTTGGTTCAGAACGAGCGGGAAAGGCATGTCCGCAGCGGCCAGGGAGATTGCCTTTTCTTCATCGATCCGTTGGCCGCCGCCGTTGTCGTCGAGCCCGGCATCGTGACCCGGTCCCTGCGCGCTTCGCTCGGCGTCGCCGTCGCGCCGGGCATCGCCCGCGGCATGACGATCGTTGACCCATCCGGCCGGTTGGCGACGCCAATGGTCACCTTGATCGAGGAAGCCCGTCTCGACCGCCTTGCGGCGCTTTACGCGGCGTCGGTGGCTTGCCCGCCAGGGTCCATGCGCTAGCTTTTCTTATGGCTGCCCTCCAAACAAGCATGCCTGAATGATGCTCATTGCTTTGCCCTTGGCATGAAATGAGCTAGTTGATGAGGAGAATTGGAAGAACTTTCTACGGCGAGCACGAATGCCTGGCATGGCGAAACCGGTGGTTGGTGTGATCGGCAGCGCGCATGTCATCAACGACCGACACAACGTGCAGATTGTCGGACGCAGCAATCTGCGCGCGGTCGCGGAAGTCGCGGGCGCCCTGCCGTTGATGTTCGCCGGCACGCCGGACATCACCGACATCGATGCGTTGCTGGGTGCGGTCGACGGCATCCTGCTGACAGGCGCGCGTGCCAACGTCCATCCCACCTGCTTCGGCGTCGAGCCCGATGCCCGGCACGAGCCCTATGATCACGAGCGCGACGCGATGGCGCTGACCCTGATCAAGGCTTGTGTCGAGCGTGGCGTCCCGCTGTTCGGCATCTGCCGAGGGTTTCAGGAAATGAATGTGGCGTTCGGCGGCACGCTACATCCTGAGATTCGCGACTTGCCGGGGCGCATGAACCATCGCATGCCGCGGCTGCCCAACGGCGAAGTTCATCCCGATCCTCTTGTCGTGTTCGCCGACCGCCATGAAGTGCGGCTGGCAGCGGGTGGCATCTTCGCGACGCTGATGGGCCGCGACACGATTCGCGTGAACTCCCTGCACGGCCAGGGCATTCTCGAGCCTGGTCAGCGGGTTGTTGTCGAGGGCATCGCCGAGGACGGCACGATCGAAGCCATCCGCGTCGCCGACGCCCCTGCCTTTGCGCTGGGTGTCCAATGGCACGCCGAATACGACCCGCAGCGCAACCCTATCAATCGCGCCCTGTTCAAGGCCTTCGGTGCCGCACTGCTGGAGCACAGACAGGCCTAAACCGCTGCCTGGATGCGCAACCGAACCAGGCGCGTGCCCATGATTGTGGCGGCGAGCGCCGCCAGAACGAAGCTCGTCGGCACCCAGAAGGCAGCGCTCACCACCGCGCTGCGACTCAAGCCAGAGGACAGGCCCGCTGCATTCGCCACCAGACCCGCCGCCGCGGCGCCCAACGCGAAGCCCGTTTGCTGCACGGTGGCGACCGCGGATGCAGCGAGATCCTCTTCGCCCGAGCGAGCGCCTGTCATGATCCTTTGTGCCGTGAACGCCCAGCAGGACCCGATGCCGGCACCGACCAAAGCGATGGCGGGAAAAGCGAGCGGCACGGGTCTAAGAGGCATAAGCACCGCGAGCGCGAGCAGGCCCGCGGCCATCGTTACAGGCCCAAGGACCAGCAGGCGATCCGTGCGCTCCGGCGGCGTGCCGGCGACCGCCAAGGAGACGGCCGTCCAGCCGAACGACGCGCCGGCCACCATGTAGCCTGCACTCAGGGGATCAAGCCCATGCAGGCCCTGGAGGAAGATCGGCACGAAGATCTGCAGCGGGCTGTAGGTGATCGAGATCAGCAGGACAAGCCACATGCCTGTACCGGTGATCGAGCCGAGCGAGAAAGCGTCGCGCGGCAGCAACGGCTTCTCGGCACGCCGATCGATCCGCAAGACGAGAACGAGAGCTGCGAGGGTCGCCACGAACAGGGCAAGCTTGACCAGCGGCCCGGCAGCGACGGCGGTCAGCGACAGCGCAGCAATGGCAAGGCAGATCAGGGCGACCCGAAGCCCCGGAATGCGCGGTGGCGCGCCCGTACTCACGGTTCGCGGCAAGGCGAGGCGAGCGCCTGCCGCCAGAATGCAGGCAAGTGCCGTAACCGCAAAAAAAGCGCCACGCCAATTTCCGTAGCGGGCGAACACGCCGCCGACCAAGGGACCCACCAGGATCGACAGGCTCCAGGTGCCGGACAGCAAGGCGAAAGCGCGCGGCCACAGGCGATCGGGGAAGGTGTTGCGTATCAGCACGTACGCCATGGCGGCCAGCAATCCGCCACCGAAACCCTGGACGAAGCGTCCGGCCACGACCTGCGTCATCGATGGCGCCAAGGCGCAGATCAGGGCTCCCACGCCGAAGATCAGCCCGCCGGCGCAAAAGACGCTGCGCGCGCCGGCGATGGCCGCGAGATAGCCGGTGCAGGTGGCGGCGATGATCGACGACGCCAGGAAGGCTGTGGCGGTCCAGCTCATCATCCGTGCACCGCCCACTTCCTCGACCACGCTCGGCAGCACGGTCGCAAGCATCAGCACGTTCATCGAATGCAGCAGGATGCCGCCCATCAGCACCGCTACCGCCGGCAGCCAGGCGGGTCTCAGCAGAGCCGACCAGCCCTCCCCTTTCGATTCCTTGCCCATTGCGAGCGTTTCCCCTTGCCTGGCCTGCGATGAGAGTTGCGCTGCAGTCCATCTCGACCTAATTTGATAAGCAATTACTTTTTAATAAGTAACCACTTGCTTAAAGGACCGTCAAGCCGCGATGGCGCGCTCGAGTGAAGATCGCATCCTGTTCCAGCTCAAGGCGCGCGGGGCGCAGACCGCCTCCGATATTGGCGTACGGCTCGGCATCACGGCCACCGGGGCACGCCAGCATCTTGGCCGGCTCGAGATCGATGGGTTGGTCGAGGCCGAGACACAGCGTCAGGGTCGTGGCCGTCCGAAAAAGTACTGGCGCTTGACGAGTCGCGGTCACGGCCGCTTCCCCGATCGACATGCTGACCTCACGCTCGAGCTGTTGCAGGCGACGAAAGTGATATTCGGCGACAAGGGCCTGGAACGGCTGATACGGCGGCGCGAAAGCGACAGCCTCGCCCACTACCGACAGGAAATCTCGCAAGAGCGTACGCTGGCTGCCAAGCTCGCAGCACTTGCCGAGATCCGCAGCCGTGAGGGTTACATGGCGAGCTGCACCGAAGAGGCGGAGGGCACGTTCCTTTTCGTCGAGGATCATTGTCCGATCTGTGCGGCGGCAGCGAGCTGCCAAGCACTCTGCCGGTCTGAGCTCTCGATCTTCCGCAGGGTGCTGGGCGACGGGGTCGCGGTCGAACGCGTCGACCACGTCCTCGCCGGCTCCCGGCGCTGCGCCTATCGCATCCGCTCAACGGGCGCCCCGAGGCCCGCCTCGCCACCCTGAGCGCCGAGGTATGGGTCCGAAAACCGCCAGCAGCTGCAGCGCCATTGTGCGAAGATGGCGCCATGGAATTGCTCGACCGCAGGACCTACTACCGCGCCTTCCAGAGCCGCGATGCCCGCTTCGATGGGCGCGTGTTCGTGGGCGTCACCTCGACCGGCATCTATTGCCGTCCAATCTGCCCGGCCCGTACGCCGAAGTTCGAGAACTGCCGCTTCTTCGCCTCGGCGGCGGCGGCGCAGGAGGCGAGCTTCCGCCCCTGCCTGCGCTGCCGGCCCGAGATCGCGCCCGACCTCGCTTTCTGGCGCGGCACGGCCAACACGGTGAGCCGCGCGCTGGCGCTGATCGGCGAAGGCGCGCTCGACGGCGAGGACACCGATGTCGAAAGTCTGGCCGCGCGGCTGGGCGTCGGCGGCCGCCAGCTTCGTCGACTATTCCAACGTCATCTCGGCGCCTCCCCCATCGCCGTCGCCCAGACGCGGCGCGTGCTGTTCGCCAAGCAGCTTTTGCACGACACGCATCTGCCGATGGCCGAGGTGGCGCTGGCCTCTGGCTTCGGCAGCGTGCGCCGATTCAACGAAACTTTCCGCGACCTGTTCGGACGGCCGCCCAGCGCCTTGCGTCGTAAGGGGAGCGCCGATCATTCCGCACGCGAGAGCGTGACGTTGCGCCTCGCCTATCGTCCACCTTATGACTGGCCCGGCATGTTGGCGGCGTTGACTGTGCGCGCAGCCCCCGGCACCGAATGGACCGAGCACGACGTGTGGCACCGTCGCCTCGCGCTGGACGGCGAGGAAGGCACAGTCGCGGTGGCCCACCTGCCCGAGCGCAACTCGGTGCTCGTGACCATCCGCTTCCCATCGGTGAAGGCCTTGCCGGCCATCGTGTCGCGGGTGCGCCGCGTGTTCGATCTCGGCGCCGACATCGCCACCATCGGCAGCCATCTGGCGCGCGATCCCAGGCTGGCTCCGCTGATTGCCAAGCGCCCCGGCCTGCGCGCGCCCGGCGACTGGGAGCGCGAGACGATGCCGATCGCATCCGGAACCAGCGCACCAGCCGCGTGGCGGCCATGGCACGCTTACGCCGCTCAACATCTCAGGATGGCCAACCATGGCTGACTCCCTCGCTTTCGTCTTCGACAGGCTGCAGACGCCGATCGGCGAATTGCTGATCGTGGCCGACACTGACGGCAACCTGCGCACCATCGATTGGACTGACCACGAGGCGCGCATGCGACAACTGCTCGACCGTTACTACGGAAAGGGCGGCTATACGCTGACGGCAGCGCGCGATCCGGGTGGCCTCACACGCGCCATGCGCGCCTATTTCAAGGGCGAGATCGACGCCATCGACAAGCTGCCGGTTGCGACCACCGGCACGCCCTTCCAGAAAAGCGTATGGCGGGCACTGCGCCGTATCCGCAGCGGCCAGACGATCAGTTACGCCGAGCTGGCGCGCCGCATCGACCGGCCCAAAGCGGTACGCGCGGCCGGACTGGCCAACGGCCAGAATCCGATCAGCATCGTGGTGCCCTGCCATCGCGTGATCGGCTCCGACGGTACCCTGACCGGCTACGGCGGCGGGTTACCGCGCAAAAAGTGGCTGCTCGAGCACGAAGGCGCATTGATGGGCTAAAACGGCGTCCAATGGACGCCCTCACTGACTTCGGCCTTTCTTCGCCGTCACGGCCATGCCGATCTGCTACGCCTTGGAAAAGCGCAGCCCCTGGCGATCTGGGGGCTGGTAGCCCTCGAGCGCTGGCGCAGTGAATTGTGGCAAACTCGCTGAGCAAGCAGAGGTGACCATGCGCTACGGCTTCTATCTTCCCACCCGCGGCCCCACCGCCACCCGCGACGGCATCCTCGCCCTCGCGCGTGAAGGCGAGCGGCTGGGGCTGCACTCCGCCATGATCGCGGACCACATCGTCTTCCCGGTGGAGAGCCAATCGGCCTATCCCTATACGCTCGACGGCAGGCATCCTGGAGGCGGCGACGCGCTTGAAACATTCTCCATCCTCGGCGTGGTCTCCGGCGCGACCGAGAAGCTGCGCCTCGTCACGTCGGTGCTGGTGCTGCCCTACCGCAACCCGGTGCTGACGGCCAAGATGGTAGCGTCGCTGGATGTCCTGTCCGGTGGGCGCATCACGCTGGGTGTCGGCGTCGGCTGGCTGAAGGAGGAGTTCGAGGCGCTGCGTAGCCCCGAGTTCGACCGGCGAGGCGCCGTGACCGACGAATGGATCGCGATCTTCAAGCAGCTCTGGGGCTGCTCGCCGGCCAGCTTCAACGGCAGGTTCTACAAATATGCCGACATTCGCGCCGAGCCCTTCCCACTGCAAAAACCTCATCCGCCGATCTGGGTCGGCGGCCACTCCAAGGCCGCGTTGCGCCGCACCGCGCGGCATGGTGATGGCTGGCATCCCGTTGGCGCCATTGCGGCTTCGCCGCTGCCGCCCGAGGAAATGCGGGCACACCTCAGGGCGCTGAAGCAATTGACAGAAGCGGAGGGCCGCGACTTCTCGGCACTCACCATCTCCTACAAGGCGCCGTTGTATGACGCCGGCGTTCCCGATCGTGACGGCAGCCGCCGCAGCTTTTCCGGCACCCCGGACGAGATCGCGGACGATATCCGGTCGTTCGCCGCCATCGGCGTGCACGAGCTCATCTTCGACTTCCGTGGCAGCGCGATCGGCGAGAGCATCGAACGGCTGCAGCGGTTTGCGACGGAGGTGATGCCGCTGGTGGACGACTAACGACACCGGCGGCCTGATCGTGCAGTCGCAATGGCGGTGGCAACACAGATCACTGCAATGATCACGAACGTCCGAGACATGCCTACCGCGTCGGCCAAGGCGCCGGCCAGAGGCGCACCAACGAGTCCGCTGCCAAGGATGCCGATGCTGTAAAAAGCCATCACGCGCCCCCGCATGTCGTCGCGTGACCGCAGCTGCAAGGTGCTGCTGACCGTGACGTTGAAGAAGCCGCAGCAAGTTCCGAGCAAGAGCAAGCCGCACAGCGTGAAGCAGACGCCCAAGGGGAAGGCGAGCCAGACATGGACGAGTCCCAACAAGGCACATCCCATAGCGACCATCACCGCACCTGGCTTGACCCACGAGGCGACGAGCAGCGATCCGCTCACCGCGCCCAAACCCAGGCACGACATCGCCGCACCATACAGCTCGCTCGTCCCGCCCAGCACACGTGATGCAAGGAGCGGCACCAGGACCTGGAAGTTGTAAGCGGCGACAAAGATCACGCCCATGGCGACAACGGTGAGCCACAGGACGCGGTCACGTCGGACGTAGGACAGGCCGTCGCGAACCTGGCCGGGCTTGCGCTCGACCAACCTGGCGACGTGGAGACGCGCAATATCGAGCCTCGTCAAGGCGAGAACGACAAGCCCGAAACTGACGGCATTGATGAAGAAGCTCGGAGCTGTGCCGAAGGACACAATGAGAAGGCCACTGACCGCAGGCCCGACCATCCGCCCGCACGACGTCGCGGCGTTGTTCAACGCCACCGCATTCGGCAAGTCCGTCTCGCCGACCAGGTCCTTGACGAAGCTGAGCGATGCCGGCCTGTCGATCGACAAGACGAGCCCGAGCAGCAGCGCGGCGCTCCAGATCATCCAAAGCTGAACCACGTGCAAGGCAGCCAGCAAGCCGAGAGCACCAGCCAGCAGCGCGAGCGTGCTCTGGGTTGCGATCAGCAGGCGGCGACGGTCGAAGCGGTCCGCAAGCACGCCGCCATACAGGCCGAAGAACACGAGCGGCCCGAACTGAAGCGCGTTTGTGATCCCGAGCGCCAGGCCGGAGTCACTGAGCTGCAGGATCAACCAGTTCTCGGCCGTGATCTGTATCCAAGCCCCGATGCCCGATCCGATTTGGGCGGCAAAATAGACCCGGAAATTGGGATTCCGCAGACTCGCGAAGGTGGTCGCAGACCTCGCCACAAGAGCCAACGGCGCACCACTTCTACGTCTTCGACCCGCGGATCGTAAAGGTGCACTACTGACACCGCCATGTCAGGAGCTATCGAAGGATGCCAGATGCCCAGGCGCAGGCCTCCGCCATCGCCGCATCGGCCCCCGCCACGAGACCAACCCAGAACAGGAAGCCGTGGTTCATGCCGCTGCGGCGCGTGACTTCCACCGGCACGCCTGCCGTGCGCAGGCGGTCGCCGTAGCGCTCGGCCTCGTCACGCAACGGATCGTACTCGGCGCTCATGACGTACGCCGACGGCAAGCCGGCGAGGTTCTGTGCCTGCAAGGGCGAGGCATGCGGATGGCTGGCCTCGGCCGCATCGCTCAGATAGTGCGCCCAGAACCATTTCATGGTGTCGCGGGTGAGGCCGTAGCCGTCGGCATTGTCGACATAGGAGGGCGTGCCGGGCGTGTGGTAGTCCGTCACGGGATAAAGCAGCATCTGGCCGCGGAGCGCGGGCCCGCCTTCGTCACGCACGCGCAGCGCCGTCACAGCGGCCATATTGCCGCCGGCGCTGTCGCCGGCCAGCATGATGCGGGCCGAATCAGCACCCAGCTCTGCTGCATGCGCCGCCGTCCAACGCGTGGCGGTGAGGCAGTCATCTGGCCCCGCTGGAAACTTGTGCTCGGGCGCAAGGCGATAGTCGACCGAGACCACCACGCAGCCGATGCCGGCGGCGAGGTTGCGACACATGCCATCGTGCGTGTCGAGGCTGCACAGCACGAAACCGCTGCCGTGGAAAAACACCATGAGCGGAAACGGGCCCTGCCCGACTGGTGTATAGATCCGCAGCCGAATCGGGCCGCGCGGTCCCTCGATGGAGCGCTCCGAGACAGTTGCTACCTTGGCCGGCGGCGCCATCAGGGCGATGCGTGCCTCGTATTGCCGCCGCGCGTCTGCGACCGGCAGCGTATGCGTCGCCGGCACGCCGGTTCCGCGGTCGAGCAAGGCTTGGATCTGCGGATCGACCGCCATGTCTTCTCCCTCTGGTTCCAACGCGGTCGACTAGACGGCGAGGCAGGCCGTTTGGCGAGCCTTGCCGCTTGTCTGCCCTCGTCTTGCGAGGTCGGATTCCGCGGCGCGGATCGAACGTCAGATCCCAAAGATCAAGCGGCGAGCTTGATGCCGAACGATTGCAGGTTGGGGGCGATGCGTTCGGTCAACAGGCCGACCTTCCGCAGGTTGCGAACCAGGCCGTCATGCAGGTCACGGCGGAAGAACTTGCGGAAGGCGGTCTCGTCGCCGCCCGCCGCGCGCTCGCGGCGGAACTGCTTGATCTCGTCGAGCTCGGCCTTGCCGAAGCCCATCTCCTGGTAGGCCGCCAGCGGGAAGATGCCGGAGAGCGTGCGGCTCAGCGCCCAGACGGCAAAGTCCTCCATCTCGCGGTGCTCGGCCTCGGTCGCCTGGCCGACGATCTCCGGCAGTGACAGCATGGCGAAGCCCATGTGGCGCGCTTCGTCCTGCAAGATTCGGCGGCACACTTGGCGGAGCACGGCATCCTTCGAGGACTCCGCCAGCATCCGGAACAGGGAGACCGCGAAAGTCTCGGCGACGAGCTGCAGGCCGATCGTCTTGAGGTACCAGGACGAGGTACCCAGCAGCGTGTCGAAGATCTCCTTCACGTTGCCGCCTACCGGATAGGTCTCGCCGTCCAGCCTGAGTTCAAGGTAACGATGCAGCACCTCGTTGTGCCGCGCCTCGTCGGCGACCTGCGTCGACTGGAAGAGCTTGGCGTCCTGGCCATGCACGTTCTCGACAAGCTGGCTGCACAGCAGCATCGCGCCATGCTCGCCCTGCACCAGGGTCGAGAGGCGCCAGCGTGTCACCCGGCGATTGAGCTCGACTCGGCCGGCCTCCGACATACGGTCCCAGAAACGCGTGCCGTGGATGTCGACGAGATCGTCCGAGATCAGCCCCCCATCGCCTTCGAGCGGAACGTCCCACGCGATATCGCGCGCGGCATTCCACTGGTCGAGCTTCGCCTGCTCGTAGAGCCGGCGCAGGTCCGACTGGTCGCTGTGGTAGTCATGGCGGAAGTACGCAGTGTTACGCGTCTCGACCGGGTGCCCGTTGCTCACGGCGTTCCTCCATGTCGTTATTTGAACAAACGTTAGGAGAAAACGCGAGCATGTTCAACGTGGTCGGCAGCACGGTCCGTCAGGCGTGCCCGGCAAAATGGACGACCACGGCGAACGCCACCATGCCGATCGCGACCGCCGCAATGGGCAGCAAGGTCTCGATGGTGGCAATTGAACCGCGGACCCGACCGGTCGATGTATCCACATCCCGGCATATCCAGTTGCCGAACGAGCCCATGTGGCATTCCCGGTCGCCCAGGTCGTCACGCGGGTTGCGCCGCCGGGTCAACCATAGCAACGTCACCAAGCCGATGCTGACGAAGAAGAAGCCACTGACAATCACCAGCAGCATGTCGGTGATGCCGCGGCCGGCAAATCCCCAGGCTGCCAGCACATACAAGGCGCCGAGCAGGACGATTGCCTTGAACACGCCCGGATGAAAGGCTGCCGACCGAAAGTCGTAGCGTGAAACAGGATCGCTCATGACATCTCTCCTTTGGAAGGTGAGCCGTCCTGAGAGGAATGTCGGCGGCCGCCCGCGCTCCGCTGCGACCGGATGGCGCGCCAGAGTTACGAAGAACGCTGTGAAACGACAGCGCCGCGGTGCCGGAGGCGCAGTCGGGAGACCGGCTCGCGGCCGTCCTCGGCGGGCTGGTAGACCACGCTGAACAGGGTGCGCGCGCGCGCGAGCGCCTCGTCAAAGCCCTTCTGCTCGCTTTCGAACGAATCGAAGCCGCAGCGCAGCATGAAAGGCAACTGATCCTGCAGCACGTTGCCGGTGGCCCGCAGCTCGCCACCATAGCCCAGGCGGCCGCGCAGCAGGCGGGCCTGGCTGTAGGCACGGCCGTCGCTGAACTTGGGGAAGTGCAGCGTTACCAGATCGATGCGCGACACGTCGCAGACCAGCGTCTCGACCGGATCGGTGTTGGCAAGCGCCAACCCGATGGGGCCGCGGCATGCCAACAGGGCCGCCCGTGCTTCGCGCCAACGCGCGAAATTGACCAGCACCGGTCCTTCAGCCGGAACCGGCTCATCGTCGGCAAGCTTGTGCCACGGATCCTCGACCATTCCGTTTTCCCTAAACAGCGGCATAGACGCGTTCCTTGAAAGGTTTGAGACCGATACGGCGGTAGGTGTCGACGAAGCGCTCGCCGTCGTTGCGCGACTCCAGATAGGTCCCGACCAGGGCGTCGACCGCCTCCACCACCTTGTCGGCCGGCACCGCCGGACCAAGGATGGTACCGAGCGCGGTCTTGCCGAAGTCGACATCGCCGCCCAGGCTGATCTGGTAGAGCTCGACGCCGTTCTTGTCGACGCCGAGAATGCCGATGTGGCCGACATGATGGTGGCCGCAGGCGTTGATACAGCCCGAGATCTTGATCTTCAGATCACCGATATCGTGCTGGCGGGCCAGCTCTGCGAAATGCCGCGAGATGCGCTGCGCCACCGGGATCGAGCGCGCATTGGCGAGCGCACAGTAGTCGAGTCCCGGGCAGGCGATGATGTCGGTGATCTTGCCGACATTGGCCTCGGCGAAGCCGAGCTTGCCCAGCGCCCGCCACACCGCCGGCAGATCCTCGATCGCGACATGCGGGAAAACCAGGTTCTGCTCGTGGCTGACGCGGATCTCGCCCTGGCTGTAGGCATCGGCGATGTCGGCGACGCCCTCCATTTGCGCCGAGCTGGCATCACCCGGCGGCGCTCCGGCCGGCTTCAGAGAGACAGTCACGATGGCGTAGCCCGGCATACGGTGCGACGACACGTTCGACTTCAGCCAAAGCGCGAAGTCGCGATCCTCGAGCTTCAGCACCTCGACCGCACGAACCACGGCGAGCTTTGGAGACAGATCAGGCGGCGCGAACTGGCGCGCGATCGCCTCGATCGTCTCGGCCGGCAGCTTGAGCGCGCCGTCTTTCATGGCGGCGTACTCGGCCTCGACTTCCTCGCGCATCTTCTCGGCGCCGATCTCGTGCACCAGGATCTTGATGCGCGCCTTGTAGATGTTGTCGCGACGGCCGTAGCGATTGTAGACGCGCAAGGTGGCCTCGAGATAGGCCAGCAGCTCGTCGCGCGGCAGGAACTCGCGCAGGGTCTTGCCGATCAGTGGCGTGCGGCCAAGGCCACCTCCTACGATCACCTCGAAACCCACCTGGCCTGCCTCGTTGCGCCACAGGCGCAGGCCGATGTCGTGCACCCGCACGGCGGCGCGGTCGTTCGGCGAGCCGGTGATGGCAATCTTGAACTTGCGTGGCAGAAAGCTGAATTCGGGATGCAGCGTCGACCACTGACGCACGATCTCACACCAGATGCGCGGGTCCTCGATCTCGTCCGCCGCAGCGCCGGCAAAATGATCGGCAGTCACGTTGCGGATGACATTGCCCGAGGTCTGGATCGCGTGCATGTCGACTTCGGCGAGCGCCGCGAGAGCGTCGGGCGCATCTTCGAGCTTGATCCAGTTGAGCTGCAGGTTCTGGCGGGTCGTGAAATGGCCATAGCCGCGATCATACTTGCGCGCGATATCGGCGAGCTTGCGCAACTGTCGCGAGGACAGCGTGCCATACGGGATGGCGATGCGCAGCATATAGGCGTGAAGCTGCAGGTAGAGCCCATTGGTGAGCCTGAGTGGCTTGAACTGCTCCTCCGTGAGCTCGCCCGCCAGGCGGCGACGCACCTGGTCGCGAAACTGCTCTACCCGCTCGGCGAGCAGGGTGCGGTCGTAGTCGTCGTATCGGTAAAAGTGGGTATCAGGCATAGCGCACCGCATCCGCCGCAATGGCATCAAAAGTCAGGCCCGACGCACGGATCTTCTCGCGCAGGCTGACCGGCGAGAGCGTGCCGTCGTCGTCTTCGGTCACGGCAACCAGGAAAGCATCGACAACGCCCCAGGATTCGGCTTTCGCGCGCTGCAGAAGGATCTCGCCGGCGCGCTGGTCGCGGGCCACAGCGGCGCGATCCAGGCGGGTCGTCCAGTCGCCTGCATCGTCGAGGAAAACCACGACGCCGTCGACCAGTCGGTTGGCGGAGGCGACCACGAGGTCGCCGCTGAGATTCTTGGCCATCAAGACACCTTTGCCAGAGAGGATTGCTCGGCGGCGGCAAAGGCCGCCACGTCGCCGACGATGATGAGAGCAGGACCGGCCTCACTGCGGGAGGCATGGGGAGCAGCGAGCCGCGGCAGATCGGCGAGCCGGCCTACCGACGCCCGCTCATCGGGCCGCGTGCCATTCTCGATGATGGCGACCGGCGTTCGGGGATGCGCGCCGGCGGCCAGCAGGCGATCGCGAACCGAGGTAGCCTCCGTAGCACCCATGTAGATGGCAAGCGTGTGGCCTTGCGCCGCCAGCGCCGGCCACGCCGCCTCGCGGCTGCCTTCGGCACTGTGGCCGCTCACGAAGGTTACAGCTGACGCCACGCGACGATGGGTCAGTGGGATGCCGACAGACGCCGCACAGCCCAGGGCAGCGGTGATGCCGGGAACGACGGTGAAAGGCAGGCCCGCGTCGCTGAGCGCTTCGACCTCCTCGCCGCCGCGTCCGAACATGAACGGGTCGCCGGCCTTGAGCCTCAGCACCGTCTGGCCTGCCCGTACACGGCGCACCAGCTCCCCATTGATCTCGGCCTGCGACCAGCCGGACCCGCCCTTGCGCTTTCCAACGACCAAGCGCTCGGCATCGCGACGAGCACGGTTGAGGATGGCGGCGGGCACCAGCTCATCGTACAGGATGGTATCCGCTTCCTGCAGAAGCTGCGCGGCACGCAAGGTCAGCAGGTCGGGATCGCCCGGTCCGGCTCCGACGATATGGGCAATGCCGACAGGCGTTAGTCGCCGGCGGGCATTGTCGAGCTCGCCGAAAGCGCTGCGCCGCGCCGCAGCGTCATCTCCCGCCAAAGCAAGCCGGGCCGCCGGCCCTTCGATCAGGCGCTGCCAGAACTTCTGCCGACGAGCCGGATCCGAAATCAGCGCGTTCACCTGGGCACGGAAGGTTGCCGCCAGATGGGCCAGGGAGCCGATCCGTTCGGGCAAGGCCGTTTCGATGCGATGGCGTAGCAGCGCGGCAAGCGTCGGCGAGGCGCCGCCGCTGGAAATGGCGACCACAACCTCGCCACGATCGACAATGGCGGGCACAATGAAGTCGCAAAGCTGCGGCCGGTCGGCAACGTTCACAGGCACCCCTACCGCCTTGGCTAGGCGCTGTGCCTCAGCATCCTGCTGAAGCTCGCCTGTCGCGATGAAGGCGGCAGCGGCGCCACGGTAGTCAGCAGGTCCGCCCACTGACACCAGACGCTTGACCTCGGCACCTGCGGACAGAGCCATCTCAGCTCGTCGGTCAGCCGAGGCTCCCCCGCCCACGACGATGACCTTGCGGCCGGCCAAATCAAAGAAAAGGGGCAGATGCTTCACGATACGGCCTGGGATTTGCTCAGTATTTAGTCTTGGGCTCTGATCTGGCGTGTCTTCGCATATTCGCCATGACTTGAGTTTCCGAAGGTTTCCGGGGCCTAAGCATTTCTTGCCGTAGGCGGGCGGGTGGAAGAAATTTTTTCCACCCCTTGAACGAAATCCGCCCCTTCCTAGATCAATGTCGTTCCCGCGCCCATTCGGGGTGGGGACGCCAAAAACATCGCTCATAGGAGGATGATCAATGCGTACGTTCGACTATTCCCCGTTCTATCGTGCCACCGTCGGCTTTGATCGCGTTTTCGATCTGCTGGATTCGGTGGTCAGCCAGCCTGGCGTCAACGGCTATCCCCCGTACAACATCGAGAAGGCAGGCGAGAACGCCTACCGCATCGTGATGGCTGTCGCGGGCTTCAGTGAAGCCGAGCTCAACGTGACCCAGAAGGAGAATGAGCTTCTGGTCACCGGCCAGACCAAGCAGAACGGTGACGACAATCGGCAGTATCTGTACCGCGGCATTGCCGGCCGCAACTTCGAGCGCCGCTTCCAGCTCGCCGACCATGTCAAGGTCGTGGGCGCCAAGCTTGCCAACGGCTTGCTGACGGTTGAGCTGCAGCGCGAGATTCCCGAGGAGAAGAAGCCCCGGGCGATTGCCATCGAGGCCGAAGCCAAGCCGGCCCTGACCCACTAAGGTCCAGCTGAGTAGTCACAGGTAATCACAGAGAGCGCCGCGGGAAACCGCGGCGCTTTTCATTGCCGGAACACGGACCTCCAGGTCCGCGCTCCGCAAATGATCACGCCTTCGCGGCGTACTTGCCGGTGAGCTGCGGCGTATGTGCGCCCTCGCCGCCCTTCTCCCTATGCTCCAGGCGTGTCGTGCGGGCCCAGGTGCGCTTGTGCTCGTCCTTCACGTTGATGTGCAGCGTGCCGACCTTCTCGACCGTAAGCTCGATTTTGTCGCCGTCCATGAAGGCGTGCAGGCCGCGATGGTTGGTGCCGGTCGCCAGGATGTCGCCGGGCTCGAGCGTGTGGATCGAGCTTGCCCATTCGATGCAGCGCGGGATCTGGTGGGCCATGTCGCTGGTGTTGAACTTCTGCATCACCTCGCCGTTGTTCTTGAGGGCGATCGCAAGGTTCTGCGGATCGGCGATCTCGTCGGCCGTGACGATGCAGGGTCCGATGGGCGCAAAGGTGTCGCGCGACTTCATCTGGAAGAAGACGTTGCCAGGTGGCGGCAGCCCGCGCGCCGAGCCGTCGATGAAGCAGGTGTAGCCGAAGATATGGCCCATGGCGTCGCCCTGGGAGACGCGCGTCGCGCGCTTGCCGATCACGAGCGCAAGCTCCGCCTCGCCCTCGAAGATCGAGGCCGGCACGTCGGGCAGCACCATCGTGTCGCCATCGCCGATCACCGCCGTGGCGGCCTTGTGAAAGGCATTGATCTGCGGCTTCTCCTTGAGCGTGCCGTCCTCCATGTAGTTCACCGCCATGCAGACGATGTTGCCGGGCTTCGGCACTGGCGGACGCAGGCGCACGTCCTTCAGCGGCACGCCCTTGCCGTCGGCAGCAGCCTTCTCGACCTTCGTCTTGTACCCATCCCATTTGGCGATCAGGCCAATGAT
>Ga0081455_10001775_pt1 | contig 26053 bp, 27 predicted proteins | sample TabmetS3T2R1_FD_70207 | JGI IMG/M metagenome (GOLD analysis project Ga0081455, IMG submission 70207) | Tabebuia heterophylla rhizosphere microbial communities from the University of Puerto Rico - S3T2R1 | ecosystem: Host-associated > Plants > Roots > Rhizosphere ...
ACATGGTCGACCTCGACTCCAACCCGACGAAGCTCATCGAGATCGTCGAGGTCGGCAAGCAGCTGCTGATCACGCGCGGCGCGCTGACCACCTTCTCGATCGCCAACGACGTCGCGAAGTACTTCGCGATCCTGCCGGCGATCTTCGCCTTCACCTATGCGGAGAACGGCCGAGGCCGCGGGCCGCTCGACGCCCTGAACATCATGGGCCTGGGCACCCCGAGCTCGGCGATCATCTCGGCGATCATCTTCAACGCGCTCATCATCCCGCTGCTGGTGCCGCTGGCCCTGCGCGGTGTGAAGTACCGGCCGGTCGGCGCGACCGCGCTGCTGCGGCGCAACCTGCTCATCTACGGGCTCGGCGGGCTGATCGCGCCGTTCATCGGCATCAAGCTCATCGACCTCGTCGTGCACAACCTGCTGGGGGCATGACGCGCGGCCACTACACCACCTACCTCGGCATGGCCGCGGGGGTCGGCAAGACCTACCGCATGCTGCAGGAGGGTCATGCGCAGCTCGAGGGCGGACGCGACGTGGTGATCGGCCTGCTCGAGACGCACGGCCGCAAGGACACCGAGCTGCTCGCGGAGGGACTGCCGGCCGTGCCGCAGCGCCGCGTCGAGTACCGCGGCACTGTCATGTGGGACATGGACCTGCCGGCGGTGCTGCGCCGCGCGCCCGACGTCGCGCTCGTCGACGAGCTCGCCCACACCAACGCGCCGGGTCTCGAGCACCACAAGCGCTACGAGGACATCGAGAACCTGCTCGACGCCGGCATCGACGTCCTGTCGACGCTCAACGTGCAGCACCTCGAGTCGCTCAACGACCAGGTCGCCGAGCTCAGCGGTGTGCGGGTGCGCGAGACGGTGCCGGACTCCGTGCTCGGCCTGGCCGACGAGGTCGTCCTCATCGACATGAGCCCCGAAGCGCTGCTCGAGCGCCTGCGCGCGGGCAAGGTCTACAAGCCCGAGCGCATCGACGCCGCGCTCAACGGCTTCTTCCGCATCGAGAACCTGTCCGCGCTGCGCGAGGTCGCGCTGCGCCAGGTGGCCGAGGAGGTCGAGTCCAAGCGCCTCGTCACCGAGGTGGTCGGATCGCGCGAGGACGAGCTCGCGGCCGACACGCCGCAGGCGGTCGGCGAGCGCTTGCTCGCGCTCGTCGAGCCCTACCCGGGCGCGCAGCGGCTCGTGCGGCGCGCGTGGCGCTCGGCCCAGCGGCTGGGCGCGCAGCTCGACCTCTTGTGGGTGTCGCCGCCCGGGCACAAGCCCGACGCCGACCAGGAGCGCCAGCTCAGCGCGCTGCGCCAGCTCGCCTCGGTGCTCGGCGCGACGCTGCTGATCGAGGAGGGCGACCACGTCGCCGATGCCGTCGCGCGCGTCGCGCGCGGCCGTGGCAGCACCTACATCCTGCTCGGCCGCTCGCGCGCCGCGCGTGGGCTGGCCCGACTGCGCACGCCCCTGCCCCAGAGCCTGATGGAGCGGCTCCCGGGCGTCGACATTCGGATCGTTGCCGACCGCTCCAAGAAACACGAGAAGACCGAATGACCACGCTTGACATCGTTCTCATCGTCGTCGCCCTCGGCGCGGGCGTCGCCGCCGGCTGGTTCCTGCCCCCCCACGGCCGCCGCGCGAATGCAGCGAAGCTGCCGGACGGAACCCGGCGGATCCTCGTGCCGTTCACCGGAACGGCGATCTCGCGGCGGGCGTTCGATGCCGCCGTGCGGCTCGCCCGCGTCGAGGACGCGACGATCATGCCCGCCTACCTGGCGACCGTGCCGCGCCACCTCCCGTTGGACGCGCCGCTGCCCAACCTCTGCTCGCAGGCCATGCCGCTGCTCGAGACCATCGAGCAGCGCGCGACCGCGGCCGGTGCACGGGTCGACGCGCGCATCGTCCGCGGACGCACCTACCGCGACGCGCTGCGCCACGCCCTCGAGGCCGAGCACGTCGACCGCGTGATCGTGTCGGCGACCTCCAACGGCCGCAAGGGGCTGAGCAGCGACGACCTCGAGTGGCTGCTCGAGAAGGTCCCTGCCGAGGTGATGATCCTGCGCCCCGACCCGGAGGACCACCGCGAGGTCACCGCCGAGGCGGTCGCCGGTCACTTCTGATCGGCATGATCGCCTCACGATGTCGGAGGAGACCAGGCGTCGGACACTGATCCTCGGCGCGCTCGGCGTCGTCTTCGGCGACCTCGGCACGAGCCCGATCTACACGGTCCAGACCCTCTTCAACCCGGACGATCCGCACCCGATCGGCGCGACGACCGACAGCATCCTCGGGATCGTCTCGCTGATCTTCTGGACCGTGACGATCATCGTCACCGTTACCTACGTGCTGCTCGTCATGCGCGCCGACAACGACGGCGAGGGCGGGATCATGGCGCTCATCACGCTCATCCGCCGCGGCGGGATGAGCGGCACGCGCCGCACGCAGCTCATGCTCGCCGGGCTCGGGCTCTTCGGGGCCTCGCTGTTCCTCGGGGACAGCATGATCACGCCGGCCATCTCGGTCCTGTCGGCGGTCGAGGGGCTCAAGGTCGCGCAGCCATCGCTCGAGCACCTCGTCGTGCCGATCACGGCGGCGATCATCCTCGCCCTGTTCCTGCTCCAGCGGCAGGGCACGGCGACCGTGGGACGGCTGTTCGGCCCGGTGATGCTCGTCTGGTTCCTGACAATCGCCGCCTGCGGGATCAGCGGGATCGCCGACCACCCGTCGATTCTCAAGGCGCTCTCCCCCACCTACGCGCTCGACTTCTTCTTCAGCCACTTCAGCACGGCGTTCTTCGCGCTCGCCGGGGTGGTGCTCGCCGTGACCGGCGCCGAGGCGCTGTATGCCGACATGGGGCACTTCGGGCGCTCGCCGATCACGCGCGCCTGGCTGCTGCTCGTCTTCCCGGCCTGCATCCTGAGCTACATGGGGCAGGGCGCGCTGATCCTCGACAACCGCGCCAACATCTCGAGCCCGTTCTTCCTGCTCGCGCCCGGCTGGGGCCAGTGGCCGCTGGTCTTCATCGCCACTGCGGCGACGGTCATCGCCTCACAGGCGGTGATCACCGGGGCATTCTCCGTCGCCAACCAGGCGGTGCAGCTCGGCTACCTGCCGCGCCTGCGGATAGCCCACACCTCGGAGGAGACGATCGGCCAGGTCTACGTCCCGTGGATCAACTGGCTGCTGCTGGTGTCCGTCCTCACGCTCGTCTTCACGTTCGAGTCGTCGTCCGCGCTGGCCTTCGCCTACGGCATGGCGGTGACCGGGACGATCACGATCACCACGCTGCTGTTCTTCTACGTCGTCCGCCACCGGTGGGGAAAGCCGCTGTGGCTTGTGGCGCTCGCCGCCGTGCCGCTCCTGATCTTCGACTTGCTCATCCTGGCGGCCAACCTCACCAAGTTCACCCATGGCGCATGGCTGCCGTTGCTCATCGCGGTCATCGTGTTCACGGTGCTCTCGACGTGGTATCGCGGCCGCGAGATCGTCACGCGCCGGCGCGAGCACGAGGAGGGGCCGCTGCGGGGATTCGTCGACGGCCTGCACGACCGTAGGCCGCCGGTCGAGCGCGTCCCCGGAACGGGCGTCTTCCTGAACCGCACCAAGCTCACCGCGCCGTTGGCGATGCGAGCGTGCGTCGATCACCTCCACTCGCTTCACGACCAGGTGGTGATCCTGTCGATCGAGACGAAGCCGGTGCCGCACGTGGCTCAGGCCGACCGGCTCGTGATCGACGAGCTGGGCTACACCGACGACGGGATCCTGCACGCCACGGCGCGCTTCGGCTACATGGACCGGCCGGCCGTTCCGCCGGTGATCCAGCAGATCGCGCAAACGCCGACGGAGTGTCGCGTGGACGCCGAGAACGCGTCGTACTTCCTCTCGACGATCGACCTCAAGCGCGGCGACTCGCAGGAGCTGACCCGCTGGCGCAAGACGCTGTTCCTCGCGACGGCGCGCATCACCGCCGACGCGGCCGAGTACTTCGGCCTGCCGCGCGACCGCACGGTGATCATGGGCTCGCGGATCGAGGTGTAGGCGGTCAGCCGCTGACGCGCCCGAGCTCGGCGAACGAGGTCAGGCCCGCGCGGACCTTCTCGAAGCCCTCCTCGCGCAGCCGCCGCATGCCGGCGCGCCCCGCCGCCCCAGCGATCGCGTCGGCCGACGCGCGGCCGACGGCGAGACTGCGGATCTCGTCGGTGACCGGCATGACCTCGTAGAGGCCGATGCGTCCCTTGAAGCCGGTGCCGCCGCAGCGCGAGCAGCCGCCGGGCTCGAAGACGTGGACCTCGTACTCGTCGGTGTGGAAGCCGTGCTCGCGGACGACGTGGCCCTCGACCACCACCGGCTTCTTGCACGCCTCGCACAGCCGCCGCGCCAGCCGCTGGGCGACCACGCACTCGACCGCGCTGGCGACGAGGAACGGCTCGATGCCCATCTCGATGAGACGTGGGATCGCGCCGGGGGCGTCGTTGGTGTGCAGCGTCGAGAGGACGAGGTGGCCGGTGAGCGCGGCCTCGACCGCGATCTGGGCGGTCTCGCGGTCGCGGATCTCGCCGACCATGATGATGTCGGGGTCGGCGCGCATCATCGAGCGCAGGCCGGTCGCGAACTGCAGGCCGGCCTTCGTGTTGACCTGCATCTGCTTGACGCCCGAGAGCTCGTACTCGACCGGGTCCTCGATCGTGATGATGTTCTTCTCGGGCGTGTGCAGGACCTGCAGCGCGCCGTAGAGGGTCGTCGTCTTGCCCGAGCCGGTCGGGCCGGTGACGAGCACGGCGCCGTGGGGCCGCGAGAACGCCTTGACGAAGCGCTCGTGCTCGGGGTCGACCATGCCGAGCCTGTCGAGGTCGATGACCGCGCCGTCCTTGTCGAGGACGCGCATGACGGCCGACTCGCCGCCGACGAGCGGCAGCGTGGCGACGCGGACGTCGACCGCGCGGCCGTCGATGTTCAGCGCCACGCGGCCGTCCTGGGGCACGCGCCGCTCGGCGATGTCGAGCTCGGACATGATCTTGATGCGCGAGATCACGCCTGCCACGAGGCGCCGCGGGATGCGCGTCGCCTCGCTGAGGACGCCGTCGATGCGGTAGCGGACGACGAGGTCGCCCTCGACGGGCTCGAAGTGGATGTCGGAGGCACCCTGCTCGACGCCCTGGCCGATGAGCGAGTTGACGAGCTTGATCACCGGCGCGTCGGCAGCGGACTCGCGCAGCTCGACGACCTCGCTGCCGTCCTCCTCCTCGAGCGCGTCGGCGACAACGACGTCGTCGAGCGCGTTGAGGCGCTGGATGAGCGCGTTGACGTCCTGCTCCGCGGCGACGGCCGCGCGGACCTCGTAGCCGCTCATGAGCGAGATGTCGTCGATCGCCAGGACGTTGCCCGGGTCGATCATCGCGACGAGCAGGGTGCGGTCGTCGATGACCTTCACAGGCACCGCGCCGTAGCGCTTGGCCGAGCTCGCCGGCAGCAGGTTGGCGGCCGCCATGTCGACCTTGAAGATGCCGAGGTCGAGCTGGTCGACGCCGAAGCGCTCGGCGACGACGCGCGCGAGCTGGTCGGGCGTCAGGACGCCGCGCTCGACGAGCACCTCGCCGGTGCGCCGCCCGTTGGCCCGTGACTCTGCGATCGCCGCCTCGACCGCCTCGCGCGCCGCGTAGCCGAGGTCGACCACGATGTCGCCGATGAAGCGCGGCGAGCGGCCGCGGCTGGTGGGCGGCGTCAGGCCGGGCAGGTGGTGATCGGGCGCAGGGGCGGGTTCGGCAAGTGACATGCTGCCCGAGATATCGGCAGCGCCCCGTCAGTCCTGAGCTCACGAGGCGACGTTCAGCGCGGCTAGGGCGTACCAGAGCCCGAAGAGCAGGCCGCCGACGCCGAGCAGCGGGGTGGCGGCGGCGACCCTCTGGATCAGCGCCCCCTTCGCGAGCGCGTAGCCGAACGCCGCCGAGAGCAGCGCCATCGACAGCGCGGCGCCGCCGGCGAGGACGAGCAGGCAGAGCGCCGCGACGTCGGGCTGACCGGCCACGCTGCCGACGATCAGCAGGCTGACGCCGGCGGAGCCGCCGGTGCCGTGCAGGAGGCCGATCCCGAACGCAGCGCGCGGCGTGCGCCCGAGCGCGTGGTGCCGGTGGTCGTGGCGCGTGTGGTCGTGGCCGGCGTGCTCGTGGACGTGCGGATGGGCGTGCTCGACATCGCCGTGACGATGGCGATGGACGTGGTAGTAGCCGCGGTGCCAGCGCACGAGGAGCCGCACCGCGAGCGCGATGATGACGACGCCCACCGCCAGCTCGGCGGCGTGCTGTAGCGGCTCGGGCAGATAGGCGCCGAAGAGCACGACCGGCAGCCCGAAGGCGACGAGCGTCGTCGCGTGGCCGAGGCCCCACGACAGGCCGAGCCGCCGCGCGCGCCGCGTGCCCCCGTCCTCGTCGTCGGCGACGAGGATCGAGACCGCGGTGAGGTGGTCGGGATCGGTGGCGTGGCGCAGGCCGAGCAGGAGCGCGACGGCGACCGCCAGCACCCAGCTGCCGCCGGCGAGCTCGGCGATGCGGTCGTCGAGGCCGAACATCAGCCGCCCAGCCTCGCGGCCGCCACCGCGGCCTGGCCGTAGCTGATCCCGCCGTCGTTGGGCGGCAGGCGCTCGGGGACGAGCGCGCGCAGGCCGCGGTCGGCGACGCGCTCCACCACGGCATCGAGGAGCAGTCGGTTCTGGAACACCCCGCCCGCCAGCACGACGGTGGAGAGCCCCTCGCGCTCGGCGAGGACGGTGCACGCGCTTGCCGTCGCGGCGGCGACGGCTGCGTGGAAGCGTGCGGCGATGACACGCGCATCCACGCCGTCGGCGGCGTCGCGCGCCACGGCGAGGATCGCCGGCCGCGCGTCGAGCAGGACGGGCGGTCCCGGATCGACGGGCAGCGGGTACGGCGATACGCCGGCGCCGGTCGCCGCTGCCTCGAGCTCGGCCGCCGCCTGTCCCTCGTAGGTCACCTGCGCCCGCAGGCCGGCGAGAGCGGCGACGGCGTCGAACAGCCGGCCCATGCTCGTCGTGACCGGCGCAGCGATGTCCGACCGAGCGACGCTCGCCATCGTCCGCCAGCGCGAATGGTCGACGGCGATGCGCGGCGGCAGCGGCGGCTCCTCGCCGAGTGCCTCCTGCAGCCACGCGCACGCCATCCGCCAGGGTTCGCGGATGGCGCGGTCGCCACCCGGGAGCCGGACGGGATGCAGGTGCCCGACGCGCTCGAAGCCAGCAAGGCCGCCGACGAGCAGCTCGCCGCCCCAGATGGTGCCGTCGGTGCCGAGGCCGGTCCCGTCGAAGATCGCGCCCACCGCAGGCCCCGTCTCGCCGTGCTCGGCCAGGCATGCCGCCAGGTGAGCGTGGTGGTGCTGGACCGCGACCGCGCGCACGCCGTCGCGCTCCAACGCGTAGCGGGTCGACAGGTAGTCCGGATGGAGGTCGTGGACGACCACTTCCGGGGTCACGGCGAACAGCGCCTCGAAATGGGCGACGCCCTCGCGCAGCGACAGGAGCGTCTCGAGGTTCTGCAGGTCGCCGATGTGCTGGCTGACCCACGCACGGCGGCGCTTGGCCACGCAGAACGTCGCCTTCAGCTCGGCCCCGCAGGCGACGAGCGGCGGCGCGTCGACAGGCAGGTCGAGGCTCCCGGGTACCCAGCCGCGCGAGCGGCGCAGCAGCAGCGGCAACCCGCTGCGGCGGGCACGGACGACGGAGTCATCGGTGCGCATGTGGATCGGCCGGTCGTGCGTGAGGAAGCCGTCGGCGATGCCCTCGAGGCGGGCCCGCGCGTCGTCGTCGGCGTAGGCGATCGGCTCATCGGAGACGTTGCCGCTCGTCATCACGAGCGTCGCGCCGACGTCGGCGAGCAGCAGGTGGTGCAGCGGCGAGTACGGCAGCATCACCCCGAGATCGGCGCTCGTGGGCGCCACGGCTGCGGCCACGCGCCCTCCGGCGCGCCGCGGCGCGAGCACGATCGGCCGCTCGCGGCCCAGCAGCAGCGCCTCCTCCTCGGCACCGAGCTCGACGAGCCCGCGCGCCGCCTCCAGGTCGGGCGCCATGAGTGCGAAGGGCCTCTCCTCGCGGTGCTTGCGCGCCCGCAGCGCCGCCACGGCGCGCTCGTCGTCGGCCACGCACGCGAGGTGGTAGCCCCCGAGGCCCTTGACCGCGAGGACCGCGCCGTCGCGCAGCGCGGCCGCCGCCGCGGCGAGCGCGCCCTCGCCGGTCGTCGCGCCGAAGCGCACGATCGGGCCGCACTGCGGGCACGCGTTCGGCTGCGCGTGGAAGCGCCGGTCCCGCGGGTCCTCGTACTCGGCCCGACAGGGCGGGCACATCGCAAAGCCCGCCATGGTCGTCAGCGGCCGGTCATACGGCACGCCGTGCACGATCGTGAACCGGGGCCCGCAGTTCGTGCAGTTGATGAACGGGTAGCGATGGCGCCGGTCGGCGGGGTCGAACAGCTCGGCCAGGCAGTCGGCGCAGGTCGCGCTGTCGGGCGACACCAGCGCCAGAGGCCCGCCGCCGTGCGCGCTGGCGACGATCGCGAACGCGCCGTCGCCGTGGGGCGCGAGCGGCTCGGAGCGCACGCGCTCGACGGTCGCGAGCGGCGGCGCCTCGGCGGGCAAGCGCGCCAGGAACGCCGCCACCGCGACCTCGTCCCCCTCGACCTCGAGCAGCACGCCGCGCTCGTCGTTGAGCACGAAGCCGCCGAGCGCGAGCTCGCCGGCGAGGCGATGCACGTACGGGCGGAAGCCGACGCCCTGCACGACGCCCTCGACCCGGGCGCGGACGCGGGTCGTAGTCACGGCCCGCTCTCGACGAGCCCGCGCAGCACGTGGTACGCCGTCGCCTGCGCCTCCTGGATGCGCGGGATGTGCTGCGAGCGCGTGATCACGATGTGGTCCGCGAGGTCCTCGGCGGCGACGCGACCGCCGTCGTAGCCGACGAACGCCACCGTGGTCAGCCGGCGGCGGCGCGCCTCGGCGAGCGCGTCGAGGACGCTGAGCGAGTTGCCGCTCGTCGACAGCGCCAGCAGCACGTCGCCCGGGCGGCCGTAGGCGATCACCTGCCGGGCGAAGATCGCCTCGGTGCCGATGTCGTTGGCGATCGCCGTGAGGATCGCGGTGTCGGCGGTGAGGTCGAGCGCGCGGCGGGCCGGCCACCCGGTAGTCGCCGGCGGGCCTGCGAAGTCGGCGGCGACGTCCATCGCGTCGGTGGCCGAGCCGCCGTTCCCGAGCGCAAGCAGGCGGCCGCCCGCGTCAAGCGCGCCGCGCAGATCGGTCGCGGCGGCGCGCAGCGTGCCGGCGCCGTCGGCGAGCGTCTGCTCGCGCAGCGCGCTTGCGTCCTCTCCTTTCGCCATGGCCGATGCGGCGACGTCGGCGAGCACGGCGTCGAGGTCGTGCTCGCGCTCGCCGAGGAAGGGATAGAGGAAGCTCGACGCGCCGACGTCGTGGACGCGCTGCTCGGTGCGGCCCTCGAGCAGCCCGCGGTGCTCGAAGAAGACATGTACGAGCTCCCAGAGCACGTGGTAGGCGGTCTCGACGATCTCCTGGCGCACGAAGGGGTCGTCGCTCGGCGGCTCGAGCTCCCACTCGGCGCCCAGACGCGCGAAGGCCACCGTCAGGCAGCCGCGCGCCCGCGCCAGCGCCAACGCCTCGCCGAGGACCGGCCCGTCCTCGGGCTCGCCGAAGGCGACGACGATGTCCTCGGGCTCCGCGAGCAGGTCGAGCTCGGCGAGCAGCGGCGCCGACTCACCGGTCAGCCCGACGGCCGGCAGAGCGCGCTTGCCGACGATGACGGGATGCACGAACTCGACGGCGATGTGGCGTACGTCGGATCGCGCCTGCGCGGTGACGCCGACCGCCACGAGGCGGCCGTCGCGCGCGAAGCGCTCGGCCATGCGATGACACAGACGCGCCAGCCGCGTCGCGCCGTCCTCGTCGAACAGCGCCTCGCCGGCCAGGCGGCGCTGCGCCGTGGCAGTCACACGGCGGCTCCCGAGCGCGCCGCCACGAGCTCGCCCAGCCACGCCCGCCACGCGCCGACACCCTCCCCCGTGCGCGCGCTGACGAGCATGCGCTCGACGTCGGGATGGACCGCGTCGAGGTGGTGCAGGAAGCGGTCGAGGTCGACGTCGAGGTGCGGCATGAGGTCGAGCTTGTTCACGAGCACGAGGTCGCAGGTGCGGAACATCAGCGGGTACTTCAGCGGTTTGTCTTCGCCCTCGGTGACCGCCGAGACCATCACCCGCGCGTCCTCGCCGACGTGGAACTCGGCCGGGCAGACCAGGTTGCCGACGTTCTCGATGATGAGCAGGTCGATGTCGTGCAGCGGGAGCGCGGGCAGCGCGGAGCGCACCATGTTGGCGTCGAGGTGGCACTCGCCGCCGAAGCCGTTGTCGGTGTTGAGCTGCGTGACCGGGACGTGCAGGCTCGCCAGGCGGTCGGCGTCCATCGAGCCCTGCACGTCGCCCTCGAGCACGCCGACGCGCACGCCGTCGATGCCATCGGCCAGCACGCGCTCGAGCAGCGTCGTCTTGCCCGCGCCCGGGGCGCTCATGAGGTTGACCACTGTCACGCCGTGCGCGTCGAAGTCGGCGCGGTTGGCGCGGGCGATCGTGTTGTTGGCGTCGAGCGCGTCCTCGACGACCCTGACCTTCACGCGGTGCATGCCGGCTCCTGTTCTGAGACGACGTCGATCGATTCCACCAGGAACTCCTCGCCGCCCATGATCTCCGCTCCCGCCTCGCCGCAGGCCGGGCAGCGGAAGACCGGGTCGTCGAGCGTCCACTCGTTCCCGCAGTCGCAGCGCAGCACGGCGGGCACGACCTCCTGGTCCAGGCGCGCGCCCTCGCACACCGTGCCGCGGGCGACGTGCTCGAAGTAGAAGGCCAACGAGGCGGGCACGACCTGGCGCAGGTGGCCGACCTTGAGGTACACCGCGGTCACCCGCCGTCCGGCGGCGTGGCGCTCGACGGTGTCGATGACCGCACTGGCTAGAGCGAGCTCGTGCACGTGGACTCCACCAGCTCGACGGCGGCGTCGACCGCCGCGCTCACCTTGTCGCTCAACCCGAATCCCATCGCGTCGACCTCGGCCGGCTCGCACGCGATGACGACGACCTTGCCCGGCCAGCCGCCCACGGCGCGGACGAAGCGCAGGACGGTCTGCGGGTCCATTCCGTGCGGGTCGAGCATCTCGCCGTCGGCGATGCCCGCGGCGATGTCCTCCTCGTCGGGCTCCATCACGTAGAGCGTTCCGGGCTCGCCGCCCTGGCGGCTGATGTCGAGCAGGATCAGCGCGTCGTAGCCGCGCATCACCTCGTAGGCGAGGTCGAGGCCGCCGGTGCCGAAGTCCATGACCGTCACGCCGGACGGCAGCTCGCGCGCCTCCAGGCGCCGCGCGACCTCGCCGCCGAAGCCGTCGTCGCGCAGCCACGCGTTGCCGATGCCGGCGACGAGGATCTGCTGCTCGCGCGTCGGCGTCATGGCGCGCACGCCTCCAGCTCGCCGGTGAAGAAGAACAGGAAGCGCCCGGTTTCGCGCATGAGCTCCTGTCCGGGGTCGTCGTCGACGGTGACCCCGAAGTAGAGCTTGTCGTCGTAGTCGAAGTAGATGCGTTCGAGCGTGGCGACGCGCCCGTCGAGCAGCTTGTCGTAGGGGTCGTTGCGGTGCCCGAGGCGCAGGACCACCTTGTCGCCCACCCGGTAGGTGACGCCGTCGACGTCGACCCGCCGCTCTCCCGGCGGCTCCTCCGGGTCGGAGACCACCGTCCGCCCGTGCAGCGCCATGATGTCCTCCGGCGTCGCCGTCTCGGCGCGGGCGAGCATCTCGCGCACCGCCGGGTCCTGGGCCGCGATCGAGTCGCGCTCGTCGTCGCTGAGCGCAAGGACGTGCAACAGCAGCGCCTCCTCGATCTCCGTGCCGTCGAAGAGGTCGCCGCGGCTCTCGGGCGCGAGCCGCGGGTGGTCGGGAAGCACCATGGCCGCGCCGAGCAGGGCGTCGTCGGCCTCGGTGGCAAGCACCGGGTAGGTGTTGACGCTCTCGGCGCCCGCCGCATCCAGCGGCGAGACGAAGCGCCCTCCTTCGAGGCGTAGCAGCGGGTGCGTCGAGATCAGGCTGGCCGACAGCGCGCCCGCCCGGTCGAGTCCGTCGGCCACCGGCGTCGTGTTGTGCACGCAGAGCATCACCCGCCAGCGGCCGCCGCCGAGCTCGTCGGCCGACATGCGCACGCGCCCGTGCAGCCCGCCCGCCTCGAACGGCTCGACGTGGGGCTCCTGCGCGAGCTCCGCGAGTGGCCGCGGCGGCGCGTCGAGCCGCCGCTCGACCGCCTGGTGGCGCTCGCCGGCGCCCTGGAGGAAGCGCACCTCGCCGGTCAGCACCGCGTCGCGGCCGGCGTGCGCGATGCCCTGCATGCGGACCTTGTCGAACGTTCCCGGCGTGGCCTTCGCGTAGACGGGCGGATAGACGATCCCGAACGGCGTCGGCGTTGCGTTCTTCGTCGCCCCCGGCGTGTACGGGTAGAGCGCGTAGCCCTCGTAGAGCAGCGTGTGGAGGAGCTCCTCGAGCGCCACGTCAGCCCTCCCCCAGCAGCTCGGCCACGCACGCGTCATACGACGGCAGCCCCTCGCGCGCCTTGTACTGCGACAGCGACGCCATCGTCTCCGGGTGCAGCCGCACCCAGGCGCCGTTGGGGTAGTGGTGCTCCATCATCTCGCGCCACACGGAGACCGGCATGCGCCAGTCCGCCGAGCACGTCCAGGGGATGAGCACGATCTGCAGCTGGCCGGCGTCGCCACGGTGCAGGACGGACCCGGTGAAGTGGAAGCTGACCGGGACCTCGCCGTCGGGCACCGTGTAGAGGTACTTGGAGGCCGCGAGCTCGAGGTCGTAGGTGCACGGCACCTGCACCGTGAACGTCGTCTCGCCCGTGAAGCTCGGCACGAGCGCGCTCACCTGCGCCCAGACGAAGCTCTTCGTGGTCGACGCCCAGCGCTCGGGCGCGCCGAAGAGCTCGACGAGCGCCTCGCGCGTCTGCGCGTCGTACTGCCGCCGCGCCGGGTCGATGTTGATCTGCGCCGCGAGCGCGATCGTGAAGACCTCGCGGCCTGAGGTCTCGGTGACGCCGAGGCCGAACGACAGCGTGGGAGCGGCGGCGTCGCGCACCCAGGTCACGTCGTGCACGGCGAACTCCGGAGCGATGGCGACGGTGTTCACGCCGGGCTCCCCGCGTCCAGCCGCGCGAAGAACAGGTCGACGGCGTTGGCCACCGCGTCGCCGCCGGAGATTCCCTCCCACGTGGCCTTGATCATCCCGACCAGCTCGTAGCAGCGGTCGATGGGCACGATCGCGAACAGGTGAGGATCGGCGATCCGGTTGACGACGAGCGCCTCGACCTCGGGCTCGAGATCGGCGAGCACCCCGTTGCGCGCCACGAGTTCGTTCCAGGCGTCGAGGTACAGCTCGGACTCGGTGGCGCCGGCGGGGCTCGGGTACAGCGCGACCACGCCCTCGGCTGCGTCGCTGAGGAAGAAGAAGGCGAGCCCGATCGGGATCTGGAACGCGGCCCAGAGCTCGTCGGGCAGGTCGAAGCCGTCGAGGCGCACGGTGCGCGTCCCGGTCGGGCGCAGGCCGCCCTCGCCCGCGCGCATCGCGATGCACGGCTCGCAGGCGCAGAGGATGTGACGCTCGTCGACGTCGAGCAGGTGGCGATGGTCCGCCGACATCACCGCGCCGCAGAGATCGCAGCGGGCCGTGCTCTCGCGAGGCGGGGACGCCCGCGGCTGCGCCATGCGCCTCAGGCGCGCGACGACATCGGGGTTTGCGCTCACGCGAGCGCCACCTTCACCTCCGCCCCCGTCGCGCGACGCAGCAGGGGGACCGGCTCGAGCTGCGCCTGCTCGGACCCCAGGGCGCGCCCGGCACGCGGCAGGTCGTACGCGCGCCCGCAGCGCGCGCAGGTGAGGATCTCGCCGCTCAGCGACGCGTCGGCCAGGCCCGCGCCGCAGCCGGCGCAGGCGCTGCGATAGGCCAGCAGCGTCCCGTCCACGTTGGCGATGACGAGCTCCGCGCCGCGGACCGTCACGGCGCGGAGCTCGCCGGGGGGCACGTCGCCTGCCTGGTCGAGGGCCATCCAGGTCGGCGTTGGCGCCCGCCCGTTGCGCACCGCGGCCACGCCCTCGACCTCCAGGCCCGCAAGATCCGGCGCGGCCTGGTCAAGCGCATCTTTGATCGCGAGCTCCAGCGTCGCCGCCGACGCCGGGCAGCCGTCGCACGTGCCCGCGAGCCGCAGCCGCGCGACGCCGTCCTCCAGGCCCAAGAGCTCGACGTCGCCGCCGTGGGACTCCATGTACGGGCGCACGCTGTCGAGCGCGTCGCGCACGCGCGTCTCCAGATCGATCGGGTACAGGTCGTGGATGAGCAGCAGGCTCGCGACCACACCGTCTTCGACCAGCCGGTCGTGGATCTCCCGCCCCGGCGCGCCCGCTTCGTCGAGCGCCTCGACCACGCGCCGCAGGCCGTCGCCGTACAGCTCGACGATCGCGCCGATGAGGTCCTCCGCGACCGCTTTGCCGTGGCCGTCCGGCAGCGCCTCGAGCGCCGCGGTGAGCTCCTGAACGCGGGCGAGGTGCTGCTCGGAGTCCATCAGCACAGGCCGGTGGGTTGATGCACGACCTTGCGCACCCGGCCCGCCCCCGTGTACATGTGCACGCCGCACGGCAGGCACGGGTCGAACGAGCGCACGGCCCGCATGATGTCGACGCCCTTGAAGTTCTCCGGGCCGTTCTCCTCGAAGATCGGCGTGTTCTGCACCGCGTCCTCGTACGGTCCAGGTGTGCCGTAGACGTCGCGCGGGTTGGCGTTCCACGGCGTCGGCGGGTAGGGCTGGTAGTTGGCGATCTTGCCCTCGCGGATGACCATGTGGTGCGAGAGCACGCCGCGCGCCGCCTCGTGGAAGCCGACGCTGATCGCCTCCTCGGGCACGTTGAAGTCCGCCCAGCTCTTCGTCCGCCCCGCCCTGATCTCGGCCAGCGCCTTCTCCAGGCAGTGCAGCCCGACGAGCGCCGAGTAGGCCTGGTGATACGAGCGCGCGCGGTCGCGCTCGACCGCGTTGGACTTCTCCGGGATGCGCCACTCGAGCTCCATCTCGGGCATGCCGGCGGTCTTGGGCAGGACCATCTTGATGCTGTCGCCCGTGGCCTTCAGGTAGCCGATGTCGACGAGCCCGGCCTTGGCCGTCACCCACTGGCGCGCAAACGGGCCGCCGCCGGTGTCGCACGCCACGTACGTGTCGTTGCGCTTGTCGTACATGCGCGGCGAGACGACCCAGCTGTACTTGTCGGTCCAGTCGCGCTTCTGCGGCTTGGGCAGCGTGACCTTGTTCCACGGGTGGCGCTTGTCGACCGGGTTGCCGAGCGGATCCTGGGTGACGAAGGTCTCCTCGCTCGTCCAGTCGTCGAAGTACGAGCTGCCCAGCAGGATGCGCATGGCGAGGTTGATCTCGACGAGGTCGGTGGTGATGAGCTCGCCCTTGAAGACCAGGCCCGGGGTGATGAAGCGGTGCCGGCCCCACTCGGTCATGTTGCGGTAGGTGTAATCGACGTAGTTGGGGTCGTCGAAGCAGCCCCAGCAGATCAGGTCGGTGTCGCGATAGCCGACCATGTCGTACCCCGGCAACTCCTGCAGGAAGAAGTCGTAGAGGTCGTCGTGCATCGGCACGGTGCGCTTGACGTACTCCATGTAGCGCATGAGCCGCACGTAGTAGTCCGTGCACGTCTGGTGCGTGATGTGCGCGCTGACGCCGCCGGGCATGATGGTCGACGGGTGCGTGTGGCGCCCGCCGAAGAGGCAGTACATCTCGCGCGTGTAGCGGGCGACCTGCAGCGTCTCGAGGTAGAAGCTGCCGGTGAACGGGTTCAGCGCCCGCATGATGTCGGCGATCGTCTGGTAGCCGTGGATGTCCTTGTGCGGCGCCGACGTCTCCTCGGCCTTCTTGAGCAGCGTCGGGTTGGTCTCCTTGACCATCTGCTCGCAGAAGTCCACGTTGGCCATGCAGTCGTTGAAGATCGCGTGGTCGAACATGAAGTCCGCCGACTCGGCCAGGTTGTAGGCGTAGTCGCCGAGCTTCGGCGGCTTGACCGAGTAGGCCATGTTCTGGTTCAGGCACGAGCACGTGCAGTGGTTGTCACCGCAGATGCCGCAGATGCGGCTGGTGATGAAGTGCGCGTCGCGCGGATCGATCCCCTTCATGAAGATGTCGAACCCGCGGAAGACCATCGAGGTCGAGTAGCACTTCATGACCTGGTGGTTGGTGAAGTCGATCTCGGTGTGGATCCCCAGCGACCCGACGATGCGGGTGATGGGATCCCACGACATCTCCTTGACGACGACCTTCTGCTCCTGGGGTGATTCAACGGCCATGATCGGTGCTCCTCACCAGCGCTTCTGGTAGCCGGTCGTCAATTGGCGCCCTGGCTTGCGCCACTCCGGCTCCGTGTCGAACTTGGTCTTGATGTGGCGGCTGCGGAAGAACTTCAGGACGGGCCCGTACGTGAAGCGCACCGTGTCGGCCAGCCGCTCGCCCCACGGGTCGGGGTCCATGAAGGGCATGTACTTGTCGGGGAAGCCCGGCATCGTGCAGGCCATGCAGATGCCGCCGACATTGGGGCAGCCGCCGATGCCGTTCACCCACCCGCGGACCGGAACGTTGCAGCGCACCACCGGCCCCTTGCAGCCGAGCTTGACCAGGCAGCGCGGGTCGTCGCCGTACTCGGTGGCGAACTGGCCCTGCTCGGTGTAGCCCGCGCGATTGCAGCTCTCGCGGACGGTGCGGCCGAACAACCAGGTGGGCCGCAGCTGGTCGTCGAGCTCCGGCGCGGGCGCGAGCCCGCCGAGGTGCAGCACCAGGTAGAGCAGCGTCTCGGTCATGTTGTCCGGCTGGGCGGGGCAGCCGGGGATACAGACCACGGGCAGGCCGGCCTTGGACTTCCACTTCCACCCCAGGTAGTCGGGCAGGCCCATGGCCCCGGTCGGGTTGTTCTGCATCGCCGGGATGCCGCCGTAGGTGGCGCAGGTACCGATGGCGACGACGGCCGCGGCCTTGTTGGCCAGCCTGTCGACCCACTCGTTGGTGGTGATGGGCTGGCCGTTCTCCGGGTTGACGCCGAAGCCCGTCCAGTGCCCCTCGCCGTTGATCTGCTCGTTGCCGATCGAGCCCTCGATGATGAGGACGAAGGGATCGAGCTTGCCCTCCTCAGCGTCGTACCAGGCCTGGATGTAGTCGTCGCCCTGCTCGTAAGCGATGACCTGGTTGTGGATCACCACCCGCGGCATCCCCGGGATGACGCCCTGGATGATGTCCTCGAGGCTCGGGTTGGTGGCCGAGGTCATGGCCACCGAGTCGCCCTCGCAGGAGAGCCCGGTGGTCATCCAGAGCACGTGAGCGGTGATCTGCTCGGTCTTCTGCTGCCCCGGTGCGAACTCGATTGTGCCGGCCATCGGTACTCCTTCCTGCTGATCAACAGATCCGGGGCAAGGGATCGCCCACGAGCTGGTCCATCACGCGCTTGCCGCCGAACGCGGTATGGACGAGCACCATCCCCGGCGGCTCGGTCTTCACCTCGCCGATCTCGACGGCGCGCTCGCACCCGGGCTCCGCGCGCAGCGCCGCCACGGCGCGATCCGCCGCCTCGGGCGCGACGAACGCCACGAACTTGCCCTCGTTGGCCACGTACATCGGGTCGATGCCGAGGATCTCGGCCGCTCCAGCGACAGCCGGCGCGACCGGGACGTCGCCCTCGCGGACGATCATGGCCACGCCCGAGGCGCGAGCCAGCTCGTTGAGAACCGATGCGACGCCGCCCCGTGTCGCGTCGCGCATGCAGCGCAACTCGGGCCCCACGGCGTCGAGGAGGGCGTCGACCGCCGGCCACAGCGAGCACGTGTCCGACTCCACCGCCGCGTCGAGTTCGAACTCGCCGCGTGCGAGCATGATCGCCGTCCCGTGGTCGCCGATCGTGCCCGAGACGAGGATGCGGTCGCCCGGGCGCAGGCCGGCGGTCGACAGTGACGCCCGCGCGTCGACCGCGCCGACGCCGGTCGTACAGAGGTACATCTGGTCGGCGTGGCCGCGCTCGACGACCTTCGTGTCGCCGGCCACGACCTCCACGCCGGCGGAGGCTGCGGCTCGCGCGATCGCGTCGACCTCGGCGCGCAGCACGTCGGCCGGCAGGCCCTCTTCGAGCACCATCGAGAGGCTCAGCGCGAGCGGCCGCGCACCGGCCACCGCCAGGTCGTTGACCGTGCCGTTCACCGCCAGCTCGCCGATCGACCCGCCCGGAAACTGGATCGGCTTGACGACGAAGCTGTCGGTGGTCAGCGCGACGTCGACGCCGCCGATCGAGAGCGTCGCCGCGTCGGCCAGCGCCGCAAGCGCCGGGGAGCCGAAGGCGGGGACGAAGAGGCCCTCGATGAGGGTCTGGGTGGCCTTCCCGCCCGCCCCGTGGGCCATCGTGACGTGCTCGTCCTTGAACCGCGGGCGCTTGGCGCGCGCGGTCTCGATGATCCCGAGGACGCGCTCTTCGCGATCGGTCGCGGGGGCGGTCACACGACCTCCCGCTCCCGGGCGAAGCGCCCGTAGTTGTAGTAGGCCGCGCACGCCCCCTCCGGCGAGACCATGCAGGTGCCGATCGCGTGCTCGGGCGTGCACGCGCTGCCGAACACCTTGCACTCCCACGGCTTGATGACACCCTTGAGGACCTCGCCGCACTGGCACGCCTTCGGGTCGGCGACGCGGACGCCGGGGACGCTGTAGCGCAGCTCCGCGTCGAGATCGGCGTAGCCGTCGGACAGCCGTAGGGCGCTCTGCGAGATGAAGCCCAGGCCGCGCCATTCGAAGTGCGGGCGCAGCTCGAAGACTTCGGCCATGACCTGGAGCGCGCGCAGGTTGCCCTCGTACGGGACGACGCGGCTGTACTGGTTCTCGACCTGGCAGCGCCGCTCGGCGAGCTGGCGCAGGATCATCTGCACCGACTGCAGGAGGTCGACCGGCTCGAAGCCCGAGATGACGACCGGCCTGTCGTAGTCGGCGGCGATGAACTCGAAGGGGCGCGCGCCGACGACGGTGGCCACGTGGCCCGGACCGATGAACCCGTCCAGGCGCAGGTCCGGCGAGTCGAGCAGCGCGCGCAGGGGCGGCACGATCGTGACGTGGTTGCACATGCACGAGAAGTTCCGGAAGCCCTCGGCCTTCGCGCGCTTGAGCGTGAGCGCGGTCGACGGCGCGGTCGTCTCGAACCCGATCGCGAAGAAGACGACCTGGCGGTCGGGGTTCTCGCGGGCGATCCGCAGGGCGTCGAGCGGCGAGTAGACCATCCGCACGTCGGCGCCCTGTGCCTTGGCGTCCAACAGCGTGCCGGCCGAGCCGGGCACGCGCAGCATGTCGCCGAAGCAAGTGAAGATCACCCCGGGCTCGTGGGCGATCGCGATGCCGTCGTCGACGCGGCCCATCGGGATCACGCACACCGGGCAGCCGGGGCCGTGCACGAGCTCGACGTTGGCCGGCAGCAGGTCGTCGACGCCGTACTTGTAGATCGAGTGCGTGTGGCCGCCGCAGACCTCCATGACCTTGTAGTGGCGGCCCGGCTCGACAGTGCTGAGGATCTCGCGCGCGAGCGCGCCCCCGAGCTCGGCGTCGCGGAACTCGTCGACGAACCTCACTCCGCGGCCCTTCCGATCGCCGCGCCGGCGTGCACCAGCAGCCGGTCGCCCGCGCGCACCGGCGCGACCAGCAGGACGTCGACCTCGGTGCTCGCCCCGCGCTCGTCGGCGCAGACCGCCAGGCCGCGCCCGTCGTCGACGCTCACCACGCGCAGCTCCACGGCGTGGTCGCCGCACGTGATGCACCCGTCGAAGTCCGCGATGCACGCCGGCAGCGCCTCGCTCATCCGATCACGCTGCCCTTGAGCTCCTCGATGGCGCTGTCGAACTCGGCCCCCATGTTGCGCAGCAGCTCGAGCGTCGCGTGCGCCTCGTCCTCGTCGACCTTCGACAACGCGAAGCCGACGTGGATCAGGACCCAGTCGCCCGGCCTGGCACCTCCGTCCTCGCCGTCGAGGAGGCCGACGTTGACCGTGCGCCGCACTCCGGCGACATCGACCTTGGCGAGGCGGTTGGCCTCGTCGACGAATTCGATGACCTGCCCTGGAATCGCCAAGCACATGACCCGCTCCTCCGATCGGCCGAACGGTTGTATCAGCGGGTTCAGTGGCACCGGGGACGCTCGTAATGCGGATTACCAGCCCCCCTGGTAACCGCGATTACGTCTGAAAGGATGGGCTCGCCAATGCGGCCCCCGACGTCGTACTGCTACCTGCTCGACGCCGACGCCGACCTCGCGCAGGAGTTCGACCTGCGGATGCGCGTCGTGGCCCGGCAGGTCGCCACCGCGGTGGTCTTCGAGATCCCAGTGGGCGAGCACGTGCCGTCGGACTGGCTCGAGCCCGACACGGGTGGCGGCGGCCTGGGTCTGCTGGTGCTCGACGGCGTGATCGCGGTCGAGGTCCACGTCGAGGACCGGACCGCGACCGAGCTGGTGGGTGCCGGCGATCTGCTGCAACCACCCGACAGCGCGCGCGACGACCTGCTCGAGCACGTCGATGGCTGGCACGTCCTCGTGCCAGCCCGCGTCGCGGTGCTGGACGCCGCGTTCGCCGAGCGGGTCCGCCCGTGGCCGCAGATCGCTCTGGCGCTCCTGCGGCGGGCGGGGAAGCGCGCCACCGACCTTGACGTCCAGCGCGCGATCGCCTGCCAGCCGCGCCTTGAGGTTCGCCTCACGCTGATGCTCTGGCACCTGGCGGCGCGCTGGGGGCGCGTCGAGATGGGAGGCATCCGCCTGTCACTCCCGCTCACCCACCGGATGCTCGGGCAGCTCGTCGGCGCCGAGCGTCCCTCGGTCTCGCATGCGCTCGCCCGCCTCGCTCAGGCCGAGCTCGTCACCGGCCGCGGCAACGAGTGGCACCTGCACGGCACCCTCGAGGACCATCTCGCGGCGCTGGCCGAGCGTGGTCACCACGAGGCAGGTGTGACCTGATGCTGCACCCCGAGTTCACCCCTGGCCAGCACCGCAGCGAGCGGACGCTCGTGCACGTGATCTGGATGACGAGCGGGCTGGGCTGCGACGGCGACACGGTCGCCCTCACCGCGGCGACCAGCCCGTCGCTGGAGGAGCTGCTCACCGGGGCGATTCCCGGCGTGCCGGGGCTCGTCATCTACAACCCGTTGCTCGCCTTCGAGACCGGCGAGGACATGATGCGGGCCTGGTACGACGCCGAGGCCGGGCGCCTGGACCCGTTCGTCCTCGTCCTCGAGGGCTCGGTGCCCAACGAGGACATCAACGGCGACGGCCACTGGGCCGGCTTCGGCGTCGATCCCGACACCGGGCAGCCGATCCTGACGACGTCGTGGATCGACCGGCTCGCGCCGCAGGCGGCGGCGGTGCTGGCGATCGGCACCTGTGCCGCCTACGGGGGCGTCCCGGCCATGCGCAACAACCCGACCGGCGCGATGGGCCTGCGCGACTACCTCGGGCACAGCTGGACGTCACGGCTCGGCATCCCGATCGTCAACCTCCCCGGCTGCCCGGTGCAGCCCAACAACATCACCGAGACGCTCCTGTCGCTCGCCCTCCAGCTCGGGGGCCTCGCGCCGGTGATCGACCTCGACGACCAGGGCCGCCCGCGCTGGCTCTTCGATCGAACGGTCCACGAGACGTGCAACCGGGCGGGCTTCGCTGAGGAGGGCGGCTTCGCCGACACGCTCGGCGACGACGGGCGCTGTCTGGTCAAGCTCGGGTGCAAGGGGCCGGTCGTCAAGTGCAACGTGCCCGTGCGCGGGTGGGTCAACGGCGTCGGCGGATGCCCGAACGTCGGCGGCATCTGCATCGGCTGCACGAGCGCCGGCTTCCCCGACCGCTTCATGCCGTTCGTGGAGGCCGACCGTCTCGGCGCGCTGGCCGCCCGCGGCGCGCGCTTCACCTACGGTCCGGTCCTGCGCTACTTCCGCGACCGCGCGATGCGCCACCGCTACGAGGTCGAGCCGGAGTGGCGACGCCCGGCGGCCGAACTGCACACCGGGTACGAGAGCCGGTGGTGACGCCGCCGGACGATGTCCTCGCGCGGCCGGTCCACGCGGGCGGCGCCGACCGGCGCTTCGGCGATCTCACCCTCGAGGACGTGCGCGCGCACGCCGCGGAGCTGCGCGCCGCCACGGGCTGGGGCCCGACGGCACGCGTCGCGACGGTCGCGCAGGCATGGCGCGAGCTTGCCGACGACATGGCGCGGGCGCGGGCTGCGACGGTCGCCGACCTTGGCGGCCAGCGCGCCGGCGAGCTGGCCGAGCGCCTGTGGGTGGTGGCGCCCGGCGGGAGCCTGCTGCGATAGCTACGCGCTGTCGAGCGCCTGGTTGACGAGGGCGTCGGCGTCGGCGTTCTGCGCCCGCGGCACCGAGCGGATGCTCCAGCGGTCGAACTGCGCCAGCGTCTCCATCGCCCGGGCGTGCAGCGGGCGCATGTCGGGGTGCTTGACCTTGTACTGGCCGTTGACCTGCTTTGCCACGAGCTCGGAGTCGTTGACGACCTCGACCTCGTCGGCGCCGAGCGCGCGGGCGCGCTCGAGCCCGAGCAGCAGACCGCGGTACTCGGCGACGTTGTTCGACACCACGCCGAGTAGCTCGTACGCCTCGTCGACGACGTCGCCGCCGGGCGCCGACAGCACGGCCGCGGCCGCTGCGGGACCGGGATTGCCGCGCGCGCCGCCGTCGACGTGGACGACGAGCTTCACTCGTTCGTATCGATGGGCGGGAACTCGCCGGGCACCCGCGGGCGCCGGCGATCGCGGATCTCGCGCTGCTCGGCGGCCGGATCCTGGTCGTCACCGCGGGCGCGGCGCTCGCGCTTGCGCCGGTCGATGATGACCTTCACGTTCGGGTCGTCCTTGTAGTACTCGACGAGCTTGTCGTAGAGCTCGGGCGCGAGCTCCTCCGGGACGACCGAGTAGATCATGCGGGCTGTGGAACGAGGTGAAGCTGGCCGAACTCGTCGGCGGCGGCGTTCGGGACCTGCTCGGCCGCGTCGAGCTCCGAGAGCTCGGTGCCCTGGGCCGTGATGCGCGGGCCGGCGGCCTCGTCGGCCAGGTCGACCTCGAAGCGGTACCAGCTGAGCTCCCACCCGACGACGATCGTCACCACGCTGCCTTCGGTGTGCGACGGGCGGACGGCGACGATCGGCGCCCCCAGGGAGCGGGCAACACCCGACACGGTGCGCGGGTGTGCGCTGCCGTTGAAGAGGTCCAGCGCACGGGACATCTTCATGTCGGCGTTCGTCGGCACGGCGTGGACGCTGCGCGGCTGCTGCGCCAGCTGCGGCTCGGGCTCTCGCGGCGGCGCCTCGCCCGCCGCTTCGGCCTCGGCCTGCTCGTGGAGCGCCTGGGCGTCGGCGCGCCGCTGGCGCAGCCGGGCGAAGAACGACCGCGAGCGGCCGTTGTGGGCGCGGGAGCGCACGGCGGCGTCGTCGAGGCCCTCGCGGATCCAGCCCTCGTGGGCGGCGCGCTGCGTGCACAGCTCGCAGACGTTGCGGCGGGTGCCGCCGGCGAGGAAGACGTCCGCGTTCTCGCCGCGCAAGAGCGTGCGGCCGCAGACGTCACAGGACACCACCGGGGTGCTCGTGCTGATCGACTTCCGGGTCACGAGCACCCCAATCTATCCGGTCGGCCGCCGGTCAGGCGTTGACGGCCTCTTCTTCGGCCTTCGCCTCGCTGATCACCTTCTGCGCGAGGTGCGCCGGCACCTCCTCGTAGCGCAGGAACTCCATGGTGTAGTCGCCCTGCCCGCCGGTGAGCGCGCGCAGGTCGGGTGCGTAGGTGAGCATCTCGGACATCGGGACCTCGGCCTTGACCTCGGTCATGCCGCCCGCGGGCTCCATGCCCTGGGGCCGGCCGCGGCGGGAGTTGAGGTCGCCGATGACGTCGCCGACCGCCTCGTCGGGCACGCTCAGCGTGACCAGCATGATCGGCTCGAGAAGCACGGCGCCCGCCTGCGCCAGCGCCTCCTTCATGGCGATCGAGCCGGCCATCTTGAACGCCATCTCGCTCGAGTCGACCGAGTGGTAGGAGCCGTCATAGAGACGGACCCTGACGCCCTTGACCGGGTAGCCGGCGACGACGCCCTGCCCGAGCGCCTCGACGCAGCCCTTCTCGACCGCGGGGATGAAGCCCTGCGGGATGACGCCGCCCTTGATGGCGTTCTGGAACTCGAAGGAGTCGCCGTCGCCGATCGGCTCGATCTCGATGTGACAGTCGCCGAACTGCCCGCGTCCGCCGGTCTGCTTCTTGTGGCGCCCGTGCGCCTTGGCGGGCTTGCGGATCGTCTCCTGATAGGGCACGCGCGGCGGCTTGAGCGTGACCTCGGCGCCGAAGCGCGACTTCAGGCGATCGACGACGACCTCGACGTGGATCTGCGAGAGCCCGGCCACGATCTGGTCGCCGGTCTGCGGATCGCGATGCAGGTCGATGGTCGGGTCCTCCTCCTGCAGGCGCCGTAGCGAGGTGAAGACCTTGTCCTCGTCGCCCTTGGCCTTCGGCTCGATCGCGAACGCCATGACCGGCTGCGGCAGGCTCACGGCCGGCATCGCGATGGGCTCGTCGCGCGCGGCGAGCCAATCGCCCGCCCGCGTCTCCTTGAGCTTCGCGACGGCGCCGATGTCACCGGGGCCGAAGCCGTCGGCGTGGCCCTGCTCGCGGCCCTGCGGCACGATCAGCGTGCCGATGCGCTCCTTGGCGTGCGCGCGGGTGTTGAGCACCTGGTTGTCGGGCTTCATCGCGCCCTGGTAGACGCGGAAGAAGTTGATCCGCCCGGCGAACTGGTCGGCCTTCGTCTTGAAGACGTAGGCGAAGAGCTCCTTGTCCTCGTCGGGCTCAAGCGTGATCTCGGGGAGCTCGAGCGCGCCGTGCTTCACGGGGCTCGGCAGGTCCTCGACGATCGCGTCGAGCAGCCGGTTGGTGCCGAGGTTCTTCGTCGCGATGCCGCAGACCACGGGGAAGATCCCGCCGTGGTTGGTGCCGTCCTTCAGGGCGGTGACGATCTCCTCGTGCGAGATCTCCTCGCCCTCGAGGTAGCGCTCCATGAGCGCGTCGGAGACCTCGGCGACCTCGTCCATGAGCTTCTCGCGGTACTCCTCGGCCTGGGCCTGGAGCTCGTCGGGGATCGGGATCTCGCGCGCGTTGTCCCGCCCCTCGCCCTCGTACTCGTAGGCCTTCATGTCGATGAGGTCGACGACCCCGCGGACCTCGTGCTCGGACCCGATCGGGATCTCGGTGGCGACGACGTGCTGGCCGAAGGCGGACTTCAGCGACTCGAGCGTGCGGAAGAAGTCGGCCCGCTCGCGGTCGAGCATGTTCACGAAGATCATCCGCGCGAGGTCGAGTTCCTCGGCCCGCTGCCACAGGCGCGTGGTGTTGACCTCGACGCCCATCACGGCGTTGACGACGAAGATCGCCGACTCGCTCACGCGCAGGGCGCTGAGGGCGTCGGCGACGAAGCTGGGCTCGCCGGGAGTGTCGATGAGGTTGATCTTGCGGTCGTCCCACTCGAACGAGCTGAGCGACGTGCTGATCGACATCTGGCGCGCCTGCTCGTCGGGGTCGGAATCCGAGGCCGTCGTGCCGTCCGTCACGGATCCCAGGCGGTTGATCGCGCCGGCCTGGAACAGCAGCGCCTCGTTCAGCGAGGTCTTCCCACTGCCGCGATGGCCGACGAGGGCGACGTTCCTGATGCGGTCCGCCCTGTGCATGCGATGTCTCCTCTCCTCGAAAGGGCCGGGCAACGGACCCTAGCGGGTGCGCCAAGCGGCCACGCAGCCGTTTGGACAGGGCTCGATCGGATATATATGACACCGTGCGATATCTCCCGATCCTGGTCGTCGCCGCGGTGGTCGCGGGATGCGGTGGCGGTGGGTCCTCGCCGTCAAAGACGCGGCCGGCGCCGGCGCAGCCGCGCTCGCCGG
>Ga0081455_10001776_pt1 | contig 26052 bp, 17 predicted proteins | sample TabmetS3T2R1_FD_70207 | JGI IMG/M metagenome (GOLD analysis project Ga0081455, IMG submission 70207) | Tabebuia heterophylla rhizosphere microbial communities from the University of Puerto Rico - S3T2R1 | ecosystem: Host-associated > Plants > Roots > Rhizosphere ...
CATGCGGGTATAGGTATCCAAAATGAAAAAGCCGGGAACCGCGATGGCTACGGTCGCTGCATAGTTAATATAGATGGCCCCCACGAAATAGCCCTGCTCTCGTTCGAACTTCAAACCGCATTGAAAACAATGGCTGTTCATGGAGAAAGGGCGCCGATACAAGGGACCCACGCAACAGCGCGGACACTTGAGCCGAAGGCCGGCGCCGAGCATCGATAGAATCTTATTAGGCATGCTACGATACTTCTTGATGCGCTAGTGTAACGTTGCTGAATGAATTTGCTGGCCCGCCATTGAGGTACTCCCGGAGGAATCGAGCCGTATGGGATTGCTTGCCATTGTTGGCAACTTCCAAGGGTGGACCGCAGGCGACGACGTAGCCGCCTTGTTCGCCACCTTCAGGTCCCAGGTCGATTAGATAATCCGCATCTTTTACAATGTCGAGGTTGTGCTCAATGGTTACGACCGTGTTGCCCATCTCCACCAGGCGATGAAGAATGTGAATAAGTTTCTCCACGTCGGCAAAGTGGAGCCCTGTGGTTGGCTCATCCAAAACGTAGAGCGTTTTCCCATGGGACTCCTTGCCCAGCTCATAGGCGAGCTTGATTCTCTGCGCTTCACCCCCGGACAGGGTGTTGCTGGCCTGCCCGAGTGTGATGTAGCCCATGCCGATGTCATCGAGGATCTTGAGTGGCCGGGCGACTTTTGGAATGGCGTGGAAAAACGGCACGGCCTCTTCTACGGTCATATGGAAAACATCGGCGATATTTTTATCATTGTAACGAATGCTGAGCGTCTCTTCATTAAAACGCTCGCCGCCGCAGACCTCACAATCCACGAAGACATCCGGCAAAAAACTCATCTCTTTGCGAATCTTTCCCTGTCCCGCGCATTCCTCGCAGCGCCCGCCTCGAACATTAAATGAAAATCGGCTCGAGCTGTAGCCTCGTAGCCGGGATTCCGGCGCCAATGCATAAAGTTTTCGGATCTCGTCCAGCAACCCGACGTAAGAGGCCGGGACAGAACGGGGAGTTTTGCCAATGGGTGTTTGATCGACTTCGACTATCCGTTCCAGCGGCTTCCAACCGATAATCTCCCTGTGTGCGCCTGGCCGTCCGGCGAATTGGCCGATTTTCATCTTCAGGCCCTTGTAGAGGATCTCCTTGACCAAAGTGCTTTTTCCTGATCCGGAGATCCCCGTGACACAGGTCCACATGCCGAGGGGCAGACGCACATCGACGTTTTTAAGATTGTTAGCTTTTGCTTCGCGGATGGTTAGCCAATTAGTTTTGCCAAGTTCTCGCGTCGGGCCGAGCCTTTTCCGTTCGGCTTTGAGAAACACGCCGGTAAGAGAGTTGGGGTTGTTTCTGATCTCCGTGGGCGATCCGATGGAAACAACGCTTCCACCGCGCACGCCCGCGCCTGGTCCAAGGTCGACAATGAGATCGGCGGATTCAATAGTCGCCTCATCGTGCTCGACCACCAACACGCTGTTCCCGACGGCCTCAAGTCGGCGCAAGGTGCGGAGCAGCATGGCGTTGTCGCGGGGGTGAAGGCCGATTGTGGGTTCGTCCAGGATGTAGCAGACACCCCGGAGGTTAGAACCCAGCTGGGCCGCCAGTCGGATGCGCTGAGCTTCACCGCCTGAAAGGGTATCCGCCCGGCGGTCGAGGGTCAGATAAGGCAAACCGACTTCCGCCAGGAACGTAAGTCGTTGTTGGATTTCTTTCAGAATCTTGTCCGCCACCGCGCGGTCGCGCTCGGCAGCCCCGTTATCGGCGTGGGCGAGCTGTAGCGAGTCGAAGTAGTCCTTGGCTTCCTGTACGGACAGCTCCGTGAGTTGCCAAATCGCTTTGCCGTCTACGCGCACGGCTTGCGCTCGTGAGTTGAGTCTTCGCCCATGGCAACTGTTACAGCGAGATTCGCTTAAAAGCTCTGAGAGCTCTTGGTTTCCATCCTCCTCGCTATCCTGCGAAATCTCTCGCAGAAAAGGGATGAAACCGACAAATCCGGACCGGCCATTACTGCCGTAGAGAACTTGGTCCTGGATTTTCTTGGCCAGGCGTCCGAAAGGCTTATCGATATCGACGTTGTGCTTTTTTGCCAATTCCTCCAGCAGCCGCTCTATGGAACGCCCCAGGCTGTTTCCATTTTCAGAAGCAAAAGCCGAAATGTTGTGCAGAGCTTCGCTGACCGACTGCCGCGGATTGGCGAAGAGCAGTTCAGGATCGAAGTCCCATTGAAAACCCATGCCGCCGCATTCTGAACAAGCGCCTTGCCGGCTATTGAAAGAGAACAGCCGCGGATCGAGAGGCTCATAACCGATGCCGCACTGGAGACAGAAAAGGCGCTGATTAAAGATCTGCTCGCCCCGCTCAGAGATGAGATGAATTACGCCGTTCCCAATCCGGAGCCCCTGATCTATGAGGGCTTCCACCTCGCGCCCGCCTGCTTTCGCCTTGCCGATCACGATGTCGATGTCATGTTCTTTAAACCGCTCCAGCCCTTGGGTGAGCTGGGGCGCTCGGAGGTCGAGCAGCTCGCCGTCGATACGTGCCCTGCGGTATCCCAACCGTCGCGCGCCGGCGATCACTTCCTTGTGGAAACCTTTGCGCCCGCGCACGATGGGACTCAAGATCATCACCTCTTTACCGCGATAGGAACGACCGATGCGGTCAAAGATCTGGCTGCGACTGAGGGAGCGAATTTGTCGGCCGCACTGAACGCAGTGCTGTTTTCCGACTTTGGAGTAGAGTAGTCGCAGGTAGTGATAGATCTCCGTCACAGTGGCAACGGTAGATTTCTTGCCCCCTTGGCTGAGCCGCTGCTCGATGGCCACCGTCGGCGGTATGCCGGCGAGCAGATCGACGTTGGGCTTCGCCATGATCTGAAGAAACTGCCGAGCGTAGGCAGAAAGGCTGTCGATGTAACGCCGTTGGCCTTCGGCATAGATGATGTCGAAAGCGAGCGAGGATTTTCCCGAGCCGCTCAAGCCGGTGATGACCACGAAACGATCTCGAGGGATGTTAAGGCTGATATTCTTAAGATTGTGCTCCTTGGCGCCGACGATAGTAATGGCGTTATCTTCCGTTGCACTCTTGAACGCTTGAACCTTTGAAGCTTTCTCCAGCCGCGGCGTGAACGGGGATGCGGCTACTGTTTTTTTCAGGTAGGGGCGTAGATAAACGCCGGTGTGTGAACTCTGGACGCGTGAAACTTGTTCCGGAGTGCCCTCGGCGACGATACAGCCTCCGCCATCGCCCCCCTCCGGCCCTAAGTCGATGATGTGATCGGCGCACTTGATCACTTCCAAGTTATGCTCGATAACGACGACGGAGTGGCCTTGATCGATCAATTCATTGAACGCCCAAAGGAGCCGCTCGATATCGTGGAAATGTAGGCCGGTGGTAGGTTCATCGAAAATGAACAGCGTTCCCGACTTCTTAGCCTTGGCCATATGTGCGGCCAGTTTCAACCGCTGCGACTCTCCGCCGGAGAGCGTCGTGAGCGGCTGTCCAAGCCGAACATATTCCAGTCCGACGGCGCGCAAGGGATAGAGCCCGTCTTTGATTTCAGCCAGGTCCTTGAAGAACTCCATGGCCTCGGAAACTGTCAGGTCCAAAATCTGCCGGATGTTTTTGCCCCGGTAAGTGACTTCGAGAACTTCTTCACGGAACCGGCTGCCGTGACACTCAGGACAAGAGGTATAGACGTCCGAAAGGAATTGCATCTCGATTTTTTCAAAACCCTCGCCGCGACAAGTTTCGCAACGTCCGCCTTCCACGTTGAAAGAAAACGTCGACGGCGTGTAGCCGCGCATGCGGGAGAGATCGACTGTAGCAAAGAGGCGGCGAATGGCATCGAAGACCTTCATGTAGGTCACCGGATTGGACCTCGGTGTGGTTCCGACCGGAGACTGATCGACCAAAACCACCTCAGAGATCCTGTCGACACCTTCAATTTTCGTGCAATGGACAATGTTCGCGGTGGGTGCTTCCTTGAGTTTCTTCAGATTCCGATGAAGAACGTCGTCGACAAGGCTCGATTTCCCCGATCCCGAAACACCTGTAATGCAGACAAACACACCCAAGGGAATCTCGACGTCGATATTCTTTAAGTTGTTCGCATGGGCGCCGGTGATCTTGATCGAGCGTTGCAAAAGCTGCTTACGGTTGCGTGTAGGGAATGGAATCGTCTTGCGTTGGCTCAGGTAAGCAGCGGTCAGCGATTCTTCGCTCTTGAGCAGATCATCATAGGGGCCAGCAAACATCACTTGCCCGCCCTGTTCGCCAGCTTTGGGACCGAGGTCGATGATGTAATCGCTCTCTTTGATGATCTCGGGGTCGTGCTCTACCACAACAACGGTATTTTGATTGGCTCGTAAGCGATGGAGGATCTCCACCAGCCGGCGGCTGTCGCGCGGATGGAGACCGATGGACGGCTCATCCAGCACATATAATGTGTTGACCAGCGATGAACCAATTGCGGTTGTCAGGTCGACTCGCTCCAGTTCACCGCCGGAGAGCGTCCGCGACTGGCGATCCAACGTCAAGTATTCAAGGCCCACGCCGACCAGATAACTGAGTCGGCGGCGAATCTCATCGAGAATCAGGCTCGCGACTTGATCTTTAGCGCCAGCGGGCTTGAGTTGGGTGAAGAAGCTGTGAGCTTCTCCGACATTCATGGCATTGACTTGCGCGATGTCCTTGCCTTCGATGCGGTAGTGAAGCGCGTCCGGTTTGAGGCGGCTTCCCTGACAGTCGGGACAGAGGAGATAGGCGCGGTAACGGGACAACAGCACCCGCACATGCATGCGATAACTCTTGCGCTCCAAGCGGCGAAACCAGCCGCGGATCCCTTTGTAGTCGCCGTCTCCCTCTAAGATGAGTTGTTTTTGCTTTTCGGTTAGCTCGCCGAACGGTTTTTTGGTGGGAATTCGTTTGCGATCGCAGAAATCCAACAGCCGGCGGGTTCTACGGGTGCGGTTAATCCAGGGTTTGATGGCACCTTCGCTGAGGGACTTGCCGGGATCAGGAATGACGAGATCCAAATCGATGTCGATGACCCGGCCAAAGCCGCGACACGTATCGCAAGCTCCCAACGGGCTGTTAAACGAGAAGAGATTCGCCACCGGATCACGATAGGAGATGTCGCAGTGTGGACAGTGGAGATGATTGCTGAAAGGTTCGCGTCGCCAATTCTCTTGAGGCAAAAAGAGATTCAACCTTCCCTTGCCGTAGTGAAAGGCTTGCTCCAAAGAATCCGAAATTCTCTTCTTGTTGCCGGGACGATAGGCGACTCGATCCGCGACGACTTCCAAGACTGCATCACTGGGCGGCGCTGCGCTGATTTCAGCAAGGTCACGGACCTCCTGTTCAACGAGCAACCGATAAAAGCCCGCTTGTTGTAGACCGTTTCTTACTTCGTCCCAAGGCAGCGAAGAAGGGGCGAGCGGAAAAGTGATAACCACCGGCGTGCCTTCCGGTAGAGAAGACAGTTTCGTAACCACGGTTTGCGCGCTGTCGCGCTCGACGATCCTTTGGCAGCCCCGACAATGAAGCACGGCGATTTTAGAGAAGAGCAGCTTAAAGTGATCGTGGAGCTCGGTCATGGTGCCGACTGTGGAACGCGAGGTTCTGACTGGCCGGCTCTGATCGATGGCGATGGTCGGTGGAATGCCCTCGATGCTTTCCACATCGGGCTTGTCCATCCGGTCGAGAAACTGCCGCGCATAGGCGGAAAAGCTCTCGACGTAGCGCCGCTGACCCTCCGCGTAAAGGATGTCGAAAGCCAAGGTCGATTTTCCCGACCCGCTCACGCCGGTGATGACCGTCAAGGCATTTAAGGGGATCTGCAGGTCGAGATTCTTGAGATTGTTCTGCTTGGCGCCCCGGATGTGGATCCAATTCTGGCTCATGATCCAGCTCTATTGCAGTTGATATTTCTCCGTCAGGATGCGCCGGAAGCGAGGACCATAGATCAAATCAAAGGTTTCTTCCTTGTCCGGAAAAAGTTGGAGCGCGGTGTGCTTGGCGTGGTTGACGATCTCCTGGGCCTCTTCTAAAGTCAGATCGACTTCCCAGAGCAATATCGCCGCGATGTCCATGGCCCGGCTTAGCCGGCGAAGTTTTCGTTCCTCTGCCAACAACGCGTCTTTATCTGGATTCATTGATCGCGATGAATTTAAGAAGGTAGTGACTCCGATAATTTCCGAGAAATCGAATCTTTTATTTCTATCACAAGCAAAGGTAAAGGTCGAGTTAACCAAGTAGCTGGCGATCCCACGGGTAACTTCCACCGCTATGAATGCTTTGTTAATCTAGCTTTGTGCAGATTGCGGAAATCTTCTATTCCATACAGGGTGAAGGCAGGCTTGTCGGCATGCCTTCGGTCTTTATCCGCACGTCGGGTTGCAACTTGCGCTGTGTCTGGTGCGATACGCCTTATACATCATGGGAGCCGGAGGGAAAAAAGTGTAGTGTCGAAGAAATCTTAGGGGATGTGGCAAATTATCCTAGCCGACATATTGTAATTACTGGGGGTGAACCATTTCTAGCGCCAGAACTGGAAGAACTGACTGCGAGCATCAAGCCCTTGGGAGCTCACATTACCATCGAGACCGCAGCGACCCTATTCAAGCCGGTTGCCTGCGATCTTGTTTCCATGAGCCCTAAACTTGCCAACTCTACCCCCTGGCACCGGTCCAAGGGGAAATTCGCCAAGATGCATGAGACAACGCGGCTCAACTTTCAGGTGATGCAGCAATTCATCGACAGTTACGACTACCAACTCAAGTTTGTGGTGGATCAGAGAGAAGACTTCGATGAGATCGAAAAGATTCTGGAGGAGTTGGAAAATGTGGACAACTCCCGCGTGTTGATCATGGGCCAGGGAAAGACTAAGAGAGAGCTACGAGACAAAACAAAATGGATCATCGCGGCGTGCAAAGAATACGGCTTCGGCTATACACCGCGGCTGCAGATCGAGTTGTTCGGAAATCGGCGCGGTACCTAATTTCAGATCAACCCGGATTCCGCAGTTCAATTGTAGGACTTGTGCTGGGCGAGGCGTGAGCCTGGAGCAGCGAACGCATAGACCCGTAATGTTTCAAAGTGTTTTTGTTACTCGGCAATTCGTTCGCAACGGTTGAGGACGCCGCTCATCGCACCGATGGCTGCAACTGCGCTCAGAGGCACAGGCCGTTGCGTTCGCTACGGAAGGCTTGCGCCTTGTCCTGTGCTCGCCTTCAACTGACGGAATCCGGGATCAATTGAAGTTGGCCGCTTGAGATCCCGAAAGCAAGTTTCCAAAGGGAGACTTGTCTGAAATCTTGAAATCGATCTTGCGGGTACTGCCGTCGTTTTGATTCGCTTCGCCGGGGACGGGAGATCCTTGAACGACATTCTTATCCAGCTTCGCGATGATGGTCGGCGCTAGTAACTTGAGAAGGGTTACCGGTAGGGCGCTGGTGAAGTGATAGTGCTCAGCTTCACGTCCCTGCACATACGCGGTGATGACACCGAAATAGCGATCGCCGATGTAGAAAACGAAAGCGGCGGTTCTATTCGTTGCCCGCGAAGAGGTCACATTGCCCCATCGATTGAATGTCTCAATTCGGTTGTCACCGGAACCGGTTTTTCCGCCGACCGTGATCAGCTTGCCATCGGACAATCGAAAAACGCCAGCGAGCCGCCGCGCGGTTCCACTTTCTACAACTGCGGCCATCGCCTTTCTTGCAACCCGAGCCACTTCCGGCACAAGAACTTGTTGTCCGGGCTCTGGCTTCCGTTCGAAGACCGTCTCATAGGGCGTACCACGGGCGAAGTGAATGTTGCTCAGCTCCGTGTTGGGCCGCCGCACGCCATCGTTCACCAAGATCCCGATCAACTCAGCCAAAGCCACGGGGCGATCTGAAGAGTTGCCGATCGCTGTTGCATAGGAAGGCACCATGGTTTTGAATGGGAAACCCAATCGTTGCCAATAAGGCACCATGCGGGTAAAGGCTTCCTTCTCCATGCGGATACGTAACCGAAGGTCCTGCGCCCTTCGGTTGCGCGGGTTGAGCAACCATGCAGAACCCTGGCGCCGCGCGTCGGTGCTGTCGGCGACGAGTCTTTCCCATGACAGCTCAGAGTTTCTCCGGTATTCGCTGGCGCACCAGAGATCCAGCGGGTGGAGCGAAAGGAGATAAGCATAGTCCACGAGCGTCAGACGAGGGTTTTGGTAAGCACGGAATAGTTTGGACAGGTCTTGTCCTTTTAGTTTTATCTGGTGCTGTTCGAGCCAAGCCGCCAATGCCTGCTCATCAGCCCCGATCCGCCAAGCGAAAAAGAGCACCGCCAGGCGCCGCTCAACGTTCTTTTTGGTCCCCAACAATCGGGTAACGATCTGCTGTTCCGTCTGTCCGTGATACGCCTGATAGGAGCGGCGCAGAACCGTGCGCGACTCTTCTTCGGCAATCTCCTGGAGCATGCGTTTGCGGTCCGGGTTGTTCGGATCGGAAAGCACGGCATCGGAGTTATACTGCAATCGCGCGCGATGATAGCTCACGATGTCGCGCATCAAACGGATGAATACTAGATTCGTTGAGTTTCGAAAGGCATCCCGCAGTACAAGAATTCGTTTATCGTCCTCGCGTTCAAAGTTTTCAAAATGGTGAATGCCGCCGCCGGTAAAGAAGGTTTCCCAGGGGCTGGCTGAGTATTTGCGCGCCATAGCAAGATCGAGGAAGGCTTCCAAAGTGAGGTTTTTTTCCTTCTGCAAAGTCTCAACGGCCCACTTGGTCAAAGGATCACGCGCTTCCTGAGCTCTGGTCTTCAGACCGGCGGCATCCAATGGCGCGAGTTGCTTGTGCAGTTCCGCCATGAGTTCAAGATAGTGCGTGAGCGTACGCAGTTTTGCGGTACTGCCGAGTTCGAGTTTGACGCTCTTATTGAAATCAAACGGGGCGGCGAGATTATCTGCCTGTACGCGGACGAGGTTTCCTTCCGGAGTGGGCTCTACTAATAGGAAGGAATAGATTACTTTTTTCGGATCGGCATTTTCGAGAAGCCGCTCGCCGTTTAATCCCTTGGCTTTGATGACATCCGGATTCGCCAAACTATGAAGAAATTCGGTTATCGTTTTTTGTAGCGGAACGTCGATGGTGCTTTGGACTTCCAAATGGAAACGATTCAGATCGTAAACATTGTTGGTACCCAGAGCTTCCATCATGGTCGTGCGAATGGCATTAGCCGCTTTGTTTTTGCCCGACGAAGGTTGCGGTGGTACCGGTGCGGCGGGTATGAACTTGATCGGGGTCTCCTGCAATGCCGCCGCGAAATCCCCATCGATGATTCCCGATCGCGCCATCAAACGCGTAAACTGGTCTACCTTTTCCTCCAGCGAAGCCCGCTCATCAACCAGGAAAACGGATGGCGCGCGTACTGAAATAAGCAAAGCCAGGGAATGCTTAAAACCACGCAATTTAGCGGGAGTCAGTCCGGGAGCCTTCAGCGCGCTGACAACATCGGTCAACTGCATCCCGAACCAAGCGAAAAGCCCTTCGCCCAGGCCGTGAATTTCGCCGTAGCTAGGCGCTGCCGCGAGCGGAACGGTATTGAAATAATCGACTATGATCCGTTCTCTCCATGCTCGAGTATTCCACCCTTCGCGGTACGCCTTGAGGCTAGCGCCAACAAGCTGGCGGTATTTTTCAACGGGTGATTCTGTACGCCCTTTGGGCGAATGGCGAAACTTCTCCAATTGTACGGCCAGAGTGCTGCCTCCCTGTACTGGCACTTCGATGTAGAGCTTGGAAGCGATATAGAACACTGCGGCCTTAAAGAGGCGGTCCCACTCGACGGCGGGATTCTGCCAAGGGGAGGCGGGGTGGTCGAGATCGCGGTTTTCGAGAAAAAGGAGTGTTTTTACCAGCAGGGGTGGAATGTCGTCCATCTTGGCGAACAAAAACTCCGATTGAGCATGGCGAAAAAGAGATACTCCGTTGGCGCCACGGATATCTAGACCGGTTTCAGGCGGTTCCACGTAAGGAGGAGAGATTCCTCGCTTGATGAGCTGCACCATCTTCTCCGATTGGTGAACCTGCTGCGTGACCTGGTATCCTTGCGCTTCAAGCTGGGATTGAAAAGCGGGTAGCTTTGAATAGCCCCGACGATCATCGAAAGGGGCAGAACGAGGAAAAGCGATCGCAGTACTCTGGCCCTCTGTCAATTGATATGAAAGTTGCTCATTGGTGCGAGTGAAGAACCAGGATTGCAAGAGCGAGGTTTGAATCTCAATATAAATGCAAGCAACCGCAAGCAATACGGACAGAGTTACCCAGAGCCAAATTTTGAGTCGCTTCTTGTTGACAAAAAAGAAGAGACGGGAGGCGAATGAAAGCGCCTGGGTAAGTTCGGACGAAACCGGTTTACTGGTCATCTGGGATATCCAAATAAAGATACCATAAACAGCCGCGTTTTGCGCGTGGGCGTTTTTGGCGTTGAAAATACCCTTTAGTCTCGCGCAGGTATATTGGACCTTAGTCCAATAGGGACATCTCTTGCCCAGTTACGCGTTTGCAGCCCCACCTCAGGGTCCGGGCTTAACCCGAAAGTCCTTCGCCCCAAGGATAGACAAGCAAAAAAAGGGCTTTTTGTCGGTTTGTTAAGGGTCTTTTCAGTGGCAAAAGGGCAAACAAGGGATCTATAATCGACCGGAGGAGGAGGTCCTATGCTGGCGACCCGTATCGTGCAAAAGGAAGGAGCCTTTTACTTTATCGCGTGCAAGGCCGCAGATCTTTTAGATCGAGTCAGTTTCACCAGCCGCTACTATTTTGAAGGTGAAGAAATCGAAGCGGATGAGCCCGGCGAAGACGAAGTGGCTCGGTTCATTGCTGGCATCGAAAAAAGCGAAAAATCGTTCCAGCGGATCCTCAACCGGAGGAAAATCCGCCAAATCGTTAACTTCTACGAGACGGCGGTGAGCCAACCCTTGATTCCCGGTACGATTCTTCTGTTTACCGACGAAACCCTGCGCTTTCGCCGTTCGGATCTCTCCGAAAGCATCGGTTTTTTGAGCGAGCCGTCGGGCAAGTTCCTTGTTATCGACGGCCAACACCGGTTGGCGGCGCTCCATTTCTTTCGCCAGAAACATCCGGAGCTGGCAGAACAAGTGGAGGTGCCGTGCGTAGTCTTCGACGGCAAGAGCGCCGATTTCGCCACCGAGATGTTCGTCATCATCAACTCGACTCACACCCGGATCAACAAATCGCACCTGGTGGATCTTTACGAACGGGTGTCGTGGGAAACGCAGGAGAAGAAGTTCGCTGCTAAGGTCGTCAATTTGCTCTACGAAGAGAGCGATTCGCCTTTGCGTTATCGCATCAACCGTTTGGGCGGGCGGAGCCGGCAAGAGAAGTGGATTCTTCAATCGGAACTTTTCAACGAGATCCACAAAGTCGTGCAAGCAAATCGTAAATTCTTCGAAGAACGCTTCCAGCTGCGCGCCGACCGCGCTTACCCCCTGATCAGGGATTATTTGAAGGCCGTGCGAGAAGTGATGAATTCAGTCTGGGGTGATAACGAAAAGTATATGTTCACCCGGGACGTGACCCTCAAGGCGCTCTTACGGGTCTTCGGCGATTTGATCCGGGAGCGCAAGCTTATCCAAGTTTGGCAGGAAAGCCGGGAGCCGCGGGCATTCGTCGGCACCATGCGGCCATGGGCGGAATTGACCCGGGAGTTTCGCGCCGAAGGTTTTTATGAGCGTTTCCCCGCCAAGGGACAGGTCGAACGTGTTCGGCGCATTCACTTGCGTCTGAATCAGAGCTTGAAACAAGCATGAGTACAATTCAGCTCCTTCAGCGACCATCGAAGAAATCCTTTCGGCCGTCAATATACACAAAAGCCCGGCTGGGTCCTTCCCCAAGCCGGGCTTTTGTGTATGATTCGTGGCCTACTTCTAGTCTGCCAATACTCCTTGGTCTTGACCTCCACCGTGTTGATAGATGATTCGCTTACCGGTCTTTTCATCGATTTCGTTCCGCTGACCGCCAGCCTTGGCCAGGTCTTCCGGCGTCGCCTTGTGGCTGTTGCCCAACAGAATCATCGGCTCATCGTAGGGATTCGATCCTTCATAATACTCGTGGGCCGGAATGCTTATGATCTGCCCAGCTGAGATCTCGTGGGTTTCGTTGAGCCCCTTCATGATTCCCCGGCCAGTGAGCACGTAATAGGTGCGATCCGAAGGATGGTTGTGCATTCTCTGAACATCGCCGGGAGGAAAGGTAAGAATCCAGGTCTCGAGATTCTCCCTCCTAAACAGATCCATCCGTCGCTGTCCCTTTTTCCTGCCTTTGGCCATTTCAAAGACATCCAAGAGCTGCATAGTAACCTCCTCTTTAGTTAGTTTGGTTGTAAGCGGATTTGAACTTGAGCCGACTGTATTCCCGCGGGAGACGGCTTGTCAAGGCGCCGGCACTATCTATCCGTGGATTCCTTCGACGTCCGCCGGAAAGTCATCCGGTCGCGTTTGTGTGTAGAATGGAGGCGTAATATAGACACCGTTGAGAATTGGTTGGGGGAGGAACTCTCTATGAGTTTAGTGCGGCTCAACATAATGTATGGCCACGTCGAAGGAACTGAAGGCAAATTCGCTCGGGATCCTTCTGGGTATCTCTCGATCGAGGCAGGCATCTATCAGAAGCATGGGCTGGAAGTATCGTGGAATCATGTTCAAGGAACAGAGGAGCGCTATCGCCGGCTTGAGGATGGCACAGCCCAGATCTCGCTAGTCGTCGGCCGAGCTTCCTTGCAGCACTTTCTGGATTTCAAAACCACTCGGATTCTCGGCTGCGTGATGAATAGTTGCCCTTATTACCTTGTTGCCAGTCCGACGATTCGACAGATCGGTGACCTCAAGGCAAAGACTGTTGTTTGTCGAGAAGGCCCTTCGCGAAATACGCCGATAGCAGAAACTTTCCGCGAACGGGCGCAACTTAAGGTCGGGGCAGATCTGATATTGCGATTGCCCAAGAGCGATCAGGAGGCTTTTGATCTTTTGGTCAATGAAAAAGTAGATGCAGCATTGCTGCCGCGACCCTATGGGTTCTGGGCCGAAGAGAGAGGATTTAAGAGAATCACCGACTGGCCCGACATCGTTGATGATCCTCTGCCAATTTCGATTGAAACGACCGCGACACTCCTGCGAGAACGGGGAGAAGATTTTTCTAGATTTTTGCAAGCCCACCGCGAGGGCATTCGTTATATGAGAGCTCATCGCGCTGAAACCATCCGATTACTTGGCGAAAGATTTGGACACTCAGCCTCTATGACGGCGAAAATATGGGATAACTATTTGGTCTGCATGGACGATAGGCTGACGGTGGATTTCAAACAATTCGAAAGACTTCTCTCTCAAGTGGCACCCGCGGCATCGAATCAAGCCCGACAAGTGGCGACCGAATGGATCATGCCAGGAGGTCTCGGGGGCTAGCTGCGGCCGTGGTGACTGAAATGCCGCATCATGGATTTTACAGGGCTACCTTAGGAAAGCGTTTCTTGCTATATCTCTGAGCGAAGACGAGTTTAGGTAAAATCAACTCATAGGAGGTTTCTATGCCGGGCATAATCGATGCGGATACCCATATTTCAGAGAGTGAAGCGATGTGGAGCATGATGGACAAAGAGATGTACCACCGGCGGCCGGTGATGATGAAATGTCCGGAAGATACGCTTTACGGTCCACGCAACGCTTTCTGGCTCATCGACGGCAATGTCTTTCCCAAGCCCAACGGCAAAGGTAGTTTTCGCCTCATCACTCCGTCTGCAAGCAAGCTCGAATCTGCCCGCGGAGATATCGCCATCGGCTGCCGGGAAATGACCGATATTTCCAGCCGCCTCAACGACATGGACAGGCTTCAAGTCGATACGCAGGTGGTCTTTCCGACCTTATTTTTAATCTATATCACCGATGATGCAGCTTTGGACATCGCCATGGCGCGTGCTTACAACCGTTTCATCTCCCAGGCCTGCGCCAAAAGTGGCAGCCGCATGCGCTGGGTCGTAGTGCCGCCGCTTCACTCGGTGAAAGAGTCGGTGAAAGAAATTAAATGGGGCAAGGACAACGGCGCCGTCGGCGTTTTCTTCCGTGGCATCGAAGGCGAGCGGACCTTGGACAATCCTTATTTCAATCCGATCTACCAGACCGCCAGTGAAACGAACCTGCCGATCTTGATTCATACTGGAGCCGGCTGCCCGCTATTTCTCAAACTCTTTGACGTTGAACGCAACCACACATTCGGTCACAGTCGAGTGCAGCCGCTTTTTGCGTTCAGAGACCTGATCGCCAACAAGATTCCCGAGCAGTTCCCCAAGCTTAGGTTCGGTTTCATCGAGGCTTCCGCCGGTTGGGTGCCGTTCATGATGCACATCCTGAAAAGGCTATTCCGGGAGAAGTGGAAATTCTCCTCGGACGTGGACATGTTCCGCGAATATCGGATTTTTGTCGCCTGCGAGGCGGACGAAGACGTCAAGTATATTTCGGAGTATACAGGCGCCGATCACTTGATCATCGGCTCGGATTACGGTCATCAAGATCCATCCGAGGAGCGCCAGCTCGTGGCCGCTATGCGCGCGCGCGAAGACATCCCGTCGATGCTCACGGACAAAATCTTCTTTGACAATCCGAAACTCCTTTATCCATTGAACTAAAGCATGCCAAGGGCTCGCATCCGCTCTTTTGCCCCTTTTAGCCCTCTCCCTCGTTCGAGGGAGAGGGAAGGGTGAGGGTCATTCGACTGGAGGATTGCTCATGGGAAGCTTAATGAATGGAATGGCTCCGCTGCCCTGGTTGGCTCTATTATCGTTCCCCACGATTCTGTCCCTGGTACTTTCGCCACCCTTTTCTAGCGCCCAATCCCTCCAGATCGTAAACATGGCGATCCCGGCGAGAAGCTTTCAGATGGTCATCTATCCCGTGGCGCAGCAGAAGGGCTACATGAAGGAAGAAGGGCTAGATCAGAGAGTGATTTTTGTCGCTCCGACGACTAGCATTCAGGCCATGCTCGGCGGCGATGTTCAGTTTACCGGCGCCGGCAGCAGCGCACTCGTGAGTATGGCGCGCGGCAACACGCCGCTCAAGGTCGTTGTCGCCACCAACGATCGGGTTCTGCAATGGCTGGTTACCCGTCCAGAGATCACCACTCCCAAAGAACTTAAAGGCAAGAAAATCGCCACTACCGGTGTCGGCGCCATCGCAACCTTTATGGCTAAACAGGTTTTGACCAAGCATGGTCTCGATGCCAACAGGGACGTAAATTACCTAGATGTCGGTCAAGGCAACCAACTAACGGCGCTGTTGGGTGGTGGATTCGACGCCGCAATACTCAGCGTCGAGCAGCGCTATGTGGCGCTCGATAAGGGCATGCGCGAGATGTTCTTCATGGGAAACGAGGTGAAAAACTCTTGGGGCACATTGGCGACCACGGACAAACTTATCAAAGAAAACCCCAAGATCGTGGCTGGCTTTGTACGGGCGACGATCAAAGCGCTGCGTTACCTGCGTCACGATAAAGAAGGCACCGTTTCGGCAATGCTAAAATTCTCCGGCGTATCGCGCCAGCAGGCGACGCGGGTCTACGACGACATCATCGGCACTTTCACCAGCAACGGCGTCGTCGATGACGAAACGCAGAGAAACGACCTCGCCATCATCCGCCAGGTTGTCAGCACTAGTGAAACCCTGCCCAACGCCAGAGCCTACGACTTTAGTTTCGCCCTGGATGCCGATCAGCAGCTCAACAAAGCGGGTTGGAAGCCGTAAGCGTCTACCGGCGAGACCCGAGACCGAAACCCGAACTCAATTTGATCTACGGGCGCCAGCCGGACTGGGTCAGTTGGCGATCGGCTTCGCGAGCGAAGCGGAAGTCGTAGGCCCGCTGGATCGGAATAGTTTCTGTTGTCTTAGTGATCTGCCGAATGATTTCAATATCGTTGCGTTGAGTTTCCTCGTCGACGATGCCGTTCTGTGTGAATGTTCCTACCAACTCATCGTACATCTGTGTCGCGAGACTCTTGTCCAGTCCGGCGAATTTCATGGCAACCGCGATCGTCGCCTCGCGTTCTTTATGGATGAATCGCAGTGCTTTGAGGGAGGCTTTTACGATGCCGGCAACGAGTTTCGGCTTCTCTTGGATCAGTTGATCTGTGGTTGCCATCGTTCCCCAGGAGTTCTTCACTTCGTCACCGACGAAAACCAGTTCTCGAAAACCGCCGGGTCGGCCGGCATAGCGTTCACCCGCCGACGCAACGATAGCATCAACGGAGCCTGCCATAAGGGCTCGAATCGAGTTTCCTGTCCCTCCCGTGTTAATGAAAGAAAGGTCCCGGTCAACGTCAAGACCGTGTTTGGCCAATACCTGCTTAGCTATAATCGTGGTCGCCGAAGTGACACCGCTGACAGCAACACGTTTCCCTTTAAGGTCCTTCAAGCTCTTAAACTCCGGCTTGCTAAGAATCCAACTGAGGACTTTATCGTTTGTGGCAAGGATGACCTTAAGGGGCGCCCCTCCCTTGGCAACGCTGACAAGCCCCATAGTCCCCGCCATACTAAATTGAAAGCTACCCGCAATCATGGCCTGGATACTCAGTTCTGATCTCACCAGGACGGGCCTAAGGTCTATGCCCTCTTCCTGCATATAACCTCGCTCTTGAGCGATAGGATAGAGGGCCATTTGAAAGTTTCTATTGGTCAGGGCCAGATTGACTGTCTCCAGGCCGCTGGCTCCATTGGGCAGCCCTTGCAAGCTAACGGCGATCACGGCGACCAAGATAAGTTTCGACACCATAGGGCTTAACGGACGAATACCCGATCGATGGTTTCCGGAAATGTTCAACCTGACCATTGGCGCCTCTCGATCAATGAATGCCGTAGAAAGCGCATGGGTTGTCGCGCACCATTTTTTCGGCGACCCGGCGCGGCACATTTTCTTTGGACCTCAGCACCGGTAAGAAGTTGCGTTGCTCGAAAGGATCGTTGTGTCCGTAGTCAGAGCCGATCAGCAAGTTGTCCTCGCCGATACAGTCAGCCAGCTGCGGCAGGTTTTCCTCAGTCTCGCAGGCCACATAAATTCTGTAGTCGCGGAAGAGATCGGCACTCGACGAGTACCTCCACTCGCCGCGAAACTGGCGCTTAAAGGAATGTAGCAGATAGGGAACCCAACTGGCGTAGGATTCGATGAAGCCGAATTTGAGGCGGGGGAACAGCTCAGGGATTTTGTTGTTCACAATATCATTAAACGCAAACAGCGGCAGGACCGCCGAATGCGACCATTGCCGATTTCGCTCCAGATTAAAGAAGTTGATAAACGTGGGGGAACCCGACCCTTGATGTATACAGATCGGAAGATCGAGGTCACTTGCTTCTTGATAAACCGGGAAAAAGTACGGGTTGTCCAATGTGAGATTGCCCTCGATGCCTCTGAAGAAGACGCCGGTTGCGCCTTTGTCTTTGGCCCACCGTATCTCTTTGATGGACTCTTCGATGGACCTCAGCGGCGGGATAACGACCCACCTCAGCCGATCTTTGGTCCTGGCGCAGGCCTGGGCCAGCCACCGGTTATAAGCTCGGCACAATGCAACCTCGAGCCCGACATCATCGGTGAGATAGATCAGGAACAATGTCGGGTAGATCACCTGGACGTCGAAGCCCAGCCGGTCCATATCTTTTAGCCGCGCTTCGGAATCGGTTAGATCGCGGCAGCCGAGGCTGATATCAGTTCTCACTTGCTGGCGCTTAGCAGCCGAAGGTGTGATCAAGTTGAAGCCCCCTTTGCCCGCCGGCTTTGGGAAAATGTTTCCATCGATCAGCCAGAAGGCATTGCGCTCGCCATAAAGAGTGTCGTCGGGAACGGACACCAAAACCGGTCTGCGCTTGTACATTTCGCGGTCGAATAGCTCCCACATAGATTGAGACTCCGAAATGTGCGTATCCGCATCAACCACTTTTTTCACATTTGTCATTGTGGCCTCCTGATTGAATTTCCTGCTAAACTGCGGATACGCTAGTCAACTCGCGTCGGAGTTGTCAAGATATGTGGCTTACCCAGAAGAAGTTCATCGCTTCCGCGAAAGCGGGATCCTAGAGGGGAAATTCTGGATGCGCGTTTTCACGGGATGGCGACGACGCATTCGAATAAAAACTGAAGGATTGCGCAGCTTCTGTTCCGGCTAACCCTTACTCAACTCGGTATGTGCTAGCTCCTCAACGAACTTCACCAACCCTGAGTGATCCAAATCACCGTTTCCCATTGATTTCATTGCGGTCATCATTTGAGCCACTTGACTTGTCACCATCAGCGGCACGCCGTATTCAGAACCTGTCGATAGCGCGATCTTCATGTCTTTTTCGTGGAGACGTATGCGAAAGCCGGGCTTGAAGTTCCGCTCCAGCATCTTTTGGCCGTGGGCTTCCAGTATTTTTGACTGAGCGAAGCCTCCGAGGAGCGCTTGTCTCACTTTGGCGGGATCGACGCCTGCCTTCGCCGCTAAAACCAGAGCCTCGCTGACAATCGCGATGGTCGTTCCTACCACCATTTGGTTTGCAGCTTTGGTTACTTGTCCGGCTCCGGCATCGCCAACGTGAACGATGTTTTTACCCAATGCTTGAAAGATCGGCATGGCTCGTTCAACCGCGGTAGCTTTGCCGCCGATCATAATCGAAAGCGTGGCGCTGATCGCGCCTGCCTCGCCGCCGCTCACGGGCGCGTCAATCATGTCGAAGCCCCGTTTTTCGGCTTCCCCGGCGAGCTTCCTTGCCACTACCGGAGATATGCTCGACATGTCCAGCAGCAGAGCACCTGTCTTGGCTCCCGAGAAAATACCATGGTCACCGGTGTAGACGAGTTCCACGTCCGGGGAGTCGGGAAGCATGGTGATAATGACTTCACTTCTGGCGGCAACTTCTTGGGAACTCGCCGCTGGTTGTGCGCCCTCCTTGCTCAACTCATCCACTGCATCTCGGCTACGGTTATGGATGACAAGCGGATATCCCGCCTTCAAGAGATTTCGCGCCATGGGTTTGCCCATTATGCCGAGACCGATGAAACCGATTGTAGGATTTGCCATGGGTTTTCCTTTCAGTTGTTGGTTGCAGATGCCGGTAATATTACTCCCCGGTTACGGTTTGCAGCAACAGAGATTATCTGTTTGACCAGTATGTTGACAAGGAATTGCCCGGGGTGTTAACAGCCGCATTAGATCGGATCGGGGATGTCACCGATTCTCTATGATAATCCCGTGCGATTCTTCGGCGAGCCATAGTCGTGGCGAATTTGTTTACCGCCATCAAAACTCAGCGGCCGTCGTCAAGGGTTAAAGTGACACCATCGTTTGTTTGCGAGCGATGGAGCGACTAAAATAACACAGCTATGGAGTTCGAGCGACGTTCCCTGCCTGAAAGAATCAGTGGGCTCTGGCAACTAGCGTTTAATCTTCGGTGGACTTGGCATCCAGAGGCTCGCGAGGTTTTTCGGCGTCTTGACTACCCGCTGTGGCGACTGACGTCACATAACTCGGTGCGCATGCTTCACTTGACGACGAAACAACAGTTGAGGCAAGCGGCCCGGGATCCTGCTTTTGTCGCTCTGTACGATGCTGCTATCGAAGGCCTTGGCCGCGCCTTGACCTCCAAGGAATCGTGGTGGGGCCGAGTCTACCCGGGCCGGCCCAATCGTCCTATAGCCTACTTTTCTGCTGAATTTGCCCTGCATCAATCTCTACCCATTTATGCCGGCGGCCTTGGGGTGTTAGCCGGCGATCATTGTAAGGAAGCGAGCGATTTGGGGATTCCGCTCGTTGGAGTCGGTTTCATGTATCCGCAGGGGTACTTTCACCAGAAAATCAATTCGGAGGGACAACAAGAGGAGGTATACGAACACCTAGAGTGGGAACACGCGCCGGTTGAGCAAGTGTTCACTAAGGAGGGCAAGCCTCGTATTTTGTCCGTCCTACTAGGTGATCGGCCCGTGCATGTTTCGTTATGGTGCGTTCGCCTAGGTCGCGTCAAGATTTACTTACTAGACACATCCGTCAAGGAGAATGTCCCGGCGGATCGCGAGCTTACAGCGCGACTCTATGGTGGCGACCGCGAAACAAGGCTCAAGCAAGAGATTATATTGGGCATCGGCGGTGTCCGGGCGCTTCGCGCGATGGGCTACCAGCCAATGGTCTGGCATCTGAACGAAGGGCACACGGCATTTGTAGCCCTTGAGAGAATCCGAGAGCTGGTGGAACGGGGCGAGAGCTTCAGTGCGGCTCTCGAGAAAGTACGCCGGTCCACAATCTTTACGACGCACACCCCGGTGGCCGCCGGTCATGATGTGTTCGACATTGATCTGGTCAAATCGTACCTGGGGGAGACCTTGGGCAACGACGGATCATATCATGACGAGTTTTTGCGGCTTGGGTGCTACGACAATGGCCCGGGGCCGATGTTCAACATGACCGCTTTGGCCATTCGCAGCACGAACGCCACCAACGCGGTGAGTCAACTTCATGGGCGGATAACCTTGGATATGTGGTCACAGCTGTGGCCAAGCGTGCCCGAACGGGAGAAGCTTCTGCAAACGGTCACCAATGGTGTTCACGTCCCCACGTGGATCGCGCCAGATATGGCCCGACTATTTGAACGTTATCTTGGGGTCAATTGGAAAGACGAGCATGATGCGCCAAATTTCTGGGACGGAATTGCGCTGATCCCAGACGAAGATTTGTGGGCGGTTCGTGAAGCGCTACGAAGCTACCTCATTGCGTTTATTCGAGAGCGCGCCCGCCAATTGTGGACGCAAAAGCAGCTTACCGCCGCTCGGGTCGTGGCAGCAGGCACGTTGCTGGATCCAGCAGCGCTCACCATTGGATTTGCCCGGCGGTTTACCGACTATAAGCGTCCAGAATTGATCTTTTATGATACTGATAGATTGGCGCGCATCCTGACCGCGTTCAGACGCCCCGTTCAAATCGTGTTTGCCGGCAAAGCCCACCCGCTGGATCATCCTGGAAAACACCATCTGGAGAAAATTTTCAGTCGTGCTATCGATCCCGCGTTTGGTGGTCGAATCGCCTTTGTAGAGGACTACGACCTTCACGTTGCGCACTTTTTAGTGCAAGGGTGCGACGTTTGGTTAAATACCCCGCGCAAGCCTTTCGAGGCGAGCGGGACCAGCGGCATGAAGGCATCCATCAATGGCGCGCTTCATCTGAGTACCGGGGACGGCTGGTGGGCAGAAGGCTATACGGGATCAAACGGATGGTTGATTGACGGAGGTGTCGCAACCGATGATCCGGCCGCTGTGGACGCGGCCGACGCGGAAGCGCTTTATAAGCTTCTTGAAGACGAGATCGTGCCAGCCTTTTATGATCGTGATGTAAGCAAAGTCCCGGGACGTTGGCTTCAGTTGGTGAAGGAGGCGATTCGCACGACCATGCCCCGGTTTAGCGCGCGGCGCATGGTCAAGCAATATGCAGAACGGATGTATGCGTCAGGATTTTCTGCGGACCCGACGCTATGATAACAGCGGCGAAAAATATCGCGACCGTCAGGCGTAGGTCTGATAAATTCCCTCAAACTTGCCCAGTTTTATTCGCACCGTGTAGTGCGCGTTCTCTCGTACAACTCGCTCGTCGCGTGGGGTTTTTACCGCCAGGGCGATTCGCTCCGCTGATTGAGCGGTGTGCTCCTTATCGGCGACCATGTGCACTGTGAAAAACTCGAGCGCGTCGTCATTTAGGCCGTAGTTCTTGCGCAGATAGGTATTGAACTCTTCGGAGTAGCGGCAAACCATGCTTTCGCTGGTCAGCGCCGATGCGCGGGCGAGCGGACCGCCGCCCGTTAGCGTGTTGTAAATCGTGCGCGCGGAATGGATCTGGCACTCAAAGATCTGGGTTGCATCGGCAAAATCTTCTTCTTTGAGCCCGAGCGCAAGTCCGAACTTTTTTGCTAGGTCGGGATGGGTCTGCTCTTCGTTGAACTGGTAGGTGTAATAGTTGAACAAATCCTGGTCGTGAGCGTTTTTAACCATCCCGAGTGCGAACGATTTGAGAATCGCCTTATTGTGTAAATAATGCTGGATTGCCCACCCCTGCAATCTCTTGATCGAAAGTTTTCCGTCGCGCAACTCGCAGAAATAACGACTCTCCATGAGACGCTGTATACCGGGCTGAATGATCTCTTGAATCACCGACTGAACGATTGCTTTGCCGTCCATAATAGCTCCTTCGTCGCTCTAACCGTCGAGTCTTGGGTTTTGGATTTCGTTAATACCGCAACAACTTGAAAGCCGAGATATCTTATACTCACCAGGATTATAAGCCGTGCTATTTTCCGGCCAATACTTGATCCAGCAATGTATAGTCTGTGACCGCGGGCACATGCACCGGAGCAGGAATCTGCTTGAAGCTATAGGCCAAGTCGAAATAATCTTGGAGTTCCTTCAGGTTTACTTTCCCATCGGGTGCGAGGGTCGAAAGCCATTGTTCATAGACGGTTTCGGCGACTTTCGGCTCGAGTTTCCATTTGTCCTTGACGTAATTGATCATCCATCCTTTCTCCCGTTGGCTAAAGCTCATGGAATCGAGCATGGCTCGGATGACCGTCTTGATTCGACTGGAATCAGTTTTGATCTTTGCTTCATGAACCACGAGACCGCTGGTGGGGAAATTCACCGGCAGCTCATCTGAAGCGCCGATTTGCCTGAAGCCCTTTTGCACCATGATCACGTTGTGCGGACCCGAAAGCATCGCAGCTGACACTGCCCCCTGGCTGAGGCTCGTTACGGTATTGGATACCGATCCGGTTTGCGTGAATATGATCTTCTCGGCGTTTATCCCTTTGGTCTTGAGAAACACCCGTGCGACCAGATGCTGGAGACTTCCGATTCTATCGACGCCGAGCCTCTTGCCGGCAAGATCTTCCGGCTTTTGGATACTGGGTTCTGACACGATGTAGAACGGAGGTTTTCTCATGGTGACGAAGAGACCCTTTAATGGCGCTCCCTGACCGGCCGCGACCAAGCCGGTTGTATAGCCAGTCAAGTAATCGATTTCGCTCGCCGACAGTGCGGCTATCGGCAGAGGCCCGGCCATCTGAATGAGCTCGACGTCAAGATTTTGCTTCTTAAAAAGGCCCGCGTCGCGTGCAACGAAGACGTTTAGGAACGCAACGCTCAAAGCTGAATAGGCCATACGTATCTTCTTAACCTCTTGAGCAAAGGATGGAACCTGGAGCTGGTAAGAAAAAACCCAAAGGGTAGCGGCAATGAGGCAAGCGTTAGGTGCGCGAAAGCCACGCTGAATTCTTGGCGACATTATTGCCACGGCGGCGACTATAGGCAGCCCGCCAAAGGTTGTCAAACCAATCCCGTAAGCAGGGAAATGTTTTCTAGCGGAGCGGCAAACGAGTTCGTAACCAGCCGTATCAGAGCTGGCGAACAGATTGCAGTGTCCAGTTATCGCAGATCGTCATGCCGGCGAGATCGAAAGAAAGGTACGGCTACAGTCTGGGAATTAACAGCGTCGTACCGGCTTGAAGGCGATGGCTTTTGCCCATGCCATTGACCTTGAGAATTCGCTCGACTGAGGCGCCGTAACGCCGGGCGATCTGGAACAACGTTTCGCCACGCTTGACTTGATGGCGCAGAACCTGTGGCTGTTCTTTCGGTTGGGTCTGTGCGACTTCGATGATTGGCTGCACTTTCGAATCAACAGGCACCTTCACTCGGTAACCGGCAGGAACTAATCGAGTCTGCGCGTTCAGGGCAGGATTCCATCCCAAAAGCTGATCTCGCGTCAGGCCAGTATTCTTAGCCAAAGTACTCAGAGAGACGCTGTTCTTCAACTCGATTTCTTGTAGCGCCAAGGGCGGTTCAAGCTGTAGCTCAGGAAAGTATTGATTGACGTTCTTTCCAATTTCCACGGCAGCCAAAAACTCCGCGTAAAAGTTTTTGGGGGCAAAACCCCAGTACGGATGCTGATAGTCGCGGATCAGATCCACTAAGTTGTCCGACTCGATTGCCGCGACCGCACGGGACATGCCACCGGGTCCATAGTTGTATGCGGTGATGGCCAAGGGCCAATTTCCTAGAGTTTCATAGCTCTCCCGGAGGAATGATGCAGCGGCGCGCGTGGATTCGATGGGATCTCTTCGTTCATCAATGGACCGGTCGACACGCATATACTGTCTGCCTGTAGCGCGCATGAACTGCCACATCCCCAGGGCGCCGACACTCGATCGCGCGGTAATATCGTACGAGGATTCCACGACGGGAAGGTAGGTCAATTCAATCGGCAGGCCGCGTTCTCTGAAGATCTGCTGCATGTGTGCGATGTGTCGTCCGGATCGCTTCAAACCGGCAGCGGTGCGCTCTTTGATTCCGCGCTGAGCCCTGACCCGTTCAAGATCGACCTCATGAGCGGCGGCGATTCGTTCGCGCTCACCGTTTATGTATTCAGAGGTGCGGCTTTCTTCGCCGACATCCAAGACATCGTAGATCCTGCTCATATCAAGAGGATCAAAAAAGACCAATTGAGAAATAGAATACTCAGTGAAGATTTTTTTCCAAAACTCAACCGCATTCTCCAAGCCCGGGAGTAGTGGGAAGTGGTCTTCGGTGCCCGCTTGGGTTTGGGGTTGTGCTTTTCCTGGCGCGAATGCCACACAAAAAACCAAAAGTAAGAGGAGCCATCGTACGGTGTACTTCATTCGTCACCTCATTCGAAAGCGGTATCGAGCAACCTACATGCCATGAAGTTGGAATTCATAAATGGCCCGATTGTAAATAATTTCAACGCTAGAAACAATCGAATTCCAGTTGTTTAGTTGACAAATTTGGCAACAATTGGACCACGGATAAAAGCACCTAGGTAATTGACCGCAAGCCACCGACTCACTATAGTTTGCGTCATTTGTTTGACGAACTGCAGGAGGAAAGCTTGGAGTCCCCATTTGTCGTGCTAATGGCGGAAACGGTGCTTCGGATCATTTTAGGCTGGCGCTTCTTAATCAGCGGCCTTAGCAATATCCGTCGCTGGCCGAATCCGGTCACGACCGCGAGCATTCTGTTTCCCAGGGGCGCGTCTTTTTTCGGCTTGGTTGCGACTGTACTCATGGTGGTGGGCGGTCTCGGAGTAGCAATCGGGTTTCAGACCTCGATCTGTTCGCTCATGCTGATCATCTTTCTCATCCCAACATTCAGCCTCCACTTCCACTGGCTGAAGGTCTTACCGACCCTGGTACCCGTAGTGAAAAGGGCGATCAGCGATGAGAAAGCGCAAGATTACTTTCGGACTTTTGATCGGCAATCTTTCCACTCCCACGAGGTCGGTCTGCGCGACAATCTGGTTTTCCTGGCCGCGGCTGTTTACTTTATGGTTCGGGGCTCAGGTGCTTACGGGCTGGATAATCTTGTCAGCGAATGGGTCATCCGTCTTTTTTAATTTAAAGACCTCCTACAAAGCGCCCCGGGTTGAGTAAATTTTTGGGGTCGAACTGGCGCTTGATCTCACGCATAAGGTTTAGAGTTGCCGGTGGCGGGCCCCATACATCGACGCCGTCTTTCAAATTGGGCGGCGCGGCGAGCATCACGGCATGACCCCGGTGTTCTCGGGCTTCGGCAATAAGCCTTGCGAACCACTTGATGGCTTCGTGCTGGGCATCCAGAGATACCCATACGATTCCCATGGTAATATCGCTAACTATTTCCGGGCGAAAGCCCGTTGTTGACCAGTTGTGGATCGTTTGGATGACTGCCGCCGCCAATGCGCGAGGCACGGTTAATCGATAGACTAATCGGCCAGCTTGAAGGGGAAAATCTCGCAGCTCTTCCCAGAACTGGTTGTGATCACTCGGCTGTAGAATCTCTGTGCCGATGCCGATCCGCTTCGCCGCGTCCTTTGCATCCTGAAGATGGCGAGCGACGCCCTTTTCGAATCCCTCACAGCAAACGGCAAGGCGCCAACCGCTTTGATCCCGGTGATCGGCTGTGCTTGCTGCTGGACTTAAAAGGAAAACTGCCGATGG
>Ga0081455_10001777_pt1 | contig 26051 bp, 22 predicted proteins | sample TabmetS3T2R1_FD_70207 | JGI IMG/M metagenome (GOLD analysis project Ga0081455, IMG submission 70207) | Tabebuia heterophylla rhizosphere microbial communities from the University of Puerto Rico - S3T2R1 | ecosystem: Host-associated > Plants > Roots > Rhizosphere ...
CGGCCATCAAGCGACCCGGATACATCTCCTCCAGCGTAGCGAGAGCGCTCGCCGTAGCGCTGACATGGCGCGTACGCGGCTGGGTGACGCCGGTCGCCATGACGATGCGCGAGGTCTGCGCGAGGCAGGCCGCCAAGGTCACGAAGATTTCCCGGCAGATGAGCTGCGAATCGATAACCCAAACGCTTTCGAGTCCAATCGCTTCTGCGATTCGCACCTGCTCGACCAGCTTCGGAATCGGATAGGTTCCCCAGAGCGCGATGCCGAGGGCGGGCTTCTTTCGTCCCATCACCTTCTCCCTCTCAGCTGGATGAGATCGAACCTCGTCCTGTCCTCAAGCCTTCGGCTTCAGGATGATTCGATCCCGCGATGCACTCAACGTCGCGCAATAGGCATCATGGGCGCGATGCAGTGGATAGATGGCGGTCGACACGATCGGGAACGGACGAAGCTGCCCGTTTGCAAACCCGTCCAGCGCCTCGCGAAGGATCGCGGCACTTTCGGTCGACGAGAAGGCCAGCGTATCGATGCCAACGTAGGTATGCCGGCCGCGATAGAACTCGAAGATATTGAAGGACACGATCCGGTCGATCGCCGCGATCAGGATCTGGCGTCCACCCGATGCAAGCGACTTGTGCGCCGCCTCGAAGTATGGATCGCCAACCGTATTGAAGATGATGTCGGCGCCCCTGCCGCCGGTCAGATCGCGCACGCGCGCCGCAACATCGGCGGTCGCGGCATTGATCACATCGACAGCGCTGCTGGCATGTCCCCGATAACCGCCCTCGGTCCGAACCACGCCGATCACGCGCGCTCCGCGCCAAGTCGCGAGCTGCGCCGCCGCCTGGCCAACCTTGCCATTGATGCCCATGACCAAAACGGTTTCGCCCGGCTTCGGCACGCCAGCGCGGCGGAACCCCTCGATGGCGGTGACAAACGGAACGCCAATTCCGGCAGCCTCATCCATCGACATATTGGCAGGCTTTGCAACCAGCGCAGCCGCCTCGACCACGAGATGCGAGGCGTGCGTGCCATCGCGACGGATACCAAGATCGCCGGAGGTCCCGAACACCTCACGACCGAGACATTCTGCCGGCCCGTCGACCACGACCCCAGCGAAGTCCCGCCCCGGCGTGCGTGGAAAGACGGCATAGCTCATCAGGCCCATGGCCGCCTTGACGTCGGAAGGATTGACGCCGGCGGCATGAACCTCGACGACCACGTCCCCATCACCCCGGGCCAGCAAGCGTGACTCGAGGACGGGTTCGATCGCACTGACGTCGGCTGCCTTCGCCGTCAGGCGAAGGCAGGTCGCGTCGAACGTCCGGACGTTTTCGGAAGACTTCAAGCGCTGATGCATCTCACTTGATGGGAGGCACAGGAAGTGCTGCTTCGCCCGCCGCCATCACGAACGTCTGGTCGAGCGTGTACCAGGGTGCCTTCACGTCCGCCGCCGGCGCCGATCCAGAGTCATGGCGCTGGAAATCGCCAACCAGCGGACGTGTGACTCCGAACACGACATCCGACTCGAGATTCGGATCGTCGCCGACGAACACCTGGGTGATCAGCGTCTTGAACTTTGGCTTGTGCATCAGGAAGTGCAGATGGGCCGGGCGATAGGGATGCCGCTTCTGCGCCCGCAGCATGTCTCCTACCGGGCCGTCGGTCGGCACCGGATATCCCGCAGGCTTCACCGTGTGGAAGCTGAAGCGCCCCGCTGCGTCGGTGACGAATTTGCCTCGCAGGTTCATGTCGGCCTGCTTGTCGTCCTGGTTCTCGTAAAGGCCGACGGGAGACGATTGCCACACGTCGATTTCCACGTTTGCAATCGGCGTCCCCGAGGTATCCTTGACGGCGCCCTTCACGAAGAGTTGCGGCCCTGGCGTCGGTGAACGAACGATTGAACCGCCATCTTTCGTGCTCGGCGAGTGCATCCGCCAGAAGGGACCCAGCAAAGCGGCCGCCGTCTCGGTCGGACCGCCTGAGCCGTTGTTCATCAGGCACACCAGCGTCGAAAATCCGATCGCATCGGAAAAGAGGATGCCTTCGTTGTGGTGGTCGTTCGTCGCCTGCCCGATGCGGTTCAGAAACTCGACCCCGACCGAGTACTCCTGCTCGGTCAGCTTCACTTCGCGGGCGAAGGCATGCATGTGGCGAACGAAGGACGACGCGATCTCGCGCAGTCGCACGTTCGGTGCACCATCCATCGCGGCAAGCACGACGTCGGTGACATCATCTGCCGTCCCGATGACGCTTCCGCTCGTTTTCTTCGAGGTCGTCTTAGCCATTCCGTACCTCCAATCGAGATGATTTTGCAAACGATTGCTGCATCCCCATTCCAGCACTGTCAATGCTTTCGTCTGGATGGCGGTGCAGCGGTCGAACCGCGCACGACAAGCGAGGGTGCCAGCACGACGTGACGCTTGGGAGACGCCTGCCCCGTCATCTCGGCAACAAGGAGTTGGGCTGCTTCGCTGCCCATCTCGCGGTGGGCGATGCGGACCGTCGTCAACGGCGGCGACATGATATCAACCAGCGGCATGTCGTTGTGGCCAACGACCGAGACGTCCTGCGGGCATTTGAACCCGCGCTCACGCAACACCTCGTAGGCTCCCAGAGCCAACAGATCGTTTGCCGCAGCGATGGCCGTGAGGTCCGGATGTCGATCGAGGAGGCGACGCGTCGCCGCCACACCTTCCTCTCGCGCGTAAGCCGCGGTGGTTTCGATTGCCACTTCCTTCGCCGTCAATTTGTGCGCTCGCGCCGACAGCTCGAAACCTTGCCGTCGCGAGAATCCCGTCGAAAGGCCAGCGGGACCTGCCAGATGGCCGATCTTCCGATGCCCGAGAGAGACGAGGTGGTCCATCACCAATTGCATCGCCTTATGATCATCCGACACCACCGCCGAGACGCGCGCCTGTGCTTCCGTCCGATTGACGAGGACCACAGGCAGATGACGTTCGATGCAGTATGTCACGACAGGATCGCTGCGACTTGCCGTCGCCAGCACCAACCCGTCCACCCGCCGCATGATCAGCTGCTCGATCAACTGCAGCTGGCTATCGCGATCTGCTTCTACCTCCGCAATGATTGTCGAGTATCCTGAGCGATGGAGCACGTCGGTCACACCGCTCAGGATCGGCGGGAACACCAGGTTTGCGATATCAGGCAGCAGCACGCCGACAAGCCGGGACCGGCCTGTGCGAAGACTGACCGCGACGCTGTCCGGGCGATACCCAAGCTTCTTTGCGCTGGCTTGCACACGCGATGCGACGTCATCGGCGATCATGCCGCGTGTGCTGGGGTTGAGGACGCGCGACACGGTGGAGGGATGGACGCCAGCATCGGCCGCCACCTGCTTCAAGGTCGCGGGGCGAACCCGGGTGGATCCATCCGGCTTTCGCGGCGTGTCCTTTTTCTTGGCTCTTTTCATTGTGTGGCGGTCGCCGTCGCCATCCCAAGAGAAAGAGGATGGCCTGCTTCGGCCGCGAGCCGACGAACGGACTCGATAAGCCGCTCTCCCAAATCTCGCCGCTTTGCATCGTCGAAGAGCAGACGCCCGCCCCGCTTGCGAATCACGCCGTCGACGATGACCGTGTCGACATTTCCGGCATTCGCCTGCTCGACGACGGACAAGAGCGGATCGTGAACGGGGAAAAGGTTGAGATCGGACGCCCGGATCAAGATGACGTCGGCCTTCCTGCCGGGTGAAAGCGCCCCGATCTCGCTTTCCATCATCAGCGCCCGGGCGGCGCCCTCGGTCACCCAACGCAAAGCCTCGCGAGAGTTGACCATCGGGCCGAGCGTGCCCGAGCGGTGGTTTTCGATGCGCGCGAACAGCAGCGCTGCCTGCATTTCGCGCCAGAGATCACCCGCCACCATGGCCTCGACATCGATGCCAATCGACGGCACCGCGCCATGCGCCAGCACCTTCATCATCGCCGTCGGAATGGGGTAATCATGAAGCTCGTTCATGTTTGTGCAGGTGACCGAGCAGCCGGCGTCGAGAAGGCGGCCGAGTTCATCCTGCGTAAGATGGTTACAATGAACGAGATTGTGGTCGGGACCGAGGAGCTTCATCTCGGCCAGCCGATCGTAACCATCCGGCACCACCGCCCTCGCACTGCTCTTGGTGACATGGGAGGACGCCAGGAGGCCGAGGTCGCGGGCAAGCCGCACGTTGTGCAGCGACGCTTCCCAGTCAGCCCAATGCGGCCCCGCAATGGCGAGGGCAAGCCTGACCCGGCCGTCGTGCTCGAACCGGCTTTTCTGGAGGGCGACGACGCGATCACGTGGATGCAAGCGACGGGACGGCAAGGCTCCCGGCGCCGCCGGTTCGCGCAGCCCGTCGCCATGGATGAACATGGCACGGATGCCCGAGTCGACAAGGGCGTCAACGGATCGTTCGGCTTGCTCGAGAGTCCGCAGGTTGTGCGAGTAGTCGGCCAGCGTCGTGACACCGTTGTTGAGCTGATTGAGGGCGCCGAAGAGCGTACCCAGGTAGTTGTCCTCCGGCTGGAAACGCGTCGCGATGTCACCGTAGAAGATACGGAAATAGTCGTGCCCCAGCCATTCCGAGCCGATCCCCCGAAAGCCGGCCTGGAACGTGTGCAAGTGCATGTTGATCAGGCCCGGCATGGCGATCATGTCGGTGGCGTCGATCGTCTCGTCCACGGTAGCAGGAAGGTGTGGACCGATCGCCTCGATCCGGTCATCCGCGATCAGCAGGTCGACGTCCTTGAGATCGCCGATGGACTTGTCCATCGAGATCAGCCAGCCGCAGCGGATGAGAGTGCGCTTCATGCAGCCGCCTTGGGCTGGAAGTTACCTTCGCGCATGATGCGCTCCACCGAGGTCATAAGCTCGCCACGCCGTTTCGACAGAACTGAGTCAGGAAAAACCCGCTTGCCGCCTTGCTTCTTGATCACGCCATCGATCATGACCGTGTCGACGTTGCCGCTGTGCGCCTGATCGGTGATGGAGAGCAGCGGATCATGGACCGGAAACAGGTTGAGATCGTTGGCCCGCAGCATGACAAGGTCGGCCTTCTTGCCCGGCGTGATGGAGCCGATCCGATCTTCCAGCCCAACGGCACGCGCATTACCGATGGTTGCCCATGTAAGCGCCTCGCGGGATTTGACCGGGATGGTCTGCAAGGCGGGCTTTCCGGCAGCGGCATTGTCTCGCAGCGAAGCCCATCGAGCATGCAGGAGCGCACCCTGCATTTCCCGGAACATCTCGCCGGTGACAATGGGCTCGACGTCGACGCCGATCGAAGGCATGCCGCCCAGCTTGCGTACCCGTAGCGTGAGCGGCTCGGCAACATGGCCATGCAGCTCGACCAGCACGGTGGCGGTAACCGAGACCCCGGCCTCGATCAGGCGCCGTAGTTCGTCGTCCTCGATGTAATTGCCATGCACGATGTTGTGGTCCGGCCCCAGAAGGCCGGCATCCGCCAGCCGCAGGTAGCCGCCGGGGGCCACCTGGTCGGAAGGTTTGCGAGTCGCATGCGAGGTCGACAGCAGGCCGAACTCACGGGCCATCCGGATATCCTGCTCGGCGACGTCGTAGGTTCCCCAATGCGGACCAAGAATGGCCATGGCGAGCGTCACGAGCCGGTCGTCGCTCGAGAAGCGTCCCTTGCGAAGGGCTTCGATCCGGTCGCGCGGATGCGGCACGTGCGTATAGGGCAATTCGCCGGGCCGGGTCGGTGGCTTGGCCGTGCCGTGCGCGAAGACAGCGCGGATTCCCGACTCTTCCAGGCCGTCCACCGAACGCTCCGCGTGCTCGAGCGAGGTGAGGTTGTGACACCAGTCGAGGATCGTCGTCACACCGCCGTCGATCTGGCCGAGCGCACCGATCAGGTTGCCCAGATAATTGTCCTCGGGCTTGTACCGCGTCGCGAGGTTGGCATGGATGTTCTTGTGATAGTCAGGCCCCAGCCATTCCGAGCCGATGGCGCGAAGGCCAGCCTGCCAGGTATGGATGTGGGCGTCGATCAGGCCGGGCATGACGATCTTGTCGCGCGCATCGATCGTTTTGTCGGCATCGGCCTCGATGTTCTTGCCGGCAGCCACGATGCGACTGCCTTCGATCAAGACACGTGCATCGCGCAGGTCGCCGATCGCCTCGTCCATGCTGACGAGCCAGCCGCATTCGATCAAAGTTCGCTTCATGACTCAGCTCCCGTAATCCCTATTTCGCGCGCCACCGATCGACGAAATTCCCCAGGCGATCCTGCGCCTTGGTCAAGATGACGCCGACGATGGCCAGGAGGAGCAGGATCGCGAAGACCTGACCCGTCTCCAGAACTTGTCCCGCCTGTTCAAGCTTGGCGCCAAGGCCGTAGCGCGCCGTCTGCATCTCGCCCGCCACGACCATGATGATCGATATGCCGAGCGCCAGGCGCAATCCGCCGAAGATGGTCGGCACGGCCGCCGGCAGCACGATCTTGCGCTGAACCTGTGCCGCGCTTGCGCCAAGATCGCGCGCCGCCAGGATCAATCCCTCGTCGCATTGCCGCACGCCCACGACCGTGTTGATCAGCACCGGAAAAAGGCCGCCCAGGGCGGAAAGCGCGATCATGAAGGCGTTTCCAGTTCCGAACCAGATCACCAGCAGCGGCAGGAGTGCGATCTTCGGCACGGGATAGAGAGCGGCCACAAAGGTATCCGCAATCGCATTGAAACGTCGGGACGTCCCCATGAAAAGGCCGAGGCCGACGCCTGCGACGGCGGCGAGAAGGAAGCCAGCGAATATCCGGAAAAGCGTCAGGCCGAGGTCGTCGAGCAAACGCTTGTGGGCGAACAGATCGTATAGCGTGACGACCACGACCGAGGGGCGCGGCAGGAAAATCTCTGGGACGTTTCCGCTGCGGACCGCCACTTCCCAGAAGATCAGGAAAGCGATGATGGCCGCCGGACCGTACCACCACGTGTCGTTGGTAAGGCGCTCGTCGGCCGGCCGCGGCGTCTTCAGGGGCTCGGCCTCGGGCCGGACTGCTTGGCTCGTTTCCGTCATGGCCCGATCTCAGTTCAGCATCGATTTGCGCACTTCGTCGCGCAGCAATCCGTAGATCTCGGCGAACAAGTCACCGAAAGCAGGTTCCTTTTGCATTTCGAGAGTGCGGGGTCGAGGGAGCGAAACGTCCAGCGTGGCCGCGACCCGTCCCGGCCGAGCGGTCATGACGACGACGTGGTCGGCCAGGAATATGGCCTCTTCAATCGAATGCGTGACCAGGACGACAGTCTTGCCGCTGCTTTCGACGAGGGCCGCCAGCTGTTCCTGCAAATAGAGTCGGGTCTGGGCATCCAGCGCGCCGAAAGGCTCATCGAGGAAAAGTACGTCCGGCGACATCACCAGGCCGCGCGCCAGCCCGACGCGCTGCTTCATGCCGCCGGAGAGTTGGCCCGGATAGTGATTCTCGAAGCCGCTCAGCTCCACCGTCCGGATGGCCTCCGCTGCCTTGGCGCGGCGCTCCGCCGTGGGTATGCCACTCAACTCGAGACCGAAGGCGACATTGTCCATGACCGTACGCCAGGGCAGCAGATTGAAGGCTTGCCAGACCGTCGCCATGCGCGGCGCATCGCCTGCCGTCAGGTCCCCTGAACCGTTGCCATAGAGGAAACGTACATGGCCGTTCGTCGCTTTGACGAGACCGCGCATGATCAACAGCAGAGTCGACTTGCCACAACCGGACGGCCCCACGATCGAGGTCACCTTCCCCGAAGGAAAGCGGACCGAGACGTCCGACAGCGCCGTCGTGGGCGGCTTGTTCCGGCTCAAGAATCGATGGGACAGGCCTTCGATGGAAATGGCTTCGAATCGCGTGTCGGGCGAACTCATGCGTACTGAGCTTCCAATGCAGTGGTGATCAGTTGAACGGGTTCTTCTCGTCGAGCCGCCGCTTGGCTTCCTTGATCGCGGCGTCATCGAACAGCTGATCCTCGGGGACCGACCGCGCGAGCAGGTCCGTGCGCTCGTGCCAGAACTTCTGCTGTTTGACGATTTGGGCCAAGTCGGGAAGCCCGTCGATCGGCATGTATGTCCAACGCGGCCGGGTTTCATCGATCACGGGAACGGTGAGGCCGGTTTGATCGGCAATGATCTTGAGGATCTCGGGATTCCCCGACTTCGCGGCGTCCATGAACTCGATGTTTCCCTGCATGATCGCCATCGAGAAGCGCACGACGGCAGAATGCTGCTCGCGCAGAAACTTCCGGCTGGCCACCGAACAGGCGAGCGCGAAGTTGGGAGCCAGTTCATCGCTCCAGGTCGCGACCTTGCCGATACCCTGGTGCTCGGCCGCGTAGGCGCCGGGCAGCGGCAAGTTGAGGATATCGATCCGGTTCTGCTGCATCAGAGGCAGACTGGCCTTCGGCGCGAGCCCCCATTGCCAATCGAAGTCGTCGACCTTCAGCCCCGCCCGGTCGATGCCCATGGTGTGGAGATATTGCGCGACGCTGCCGCGCGAGGAGATGCCGATCTTGGTGCCTTTCGCGGCTTTGTATCCATCGACGTTGCGAAAGCCGCGTTCCCACATGTCGCGCGACACCAGGATCGCATTCGAGCCCCAGCCCGGCGCTTCGCGGCCACGATCGAAGAAGAGCCGGAGGTCGGCTCCCTTCGACATGAGATTGAACAAGCCGGCGCTGAGTGTGGCGCCCGTTATGTCGAGCTCGCCGGCAATGAGCGACGGCATCGAGAGCGAGCCGTCGACATGGCTTGTCGGCACGATCTCGATGTTGAGCTTGCGGAAATAGCCCTTGGCCTCCGCGATAAAGTACGGTCCGGCGGAGATATAAGGCGCGAAACCCATGCGGATGCGCGCCGGCTCGAGAAAATTCGACTGCGCCAACACATACGGCGCCCGGACGACACCAAGTGTCGCGGCGCCCGCCAGGAATCGACGCCTCGTCGCCCTCCTCATCAGCGCTCTCCCATCTTCCTTATTGCAAACGATTGCAGACTAGTTTGGACCGTAGGGCCGGTCAACAGACGATGTGCTATGAATGGAGCCCATGAGCACGACCCTGATCAAGAATGCCGACTGGATCATCGGCTGGGACGCTGCCGGCAATCGGCAGGCCTATCTCAAGAATGCCGATCTGGCCTTCACTGGCGATACGATCGCACATGTCGGGCCGGAATTTCGCGGGCGCGCCGACACGACGATCGACGGCAGGGGCCTTCTGCTGATGCCCGGCCTCGTCGACATTCATTCACACCCTGGCCATGAGCCCGCCTATCGCGGCATCCGCGAGGAGCACGGCGTTCCCAACATGTACATGAGCGGCCTCTACGAGCGCAGCCAAGCCTTCGATGCGTCCGATCCGGAGCTGCAACAGGCCTGCCTCGAGATCGCTCTGTGCGAATTGCTCAAAAGCGGTGTCACGTCGCTTTGCGACATCTCGGGCATCTATCCCGGCTGGATCGACATCTTCGCCAAAAGCGGCATGCGCGGCTTTCTGGCACCAGGCTTCGCGTCCGCGCGCTGGAAGCTCGAGGACAATCACCGGCTGGGGTTCGATTGGGATGAGAAGCGCGGCAAGGACGGCCTGCAACGTGCCCTCACCTTCATCGACGAGCTTGCCAAGCATCCATCTGGACGACTGTCCGGCGTCGTCTCGCCCATGCAGATCGAGAACTGCACGGACGAGTTGCTGCGCGACAGCTATGCGGCAGCGAAGGACCGCGGCATTCCCTTCACGCTCCACACCTCGCAAGGTGTGATGGAAGTCCATGAGATGATCCGCCGTCACGGCACGACACCGATCCGCCATGCCAAGGACATCGGCATCCTGGGGCCGAGCACGATCCTCGGCCACGCGCTTTTCCTCGACACTCATTCCTGGATTCGCTGGTGGACCAAGGACGATCTCGCCATCCTCGCCGCAAGCGGCTGCTCGGTGGCGCATTGCCCGACACCCTTCGCGCGCTACGGCCATATCATGGAGAGCTTCGGCGACTATGTCCGCGCAGGCGTGAACATGGGTATCGGCACCGACACGACGCCGCACAACATGCTGGAAGAGATCCGCAAGGCCGGAACCCTTGCCCGCATAGCGTCGCGCAATCTGAACAATGTGTCGACCGCCATGCTGTTCCATGCCGCGACCGTCGGCGGCGCCAAGGCGCTGATGCGTGACGATATCGGCCGCCTCGCGCCCGGTGCCAAGGCCGACATCGTGCTGGTCGACCTGCACCATCCCGACATGATGCCGGCGCGCGATCCGCTGCGATCGCTGATCTTCCATGCCGCCGACCGCGCGGTGAAGGACGTCTATATCGCAGGCCGCAAGATCGTAGCCGACGGCAAGGTGACAACGCTCGACCACAAGGCCGCTGGCGAACGGCTCACCGAAGCGCAGAAGCGCATGATGGCCACATCGCCGGGCCGCGACTATCTCAAGCGCACTGCGGACGAGCTGGTGCCGCTCAGCCTGCCAGTTCTGCCGTAACAGCGAAGCCCGTCACGATTGTGCCCCTTATGCTTGTGCTCTGGCCTTGGCGTCCTGCATGGGCCCGAATTCGTGGACCTTCTCCGGACGCAGTTTGCGATAGACCGGCGCCTGGGTGCGGTCTTCGTCGACCAGCGTCAATCGGTCGATCTCGACCAGATCCTCATCGGAGAAGCGGACGTCGAGCGCCTTCACGTTCTGGGTGAGGTGCTCGGGCTTGTCGGCGCCGGCGATGATCGTCGACATGGCCGGCCGCGACAGGAGCCAGGCCAGCGACATCTGCGGCAGCGTCCAGCCCCGCTCCTGGGCAAACGCCTTTAGACTCTCCGCAACATCCCAATTGCGCTTGGAGTTCCACGCCGGGTAGCTCGTTCCGGCCGCCGCGCGCGTGCCGGGCGTTGCGGGGGCGTTTCGTTGGTACACCCCGGTGAGCAGGCCACCGGCAAGCGGAAAATACGAGTTCATGCCGATCCCGTACTTCACGCAGAACGGCTCCATGCGCTTCTCGATGTCGCGATAGAGAAGGCTGTAATGATCCTGTGACGAGATGAATTTGTTGAGGCTGTATTTCTCAGCGATCCACTGCGCCTCACAGATCTCCCATTCGAAGTGGTTGGCGACGCCGAGGTAGCGGACCTTGCCGGCGCGGACGAGATCGTCGAGCGCCCTCAGGGTTTCCTCCATCGGCGTACGCCGATCCGGCCAGTGCACCTGGTAGAGATCGATGTAGTCGGTCTTCAAGCGTCGCAGGCTCGCCTCGCAGGCACGCACGATATGCCAGCGCGACGTCCCGATGTCGTTCGCGCCATGGTCCATGCGGTTGCTGAACTTGGTCGCGACGATCGCCTGGTCGCGGCGCCCGACCAAAGCGGCGCCAAGCTTTTCCTCCGAGACGCCAATTCCGTAGCTGTCGGCAGTGTCGAAATAGTTGATCCCCATGCCCAGCGCGCAATGCACGACGGCTTCCGCGGCCTTGGTGTCAATGAACTCGCCGAACGAGAAGCAGCCGACGCCCATCTCCGATACCGTCAGACCGGATCGGCCGACCCGGCGGTAGCGCATGCCGCCCGTCTTTTTGACCTCGAGTCCGATCGCAGTGACTTGCGAGGAAGCGCGCGATGTTTCCGATACCTCAGCCATCCTGATTTCTCCCTTAACTTCCTAGCTGTCCTGCCAAGCAAACAGCCGCGCACCCAGGGCCAGCAGCAGACGATCGACGGTGAATCCCATGCCGGCGATCAACAGAATGCCGCACCACATCAGGGCCGGATCGAAGGATCGCTCGGCGAACATGATGAGATAGCCGAGGCCATCATTGGCCGCGATCAGCTCGGATGCGACGATCAAGAGAAACGCCGTCGACGTCGCCACGCGCAGCCCGGCGAATACGAAGGGCAGCGCCGCCGGGATGATGACGTGCCACACCAGCTGTCGCCCATTGGCGCCCTTGGTCCGCGCATTCCAGATATAGAACTTGTCGACGTTCTTCACGCCCGAGTAGGTGTTGATCGTGATCGGGAAGAAGCAGCCGAGAAAAATCAGGGCGATCTTCGAGGCGTCGCCGATCCCGAGGAAGATCATGATCAACGGAAAGAGCGCGAGCTTCGGCGTCGGGAAGAGCGCCGAGATCAGAGGATCCAGGAAGCTCTCGATCGCACGCACGCGTCCCATCATGATGCCAACTGCAATGCCGACGACCGTCGCAAGGCCGAGCCCGGCTGCCGCCCGCATCACACTCATCTGGAGATGGTCCAGGAGCTCGTGGGTGACGAAGACCTCCTTGTAGAAGGTCCGCGCCACGTCCTCGAGCGGCGGCATGAACATCGGATCGAGAAGATGAAGTTGCGACAAGATTTCCCAGAGGATGAAGAGCATCAGGACCGGATAATACCGGGTGATCGCGCCGAACCTGCTCCAGCCAATGCGGTCGGATATTGTCTTGGACGGACGCGGGCCGCCGGCATCAGGCCGTGAGTCCGGTTCGGCGATCTCAGTCCGCCGCGACGCCGTGAGCATCGTCATCCGATCGCCTCCATGGTCTCCTGGCGGATCGCCGCCCAGATATGATTGCGCAATTGGCCGAAGGCCTGTGACGCGCGCGCCTCTTCGCGCGGCCGCGGCAAATCGATCGGCACGATTTCCTTCACCCGGCCGGGCAACGGCGACATCACGACCACCCGGTCGGACAGCAGCACGGCTTCGTCGATGCTGTGGGTGACGAACAACACCGTCTTGCGGTCACGTTCCCAGAGCTGCAGCAGCTGGTCCTGAAGCACTTCGCGCGACAGCGAGTCGAGAGCGCCGAACGGCTCGTCCATCAGGAACAGGCTCGGCCCGCAGGCCAGCATCTGCGCGATCGCAATGCGTTGCTTCATGCCGCCCGACAGTTCGCGCGGGTAGAAGGCCGCGAACTTCTCCAGCCCGACCATTTCCAGGTAATGCTTCGTGAGCGTGCGACGCTTGTTGGCGGCGACTCCCGCCATCTGGGGGCCGAAGGCGACATTCTCCTCGACGGTACGCCAGGGAAAGATGCTGGAATTCTGCAGGACCAGGCCACGCTCGGGATCGGGACCGTCGATCTTCTTGCCGTCGACGAGGACTTCGCCTTCGCTGGCCTCGAGCAGGCCGGCGACGATGTAGAGCAGGGTCGACTTGCCGCAGCCGCTCGGCCCGACAATGCTCACGAACTCACCGCGCCGCGCCTGCAGGTCGACGCGGTCGAGCGCCAGAAGGTCGCCGCGCCGACCTGTGCGATAGCGCTGGGTCACTCCCCGCATATCGACATGCACCGGATCGGCCTTCGCCACATCAGCCGGCTTGGCGGCGACCATTGTACCGTTCATTGGTCAACCACCTTGCTGTCGTCCCACTTCCTGCCGAGGCGTGCGTAGGCCTTGCGCAAGTAACTTGTATCGATGAGCTGCTCGTAGGTCGTGGCCGGCTTGCCGCGGAGCTGGCCGGACTCAGTCAACATCTTGCCGTAGGTGACGAATGTCGCCTTCGGCAGGTCGAGCGTATTGAGGAAATCGCGTTCGTGCCCTGACGCTTGGAGTCGGATCTTATAAAAGGCTTCGGTGGTCTCGTTGTCGTACTTCAAGGTCTTCTGCGTGATCGCCCTGATCTCCGCGCCTCCCTTGGCCACGTCATCCGCGATGAATTTCTGCGTGACAAGCATGCCCATCAGGAACCGGACGGCCTCATCCTCGTGTTCCTTCAGCCAGTCGGCGCGGCCTACGATGACTTGCGACATGTCGATTGCGATCTTTGTGATCTGACTGCTGTTCATCAGCAAATTGGTCGGAATGCGTTGTGCCACATGGTATGCCCCGATCGCCGTCATCACCGCCGCATCGACTTCGTTGTGGACCAGCGCACCCTCCATCTGGGTGTAGGGCATGGGCAGGAACTTGATGCTCTTGGGATCGATCTTCTCTTCCCGGAGACGATCGAGCAGCGCGAGATACCAGTTGGATGAGAAGCCGAACACCGCGACGCGCTTGCCCACCAGGTCCTTCAGCGACTGGATGCCGGTATCCTTGCGTGCGAGCAGGTTGACCGCATTCCAAGAGTTGCCGGACTTGTCGGTGAAGGCATATTCGACCGCGGAGATGATCTTGACCGGTGCGCCGAATGAAGCCCCCTGCAGTGTCGGCGCCGGTGCGATGGCGGCAAGGTCGAGCTGCCGCGCCACCAGGGCCTCGAGTTCCGGCGCATTGTCATTGAAGCTCGTCAGATTGACCTTCAGCCCCTGTGCCTCGAAGCTTTTCAGCTCGAAGCCCGCCCAAAAGGTGATGACGGGTGTCGATGACTGCCATCCGAAGCGAAGGGGCTTCAGCGGCGTCGCATTCTGGGCATAGGCCTGCGGGATCGCGAGGCCGAAAAGCGCGAGCAGCGCCAAACCGATTCGAAGCATGTGATCCTCCTCAGCCCTTACCATTCATTGTCGGTTGTTGACCTGAAGGCTCGCGCATCAGGCGGTAGGCCGAGCGATACGGCCTTATCGCGCTCGCGAGCAGCAAGAGGACCGTAGGTCCCACCACGAGCGTGAAGCTGGTCATCGAATATCTCAGCATCGCTTCGTCGTGGAAGATGCGGTCGGTGATCAGGGCGATCGCGGTCGGCCCGAAGCCGCCACCGACCACGCTGATCGCAAAGAGATAGAGCGCGCTGATCTGCCCGCGCATCTCGTTGGGCGTGACGATCTGGATCGCGGCATTCTGGCCAGGAGCGCTCATGCTCCAGGCAGTGAAGCCGAGAAAGGCCAGCGCCAATGCGAGCCAGGGGTTCGGCATCAAGGGCATCGCCGCCAGCAGCGGCATGGCGAGGCCATAGGTAAGAAGCGTGGCCAGGACGAGCGCATCCTGCGGCCGCCGCCGGGTGAGATGCTCCGCCAGCAATGTACCGAGATAGAGCCCAAGCGGCGTCGCGATCAGAATGGCGCCACCCAGCAATGGCCCGATCCGTTCAGGCTTCCAGCCGTAGCTCCGCTCGAAGAACGCCGGCCGCCATGCCTGCAGGCCGTAGCTTTCGACGGAAGCGATGGCGATGCCGGCAAACAGCGGCACGTAGAACTTCCAGCGCGAAGCCAGGAAACGGAAGACCTCGCGCAATGGCACCGAATGACGGATCTTGCGGTCGCGCCGCGCCGGCTCCCTGATCGTCATTGTCATGACGAGCGCCAGCAGCAGGCCGGGGAACCCGGTCGCCAGCAGCACCAGATGCCAGTCGCGCACGACGATGCCGCCGGGCAGGGTGAACGGCGGCAGGCCGCTGACCGCGGCAAGCAAAAACCCGCCGATCACCAGCGCGCCCGCCATGCCGCCGGTGATGCCAAGCTGAAAGATCGCGAAGGCCCGTGGCAGCTTGTCGTGCGGTACGAGGTCGGAAATCATCGACATCGAGCACGGGCCCTTGACCGATTCGGCGGCACCGACGAGGGCGCGCGCCGCAAACAGCTGCCAGAGTTGCTGGGCGAGCCCGCATAACATTGTCGCCAGACTCCAAAGCGTCAGGCCGGCGGTGAGGATCACCTTGCGATTGCGAACGTCGGCCACGCGCGCCAGTGGAAAGCTGAAGAGCACGTAGGCCACCGAGAAGGTCGCGCCGATCAGGAGGCTGATCTGGCTGTCGGACAGATGCAGGTCGCGCTTGATGGGCCCGACCAGCAGGTTGACGATCCCGCGGTCGATGTTCGACATCATCGAGACCAACGACAGTATGACGACGCTGTACCAGGCTCGTGACGGCTTCGGCCAGGCGCTCTCAGCGTGCTGTCGCGACCCGGCTTCGCTCACCATCAGCAACGGTTAATCCTCCCGACGATCTTGCTTTCTTGCTTTCGGCGCCCAGATAACGTGCCGCGCTGATCGCCGCGGCCGCTCCGTCGCCAGCGACAGAAGCCAGCAGGCAGACCGAGCCGGCGCGCACGTCGCCAGCGACAAAAATGCCCGGCTGCGAGGTGCGCATCGCCGAGTCGCTGGCGATGCGCCCGTCGCTGTCGGTGGTGACAAATCCCTGCAGCCACTCGGTACGTGGCCGCAAACCGACATAGGCGAAGACCGCGCTGCAGGCGGTACGATTGGTCCCTTGTGGCGTCTTTATGTCGACGCCCGTCACCACCGTCTCACCGTGGATAGCGACGACCTCGGCTTCAGCGGTGATCTCGACATTCGGCATCGCCCGCAGTCGATCGACGGCCTCCCGTCGCGCAACAGGGTGCGCGCCGCGATGCAGCAGGATCACTTTTGATGCGTGTCCGGCGAGGACCAGGGCTTCGTCGAAAGCCGAATCGCCTCCGCCCACCACGACCACGGGCTGGCCTTTCAGCAGCGGACCATCGCAGGAGGCGCAGTGCGAGACGCCGCGGCCGGAAAACTCCTCCTCGCCGGGAACCTCGAGTTTACGCAGCGACGATCCGACGGCGATGATGACGGCGCGCGCCGTTATCGGCTCGCCATCACAGTCCAGCCGGTAGCCTTCGCCGGATGGCGCAATGGCCGACACCGATTCCAGGCGCATCGACGCACCAGCGTCCTCGGCCTGTTGCTGCAACAAGGGGCCGAGTTCGTAGCCCGCGACGCCGTTTGGAAAACCGGGGAAGTTCCGGACGCCTTCGACCGTCGCGACCTGTCCACCGGGCGCGAATTGCTCGACGACGAGCGTGCGCAGGCCCAGGCTCGCCGCGGTTGCCGCCGCGGTGAGACCAGCGGCGCCCGCGCCGATCACGACGATATCCGCGTCCTCCATGACGGTACCCATCGGTCTCCGGCTAGCGCCAGTCGTCGACCGACACTGACGCGCGATGTTTCGCGCCCATGATCTGCCAGTAGCCGTTGGCCTCGCCGCCAACGACGACGACATTGATCTCGGGCTCGAGGAACATCGGGATCAGCTCGTCGGGCGCTGCCTTCGACCGGGTGGCCAGCGGCTCCACGCCGAGCGTGGCGTTCGGATAGATGTAGTTCTGAACCAGCTGCATGTCCCAATAGCGGCCAGCCGGCATCTGCGCCGTCTCGTAGACGAAGCGGATCAGCTTCTCCTTGGTGTCGAAACCGCCGCGGTCGATGAACTGCCGCGCCGTGATCGGATCCAGCAGCAGGCACGGGGCCGTGACGGTATCGACCGCGACCAGCATGTCGCGGACATGCTCACGCCAGTAGTCCTTGCGCAGGCCGAGACCAAAGGTGGTCGAGCGGCAGCCGAAGAAGACGTTGACCACGCTGTCCTCGGCCTTGTAGCCGCGCTGGACGTGCAACGGCTCCCATGGACTGCGTTCTTCGTTCTCGGCAAAGGTGATGCTGTTATAGGTATAGGCATTGCCCTGCGATCCCATGAAGGTCTCGCCCGGAACCGAGCCGCCCTGGATGTTCTGCGACAGCAGCCCGTAAGCGCGGCCGATGGTGGCATTGGCATGGTTGTAGGGACCCATGGCGCCGATGCCGCAGTTCATGCCGATCTCCTTGCGGATCGGCCCGTTGACCACGACCATCGCTGACCCCGAGCTCGATGTGCTCTGGCGCGCGGATACCTCCGACGCAGCCAGCGCCAGGATCACCGGAAAGTATTCGGGTTTGGCGCCAGCCATCACCGCATTCACGGCGACTTTCTCGACGGTATATTCCCAGCGGCCGCGGTTGTGAGTCGGCTGCATGCGACCAACGACCTTGTCTGCCGGCTGGCTGGTCGCGGCCAGCATGGCCGCCACCCGCTCCTCGGTGGGCAGGATGATCGGCAGCTTGTCTGTCCAGTTATTGCGCAGGAACAGCTCGTGCAGTTCCTCTTCCGTGCCGGGCTCGACGAAGCGCGGCGTCGAGCGCTCGATTTCCTCTTTTTGCGTTCCCGAAAGATCAGAGGTCAGCGCCTCGATGATCTCGCGCATGACGGGACGGCCCGTCACCGGATCGAGACCTTCTACATAGCCCGTGAGCTCCTGCTCGCTCTTGCCCATGACGGGCTGAGGAACATAGACCGTCGGCGCGTCGGGCAGGCCGGCCATGCGAGTCACCGACCGCGCCACCTTATCGAACATCGAGGTATGGAGCGCGACCGTCGGGATGCCGAACTGCGTCTCCATGGTGACTGCATGGGTGGCCACGGCCGGCGAGCAGGTGCTGCAATGGCCGACGCCGATGATTGCGGCGTCACCGTTGGCCTTGATCTGGCCCCAGAGCTCCTGATCGTCGCGTCCGTAGTAGCCGGCCAGCGAGACCAGCTTCACATTCACGTTCGGCATGTGGTCCGCGAACCAGCGTTCGACCCTCTTCAAGAGTTCGATCGAATCGTCGAAGCGGCTGTCGACCAGATAGATCGTCTTGCCGTCGAGCGCCTCGAGACGGGGCGCCAGGCGCTTCTTCGCGACCTTCGGGGGAAAACCAACAGGATTGTGGCAGATGATCTTTTTTCTGACGATTGATGGCGCACCAACTGCAACATTCATTGCCGTTTCCCCTTCAAAATCGCGAGATTTACGACCCTCAGCGGGCCATGGCGGCAACTATCAAATCCATAATATTAGTTGTCAATGAGATAATCTTAATTCAGATAATATTGACCGGTCAGTGCTTCGGAGCTTGAGGCTGCGGTCGGCCTCTCATAAGTTGCCAATGGAATGGCCGTGAACACTCTAGATGCCCCTGTATCCTCGACCCGCGAGGACCAGAAAAACGACGCCGGCGATGGAGACATCAAGCTTGGCCTGCATGCCGAGCGACTGGGGTTCCAGGTCCGCAGGCTGCATCACCTCCTGAGCGAACGAGTGGCGGAAGCTTTTCTGCCCTACGACCTTCGCCCCGGCTCGCTGACCGTCATGGTGCTAATCTCGGCCAACCCCGGATATTCCCAGATCGAGCTGTCGCGCGTCGGCAACCTCGACCGGTCCGCCATCGTGACGATCGTCGATGGCCTCGAGGCTCGCGGCCTTGCGATCCGCGGCCGTTCGTCGAGTGACCGCCGCCGCAATTCACTGTTCCTTACTCCGGCGGGCGAGAAGCTGATGCAGGAGATGCATCAGCTTGCCATGACAACGGAACAGCCGTTACGCGATGGGCTGACACCGGAAGAATACGACCGGCTGTTCGAGCTATTGGAAAAAGCGCGCGCGCTCGTCACTTCGGCAAAGCGAAAAGGTCCGGCCTAGAGCCAGCGCTTGCGCCGCCGGTAGTGCTTGACGTCGCGGAAGGAGCGGCGACCTTCGCCGCCAATGCCGAGGTAGAATTCCTTCACGTCCTCGTTTTCTCGCAGATCGGCGGCATTACCGTCGAGGACGACGCGCCCGTTTTCCAGGATGTAGCCGCGGTGGGCGAAGCGTAATGCGACGTTGGTATTCTGTTCGGCCAGCAGGAAAGATACCTTCTCGCGCTCGTTCAGGTTCTTCACGATCTCGAAGATCTCCTCGACAAGCTGCGGGGCCAGGCCCATCGACGGCTCGTCGAGCAGGATAGTATTGGGGCGGCTCATCAACGCCCGGCCGATCGCCGTCATCTGTTGCTCGCCACCCGAGGTGTAGCCCGCCTGGCTGGCCCGCCGCTCCTTCAAGCGAGGAAAGTAGTGGTAGACCTTCTCCAGGTCATCGGCGATCTGCTGCCGCCGCCTGCCGTGGATGAAGGCACCGGTGAGCAGATTCTCCTCGACCGTGAGATGGCCGAAGCAATGCCGGCCTTCCATCACCTGGATCACGCCACGCCGAACCAGGTCATTCGGCGTGAGCCCGTCGACACGCTCACCGCGACAGTGGATCCTGCCCTTGGTGACCTCGCCGCGTTCGGCAAGCAGCAGATTGGAGATCGCCTTGAGCGTCGTCGACTTGCCGGCGCCGTTGGCACCCAGCAACGCGACTATGGCGCCCTCCGGCACCGACAGCGACACGCCCTTCAGCACAAGGATCACGTGGTTGTAGATCACCTCGATGTTGGCCAGGTCCAAGACGTTCGTGGGCGCAGTCCCCCCTGCCTCCCCCATCTGATGGGAGAGGTGGCCCGACGGACCGGAGGGGGTAAGCGACAGGGTCAGCTCTCCTTCGAGCAGTCGCGCGCGGTGATCTTCTTCTCCGCGGCGTACTTGCCCGAGACGTCCTTGACCAGCGGGTCGAGGATGGAGTCGTCGGCGGTGAACCAGTCGGAGATCACTTTCCACTGCTTGCCGTCCCACTGGTGGACGCGGCTCAGCCGTGCGCCCTCGTGGTCGGCGCAGGTGACCTTGAGCGGACCGATCATGCCCTCGAAGCCGAGCTGCTTGATGCGCTCGGCGGTGAGGTTGAGATGCTCGAAGCCCCAGCGCACCTGCTCGCCGGTCATCGGCTTGTTGCCGAACTTGGCCATGGCGGTGCGGATCGCCTCGGTGCCCAACATGGAGTTGATCAGGCCGCGGTTATATAGCACCGAGCCGATCTCGTCCGGCTTGGCCAGCGACTTGCCCTGCGAGATCACGTACTTCTCGAGGTCGGCGTAGACCGGCGCCTTGCCGGCCGGATGCTGCAGCATCAGCGCTTTGTAGCCCGCACCCTTGTCGCCGGCGGGGATGACGTCGGGCTCGGCGCCCGACCACCAAACGCCGATCATCTTGTCGCGCGGGTAGTTGACGTTGCCCGCTTCGGTGACGGCGGCGGAGTTCATCACACCCCAGCCCCACAGCAGGACATAGTCCGGACGCTGCTGGCGGATTTGCAGCCATTGCGACTTCTGCTCACTGCCCGGCGCCGGCACCGGGATCGGCAGGAACTCGAAGCCGTATTTCTTGCTCATCGCCTCGAGCGCCGGGATCGGCTCCTTGCCGTACGGCGAATCGTGATAGAGCAGCGCGATCTTCTTGCCCTTGAGCTTGTCGAAACCGCCCTGCTCCTTGGCGATATATTGGATCGCGACGTTGGCTGCGGTCCAATAGGTGCCGAGCAGCGGGAAGTTCCAGGTGAAGACCTCGCCGTTGCGGCTGTCGGAGCGACCATAGCCCATGGTGAGCAGCGGAATCTTGTCGCCCGGCGCTTTCTCGGTCAGCGCGAAGGTGATGCCGGTCGAGAGCGGGCTGAAATAGGCCGCGCCGGTCGGGCCCTTGCCCTTGAGGCGTTCATAGCACTCAACGCCACGGTCGGTGGCGTAGCCCGTCTCGCACTCCTCGAACAGCAACTTCACGCCGTTGATGCCGCCGTCGCGGGCATTGAGCATGGCGACGTAGTCGGCAGCACCGTCGGCGAACGGGATGCCGTTCGGCGCATAGGCTCCGGTACGATAGACTAGACCGGGGATGAACTGCTCGTTCTGCGCCTGCGCCGCGCCGGCGGCGATGATGCCGGCCGACACGACCGCGGCACCCAGCAGCACTGCTCTACGAAGTCCCATCGTTTCCTCCTTGTTTACTGGCCTTGTGGCCTTTGATTGGCGAAACCCTACCGATTTGCTCTCAGTGCGGGAAGGGCCACAACCGAAGCTTCTCCTTGGCGATCGACCATAAACGCGCGAGACCGTGTGGCTCGACGACCAGGAAAAACACGATCAGGGCGCCGAAAATCATCGCCTCGAAATGCGACACCGTGGCCGTGCTGATCCGCCAGCCGACCAGCGCGCCCAAGGGCGGCAGCGCCTGGTTGAGGAAGATCGGGATAACGATGATGAAGATGGCCCCCAGCACGCTGCCCAGGATCGAACCCAGACCGCCGATGATCACCATGAACATTAGCTGGAACGAGCGATTGATATCGAAGGCGGCCGGTTCCCACGAGCCGAGATAGACGAAGGCCCAGAGTGCGCCGGCGACACCGATCAGGAACGACGATACCGCGAAGGCCGTGAGCTTGGCGTACATCGGCCGCACGCCGATGATCTCGGCCGCAATGTCCATATCGCGGATCGCCATCCATTGCCGGCCGATATGGCCGCGCACAATGTTCTTCACGCCGAGCGCCAGCACGACGGTGAAGATGAGCGAGACGAGATAGTTGGCCGTCGGGGAACTCAGGTCCCAGCCCAGGATCTGCAGGGGCGGCGCATTGACCGAACCGGAGGGCGTGTAATTGGTGATCCACTTGATGCGCAGGAACGCCCAGTCGCCGAAGAACTGCGCCGCAAGCGTGGCGACCGCGAGATAGAAGCCCTTGATGCGCAGGCTCGGAATGCCGAAGACCAGCCCCACAGCGGCCGCGACGAAGCCGCTCAGCAGGATGCACACGAAGGGATTAAGGAACGGCAGGTGGACACCGAGGTTGTAGGCGGCGTAGGCGCCCACCCCCATGAAGGCGCCGGAGCCCAGCGAGACCTGACCACAGTAGCCCATCAGCACGTTGAGCCCGATCGCTGCCAGCGAGAGGATCACCGTCGGGATGAGAACCGCGCGGTAGACATATTCGCTTGTGACGAAGGGGACGACCAGAAAGGCGACGATCAGTAGTGCCAGCATCACGAGGCGATCCTGGGCAACCGGGAAGATCGCCTGGTCGGCCTGGTAGCTCGCCTTGAATTGACCAGCCTCACGGTAGAGCACGGCGCGCCTCCCTTCCTATACGCGCTCGATGATCCGTTCGCCGAACAGGCCCTGTGGCCTGAACAGCAGGAACAGGAGAGCGACGACATAGGCGAACCAGATCTCGATACCGCCACCCATCGATGGGCCCAGGAACACTTCCGCAAGCTTTTCGCCGGCGCCGATGATCAGACCGCCGATGATGGCGCCGGGCACCGAGGTGAAACCGCCCAGGATCAGCACGGGCAGCGCCTTCAGCGCCAGCAGGGAAAGCGAGAACTGCACGCCGAGCTTGCTGCCCCACACGGCGCCAGCCACCAAAGCGACCAACCCGGCCACCAGCCATACGATGAACCAGATCTGGTTCAACGGAATGCCGACCGACTGGGCTGCAGCATGGTCATCCGCCACGGCGCGCAAGGCGCGGCCGATGCGCGTTCTTTGGAAAAACAACGCCAGGCCGGCCACCAGAAGGCCTGCGGCGACAGCGGCCCAGATATCGAGTTCATTCACCAGGATGCCGCCATCGAACAGCGACTCGAGCAGGAAGATCGGGTCCTTGGGCAGGCCGACATTGAGCGGATAGACATCGGCACCGAAGAGCGTCTGGGCCAGGCCCTCTAGAAAGAACGTGATGCCAATGGTGGCCATGAACAGGATGATGTCTTCCTGGTTGACGAGCTTGCGCAGTACCAGTCGCTCGACCATCCAGGCGATGATCGCCATGATCACGGCGGCAAAAACGAAGGCAGACAGCAGAGCGAGGCCGAACGGCCAGTGCCACTGCTCGAAGACATCGAGGGCACGGACCAAGGCAAGCCCCGCGGTCAGCACCATCGCGCCCTGCGCGAAATTGAACACGCCCGAGGCCTTGAAGATCAGGACGAAGCCCAGCGCCACCAACGAATAGAGAACGCCCGCCAGCAGGCCCCCAATCAGAACCTCGAGGAAGAAACCCATCTCAAGTTTTCCCTAAGCATCGTACTCTTGTCGTCCTGAGTCGCGCGGGGTAACCCCCTGCGCTGCAGCGAAGGACCTCGTGACATTTCAACGAGCACATGGGATCGCAATCACGATGAAATCCTTCGCTTCGCTCAGGATGACAACAGCCGGCCATCAGTGACTCACCCCCAGGTAGGCGTCGATGACGGCCTGGTCGCGCTTCACGTCGTCAGGCGCGCCGTCGCCGATCTTCTTGCCGTAGTCGAGCACGACCACGCGGTCGGAGATGTCCATGACCACCCCCATGTCATGTTCGATCAGGCAGATGGTCGTGCCGAACTCGTCGTTCACATCGAGGACGAAGCGGCACATGTCCTGCTTCTCTTCGAGATTCATCCCTGCCATGGGCTCGTCCAGCAGCAAAAGCTCGGGTTCGGCGGCCAGCGCGCGGCCAAGCTCGACTCGCTTCTGCAGACCGTAGGGAAGCTGACCAACGGGCACCTTGCGGATGTGCTGGATCTCCAGGAAGTCGATGATGCGCTCGACCACCTTGCGATGCTCGATCTCCTCGCGGTCAGCCGGGCCCAGCCGCAGCGCCTGCCAGAAGAGACTGGTGCGCATGCGCAGGTTGCGGCCCGTCATGATGTTGTCGAGCGTCGACATGCCGCGAAACAGCGCGATGTTCTGGAAGGTCCGGGCAATGCCCTGCTCGGCCGCCTCGTGTGGGCGCATGCGCGAGCGACGCTGGCCCTTATAGGTGATGGCGCCTTCCTGCGGATGATAGAAGCCGTTGATGCAGTTCAGCATCGACGACTTGCCGGCGCCATTGGGTCCGATGATGGCGCGGATCTCGCCCTTTCGGATGTCGAAGCTGATGTTGGTCAGCGCCTTCACGCCGCCGAACGACAGGCTGATGTTCTCGACCGACAACAAGGTGTCGGTGAACGAGCGAGCGCGGGCCGTCGTCACCGTCAACTCGCTTTCTTGAGCGGTACTGCCGGCTGGTGGGCAAGGTCACGAATCTGCATCGTCCCCTCGATGGTCCCCTTGCGACCATCCTCGAAAGTCACGTCGACCTTTATATGAGCGCTATTGGCACCGTCGTAGAGCGCATCGACGAGCGGCTTGTAGCGTTCGCCGATGAAGCCGCGGCGGACCTTGTTGGTCCGGGTCAGCTCGCCGTCGTCCGCCTCAAGCGCCTTGTGCAGGATCAGGAAGCGTCGGATCTGGGCGCCGGCCATGCGCGGATCTTGGGCGAGGTCGCGATTGACGCGCTCGATCTCGCCCTGGATCAGGTCATGGACCTCCGGTCGACCGGCCAGCTCCTGGTAGCTCGCATAGGCGATATTGCGCCGCTCGGCCCAATCGCCGACCGCGGTCATGTCGATGTTGATGAAGGTGGTCACGAAGTCGCGGCCGTGGCCGAAGGCGACGGCCTCGTTGATGTGCGGGAAGAATTTCAGCTTGTTCTCGATGAACTTCGGCGCGAACAGCGCGCCGTCGTTCAGCTTCCCGACATCCTTGGCGCGGTCGATGATGCGCAGGTGCCCGCGGTCGTCGAGGTAGCCCGCATCGCCGGTATGGACCCAGCCGTCTTTGGTCTTGGTATCGCCGGTCGCCTGGGGGTTCTTGAAGTACTCCTTGAATACACCGGGGCTTCGATAGAGCACCTCGCCCGACTCGGCGATCTTGAGTTCGACATCCGAGACCGGCTTGCCGACGGTGTCGGGATAGACCTCGCCGTTCGGATGTATGGTGACGAATACCGACGCCTCGGTCTGGCCGTAGAGCTGCTTCATGTTGATGCCAAGCGCGCGGTAGAAGCTGAAGATCTCGGATCCCACGGCCTCGCCCGCGGTGTAGGCCACGCGGATGCGGCTCATGCCCAGCGTGTTCTTGAGCGGTCCGAAGACCAGCAGATCGCCCAGCCGATACAACAAGCGATCGATCAGCGACACCTTTCCGCCATCGAGCAGTGCCGGTCCGACACGCCGCGCAAATGTGGTGAAGGCCTGGAACAGCTTGCGCTTGATGAAGCCAGCATCCTCCATTCGGATGGCGACCTGGGTGATCAGATTCTCCAGCACCCGCGGTGGCGCGAAGTAGTAAGTGGGGCCGATCTCGCGCAGGTCGTTCATCACCGTGGCGGCCGACTCCGGGCAGTTGACCACCAGGCCAACGACATACCCCTGGGCATAGGAGAAGATGTGATCGCCGACCCACGCCATCGGCAGATAGGAAAGGAGCTCATCGCCTTCCGTCAGGCCGTCAAATTCGGCGCCGGCCTTTGCTGCCCAGATGAGATTGTCGTAGCTCAGGACCGCGCCTTTGGGTCGGCCGGTCGTACCTGAGGTGTAGAGGATGATCGCGTCATCAGTGCCGCGACCCTTGACGACCTCGGAGGCCACCGCATCCGCCGTCGTCGCCAGAAGCTTGGCCCCCCGCTCCTGCACTTCGCCGTACGACAGCAGGCCTTTGTAGTGCCGCAGACCGCGCGGATCGTCATAGATCAGCACCGACAACGCCGGCATGCTCTTCTGGATCTCGATAAGCTTGTCGATCTGCTCCTGGTTCTCGGCAATGGCGAAGCTGGCCCCGGCATGCTCGACGACATAGGAGAGTTCCTCCGTCACCGAATCCTGATAGACCGGCACCGGCACGCCGCCCAGCGACTGCACGGCGCACATCGACCAATAGAGCCGG
>Ga0081455_10001778_pt1 | contig 26035 bp, 36 predicted proteins | sample TabmetS3T2R1_FD_70207 | JGI IMG/M metagenome (GOLD analysis project Ga0081455, IMG submission 70207) | Tabebuia heterophylla rhizosphere microbial communities from the University of Puerto Rico - S3T2R1 | ecosystem: Host-associated > Plants > Roots > Rhizosphere ...
CCTCCTCGAACAGCCGGCGCGCGAACGCCTGCGTGGGCTCCTCGTCCCCGGTGATCACGGGCGTGATCGGGGTCTCACTCGCCCCCGTGTCGAACCCGAGCTCGTGCAGGCCGTCCTTGAACGCCGCGGTGTTCGACCACAGGCGCTCGAGGCGATCGGGCTCGTCGCGGATGATGTCGAGCGCCTCGATGCAGGCGGCCACCGCTGCCGGTGGCGCGCTGGTCGAGAACAGGAAGGGCCGCCCGCGGTTCTGCAGCCATTCGACTAGCTGGCGAGGCCCCGCGATGAAGCCGCCCAGGACGCCGATCGCCTTCGACAGCGTGCCGACCTGCACGTCCACGCGCCCGTGCAGCCCGAAGTGGTCGACGGTGCCCGCTCCCCCGGCGCCGAGGACGCCGGAGGCGTGCGCGTCGTCGACCATCATGATTGCGCCGCGGCGCTCGGCCACCTCGACGAGTGCAGGCAGCGGCGCGATGTCGCCGTCCATCGAGAACACGCCGTCGGTGATCAGCAGCTGGCGGCGGTCCGGTGCCTTCGTCTCCTGGAGGAGGCGATCGGCGTGGTCGGCGTCCTTGTGCTCGAACACTTTGATCTCGGCGCGCGACAGGCGGGCGCCGTCGATGATCGAGGCGTGGTTCAGGCGGTCGCTCACAATCACGTCCTGCTTGTCCAGGATCGCGGCGACCGTCCCCGCGTTCGCGGTGAACCCCGACTGGAACATCAGGGCGTCTTCCGCGTGCTTGAACGCTGCGAAGCGCCGCTCGAGCACCTGGTGGATCGTCATCGTCCCGGCGATCGTGCGCACCGCGCCGCTCCCGGCCCCGAGCTCGGTCGCCGCCTTCGCGGCGGCCGCATTCATCCGCGGGTGATTGGCCAGCCCGAGGTAATTGTTCGACGCAAGGTTGATCACGTCGCGGCCGTCGAAGCGCGCGCGCGCTCCGGTGGGCCCCTCGAGGGTCCTGGTGTGCAGCAGGAGCCCCTGCGCGTCGAGCTTCGCGAGCTCCTCGTTCAGGTAATCGAGCGCCCCCGGCATCGGGAACCCACGCTACCGCATTACGCTGTGCCGGTAGGCGGGACACCCAACGGGTGGGAGATCGGCCAGGGGATCAAGATGGACATCGGGCTCGACGGATTCCTGGCCGATTCGGTGGCCGCGGTCCAAGGCAAGTTATACGCACTCGGGGCCGGGTGGAACCGGATCGGCGTTGCGCAGTTCCCGGCCCGGCACGATCGCGTCGGCATCGGGCTGCTGTTCCGGGTTCCGGCGGGGGCGCCGGCCGAGCCCCGTCGCTTCGAGCTCCGGCTGATCGGACCCGACGGCCTGGAGCAGACGCTGGGCGCGGGGCCCGAGGGCCCGATCAACCGCATCGGCGGCGAGTTCACCGCAGGCGGCGCCGAGGAGCAGATCGTGCCGATCGCGTTGAACCTCAACGGGCTCGCCCTCCCGGCGACCGGCGCGTACCGCGTCGTGATCTCGATCCAGGGCGAGGACACCAAGACGCTCGCGTTCACGGTGGTGGCGCTCGCCCAGACCCCTCCTGAGCAGCCGTCGGTCGCGAGCCGAGAACAGCCACCCGCCACGGGGACGGCCGGCTACCTCTGATCGAACGCTAGAGCGTGTGGCCGTCCGGAAAGACGATGACCTTGGCCGCGTGCCCCGACGCCGCCGTCTCGAAGGCCTCCCGGTAGCGCTCGAGCGGGAGCCGGTGCGTGATGACCGGCGAGATGTCGACACGGCCGGTCGAGAGCAACGTCGTCGTCTGCTGCCACGTCCGGAACATCTGGCGACCGGTGATGCCGAGGATCCGGGCCTCCTTGAAGATCACCTGGTCGCTCAGATCCAGCGTGACGGGCCGGTCCGGGAGCCCGAGGAGCGACATCCGCCCGCCTCGGGCTAGCATGCGCGTCCCCTGGTCGATCGCGGTGGCATTGCCGGACATCTCCAGGACGACCTCTGCGCCGTTGCCGTCGGTCGCATCCATGACGATCTCGACCGGGTCGTCGGCCTTCGGGTCGACCAGCAGGTCGGCCCCCATCTTGGCGGCGAGCGCCCGCCGCTCGTCGTTCGGCTCGATCGCGATCACCTTCCAGGCCCCGAGCGCCCGCGCGATCCCCACCGAGAACAGTCCGATCGGTCCGCACCCGATCACGGCCACCGGGTTCGTGAGGAGGTCTTCGCCACCCTCGGTGCCGAACGTCGCGTGCACCGCGTTGCCAAAAGGCTCCATCACAGAGGCGTGGTCGGGTTGGATGCCCTCGCCCACGATCCAGGCGTTCTCGGCCGGCACCACCACGTACTCGGCGAACGCGCCGTCCGTATCGACGCCCAGGATCTTGAGGTTCCGGCAGATGTGGGCCCTGCCCGTTCGACAGGTCGAACACACGCCGCACGCGATGTGGGTCTCGGCCGCAACGAACGCCCCGGGGTGCAGGTGATGGACTTCTGGACCGACCTCCTCCACCGTTCCGGCCAGTTCGTGACCGAACGTCATCGGCGTACGGATCCGACCCTCGGCCCATTCGTTCCAGTCGTAGATGTGCAGGTCCGTGCCGCAGATCGAGGCGGCGTGCACGCGCACCAGCACCTCGGCCTCGCCCGGTTCGGGGATCGGAACGTCCTCGAGCTCGGCACCGGGGGTGGGCGCCGTCTTGCGCAGGGCCCGCATCAAGGACAGCGTAACGCGGCCGAGAACGTTCCCGGGCGAGGAACCCTCCCGCCCCCGGGGGGCGTCGAAGCACGGCCGACGGACGGAGGATGGATGAACGCGAAGCGGATCGGCGTCACGATCGCGGCCCTTGCGCTCCTGGCGGCAGGGTGTGGCGGTCTGAACGACGGCTCGGGCGGCGCAGGCGGTTCGGGCGGTTCGGGCGGTTCGGGCGGGTCGGGCGCGACCGGTGCCGGGGGACGGGGGACTGGCGGGGGCGGCGGCGGCAGCGGCGGCGGGCTCTGGATGGCGGGGGGCGACTTGCGTGGTGCCGGGCGGCTGGAGGCCACGGGCGGCGCCGGGGGCACACCGGGTGGTTATGCGGGCGCTGGTGGGGCGGGTGGTGACGGCCGGGTGCGGGTAGACTGCACCCAGACCAGCGGGTGGACCGGGGTGGTCGCGGGCCAACTCCGGCTCACCTACCTCGCCCCCCAGCTGGCCCCCCTCTCGGTGTGAAAGGAACCCCCGCCATGGCCGAACGCACCAGCCCCGATCCCTCCCGGGTCCGCACCCAGCCCTCGGACGCCCCCGACTTCGTGGGCGACCCCCCCGGGCACCCGCAGCCGCCGCTGCGGGACGACGACCCGGTGGACCCCATGGACCCGGACGCCGTCGAGGAGGAGATCGAGCAGGAGGTCCGGGAGCAGCAGGACGACGAGGAGGAGGTCGAGGAGGAGGACGACCCCCGGTGATGTGGGACTGGGGGAGTTTCATCGTCGGGGCGCTCACCGGCCTGGGGGCGATGTGGGTCTGCGTGGTGGTCGCCCTCTCCCAGAAGGAGGCCCGGCACCCGTGGGACCGCGACCGGAGGGAATGGTGACCAGACCCCACCCGACCAGGGCGACGCACCCCCAGCTGTGGGACCCCATCGGCACCGAGCACCACCACGAGCCGACGGCCCCCAACCCCCGCCCGATGAACGGGGGCCCGGGCGGCTTGGGGTGGGCCCGGGCCACGAAGCCGAACCTCAGCCAGAGCCCGCAAGGCGGGGGCGGGGGCGCCTTCATCGAGAGCAACGGCATCTACGTGCCCTTGCAGTACACCAACCCGGGGGACCCCTTGATGGGCGGCTACGGGTTTTGTGACTGGACCGACAACGGGGCCACCCCGCACCCGGGCGTGGACCTCAACTCCGGGGCCGACTGCAACAGTGACGACGGGGTCCAGATCGTCAGCCCGACCGACGGTGTCGTGGTGGCCGTCCTGCCCTGGGACGGGTGGACCTCCGGTGAGGGCAACCACCTCTGGCTCTACCTTGATGATCCGCGGTGTGTGGCGCCCGCTTGGGCCCACTTCGACCACCTCCAAGGCTTCGCCGTCGCGGAGGGCCAGCGGGTCGGGGCCGGACAGCTGATCGGCTGGTGCGGCCGGACGGGTAACTGGCCCTGCGCCCACTCGCACGAGGAGTTGGCGAAGCAGCAGCCCCAGTCCTGGTGGCAGTGGCCGTACGGGTGGTCGCTCGCGGCGGTGCAGGGGGCCTACTTCGACCCGGGGGTGTGGTACCGCCAGACGGTCGAGAAGGCGGGGTACACAGCTGGCGATGGGGGGTTGCCGATGGACACCAGCCCGCAGGAGCGGCAGGCGATGAAGCCGTACTTCGACATGTACGGGATCGACTGCAACATGGACACGGCCCTGATGAGCCGGGCCTGCCTGGCCTACAAGCGGGACGAGACGCCCGGCCCGGCCCTGACCGACGAGTACCCCTACGGCGACCTGGGGTACGTCCGCCAGAACTTCACCGCCCGCATCCTGGAATTTCATCCACAAGATGGGCTCGTCTACACCGTCGAGGTGGTCAAGGACGGGATCACCACCTGATGGCCGTCACCGCGAAGACGCTGTGCCTGATCGTGGCCCTCCTCCTCTTCATCGTGGCCGCCTTCGCCGCCTCGCTGGGCCCCAACGCGGGGCGGGTCAACCTCGTGGGGGCGGGCCTCGCCTTCCTGACCTTGAGTTTTTTGGTGCCGTGAACCCCGACCCCATCCGCGACCTCCTCGACGTTGGCGAGCGCGTCGCCCGGCGCATCGGCCACCCCGACGCCAGCGACCCCGTTGCCGACCCCGCCCTCCAGGGCGTCGTCTTCTCCCGACGCATCGCCGTCATCAAGTTCGACGCCCTCACCCGCTTCCCAGGCGACGGCTACGAGTGCCGCCTCTACGACGCCGAGCACCGCCTCCTCGCCACCCTCTACGGCGCCCTCGACCTCGACACGAAGAACGTCTCCGCGTTCGATTTCACCGTCACCCGCGTGACCACCGACGAGCCCAGCGGGAGCCGGGAACCGCCCCCGCCACCGGCCGTGCCCTGAGATGAGGACGTGCCCGGGGAGGGGTTCGGCAAGGTCATCGGGGCCGTCGTCCAGGTCGGCTTCCTCGTGGTGTTCGCCGTGGTGATGCTGATCTACTCGATCTACTTCGGCAACGAACTCCTCAAGACCCAGCGCGAGGGCATCGTGTCCATCAACCGCATCCTGGACGCGGAGCAGACCCAGACCCAGCAACTCCAGGAGATGAACCAGCGGCTCGACCGGCTGGGCGAGACGATGACCGTCTTGGCCGCCCAGGAGCGGGCCCGGCAGCAGCAGTCCCAGCAGTACCAGCAGAGCGCGTCGGAGGGGCAGTAGACGATGGCAGGGTGGCGGTGGCTGCGGCTCGGCCTGTGGCTCTTGGCGGGGTGGGGGTTGCTGGTGCTCCTCCAGCACGCCCGGGTGGGTTAGGGTCGGGGCCGAGGTAGTCCAGGGGCCAGTCCGCCTCCAAGCAGAACCGCCAGAGGTCCTCCCACTGGCGGCCCACCCAGCGGCCGAGGATGGGGGCGGCGCGGACGATCTGCCCGGCGGGGCCGACGACGATCCCCGCGGTGAACTTGTAGCCCCGGACTTGCCAGAGGCTGTAGGTCGGGACGTTCAGCGGCACACGAGTTACCCTTTCGCACCTGAGTAGGCTGTGAGTACGTCACCAGAGAGGAGGGCGCCATGCCGATCTACACCATCTACCCCGGGCCGGGGAAGGGCCTCCGCACCACGGGGATCGACAAGGACCAGGGCTGGGGCTCCCGCACCCCCGGGGGACAGGTGCTCGCCGGGCGGGACGGGCAGCAGGGGATCAACCACACGGCGGGGATCAGCACCAGCGGGCTGGACAACGCCGCCAACCCGATCATCACCGCCCGGGCGGTCACCAGTATCACCGGCACGGGGGCCACCGTGACGTGGACGACGGCGGTGGGGCAGCCCCCGGGGCGGGTGGCGTGGCGCCTCGCCGGGCAGAACGTGGCCGCCACCGTGGTCAACGAGGGGGGCGCCTACCCCATCACGAACCACAGCATCGCCGTCACCGGGTTCACCTCCGGCAAGGTGTACGAGTACCGGGTGACCCAGCAGTCCCAGACCGGCGGGGGGATCATCGAGTGGGACGGCCGGATCACGGCGGGCGTCTCCCTCCTGGCCGCCGGGGGCACCGGGGGCGACGGGGGCGGCGCACAGCTGTCCACCTCCCCCTCCACCTCCAGCCCGCCCCCACCGGCAGCACCGTCCCAACCCCGGGCCAACGCCTTCCCCGTCACCAACGTGGAGGTGGTGGACATCACGGGGACGGAGGCCACGGTGCGGTGGCGGACGGGGGTCTACGCGGACGGCACGGTCGTGCTCCGGGCGGCGGCGGGCGACCGGCCGGTGGACGAGATCGGGGTCAAGCGGATGAACCACAGCGTGACCCTGACCGGCCTGACCCCGGGTACCCACTACGAGGTGAACATCCTCTCGACGGATGCCCAAGGCGAGGAGGCCCGGGGCGGGCCGGTGGACTTCGACACGCCCGCGTCGTAGCGGGGCGGGAGGGCTTGGCCCGACCGGTGTAGGCTCGTCGGGGCGGGGGTGGCTAGGCTCGGCTCGGCGTGTCTTGACGAGCCTTGACGAGACCAGTCGCCGTGGACTGGGTTGGCGTGGCATGGCGAGGTGAGCGTTGTCGGTTCGGCTGGTCCTGAGGCGGGCTGGCGCGACACGGCAGGGGTAGTCGGGGAGGCTAGTCGAGCGCTGGCCGGGTAAGCACTGACCTGTCGGACCGGAGTGGCTAGGGTTGGCGTGACGTGCGGCGTCGAGGGGGGGTTGGGCAGGCTCGGGGGGCGCAGGTAGGTCGGGGTGGACGGCGTTGGCACGGCGCGGTTGGGCCTGCTTTGGCGTGGCACGTCGGGGCAGTCGGGGCTGGACGCGACCAGGCTGGATTAGGTGCGTCGGCGCGGACTGGGATGGTCGGGCGAGGGCCGGTCTGGGCAGAGAAGTCGGGGAGCCCTGGGCGGGACTGACCTGGCAAGGGGCGACTAGTCGTAGCGGGGGGGCCGGGGTTGGCCTGGTAAGCGGCGGCTAGTCGGTGCTGGAGCGTGGTGGACGGGTGCGGGCTGGAGAGGCTGGTCGGGTAGACGAGGGCTGGCCGGGCAAGACCTGTCAAGTCGGGTTGGGCAGCCCTGGGGTGGCGCGGCCTGGGCCGGGGGGGCTCGGCGGGGTAAGGGTCGTCGGCTTGTCACGGGCTGATGAGCAGTGGCGAGCAGCTGGCAAGTCGGGTGGGGCCGGGTTGGCAAGGGGTGGCACGGGAGGACGAGGCAAGTCGGGCTGACGGGGTCTGCACTGGGCTGCGCTGGGCAGGAAAGACGAGGGGAGTCGGCTGGGGTCGGGGTGGCGCGGCCTGGTACGGGCGCGACAAGGCGAGCCGAGTCGGGACGCCCTGGGCTGGCTAGGGACGGGCCGTCACGGCGGGGTGCGGTGGGACAAGGCACGTCGAGTCGGCACGGTATGGCCTGCCCTGGCGAGGTCCGGCGAGGAGGGGCGAGGGTAGTCGGATACGTCGGGGGGCGGTTTGGCCCGGACCGGGTGGCCCTGGTTAGTCGGGGCGCGGTGGACTGGCCTGGGGCGGCGGGTGGGGACTAGTCGCCTAGGCCAGGATTGGCGAGGTGAGGGGTGCCTAGTCGGCCTGGTGTGGCAAGGGCTGAGCCTGGCAAGGGGCGGGTGGAGAAGTCGGGCAGGGCCGGGGAGGACAGCTGTGGCTCGGTTGGGCACGGCATGGTACGTCGAGGGGACGTGGCGAGGCTTGACGCGGCACGCCTGGTCGGGGCGGGCTTGGGACGAAGTGGCTCGGCCAGTCGAGCGCTGGCGGGTTCAGGTTTGTCGGGCGGGATTGGGGTGACCCGGGCGGGCGCGGGCTGACTCGTCGGCCAGGATCGTGATGGCCGGGTCGGTCGTGTGGTGGCTCGTCGGGAGTGACGCGACGGGGCAGGACCAGGCGGGACACGGCACGTCGGTACGGCGAGCGGCGACCAGTGCTGCGACGGCGCGGGCTGACATGTCGGGACTGGCGAGCGACGGGGTGGCCTGTGACGGCACGTCGGGAGCGGTAGGGGTCGAGTCGGTGGGTGTCGGGTAGGCCGGGCGGGACCCGTCGGGCCTGCGGCGGTACGGGATGCCGTGGGGCGGTACGTCGGCTCGGCTCGGGGTGCATAGGCACGGCAGGGGATGACCCGGGCAGTCGGGCTGGGCAGGGCTGGCGTGGCCGGGTGGGGCGCGGGCCGGTGGGGTGCGGCGGGGTAAGGGTCGTCGGGATGGTGGGGGACGGGCTGGCATGAGAAGTCGAGGCGGGTCGGGGCAGGCTCGGGCTGCCTTGGCACGAGAAGTCGGGGCGGGCCGTCAGGGGGTGGGTAGCCTCGGCGCGGGTAGTCGGTGCGAGCGGGAGAGGCGTGGGCCGCCCAGGTCTGGGTAGTCGGTGGGGGTAGGGCTGCCCGGGGGTGAGGTGGCGGGGAGTGGCAAGTCGGCGTCGTCCTGGGCAGGCGAGGTGAGGAGCGGACTGGGTAGTCGGTGCGGGCTCGGGTTGCCCTGGCTTGACGTGACAGGGGACGGCTGGAGAAGTCGGCCTGCCGAGGATTGACGTGGCGGGGCGTGTCCTGGATGGGCAAGTCGGGGTGGTGGGGACTGGGGTCGGTACGGCACGGACGGCACGGGTAAGTCGGATGGGACGGGGTACGGCGCGGGTTGACCCGTCACGTCGGGGCGGGCGGGGGTTGGGCCGTTCGGAGGAGGCGGGGCTGGTCGGGTTGGCCTGACTCGGCAGGCACGGGATCGGTAAGGGTCGTCGGACGGGGGTGCGGCGTGGGCGGGCAAGGCACGGGTAGTCGGGGTAGACAGCTGTGTCAGGTCGTGGTGGGAGGTGGCGGCCCGTCGCGGAGTGACCAGGTAAGTCGGCCTGACGTGGGCTGCCGCTGGTGAGTCGAGAGGCGATCAGGCCAGTCGGGTGAGGTGAGGGAGGAGCGGCGCCGTAGGGGCCAGAGTCGTCGGCCCGGGATGGGACGGCGAGGGTAGGCGCGGGTCGGCGGGACATGACCAGGGCAGTCGGCAAGGCCAGGGGAGGCGAGGGGCGGGCGGACAAGTCGGGTCGGCATGGCGTGGCGGGATGAGGCCGGTGGCGGCAAGACAAGGTACGTCGAGTTGGCCTGGGCAGGGCCGGGGTTGGCGTGCCTCGGCTGGAGAAGGCTCGAGTCGTCGGTTGGGGGTGGGCCGGGGGCGGGATGGCAGGGGTCGGGAAGTCGGGGAGGCTAGACGGGAGCGGGGCTGGGCTGACCCGCACTGACATGGGCAGTCGGCTCGGGTCGTCTCGGGGGTGGCGGGGCACGGCACGGGTAGGGTAGTCGGCTCGGCATGAGCAGCCTGGGCCTGGGCTGGCAAGGCAAGGTGGGGGTAGTCGGGGCGGTACGGGATGGGCAAGGGCGGGCCGGGGTAGCCCTGTCGGTGCGGACCGGGAAGGACGGTGATGCTACGGCCTGGTGCGGTACGTCGGCTCGGCGCGGTCGGGCCTGGGGGGGACCGGGTGGGCCAGGATAGGCACGTCGGTCAGGACCGAGAAGGCGCGGGCAGTCGCGGCTCGTCGGTCAGGACGGGGATGGCGAGGGCTGCCGAGGGACGGCGAGACCTGACATGTCGGCTCGGGGAGGCACGACACGGCACGAGCAGGCGGGAGAAGTCAGGCCGGGACGGGGTGGCGTGGGCTGTCGGGGTACGGCTTGCCGAGACAAGTCGGGATGGCACGACGAGGCAAGGTAGGACGTGGCCTGGGATGAGAAGTCGGTGTGGCCCGACCAGGTCTGGGGCGACTCGGCGCGGTCTGGGGAGGGGGGGCTGGGGCGGTCGGCTCGGTAGGGTGCGACCGGGCAGGGGCAGGGTAGGGGCGGCTGGGGAAGTCGGCTCGACTGGGCAGGGACCGGGGTGGCATGGGTAGTCGGTGAGGGAAGACACGGCGTGCCCTGGGCTGCCGAGGGATGGCAAGTCGGGCGGGCTCGGTTGGGGTCGGTGAGCCACGGAGCGGGTAGTCGAGGCGACTCGACCAGACACGACGTGGGCTGAGCGGGAACGGGGAGTCGGGCAGGCGCGTCTTGGCCTGGTCCGTGTGGGGCTGGGCAGATCAGTCGGTACGGCAGGGGCGGGAAAGGCCGGGGCAGACGCGGGTAGTCGGTCTGGCTGGGCTGGGCGAGCACAGCGCTGGTGAGCGGAGGCTTGTCGGGAAGGCTCGGCATGGGGCGGTGGGGCCGGTTGTGCCACGGGAAGGCTGGGATAGTCGCGTTGTCTATCCGGAGACTGCACCGGGAGGTAGACAGCTGTGTCCACCCCCCGGCCTTTGTCTCGCCGGAGTCGTGAGGGCTGGGCTAGCTGCCGTTGCCAGCAGCCCGGTCCTCCTCCCCCTCGTCCACGTCGGGGTCGCCCTGGTTGTTGACCCATTCCGGCTCCAGGCTGGAGAGGGGTACGGCGGGCACCTTCTTCCAGCCGGTGATGGTGAACCGCCCGGCGTCCTGGGAGCGGAGGGCGCCCAGGCCGACCGACTGGAACGTCAACCAAATGCTGGGCCAGTGGTCCTCGATGACGGGGTTCTGGATGGTGGCGATCCGAAACTCCAGCGTGCAACGGGTGACGTATTGATAGTAAGTGAGGGTCGAGCGGGGGCCCTGCGGGCCATTGACGTGGCCGACGAAGAGTTCAAGGCCGTCGAAGTCTTCGCGCCCCACGTACACCCGCTCGGGCCCGACGAAGACCCGTTCGGCCAGCCAGTTCTTGGCCCCCTTGCCCTGGTAGCGACCCTTGGCGCCCATCATGATCCCCGCCAGCTGGATGTTGATGGACTCCTTGAGCCCGGCCTTGATCTGCCGGGACTCGATGAAGAGCCCGCCCTTCCGGTCCCGCTTGAACCCGACCGTGGTCTGGCTGGTCGCCAGCTTCTCGGAGGCCAGCTTCATCAACTCGTAGGCCGTCAGTTCCCGGCCCTGCTCGTCCTTGGCCTGCTCGATCAGGTCGGGGTCGATCTCCAGGAGGGTGCGCTTGGTCATGGCCGCCAACTCGGCCTCTTGGGTGACGCCGGTCTTGGTGCGGAGCCACGCCTCGATCACGTCGGGGCGCTGGGGCGTCCCGCCGTAGAGCCGGTTGGTCAACTGGACGGTGACCAGGCGGTGGACGAACACGTCGTCCAGGTGATCGTCGAAGACGCCGACGGTGGGTGGGGTCGTGCTCATTCGGGTACTCCTTGGTCTGGGGTGGTGTCGTCGCCAGGGCCCTCGCTCTGGCGCATGATGCGGCGCAGGGTCTCATCGACCCCCTGCATGATCTGGTCGAGCCCGGCCAGGACGGTCTCCCCGGCGCTCTCCCAGGCCAGCTGGACCTGCTCGGGGGTGTAGCGCTCCCGGACGGTCTGCTCGTCGGTGAGCAGCCCCTCGGCCAGGATGCGGTACCACCGGGCGGTGGTCACCTCGTTGACCGCCCGCTCCTCCCGCTCCTGGGCGGCGAGGAGCAGATCGTGGCGGGTCATGTTCCCGAGGCGTTTGTAGCCCCCCACGGGGTTGTGCTCCCAGCGCTGGAACCACCGCTCCAGGCGTTCCAGGCGCTGGCCCTCGGTCTCGGCCTCGCGCTCGTAGAAGCGCTTGATCCTCCGGCTCTCCAGCAGGACGGCCCGCCCGATCTCCGCCGCCATGGCGTAGACCTGTTCCGTCACGAACTGGTTGAGCACCTCCTGGTCCTCGGCCAGGAACCGGACCCCCTCGGTACCCAGGTCGCTCACCCGCACCTCCCCCACGAAGGCGATGCGGTCGCGCATCCACTCCCGGAGGAGCGACGTGGCGCTCTTCCCGTTTAGCCCGGCCATAACCGGGCCTCCGTCCACAGCTGGTCACCCTGCTCGGTCTGCATCGGTGGTACCCCTGGCGGGTTCGCCGGTCGCTCCGGCTTCTGAACCCGCTACTTAAGTATAACATGGCTGTCAAGTTGAGCGGAGGGGGCTCAGGGTGGGCCTGGTGTGCAGCCACCAGGCCCCCTGGGCTGGAAAACGAAAGTGGGTGGGGGCGCTAAGCCGGGGTCAACTCCCGCTCGGGGGCGGGTACCGGCTGCGCCTCCGGGGTGGAGGTGGGCGAAGGCGACCAGCTGACGCCGAAGGTGACGGTGCGTTCAGCGGGGCGCAAGAGTTCCCGGGCGTACCCCAACTCCCGGACGAGGCGGGCCTTGCGCTCGGCCTCGTAGTCCCGGTACGGGGTCTCCTGGGGGCGGTGGTAGTTGCAGCACATGGATGTGGTACCTCCTTACCGCTTGGGTTTGGTCGGGTGCGTGAACCGACGCTGGTGCTCCCGCTGCAAGGCGCTCTCCAGCGTCCGGATCACCGTGACGTAGAAGGACTCGGTCTCCGTCTCGTTGAGATCGAGCCGCTTGGACAGGTCGGTCGCCACCACCCGCAGGAAGGTGACGGCGGCCATGAGGCTGTCGATGGTGTTCACCCGGCGGTCGGGCTCCCGGGTCAACGCCGTGGCGTAGGCCCGCAGGGTGGCCCGGGTGAGCCGGGTCACCACCTCGGTGTCCGCGAACCCCTGCGCGGCGTCCGCGAACCCCTGCGTGGGCGGGCCGTTCGCCGTCACGGGTTACCTCCTCTCGGCGGGCGGCTGAGCCCGCTGCATCGTCCGCACGTCCAGGCGCAGCCCGGTCTTGACGTTCAGCACCGACCACCCCTCGGCCGTCTGGGTCACCCGGAGGTCGGGGTCCTTGAAGGCGACGTAGGACAGGGCGGCCGACACGGCGATCCCCTGGACGCGGGCGAGGTAGTCGAGCACGGCCTCACCGTCGCGGCGGGGGGGTAGCTTGAGGGCGTACCCGTCTTGGTTGGGTTCCACGATCACGGGGGTGGCCGGGTTGAGGAAGACCGGCTTCTCCCGCTGCATCTGCTCCCAGGCGTCGATGATCTGGCGGGTCCCCATCCCCTGCCGCCAGCAGTCCTGGACGAACCCACTGGGGATGCTGGCCCACCGGACCCCGTAGCGCTTGCGGGCGTACGCCTGGGCCGCGCTCGACAGCGGCGCTCGCTCCTGGGGGTAACTCACGCGGTGGTACTCCTTCGTCGTGGTCGTCGTCGTTGAGCAGGCGGGGCTGCTCCCAACCCAGGTAACGCCAGACCGCCTGCATCGCCTCCGGCGAGCGGGGCTCGCCCTTGTCGGTGCGGTAGGGGTCCGGCCTCCCCGGGCGCCCGGGCACGGCTTAATTCACCTCACGATCCGGCAGTCCGCTGCCCTCGGCGGGCCCCATCGCCCGGGCGAGGGCGATCCCGGTGCGCTCGACGGCGTCCAGGGTCTTGAGCAACAGCTGTGTGCCCTCCTCGTAGGCCGGGGTGTCGGGGGCCGGGTCCAGGCGGTCCCCCTCGTCAACGAGATCGGGGATCAGCCCGCACAATACGTCGGCCGCCGCGTTCGCGTCTAGTACCGCCTTGGACAAGACGGCCAGGGCCCGGCCCACCCGGCAGCGCAGGCACTGGGTATCGGGGCAGCCGTGCCGGTGCTGCCAGTACCAGGCCGTGGCCGCCGAGGAGGTGCGGAGTTGGCGCTCCTGGCTGGGGGCGAGGTAGTCGTCCAGGTTCGCCAGGACGTGGGGTTCATCGGGTGGGGGCAGGGGCGGGGGGATCACCGTGGTACTCCTTTCAGGGTAGGGGCGGTGAGCGCCGGAGGGAATGGGGTAAGACTTACCCCATACCCTCCGGCGCCTGGGCGTTAGAACGGGCTGCCCGGCTGGTTGTTGGGGAAGACGCTGGCGACCAGGCGCTCGGCTTCCTGGTAGCGGTCGATCATCGCGTCCACCATGGGGGCGTGCTGGGGCAGGAGCCGCACGACGGACTCGCGGAGGGGCACGACCAGCCCGGACTCCGTGACCCGCATGTGGGTCTGCTCGTACTGGAGCCGCCCGCGGAGGCCCTCCGCGATCTTCACCGGGTCGGCCGTGTTGAGGTAACCGTCCCGGAGGGTGACGAGGGCGACCCCCGGCCGGGTCGGATCGGGGTTGAGCCGGAGGTACTGGACGCCCTTGTAGACCTGGTTGCGGCTCATCTCGATGCTCGTCTTCTGTCGGACGGCCTCGATGACGTAGTCCGCGTGCTCGGCCGTGATCCCGCGCTTCAGCACCTCGTCGGGTACCTCCGGCTTGATCAGCAGGGCGCACAGCTGGGGGTGCATGGGAAACGCCATGCTAGAATCCACCTGTTCCTGTGGGATGTGGGGCGGGCAGCGTTCACGCGCTGACCCGCCTTTTGCGTTGCCCCCGGCCAGCTAGGGAGGCTGTCGGGGGCCCCTCGACGGCTAGCCCTGCTTGCCTCCCTCCTCCAGGATCGACCTGACCCACTCGTCCATCCGCCCCCCGACGCGTCCGGTCTCCAGGAGGTCACCCACCTGATCCACGGCGCCTCGGGCGCGGGCGTAGGAGAGGCGCAGGATCAGGTTGATCCCCGCCTCGGCGGCCGGGTCGATCCGGCCCACCCGAGGGAGCGCCTCGGCCACGGCCCGGGCGAAGGCGTCGCAGGCCCGCTCGATGTCGAGGAGGGCCTGCCCCTCGTCCAGGGTCTTGAGCCCCGGTTCCCGCTGGGTGCGCTCGCGGGCAGCCCGCTCGGCGGCTTCACCCGCCCGCCGGGTGCGCTCGCGCTGCTCGATGTTCACCCCCAGGACGGTCGCCCCGAGGGGGGTACCGACATCGGCCGCCTGCTCCCGCACGTCGGGGTCCTTCAGGAGCGCAGCGGCCTGCTCCACCTTCTGGGTGGGGGTCCCCCGCTCCAGGAGGCGGGTGCCCTCGTACTCCATCATGCGCTCCCGGTCGGGAGTCCCATCCTGCTCGGCATAGGCATCCTTGAACGTGAAATTCGTCGCAGGCGTCGAATTTCCGAGGCCGTACTTGGCCCACACCCGGGCGTACCGGGACCCGGTGGCGACCCCGAAGCGGGCGCGGACGCTGCTCCTGGCCTGCACGTCGGCGCACCACTGCGCCATCGTGGCCGGGGGCGGCGCCGCCGAGGGGCGCCCCGCACCCCGACGGGTGTTCTCGTACGTGAGTTGGGCCAGCCGCCAATCGGCCGCCTCGCCGTCAGCGAGGCACGCCGCTGCCTCCTCGACGGCCTGGGTGTAGGTCTGCTGCTCGGTCATGTGTGTGTACTCCTTCTTGGTAGACAGCTGTGTCCGGTAGACGGGCGGTGCATCGTCAGGCGCAACCCATAGAACCTCCTACTTAAGTATAACGAGACTGTCAAGTTGACCCGGTGGGACTCAGGTCCTCCGTGGCGGCGGCGGGGTCGTAGACGAGGGCGACGTAGTTGCCCCACCCGGCGGGCCGGAGGACCCCGGTGACGATCTGGTTGACCAGCCCGAGACGCAGCTGCCACTGCTCCTGTTCGGTGAGCAGCTTGCCCTTCTGAGTCTTCAACTCCAGCAGGACGAGGGTGACGGTGTTATCCGGCTGGATGGGCGAGAGCATGATCAAGTCGGGCAAGCCCGGGTCGGCCTTGCGGCTGTCGGCGGCGTGGTGGACGAGCCAGCCGTAGCGCCGGGCCACCTGTTCGCAGTGCTCCTGGAAGTCGGCCTCCGGGAGGTGCAGGGGCAGCGCCTCCTGCACCTCCCAGCGGGCGTCCGGGGTGTAGTGCTCGGGGCGGACGATCTTGACGCGCCGCTTGGGCATCACGGGTCGCCCTCCAGGTCGCCCACCTTGCGCCGCTCGGGCTCGGCCCGCTTGCCCCGGGCGAGGTTCGGTATCCACCAGGGCAGATCGTCCACATGGAAGAGGTACCACTCCCCCGTGTCGGGGTTGAGGACGTGGAGCCAGTTGCGGGCCCCCACGTCCCACTGGACCTCCAAGCCGGGCCAGTCCCGCCGCCCGGCCAGTTGCCGCAAGAACGACGCCGTCTGCGGTTCGACCACCACGCAACCTCCCTGGCCGCAACGCAACGCAATGCACCCCCCCTAAGGGTTGGGGGGTTGCATTGCGTAGCGCAACCCCCGTGTTGCGTTGTTGCGTTGCGTTGCAAACCGTGAGTCATTAGGACGCAACCGAAGTCCAGAGCCCCCTCGGCAGCCCGTTGCTGACGGCCCGGGGTGGGCTCTCGTTGCAGAGTTGACTGAGGTACGACCTGATCGCCCCGTGCCGACTCTCGTCCCAGCCGAGGCGGTCGGCAATGTTCTGCACCGTGACGATGATGTGGTCCACCCCCGCCAGGGCGACGAGGGCGGCCCATACCCGGTCCTTCTCGGTGACCTTCGGCGGCTTGTCTGGTCCACTGACGCCGTTGGTGGCGACCCCTCCGAATCGCCAGTACAGCAGGTCGTCCTTGATGAGGGTGAAGTCCCGCCAGTCGATCTTGTCCTTGATCTTGAGCACGGCTTGCCCCGTCATGCGGTCGCTGGGGAAGATGCCCGCCACCCCATCGACGGCGGCGGGGCCCCCGTTGCTGCCGTTGTAGGCGGCGACCACGTCGTTGGCCTCCCGCTTGTTGGTGTGGAACGGCATCAACACCAGGGCGCTGTAGTCGTGGCACAGATCGACCAGCGTCCGCAGCTGGCGGTACTCCAGGGAGTAGAGGGTGTCGCCCGGGTTGGTGTCGGCCGGACCCAGCTGGCCGAAGAAGGCGGTCCGGGTGTCGATGAAGACGCACACCCTCCTGGCCTTCCCCTCGCTGGCCCGCTCCAGGTACGCATGGAGGTAACTCACGCTCGCCTCCACGTCCCGGGCCCAGCGGGGGGCCACCTCCAGGGTCATCCTGGTGGGATCGATCTCCTGGCCCTCGATCAACTGGCGCAGCCGCTCCTGGGTCCGCCCGGCGTAGTCCTCCAGGGGCAGCAGCAGGGTGGGGGTCTGCTCCACCGGGATACCCCCGAGGGCCATCCCACCCAACGCCTTGGCGATGGCGATGTTGAGGCACAGCACCGACTTGCCCATCTTGGGCGGGGCGATCAGGAAGTAGCAGCCGTATTCGAACAGGGGCTCCACCGCCCAGGCGGGCGGGGGGTACGACTCCTCGAGGAACTCGCTGATCGTGAACACCCGGGGCGCCTCGTGCTTGGGCGGCTGGGACGCCTCGGGGATCGGCGGGCGCCTGCGGTGCTCGTAGGTGTAGGCGACCATCCCCTCCACGTCGTCGTCGAAGGGGGTGGACAGGTCGAGGCTGACCGGGATTTGGGCCCGGATGGCGGCCAGCGTGATTTCACGGGAAAACCCGTTCTGGTGCAGGGCCCAGATGCGGTTCCGCACCCACTCGTTGCGCTTGCCGAGGGGGATGCGCTCCTGGTCCGGTTCTCCAGCTGTTGACGGTTCTGTCTGCCTGCGCTGGTTGATGTAGGTCCGCCACTCTGCGGGCAGGGGTTTGGGGGCGGCGAGGTTCAGCACCTCGTAGTCCAGCCCGGCGTAGGACGAGGGGGGCAGGACGACCGTCTGCCCCTCGGCCAACAGGTCGAGGGAGTCGAAGAGCCCGATCTTCTTGGGCAGGGTGCCGGGGGTGGTGAAGTAGAGGTGCAGCCCGTTGGGGCTCTTCACCACCAGGGTGTCTTCGGGGAGTTGGGGCAGGCGCCCCTCGTCCACCACCTGGCGGTAGACGAGGGCGCCGTCGGGCCGGTCGGGGTGCTTCTGGCGCCCGACGTTGTCGATGTCCACCACGACGAGTCCGTCGCTGACCGCCCCCAGGACGGCGGCCACGTTGAGCAGGGGGTACTTGCCCCACAACTCCAGGATTTCGTCGGCGCTGCGTCGCCGTCCCTCAAAGGACTTCCAGGTGGAGTAGGGCGCCTTCTTCCCCACCTGGTAGGGCACGATGGACCAGCCCAGGCCAGCCCAGGCCAGAGCCCACTCCACCCGGTCGGTGATCTGCTGATCCAGCAGGGCGGCGATCCGGTTAAGTCTCGGTCCGGTCTCCTCCGGGGGCTGCATGATTCGCGTTCCCTCTGTACTTGCGGTAGGCGGCAGGCAGAGCGCCGTTGCTCCGCTTGAGGGTCACTTCCTGGGGACGGATGGCGTCGAAGCGGGGGTCGGTGGCGACGAGCACCTCGGCAATCGCTCGCCCGCGCCAGAGCCGGGCCTTGATGGCGGGCTCCGTGGTGGTGAGGCACTCGGCAGCGTCGGCCATGGGCACCCCCGCCCCGGCCAGGATCAGGACGGCGGCCTCCTTGTCGGGGAGGGACTCCAGCAGGCGGTGGACGGTCTCCTGCCGCTCTTCGGACAGGAGCCGGTCGAGGGTCGCGTCGTCGTGTCCCTGGCCGGTGGTGTCCGCCGTGATCGTGAGCCGGTCGCCCGGTTGCCCCAACCCGCGGGGGAACTCCCGGTCGTGGCGCACCTGGCGCACGTAATCCAGGCACACCCGGGCGCAGAGGAGGGAGAGGAAGCGGACCGCCTTCCCCTCCTCCTGGTACTTGCCGTCGCGCACGGCCTGGAGGAACTTGCAGAACGTGTCGTGGACGAGGTCCGCGGCCGTGTCCGCCTCGTGGACGTAACTCCAGGCGATGCCGAATAACCGGCGACGGTACCGCTCGTAGATCAGGCTGGCCTCCCCCTCGGTCACGCCCGGCTCCCGCTCGCCGGGCGCCTCCGGGCGAGGGCGTCGTTCACCAGCTTGAGGAGCCGGTTACGCTCCTCGACCACCTCGTCACGGGTGGCGTCGTCCGGCAGGGCGTCGGCCTCGATGCCCAGCCGGGAGGCGGTTGAGAAAAGCCTCTCGTACTTGAACCGCTCGTCGTCGTCGCTCCCGGGCACGACGGGTTCCTCGTCCCGGGGGGCGACAGCTGGAGACGCGGTGGGGTGGCTCATCATCTGCCCCCCGGCGGTGGGGTGGCTCATCATCGCCTCGGCCTGGACGGTGGCACGGGGGGCCTGACGGGGGGCCGGGGCGGGGTTCGACCGCTCCTGGCGGGGGCCGTCGTCGTCCGCCCCCAACTCCTCCAGGGCTGCCATGCCGACATTCAGCCCGTCTCGTAACGCCCTGGCCTTGGCCCGAGTTTCCGCCATCCGCACGATGTGCGGGGCGATGAGGCGCCCGACGTTCTCGGCGTTGGCGTCCCCGATCCCGGTGAACACGCCCCAAGCGAACTGCACCTCGGCGGATGCGATGGCCGTCCACCGGTTCTCCTGCGAGGGGGCGTCCACCAGGCTGGTCCTGATCCCCATCAAGCCAGCCCGGTGGGCGGCATCCAGGAGCCCGGCGTAGAGGACGAACTGACGGCCCTGGCGGTCAACGATCTGATCCTTGCGGATCGTCACGTCCTGCACGGTGTGTTGCTGCTGCTCTTCGGCTTCGGTCACTGCGGTACTCCTTATGTCCCGTCGGGGCGGGATGGTATGTCCTGCACCGGCACGGGTTGGGTCGGCTCGGATTGTCGGTGTGCAACGCTGGGTTTTGTTGTGTCGTTACTATGTAATGTCGGGCGGTTGGTACCCGCTCGGTTGCTGCACGAGTTCCCTACGATGTGCGCCCCAGCGATCCCTCGCCGCGGGCGTTTCCGGGGGAACCTAGTGTGGTACTCCTGGTCAAGGGCCTCGCTTCGGCGGGGCCCTTGGCTTTGGGCTGAGTGGGGTGGAACGAGGGAGAGGAGACGAGCGGGGCCAGTCTACTCGGCCTCGGCTAGTTCGTACAACCGTTTCGGGTCACCCTGGTGCGACGTGCCCCGGGGGTGCTCCTCGATCAGTCCCTCGTAGCCCCCCATCGGGTCGCGCACCGAGGGGTGGCGGGCCGGACGACGGTACGGCTTCATCACCTCCTCGGTCTCGTCCCGGCGGAAGATGCGGCGCCCGTTGTACGCCGTGTAGAACGGCAACCGGCCGCTCGCGCACAGCGAGTACACCGTCTGGCGGCTGATCCCGTACTCCCGGCAGATGTCGAGCACGTTCAGCCAGTTGGGGTCCCGGGGCACCCGCCCCTTGCTCTTGGCGGGCGGCCCCGGTACGGACCGCGTGGGTGGCATGGTCTGGTACTCCTTTCGCGGGGTCCCCCTCCTGGGGAACCCCTACGTAAAGGATACCAGGCGTGTCAAGGGCTCGAGCAAGGTTGACAGCTGTGTCCCTCTCGGCTAGCTGCTCCCGGGGAGGCCGTAGGCCCGCCGGGTGGTGGCCCGGGAGGGGCGTTGGGCGCCGGGGGCGTAGAGCCCGGTGAGGGGACGGGCGGCGACGAGGGCGGCCCCGTTCGTCTCGTGGCGCAGGAGCCAGGAGCGGGCGGCCTTGCGGACGAGCCCGGCGTAGCGGTTACGGGTCTCGTTGGGCGGGGCGGGCAGCTGGTCCTTGCCCGGGAGGTGCCAGTTGTAGGCGAAGTGGATGGCGCCGCACGCCGCCGCCGCCGGGGAGGAGTTGACCCCGGTCTTGAAGTCGGGGATCGACTCGTTCACCTTCTCCAGGCCGTCCCGCTTGAGGGCCGCGATCAACCGCTCCCGGTTGTACAGCCCGTCGTACCTGACGCAGAACTGCCACATCCCCGCCATCATGTAGTCCCGGTAGGCCACGGGGTCGTCCCCGAAGCACTCCTTGAGGACGGACAGGGCGGCCCGGGCCGAGGTGACCCCGCCCTGGCGGACCATGCTCTCCACCGTAGACACGGCGGTTACCCTGCCGGGGAGGTTCCGGGTCTCCCCGGGCTTGGTGTAGTCCAGGTGGAAGGAGGCGAGCAGGGCCATGACCTGTTCGGCGGGCTCGTCGTCTTCGGCCTCCAGGCGGGCGCGGAACTTGGTGTTGTAGTTGAGCCCGGTGCGCTCGTCGTTGATGCGGATGAAGAGGCGGGCCCGCTTCGCCTTGGTGGTCAGGTTGGTGACGACGCACTTCACCAGCACGTCTTCCCCGAAGCAGAGCAGGGCGGCGTACAGCCGGTGCTGCCCGTCCGTCAGGTCGATGATCTCCCGCTCTTCCGTGGGCCCCTCGGGGTCGTTGGGGTCCACCGGCACCTGGGTCTTCACCCGGTTGACCGACACCGCCTGGAACGCCTCCCAGCTGAAGTCCATGGCGTAGCCGACCGCCCGGTCCTCGTCCAGCAGGCGCTGGAAGGACTGGGCGACGGTGATGTCGCCCAGCCTGATCTTCTCCAGGGTGACGTTGTCGTCGGGGTCACCCGCCCGGGCGGCCGCCTCTCGGATGGCCCGGTCCCGCTCCTCCTGGCGGGCTACCCGGCGCTCCTCCAGCCGCTTCATGAGGGCGGCCCGGCGGTTGTCGATCCCCTGCTGGACGCGCTCGGCGCTGACGTTCAGGCGCCGGGCCTCTCGTGGGGTGGGCCCCACCGGGGAGGTGGTCTCCGGCAGCGGGACGACCTTGGCCTCGACCATCTCCCCCCGGCGGTTGACCCGGTAGCGGACGTTCTCGCGTCGGTTCGTATTGCTCAACGTGGTACTCCTTATGGCTCCTGGCGTGGCCTACCGCTGCGTGACGTAGCGGTCGAGAAGGTTGCCGACCTTCTCCTCGAAATCGACCCGCGAATCCGCGTGCTCGATCTCTCGGGCATAGGCGGTCCCGGCGGCGACGAGGTCCCACAAGCTGGTCGGGTCACCCGACGAGCCGATGTCCGTCGCCTGCTCGGCCAGCATGGGCAGCGTGATGCTCTCCTGCTTTGAGAACCCCCTGTCTCGCAGCCACCGCTGCGCCTCCTCCTTGTCCGACCCCACCGAGGTGGCCTTCGCCGCCGTGATGAGGGCCCGCTCGCTGCTGGTGTCGGCGTTGCTGTACGTCTCCAGGGCGGGCTCGGCCTCCTCCAGGAACTTGATCGGCCCCTGGCTGGTGTGGCGGATGTCCAGCTGCTTGATGTTGGTCGCCTTGTGGATGATCCGGTTGCAGCAGACCCCCACGCACAGGAAGGACTTGAGGGTCAGGGTCGCCTTCCCCACCTCCGAGTTGGAGGTGATCAGCCCCCGGAAGTAGCGCTCCCCGTCCACCTCCACCGGGTGCTCCTCATCCACGAGGAAGATGAAGCAGTCCCGGTCCGACGCATAGAGCGTGGTGGACTGCTTGGTCACCTCGGCGTACATGTCGGCCCAGCCGTTCCCGGCGACCTTGCCGGGCACGACCCACCGCCCGTCGTGGTTCAGGCGGATCACCGCCCGGACCAGCTGCTCGTCGTAGATGCGCCCGTAGGTGGGGCTGGTCAGGGCCCGCATCCACCCCGGCTCCCCCTCGGCCCCGGAGGCGACGTACAGCTTGGCGAGCGACCCGGGGTAGTCGCCGCTGGGGTGGGCGACCCGCCCCCGGTGCTGGATGGAGTCGTTGAGGGCCTGGGCGCTGATCTCGGCGGGCATCTCCCGCAGCCAGCGCACGTCCGGCCCCCCGACCAGGGTGGTGTACTGCGAGAACGACCAGTGGGTGAACAGGAGGGGCGAGCCGTCGGGCAGCTTGGCGCAGTACAGTTCGCCCGCCTGCGGCCCCTCCTCGATCACGTTGGCCCACAGCCCCCCCACCTCGACGTGGTTGAACTCGTCCGAGCGGTCCTTCCGGGCCTGCACCCCGGCCAACAGGTCTTCCAGGTTGAGGTAGCGCTCGTCCGGGGGACGGTTGACCCACTGGATGTGGGCGTCGAGCAGCGTGGTCATGTGTGGTTACTCCTTCTTGCGGTCCGGCCTCATCTTGGAGGCCGGGTGCTCTTCCCGTTGCGTGGTGAGGGGGCCCCCCTTGGCCCGCGCCTCCGACGCGAGCCGTAACACCAACTGGTAGGCGCTGTTCCAGGACAGCACGTCGGGCGGGCGGTGGGACTGCTTGGTCAAGTGGTCGAAGGCGTAGAACCGGATTCGCGTACCGCTATGGACCTCGACAACCTCAAACCTGGGTAAGGTTCGCCTATCCGGCACGGTGACGCTCCCTGAACCTCGCCTTATCCTCCCGACGACACAGGCGGCACCGCTGCTGCCCGTTGGGACGGGTGTAGATGTTCTCCGGGGTGAGGTCGTGCCCCCGGAGGCACTTCCCGAGGGAGAGGTTGTGCTGGTAGGTGATGAGGATGGGGTTGGCCCGCCCGGTGTTCTCCCGATGGGTGGACGGGAGAACGTGGGCGGGGTTGCAACACCCCCGGTTGTCGCAGACGACGTGGTCGAGAACCAAACCCTCCGGGATCGGGCCGACGAACCGAACGTAGGCATAACGGTGGGCGAGCCAGTGGATTCCGCCACCCCGGAAGTCACCGTATCCCTGCGCGGTGCGGGAGCCGCCCCACTCCCAACACCGCTCCCAGTCCACCCCCTGGAGGTGACTGAAGAACACCTCATCCGGGTCGAGGACATCGTGCTTCGGGATGCCCTTGCGAGGAGGCATCAGGCGACGCTGTCGAAGGCTGCGGCCTCCTCTTCGTCGTCGGCCGTCACCGTGATCGGGGTGTCGCAGGCGCCGCAGACCACCTCCCAGGTCACGGTGGCCCCGTAGAAGCGCTTGGACTTGCCCTGCATCCGGTCGAGGGGCTCGGCCGTCGCCTCCAGGATGTCGAACTCCCGGTCAGCGACAGCTGTGTCCACCTCGTCGGTGCCCACCTTGGCCGGGTCGCCCCCGGCCTCCTTGGTCAGCTTGGCGATCACCAGGGGGAACTCGCAGAGGTGATCGATCTGCCCGTCCACGGTGAAGAACCGCTCCTTCAGTTCCTCCCCGCACTCGGCGCACGGCAGCGTGACCCGCACCTCGGCGGTCACCGTGTCGTCGTCGCCTACCTCCGAGGACTCGACCTCCACGTCGGGCTCCCCGAAGGACACGAACTTGGAGCAGCTAGGACAGCGCATCGGTGGTACTCCTTTCGGCCACCACTGGGACATCGGTGGCCTGTACCCATTCTACCACGAAGTAGACAGTCAAGTCAAGTACCTAGTCGAGGTTGCCAGCTGTGGACTCCACCTCCCGGAGGGCCGTCTCCAGCAGGCCACTCACCTGGGCGAAGGCGGCCTCGTACCAGTTGAGGGCGGCCTCCTGGGTGTTGATCTGGTGGGCGCGGTGCCTGGCCTGGGCCTTGAGGAGCCCGGCCTCGGCCAGGAGCCGGTCGTTCTGCTCGTTGAGGAGCGACAGGGAGGCGGTCAGCTTGGCGATCTTGCTCTCCTGGCGGTCGATGATGATCCCGTTCTCCTTGGTGTGCTTCGTGAGCCGGTCCTCCGCGGCCGTCGCCCGCTGTTTGAGGGCCCCGATCTGCTCGGTCAAGAGGCGGACCCGCTGGTCGGCGTTGGCTTCCTGGAGCACTCGGTTCTGCACCTGGAGGGAGACGATCTCGTCGGCCAGGGTGGCGACCTTGTCCCCGATGTAGGCGAGGTGGTCGTTGATGGTGGTCAGCCTCGGGTCAGTCTTTGGTGTGGACAAGGTGGCACTCCTTGTAGCTAACGAGGGTGGGGTCGGGGTACACGCTGGACACGATCTCGAAGTACGGGGCGTCGGGCCACCCCGTCGCCACGTCCGGCACATCGTGGACCCGGATCACCTGGTAGACGTAGTCGCTGTCCTTGGGGTACTCGATGTAGTCCCCCTTCTTGACCCGTTCAGCCTCGGCTCTGGTCACGGTGGTACTCCTTTCGCCCAGGCGTGGGCGGTGCTGGTGGAGACGCCCAACAGCTGGGAAATCTCCTGGTAACTGGCCCCCGACTCGCGCAGCCGGATGGCCTTCGGCTTGAGGTAGCGCCGGAACATCCGGCCCCGGTTCGGCTTGCGCTCGATGACCGGCTTGGCCCGCCGGGGTGGCGCCGGGACCTCGTAGTCGAGGGGGTGCTCCAGGTGCCACAGCCGGTGGTGCGAGTGGCACAACCACCGCACCACCAACCGCTCCCCGTAGTCGTCGTGGTGGGCCAGCGTCACCTCCTGGCCGCACGCCTCGCACGGCTCGGGGACGAGGGTGCCCCGCTTCACCGCCCGCGCGACGGCGGCGTGCGCCAGGATGGCGTCCCAGTGGAGTCGCTGCCAGGCGCGTTCGGCCAAAATTTCCTCCTCGGCGTTCGTCACACAAGGTGGCATTGTACCACACACGCTGGTCACACGCCGGATCGAGTGCCTTCGCGTCCCTGGTGGGGATGCTGCGGCTTGAGGTAGGCCAGCTTCTTGGCCCGCCGGGCCATGCGGACGGTCATCCAGGTCCCCGAGTGGGGGTTGTCTTCCGCCTCGGGGTAGTTGGGGAAGGCGAACACGTAGTCGGCCAGGTCCACGATGCGTTGGTTGCGCTGGCGGTAGACGCCGCCCTCCTCCCAGCTGTCGGCGTACGCCCGCCAGTGGGGATCGACCAGCTTCCGGTCGGCGGGCAGCACGACGTGGACGGGCAGGCCCAGCGCCTTGGCGACGGCCCCGATGTAGGCGTCGGCCCCGACGCACCCCCCCACCACGAGGCGGTCGGTGTGGGGGTCCAACTCGGAGAGAGCGTCAACGATGAGGTTGCGTCCCGCGTCGTCCAGGTGGCGGGTGCCGGTGCAGCCGATGATGGTCACCGCTCCAGTTCCCCGTCGAAGCCGTTGAGGCTGTGGCTCTCGGCCTCGTACGCCTCCGGCGGGGGGACATCCTGGATCAGCCCGGCGTAGGTGGTGGGGTCGTAGGCGACCGGGGCGGCCAGCTTGCGCTCCAAGACGTAGACCTCTCCCGTGCGGGCCACCTCCACCTCAAACCCCTGGTCTACCCACCGCGAGACCTGCACGGCCCCTCTGTGGACGCAGTAGGGCAGGAAGCTACCGGCCTCGCACGAACACATCATGTGGCCGTCTTCGAACAGGGTCACCAGGTGCTTGGTCTCGCTGCGGGTGGTGGAGGGGACGTGGTAGCGCCACTCGGTCTCCCGCTCCACCAGGCGGTAGAGCCCGTCCGTCACCGCCTTGGCGAGGGCGCGGTTGACGTGGGCGTTGACGGCGTAACTGGTCATCGGCCTGAGGTTCACTTCCCTGAGAATGGTGGTACTCCTTTAGCAAGGCGGCGGGGGACAGCTGTGGCCTGTCCCCCGCCACGGGCTACACGTCTTCGCCGGTTAGGGCGAACAGCAGATCACGGACGGCGGCGATCCCGGCCGAGAGGCCGTCGGCCCGGGACAGCCAGTAGTGCTGATCGACGGCGTCCGACCGGCGGGCGGCGGCGGCCGCCC
>Ga0081455_10001779_pt1 | contig 26031 bp, 22 predicted proteins | sample TabmetS3T2R1_FD_70207 | JGI IMG/M metagenome (GOLD analysis project Ga0081455, IMG submission 70207) | Tabebuia heterophylla rhizosphere microbial communities from the University of Puerto Rico - S3T2R1 | ecosystem: Host-associated > Plants > Roots > Rhizosphere ...
TGGGATCAGTTTTCGCTGGTGGAGGGTAAATCGCTCTCGCGTCTTCAACGGATTGCTGGGCGGTATGGCCGGCGGCTTGGTCGGCGGCCTGGCCTACTTGCTGCTGGCCAATCTCATCGGGGGCGGCAATTCACAGGCGATCGGGATGGCGCTGGCCGGACTGGGCATCACGACCTTCATCAGCCTCGCCCCGATACTCACCCGCCAGGGCGTGCTCGAGTTCGTCAACAGCAGCGACGCGTCGACCCAGAAGCGGTATAAGCAGAGCCGCAAGCAGTGGGAGATCCATAACGGGGAGAAATATGTGATCGGCCGCCTGAGCGCGAGCCAATCGACGACGATGCTCTCACCCGAGCTTCAAATCTACATCCCCGACAGCCTGGTCGAACCACGGCACGCCATCCTGATTTCTAGAGACCGCCGCTTCTTCATAGAACCGCACCCGTCCATTACGTTGACCGCCGGGAAAGGGGGCATGCGCTGAATGATTGCGACTTACAATACAGGGAGCGGTAGCGACCTGGTAAAAAATTGCAGTACGGGGAGCGGTAGCGCGATGGCGTTAAGTTCTGACATCAAAGTCGGCGATAGCCTTTGGAGTGCGGTAGCTCGGTACCGCTTTGGTAGTCCATTTCGATACTGTGGCAATGATGGAAGGGAATCCACCGCGGGCCTCACGTACCGGAAGTCTGTAGAATCCGGAGATGACTACCAAAGCGGTACCGAGCTACCGCACTCCAAAGCTTCGCCCTCGTTCGCGCTAAACTTAATGCTATGGAGCGGTAGCGACCTGGCAAAATTGATGATTCTTTGCTTCGTCGCGCTTTGCGGCTTCGGGTGTCGGGCCGAAAAGGCGCAGGACATTCGACCGGCGGAGAGAGTCGAATTGCTCGCGCTGGATGAGAGCGACTCGCGGCCATACTTCCACGCGGAACTCAAATTCGCCAACCCCGACCAGGTCAAACTGCCTGCCTCGGCCTCCGAACTTCAGAAAAGGATCAAAGTGCGCGAGGCCAGCTCGCTCTTCATGCGCGAAGGCAGAGAATTCACCCCTTTCAAAGTCTCCAACCGGGCGACGGAGGGCAAGCTGGATATGATGATGTTGTTCGACCTCAGCGGCAGCATGATCACTGGCAGCCTGGGTGGGCGCACGCGGCTCGACGCGGCGAAGGACGCGGCGCGCGTTCTGGTCGAAAAATTCCGCGCCGGCGACCGGATCGCCATCGCGCCGTTCGAAAGCCACGACGTGCGGGCGAGAATCGAAAACGCGGTCTTCGCGAGGACGCCGGAGGCGGCGGAGGATCAGATCAACAGTCTTCAGGCCCGACGCGATGGAAACACGGCGCTCTACAGCGCGACCATCTTCGCGCTGAACCGGTTGCAAAGGCTCAAGAAGGAGGAGGCGGGCCGGCAATACATGCTCGTCATCCTGACTGACGGAAAGAATGACGTCAGGGAGGGCGACGATCCGGAAGCGCTGCAGAGGAAGGATGACCTGGACGGCGTTGTCAAGAAGCTCAACGAATCCAACATTCAGACTTTCACCATCGGCGTCGGCGACGCGATAGACGCCGGCGCGCTGAGGGAGATGGTCTTTCCGCAGGAGAATAAGGAGCAGTACTCCAAGGCCGACGACACCAGGTCGCTGGCCAGATTCCTCGCGGGGGCAAAGCAGTCGTTAAATGAACAGATCGGGATATTGTTTTTCACACGGCGCCGTGATTATCACGATCTGAAATCGCTCAATTTCAGGGTTCAGATCGAAACGCTCGACAAAAAAATCCTTCAGGGAGTCATTCCCTGGAATTGCCGCGCGGCCGCCGGTTGCGCGCCGGACAGGACGATGGAGCGGGAAGAGATGAGGCTGGCGACGGAAAGCGCTGACGCCCCGCAGCCGCCGCCCGAGCAGTGGAAGGAGTTGTTGTGGCTCCTGGCCAGGTTCGCCATCGCGCTCGCTATTCTTGCCGGGCTCTGGTGGGGAATCCCGAAAATCGTCTGGCCGGTAACGCCGCTGCCGCACATCCCCATGGCCGGTGGGGTGAAATTGCCGCCGTCGCGCGGCGTTCCGCAATCCGGGCCGAAGTCAAGGGTGGCGCCCCCCGCGCCGGGCGAATCGGGAAGAGCGGGCGGCGCATCGAGGCCGAGGCAGGGATTCGAGGAGACGCGAATTTACGACAACAAGAAAGGCGGTTAAGCGGCCAGGCTGATATGTTTGGGGCAAATTCATTTTCCATTTTCCATATTACGTTTGTCATTTGTCATTGCCGGCGCCCGTGCGCGCCGGCAATGACAAATGACAAACGTAATATGGAAAATGGAAAATGAAACACGATTACACCGCAAGATTTTTTCGTCATCTCATAAATTATGTCGCAATGGCAACCGCCGCGCCCAACTGAAATAGACAAAAAACTCCGCGACGACTTTCGCCGCCTGCTCAAAGAGTACGGAGTCACGACGCAGGAGACGGACCCGATCCTGGCCGTGCTGCTCCGCTCATTCGCCTCGCAGATAGCCGAAGTCTACGAGCAGGCCGCCGAGAACATCCCGTTGGCGATTCTCGACGAGCTAATGTCGGGGCTGGGATTGCCGGAACGCCGGGCGCGGGCGGCGCAGACCGTCGTCAGATTCGGTTTGTCGAGTGGGCGCGAGTCTTTTGAGGGGATGACGGAATTGCTCGGCGAGTCGGCGTCGCGGGAGAGGCTAACGTTCACGCTCGACGCCTCCATCGACGTCTCCGCCGCCAGGATAGCGTTGGTCGCAATCTATCAGGACGGGATGCTACGTATTCATCACGGGACGGAGCTGACTAAAGAGCTGGAAGACGCGCGGCCTTCGTTCGACGGGGCTCCCGCGGAGTTGGGCGCCAATCCGGCTATCTACATTGCGGTCGACGTCAATGATGCGGAACATCTGAGCCGGCATGGATTCTATTTTGAATCATTGCCTGAGGCTCGCGATCTGGCCGCCTATTTGAAACGCGAAGTCTGGTGCTTGATCGACGACGAAGGAGGGATACGCGCCGAAGGATTGCTGCGCCCGCGCGAGGCAAGCGGCGGCGTGCGCAAGCTTGAATGGCTCGTCGGAGGCAAAGAGGCTAGCGAAGAGGCTCTACTGCCTGAAGGCTTTTATGGCAGTCGCTCCTTCGTCTTGCCGCACATTCCGCGTGAACGACGGTTCCTGACCAGGATTCCGATGAAGATGGAAGCGCCGCTGAGAAGAATATTTCAACAGAAGGAGCGGAAGAACCTGTTCGACGCGCGGCGAGCCTGGCTGCGAATCGGATTGCCGAAAGAAGCGGCGAACGTCTCCGAGGACCTGATTCGCGTCGCGCTGCACTGCGCCACGGCTTCGAACATAGAGACGCTCAATGAGACGATCAATTTTTCCGAAGACGGCGCGATAGTACCGTTGACTACGGGAGGCGGGCGGGCGCGGCATCTGGTCAAGATGCTCTCGGTCAAAGGGGAACGCGGCTCGACTTATCTGCTCGACACCGAACCCAGCGCCGATGGCGCCGCCGGCCGCTATCGAGTTCGCCTGAGCAGGCTCGAAATCGATCCTGCTCGCACAGCCCGCGGCGTGGCGGACGCCTACGTCAATGTCTGTGCGCTGCTTTCTAATGGGGAACTGGGCAACGATGTCGCCGCCGGTGGGATCAAAGGCTTTCTAAACCGCGCAACGCCGCGGATGTTGGAGATCAGAAATATAACCGGGGCCGCAGGGGGAGATGACGGCGCAAATTTGATGGAGACCAAGCGTAGGTTCACTGAGATGCTACTCTCGCGCGAGCGCCCGGTTACCTATCCCGACCTGGAAGCGATGACCAGGGCGTTCGAACCCAAGATCCGCGCGGTGGAGGCCGCGCCGGTACTCGAACGGGGGACTGACGGATTACACCGGGTGCAAATGGTAACGATTACGCTCGACCGTGACGCTTTCATCCTCCCAGAAATACAAGCGGAGGTGCTTAAACGAGAATTGGAGTCGAGTCTGCAGGAACGGTCGTTATTGGGATTAGAGATTCGCGTCGTGGTCAAATTGGAGTAACCAATCCAGGCGACGCTGACGAAATTGTGATTGATCCGACTAAACTATCAATGGTAACATCAAGTCGCTCCCCCTGATATGCCGTAGATCTCCATTCGCCGCCTTAGGCTGATTCTGGAATCGGCGATCGGAAATTCCTTGATTGTCTGAACTCTAACCGCCTGGATACACAGCCTATCCAGCCGTATCAACGGTATTGAAAAACATGCGCCAGGGCTCTATTGAGATCTCGGCGATTCATGGCGTCTCACCACCCGCAAAAGCGTGAAGAAATGTATAAAGTCGAGGAAGAGTTTCAAGCGTTTTCCTTATACACTTAGCGGCTCAGGTAAGCAAAAGTAACACGTTATCATCACATTAACATCTCCAACTTTAGGAGTGGAAAGATATGCCTAAAATAGAAGTCGTCCGCAAAGGTATTACCCCTGCGGTACGTCCGGTTCCTACTGACACGACATTGGCGGTGGTTCCAGTGACGCTCGAGCGGATGGAAAGAGAAGTTTTGACCGAAGACGAGGATCCTGTGCGGGTGGACAGCGTCGATGACGCCTTCCAGAAGTTCAAGCCTTCAATCCATTTTGAGACACAGGCGGGCGAAGAGGCGACGGAGTTCGTGGCCGACCTCGAATTTCGCAGCCTCAAGGATTTCAGCCCGGAGAACATCCAGAAGAGGGTCCCGGGGCAGCGCAACGATATTGCGGATTTGAAGAACGCCATCGATCTGCTCTATCGCATGAAGGACCGCTGGTCGCTCCCTTCTGTCAAACGCGCCTGGTCCGATCCGAAACAACGCAAGCAGATTCTCGAAGCCCTCGCCCGTCTCCGGAGCGAATTGGAGAAGGTCGCGGGCGTTTCGAAGGGAGGTGAATGATGGCCGGGCAGGAAGTCAAGACCGCAACAGTGGCCGAACTCTTCGCGGACGCCGAAGCGCCCGTGCGCAAGGTGTTGGACGAAATCTTCGTGGCGATTCACCCGCGGCTGGGAGAACAGAAGACCGCCATAGAGACCATTTTCACGCCGGAGACGGCGAACGAATTCCTAACGCGCCTGACCGATTTCGAATCCTTGCTCTCTGACGCGGACAGCTATGACGAGACGCTGAAGAAGTTCCAGCGGCAGATCGATCAGGCCGAAGGCGTGCGCGACGAGGTGATGGCGAAGCTCTTCGAGGAGATTCGCCCGCTCGAAACCAGTTACCGCCAGATCTGGCTCTTCTTCGAGAATTCGGTCGTCCCGGACGGCAAGCAGCGCAAGCCGGTCGAGTTCTTCATCTACAACGCCGACCCGCAGGCGATGCGCAACCGCGAGAGCGCCACGCTCGAAGCCGTTCGGCGATTCGTCACCGGCCGCAACGACAATTTCAACTTCCGCGACGACATCTGCAACCTGGTCGTGCCCGGCGAAATCCCGATGATGATCCGCGAGGCGTTCGAAGAGGAGGCGTGGAAGTGGGGCATGCTGCTGATCACCGACCTGGGCGACGAGGAGTCGTACAAGAAGGTCGTGGAGCAATTTCGGCCCGGCGGGCGGTATGAATTCCTCAAACGGCCGGAGGACCAGGCCGCGTCCGACGTCGTCATGGTCGGGTCGCTCAAACTGCGCGACGCCCATTGGTTCGAGAAACAATCGGAAGACGCCGACGATCTTTATGCGCCGGCCTCGATGGCCTTCGCCGGGGCGGTCGCCCGCACCGATCGCGCGCGCGACAGCGTGGTGCAAGGCCCGATCGGCGCGAAGTTCGGGCGGATCAAAGGGATCGAAAAGGCCCGCATCGAGTGCCTGATCAGCCAGATGGAACTGCTCTCGCAAGAGATGCAGGTCATCCCGATCATCCGCGACGCCGATAACCACCTCTGTTTTTACGGCTGCCGCAGCCTGGCCGATGACAAATACGGAGTCTACAAATTCTTCACGGCCTACCGCGTGCTGGCGTATTTGGAGCGCGCCGTCTCGGCCCGCCTGCGTGAAATAGCCGGACAGGTGCTGACGCGCGATTTCATGGACGATGAGGTCGAGAAGCCCATTATGCGGCTGCTGGAGGAACAGAAGTCGCAAGGCACGATCCTCGAATACAACCTGTTTGTGGATAAAGATTACAACAAACGCATGCAGGGCGTGTGCGACATTTACCTCGAAGTGATGCCGACCGGGCCGGCTGAAGTCTTCCGCGTCAAGATAGACGTGCCGGAATTCAAGCCTCTGGGCGACGTGCCGGACGGGGCGGGAAACGTATGACGCCGCCGGCGCCGTTACGCCTCATGACCGGCGGCGTTTGCATGGCGCCGCCGGCGCTTGAACTTGTCGAGGCGGAACCGCCGAAGCAAAGTTTTCGCGCGCGACTCAGCGCGAAATTCAAGTCGATGCTCGAATGGATGCGGGAACGGTTGTTCTCCTTCCTTCGAGAGTGATCAATAACTTTCAGATTATGGAGGATTGTTATGCCTGGAAGAGCTACAGTCACAATTGACGGCAGCACAAAAATCAACGTGGTGGACGCTGAATTCGTCATAAACACGCAGTCCGATCAAGCGGGAATGATGGTGTTGGGGACGCTCAACACGGAGATGCACTTCAGCGTCGATCTAACCGACACCAAGAACTGCGATTTTCAAACCCTTAAAAAAATGTTCGATCTGGCCAATGTTCCCGATCGGTCTAAGATCAAGGACATCAAGGTCGATTTCTGGCTAGATGACAGTATGCAGAATGTCGTCTGCTCCTACAAATTCAAGGGCTGGATCAGCTCCTTCCGCGTTTCGAACGTCGGCGGGGAAAACAGCGGGAGGCACTTCAACCACATGTTCTACGGCGTAGTGAAGCCGGTAGTTAACAGGGAAAACTACCAGGAAGTTACCATGGGGAATTAACTGGAGAAACTAAACAGCGCCGGGAGCTGTGGTGACTGGTAACTTGTGGAGCCGGTCGCCGCCAACTCCCGGCGCTGCGCTAATATGGATTATCTTGCTTTCCCTTTACGGATCGACTCCGTCGGCAGGATGGCGCGTTCAAACGGCGCGGAGGAAAACCTTTTACGCCTGCTGAAAATTATGCTCGCGACGCCTGCCCGGGGCTGGCCAGGTTTGCAGGATTTCGGCGTCCGCGACGCGCTGGCGGACCTCCCATTCAAAATCGGCTTGCGTCAGGAAACTGTCAGACAAATAAACGGCAGCCTGCGCGAACTGGGAATTGACTGGGTCGAAGTGAAGATGATCGAGATCGATCCTTCGAGTGACGCTTACGAACCGGCTTACGTGTTCACGCTCTTTTATAAGGACAAGGGCATAGAACGCGTACAGATCAAGTGAAAACCAAGGGCAATTTCCATTTTCTTGAACCTATGAAAACGATCAAATGGGCAGTTAATACAAACAGCCGTAACCCGCTCGGCGATCCGCGTCTGATAGATCTTTACTCGTTGGTAATCGAGTTCCGGCGCGGCCGGTTGCCATTCGGGTGGCGCGGAAATCGGGTCTTCGTGAACAGATACAGCGACTTGCCGGTCCGGCCTTACGGTTACTACAGGGAGTTTTATCTGGGAAATTCCGCGGAATCAGGCTCGCTGCGTGTTGTCCTGGGCAACGGGAGCGAAGTCTATGTTACGGGGAATCACTACCGCGACTTCATTCAGGTTTTGCATTTACCGTTCCCCTGAGGTTTCTGCGCTACCGGATAGTAACGGCCATAGGGAGTAAATTAAGCAGTCAGGCAGAAAAATTGAGGCGCTTCCATTGTTCATTTTCCATTGTTCAATGTTCATTTGTCGTTGCCGGAGCTGCGCAATCCCACAATAACAAATGAACATTGAACGATGAACAACGCTCTGCTGAGTACGCCTCAAAAATTTTCCCACCTGCTTAAATATTGGTTCTATGTCGCAACCTGTGATCGAAAGCGGTTTTCCGGCCGTCCTTCCGCGTGTCAAGTCGGCCACCGTGCTCATCGGCCTACCCCCAGAACAGCTTGACGATCACGCGGCTGGAATGGGGACGGGCTTTTTTGCGGTCGAGACCGGACTGGTCTTGACCAGCAACCACGTTGTCGAGTCGCACATCAAGTCGAAAATGGCTCAATGGCTACGGGTATGGCTACCTGCGCGGCCTAAACCGCTGCCCTACAAGGTAGCGGGCTATCTGTCAGACCCACTTCACGACCTTTGCTTATTATGGGTGGAAGATGACGGGCGTTTACCCGCGCCCCTGCCGATAGGTTGGGATTATCACGTCAGTGAAGGGGAGGAAGTGGCCCTGTGCGGATATCCCTACGGCTTTACCAATCTTTTCAACCGGGGAAAGCCCGGGCTGCGTGGGGTTAACTCGGTCGCGCAACGGGCGATTGTCAGCGCGCTCTGGCCTTATCAGTCGTCTCGCGGCGGCGAGGTCGAATTGATGCAACTGGATGCGTTGACTAACCCCGGTAATTCGGGCGGCCCGGTGTTTCTGCCATCAACGGGCGAGGTGGTCGGCGTACTAACCGGGTTCCTGCAAAACAGAATTGACGGGCAAACTCTGAACACAGGAATCTCAGAGGCGATCCCAATCCACTGTCTGCATAATTTGATGCGGCAATGGGAGGCGAAGAACTCTTCGGTCTGACGCGGCGGAGCCTATGTGTTCCAAGTGGGGGGATTCCGCAGCGACAGAACTAAATCGGAGCGACAAAGAAGGAGGTTGACTGTAATGGCAAACGGGCATTGGCCTTTCCAATTGAAGATAGACGGCGAACCTTTGAAGGACGCCATGATTTCCAATCTCGTGATCCGGCAGGAACTGGGCGAGCACTGGCGCCTCGAGTCGGAATTTCGGCTGCTCAATCACCAGCGGCCCCCCTTCGAGAGTTATATCGGCAAGTCCCTGGAGTTCGTCGCCATCGGGGATGACGGATCTGAGACACCCATCTTCGATGGGTTTGTCTTGAGCGGGATGCTGGATTACGAGCTTCACGGGGATTACCTTGCCAGGATTCGCGCCGTGACCAGATCCTACGCGCTTCAACTGACGCCGGAGGAGGACTATTTCTTAAAGAAGGACCTGCGAGAGGTGGCCGAGAAAGTAGTGAAGCAGGACAAGCTCGAGCTGGAGTTCAACGCCGACGGTCCGATGACGCGAATGAGTTATGTGCAATGGGAAGAGACCGACTTCGACTTCCTCAAGCGCATTGCCGACGACCAGGGCTGTTTCGTCAGACCGACTGCCAGAGGGATAGAGATACGGAAGGGGTTTAAGGACGTCGGGCATACGTTGCGCTGGCACGACGAGTACGGCTTGATGAAATTCACTCTCGAAGGAAGTTTAGGGCAACCATCGTTCGATGGCGCCTGCTACGACCCGCGAACGATGCAGAGCCGGGCCTTCCGCAATGTCAAGAAGAGCCCCCAGTTCTTCCAGGAAACAGCCTCGGCGTTAGTGGAAGCGGTGAGCAGCCAATCGGAGCATTTGCCATCCGACCGGCTCACCTTCGACGGGCGCGCGCCGAAACTTGAGATGTATCAGGCGCTGTTGGAGAAGGAGAGCGCCCGCTCGATCGGCTCGAAGATACTGGGTCACGGGCAGAGCCGGGATTATCGCCTGAAGCCCGGAGACCAGGTCCATCTGACAGGTTTCGGCTTCGACGCGCAGGGCGATTATGGCCTGATTAGGGTCGTCCATCACTATGATCAGACTTACGGATACCGCAATGAATTCACCGGCACTCCCTGGAAAGATTACACCTCGGCCGAACAGCCCGCGCCAAAGCGGATCAGCGGAGTGACGCCGGCGCGGGTGGTGGCGCACAACGATCTGCGAAACATGGGGCGAATTCAGATTCAATACGATTGGATGGAAGGAAGCGCCACCGCCTGGGCCCGAATGGTGACGCCGAGCGCCGGCGGCGGGCGAGGGTTTATGTTCATGCCGGAGGTGGGAGACGAAGTGCTGGTGGCGTTCGAACACGGAGACCCCGAGCGGCCATACATCGTCGGAGCGCTCTGGAATGGGGTGAGCGTCGCCCCGCGCCTGGGTTACTCGGCGAGCTCGGGAGTAGAGGCGGTAGCCGCGGCCGGTGGCGGAAGCCCGCGTCCGATTCAGTTCGTCCCGAATGAGATCGCCGGGAACTTCATCAAGAGGATCGTGACCACGAGCGGGCACCATATTCAGTTCGATGATACAAATGGGCAGGAATCGATAGTCGTCGCGACGGCGGGCGGTCAGAGAATCCAGATTATGGATAAGTGCAGTGAAACCGGGCGGCAGATGCTCTGCCTGAGCACGAACGGTGACATATTCTTAAACGCCCCGAACGGCCGCGTGCATATACGGAGTAAATTCATCTCAAGAGAGATCGGATAACCAAAAGGAGGCTTTCATGGCAGGTCCCAATGCTTCAGTGTTTGACATGTCAGATTTCACCGTCACCAGACGTGTAGCTCAAAATTACGCCGATGATGTCAAGGTACCCATTAATGACGGGGTGGCGAAAGGAAAAATCGACGGCCCGAGCTTTCTCACCGGTATTACCGCCGGCGTCGCCGGCAATGTCAATGATGGCGTCGATCAAACCATCATTAATGGAGATCAGGTGATGGAGCTTAAGGGAAACCACGCGGCTAAAGTCACGATCGACCGCGACATTCATATCGTAGGCTCCCTGAAAACTCTCGTCGACAACAAAGAAGAGCGGGCCGTGAAAGTCAGTCGCAGCACCAACATCGGGCCCGTAGCGGTTTCTGTTCCGGCGCCGCCTGGCACGGTCGAAAACCTTATGGTGCAAGGACAGCGTTATTCGTATATTAACGGGACTGACCAACTGCAAATAAACGCTCAAAATATCAAGACAGTCTTGAACAACGGAGTTTCGAACTCGGCTACAGGCTGGTTTCGTGCTGGCAACTCGTTTGTAGAATTCTTCTGGATGAGATATGCCGTCACTCTATTTAACGGCATCACCTGTGGTTTTAGATTTAGGAGCAGTCCGGCTGAAGCCAAGATCTTTCTTCTCAAGAGCGAGTTCGGGCTACTCAAACATGAAACGGCGATGGCAAAACTACATCTGAACCTCGCCGACATAAGAACTCAGCTCGCAAAAATTAAGGCCGGCGGCTTTAAGAACTGGCTGTTTCCGGCCCCATGAATTTGACGGCGGACCAGTTGAACGGGCGTCGGTGAAATTTTTGTGTTCGCCAATGAGTGGGAAATCTCATGAATGCCGATAGATCTAGAATAACATACCGGGAAGTTGGTAGTGGCGCTGATCAGAGTTTGAGGGAAAAACTATATCCATTTCAGAAGATCACTGTATCGGCGCCGGCGAGCGTCTATTACTTAGGCGTTCCCTCATTCCCTATACCCGACCCGTGGCGCGATGCAATAAAAGAGCTGATTGAAAAATTGCAGGGCAATTTCTGCGCCGAATTTGATGGAAAGATGCTGACTTACCTTGGGATCATCCATTCTATGTTAAAGCCGGAATTGTTACGCGCCCTTGTGAATAACAATTTGGATTGGAGGCCGACCGCAGCCTTAGCCCTTTTGCCGGATCAACCTGCCCCCCGCATCCCCAGCGTAGAAGAGGTTATCGAGTGGGAAGGCAACATCCCCTTGGATGAGGTCATGCCGCTAATCACATATATCACGAAGCCGAACGCCGTGAAAGAAGCCTCTGATATGCTATTCGGAAAGGGCGCGCTGGCGTTTTATATCTCGCCTCTGGGGGAACAGGCGTTCTTAAATAAGACGAAGGAGGTGTTTGGATACGTTATTGAGGACCCGGCGCTGAACGTCATCAACTGCCTTCCGTTTTTCAGGATTGACGCATTGCTGCCTGCGAATGAGAGGCAATTCAGGGCTTTATTTTGCACGCTGGATCTATACATCGGAGAAAGCGCCAAAGACGGTGGATATGTGATCGTTTCCAGTAAATGCCTGGACGACGAGGTAATGGAGCTGGTCTCCACGTTCAAAAGCAGAGGGATCTATTTTTAGCCCAGGTCGGAACAGGCGCCATTAGGCTCAGTGGCGACCGCGGATTTACACGGGTGCGGCGGATCAATACGGACTATCCGTGACTATCTGGCGCGTCCGTCCCAATCCGCGGGCGCTAATGTCACGACCTAGGCGGTTTCGATTTAGCCTGGCAGTGTCAAGGATGCGGCGAGATATATGATAGGCGAAAATAGCGTGTATAACGCGGATAACATCATTTCAGAACAAGACCTTTATCCTGTTCAGAAGGTTCACCTTTCGACCCCACAATCCGTCTACCTGTTGCCGGTTAGTGGATTTCCTTTACCGTCTGCGGAGTTGAAAGCGGTAAGCGAATTTTGTGACTCGCTCCTTTCCTACGCGCAGAAGATGAAGGCCGAATTACGACTGGAAGTAATCGTCAAACAAAGCTACTTATATCCCAATCTGATCGATTATTTTGTCGATAAAGCTCAACAATGGTTACCGAGGCAAGGCGTGGCGGTGGTTCCGCATAAGCCTCCGCCACACGTGCCAACGAAGGAGGAGATCGAAGGGATCGACATCAGGTCGGTAGACATCGGGAGCCAAAGGAATATAGATCTGGGCCCCGAGTTGATTTTTCAAATTCTCGACCCGGCAGGCAAAGAAGAGTGTTACAAAACCATGCTAGGACACGGGGCGGTCAACATATTTTTATCCGGGCTGAAAGGGGAAGATTTATACGGGCGCTGGAGAGAAGTTTTCGGCGGAGTCGTTACGGACCGCGCCTTACGCGCCATGCCGTTCTTCGCGCCGCTTTTTGGGATTGAATCATTCCAGGATGTTACTGCGGGCGAGGTCAACGCCTGGTTCGAGACTTTCGATCTATACATCGGTGAAAGCGCAGATGACAGGGCGGTTATAATCGCCGCGGCGGACAATCTCGACCCTGTCATAGCAAATTTGGTGAAAGGGTTGCCTGGCCCGGAGATTGGGCCGGTTGATGAGATCTTACGATGGTAGAGAGAGCGGTTTATGATCTAACGAGAGGCTGCGCTAATGGTTTAGCTGGAGGGGTCAAATGAGAATCCAACTGGGCTTCGCGGAATGGATATTCCTGCTCTTGGCAGTGGTCACGGCCGTGGTATTTGCCGGGCTAGCCTGGAACTTCTATCGGACGTTTGTGAGCGCGGACAGTCATGCCGAAATCGTCATCAACTCCCGGACGCTGAGAAAGGAGAATGGCCAGGTTATAAGTAAGCAGACAAGAGAAAGACAGCGCTATATTGAATTCACATACACGGACGGGAAGCGATCTTATAACGGCGTACTACCAGTCAGTGAGCAGGAATTCGATAGAACCAGCGTCGGGGACCGGGTTCCGATTTTTTATGACATTGATCAACCGGAGAATTGGTCGTTACCGTCTTATAAAGACTGGGGTTTTTTGGCCACAGCCGGGATTCATATTTTTCCCATGCTGTTGGCTTTAGCTTTTGCGATCGTTTTTTTCTATCTATTTTATAGATCGATGCGAACGCCGCTGCCTGAATAGTTGTTGAGAGGCTAAAGTTCGGACATCGCAGCAAGGAAGGTCGGTATTCGTTACCACATCCGGAGAGAACATAGGGGGCATGATCGAAGATTTAGCAAAGGCGCTGCTAGTTGAGACCTTCCATTTAGATTATTCCGAGTACCAACGAAATGTTCTGAAGTTATTCCCGCGAGTGAGGTCTCCGTTTTCAGGGGATTTGTGGCTGAAACTGGCGTCATATCTTATGAAAAAGGAAAAAGTAGCTAAAGCGCTGATCCCATTGACGCTCGCCGCGATCCTCGGTTGTGTCTTCTATTCGAGGTTAATCGATGACGAAGACAAAAGCGGCATGCGTTTTATTGGTTCCTACAAGATGGGAGCGGAATCTATCTACTTGTATCACGTTTCCGTATCCGCCTATCCGATCCCTGAGCCGGACCTGGTTCGGCTAAAGGAGTTCCTGAACCAGTTCGTCACTGCCATTGCTAATGAATATCGATTAGAACCGGAATACTTCGTTCAGACTGAATATGTCATTGTCGGGGGATGGCCAGAATTGCTCTCCAAGTATTCCCGTTATTGGCAGGTGGAGACTGGTTTGGGAATGCGTCCCGATTGGTCATCGCTTAAGGCCAAAGGGGTCTTGAAGAGGTTGTTTACTAAATCGCCGGCGCCGTCGGAATTGGTCTATCGTTTGAGTAGGGACGAACATTTTGAACGCTTCTTCCCGGGTCTGAAGTGGCTTTCGGCCGTCGACGTCTACCTGGGGTCAGGCGGTGTCGCTATTTGTATGGCCTCGGACGGGGAGAAATTCCTGGAGCGGACTCGACAATTCTATCTGACGGATTTGGATTCGGCGTATAGACATTTGGATTTCTATTTCCCGATCATTGATATAGATGACTTCGAAAAGGTCTCGGAAAAGCTCACAAAAGTCTGGTTTGGGTTCTTCGACGTCTATATCGCGGAAACTAAATCTGATCCTGGAATATTGATCGCAGCTCGCCACAATTTGGGCGGCTTGATGGCGAGGTTTCAACCTGTGCTTGAGAGTGAGAAGAAGCGATGAGAATAAGCGAAGAGTTCGGAGCATCTGTCTCTTTCGTTAGGGCGTATCCGGCGGATTTGATGGGTCTTTTCGCTGTCTGAAATGAAAATGAACATAACCATGAAATTATCTGCTAAAACGACGCATATATCCCTGTGAGGCCATAAATGGTTTGGCTTGAGGGTCTTGATCGAGTGGGCCTTGATCGTCGTTTCGGCGACCAGGTAGAAAAATGGACGGACGGCGCAGCCTTCGGAGCGCCTTGGGTTCGACGCCGCTTTCCCAGTTTTTGGAACTCTAACTGCAAAGATGGGATAGCGGCGTCGAACCCAAGGCGCTCCAAAGCGCGTCTCACTTATCGGCAGAAACGATGGTCAATGCCATTGAGCGCATAGAAACAACTGGAGGAATAAACTCATATGACAAACGGACACTGGCCTTTTTACTTGAAGATCGACGGCCAGATTTTGAAAGACGCGATGATTTCGCGCCTCGAAATCCGGCAGGATCTCGGCTCGCATTACTGGCTCGACGCCGAGTTCCGTCTGATCAACCAGCAACAGCCCCCAGTCGCATCCTACCTTGGCAAATCGATCGAGTTTATCGCTTTCGAGGAGTACACAGCCGAGCTGTCCATCTTCACCGGCCTGGCGCTTGAGGCCGAGATGGAATACGAACTGCATGGTGGGTTCGTCGCCAGGGTGCGCGGGGTGACGAACTCTTACAAGCTGCAACTCACGCCTGAAGAGGATTACTTCTACGGCGCGACGCTGAAAGAGGTAGCGGAAAAAGTCATCGGTGAGGACAAGCTGGAATTGCAATTCAACGTCGACAGCGAGTGCGCGAAAATGAATTACGTGCAGTGGGGCGAGAGCGATTTCGAATTCATCAGACGGATCGCCGACGACCAGGGGTGCTTTATGCGCCCCACTCCAGGCGGGGTGGAGATCAGGCGCGGTTTCGCGGAGACTGAGCATACGATACGCTGGCATGATGAACATGGCCTGATCAGTTTTTCGATCAAAGGGCGTTTGGGGCAGCCCGCCTTCGACGGGGGTGTCTACGATTCGCGCACTATGGAGAGCCAGCGTTTCAGCCAGGTCAAAAAGGACCCACAGTTTTTCCCCGAAACGGCCGCCGACATGGTCGGGGCCGTGATGGAACAATCGAGCAAATTGCCCCCGGATCGGCTGGTTTTCGACGGCCGCGCTCCGAAGGTCGAGACCTATAAGGAGTTGCTCGAAAAAGAGAGCCAGCGCGCCATCGGCTCAAAGATCGTCGCCACAGGCGTCAGCCGCAATGTGCGTCTCAGACCAGGCGACCAGGTTCGGCTCGAGGGGGACAATTTCGACGCGAAAGGCGATTACGGCCTGATCAGCGTCGTCCACCGCTATGACCAGACCAACGGCTACCGCAATGAATTCACCGCCACGCCGTGGATGGATTACACCCACGTGGAGCAGCCGCAGCCGAACCGGATGGCCGGCGTCGTCCCCGCCCGCGTCGTCGCTCATAACGACCCGCGAGGGATGGGGAGAATTCAAATCAGGTATGACTGGATGGATGACGCAAGGACCGCCTGGGCGCGGATGACTACCCCGAGCGCCGGGGGTGGGCGGGGTATTATGTTTATGCCGGAGGTCGGCGACGAGGTGCTGGTGGCTTTCGAGCACGGAGACCCAGAACGGCCTTACGTCATCGGGGCCTTGTGGAACGGCGTGGACGGCGCCCCGCGCCAGGGCTTCTTGGATGGGGAGGGCGTCGAGGCCGCCGGCCGCGACGGAATAAATATCCCCAAAGACATTGTCCGCAATGACATCAAGCGCATCGTTACCAAGAGCGGCAATCGCATTCAGTTGGTGGACGTGGGAGGCAAGGAGTCGATTGTCATCTCGACGCCGGGCGGCCAGATGGTTCAGTTGATCGATTGTTGTCCTGAAACCGGCGGGCGTAAGATGATTTGTCTCAATTCCCCCGGCGACATCTTCCTCAACGCGCCGGACGGGCGGGTGCATATTCGGAGCAGGTACTTTTCGCGTGAGACTGGATGAAAATGGACGCTCACGGATGCGGCGGATTATCGTGGGCCCAATATCCGCGTCAATCCGCCGCGTCCGTAAGTACCCAACACAGCGGCGTTGTTTCTGACAGGGAAGTTTTTAATACGTAGCGCGATAATTCGAAGATAAACTTGGAGGTAAATAAAGGTGCCAAATGTATTTGACCGCAAAGCTGAAACCAGCACTGGGACCCCGGTTCCCAACGCCGGCGCCGACAACCATATTCCTACTAACGGCAGCGCGGCGAACTGGGGATCAATTACGAGCGAAAGTTTTCTTGGCGGGCCGGAACCAGGACAGGAACAGGTCCTGATCAAGGTAGGCAATCAGACGGCCAAAGTCTCGCAAGGGAACCGCCTGGAAGAGATTCAAAAGAAATTCTCGTTCCGCGTTTTCGACGGCGACCCCGATGATGTGCTCCAGTTTGATCAAAATCGTACGACGACAGTGATTAAGAGCGACAATTTGACGGTCAAAGAAAGTCAAAATGTGAAGGTCGAACTCGATCAGAATGTGGGAGTCGACAAAAATCAGACGGTGGTTGTAAAGGAATTGCGCACGATCGACGCCAAAGAAATCAACGAGTTAGGCAGGGAGAAAATCCACATCAAGGCGGGAACAGAGTTGATATTGGAGGGGCCGGGCGGGCAGATGATCAAGATCGACAGCAAGGGCGTTACGATTCAGGGCGTGGTTGTCAAGATCAATTGAAATGGAGAGTTATGCGGAGCCGCCATGAGGAGCGTCTTCCAGATATATACGCAAAAACTGGGACGTTCGTTTGACGTTATGTTTCCCCGCTCAACTGGCGGAAAGCGCAGTTCGAGCTCGAGCCTACCTGGAGAATCCTGAACAAACAAAGGAGTATATTGCTCTTTTCCTTTCTGATCTTAGGTATCACCCAAGAAGAGACGATATTCTGAATTCAATAGGGGTATCAATTTCAGAGCCGTATTGTGAGATTGTAAGGATGATGTTAGGTGAAGAGAAACTTCGGCTCTACGAGCAAGCGATTGTGGGCAGACCAAAGAGAAAGAGAGACGGCCTCAAAAACTGGCCCGGGTGACAATCCCCCTGCTGGAATAGTTCGTGAATAAACGGTCGTGTCGGAAGTCGTTAAAGACCTGAATAACGAGTATGAGACGATGCCTGAGGATGACGAAACACGACTGAGACATCGATAAATGAACGCAATGGAATTTACAGTTTTGCTAGGCCTTCGTAATAGCGATATAAAATTGAATGAATTTCTACAGCAGTTTGGCAGGAAACCGAGGTTTGATATAGATCAGACGCAAATTACGTATCTGCAATACAAAAAACAAGGATTTTGTCTCCATTTCAGGGAACAAGAGACATTTGAGAAAGGTAAAGAGGAGACCAGAGAGGCCAAGTTTAGAGTAAAAGCGCTGATGTTTTACGCGGAGAAATTCGAAAATTATAAAGCCTTTCAAGGCGAATTGCCTTTTGACATCAGTTTCTCAGATTCGAGGGCAAACATCCGAAGGAAACTTGGGAGGCCTGTGGTGGATGGCGGCGGTGAAGAGAATAACTTTTTTGGAGGCTTTTGGCCGGAATGGGATGAATATAGACAAGGAGGCTATAAGGTAACATTTCAGTATAACAAAAAAAAGAGTCGGGTAGATCTGGTAAGTATAGAAGGGTCATAGATCGAATTGGGACGAGCAATCGCTAACTGTCGGAAGAGTTATAAATGGGTAGGAGGTACGGGCCATATCAAAGATCGTCGTAAAAGTAGAGAATGTGACACGTCTTGTAGACGTCATGCCCGCTATTCGAAAAATAACCGGGCTTGGTATTTCGGAAGCTAAACAACGTATTGAGTCCGGGCAGCCTCTTGTTGAGTACGCGTTGTTCTACAACGATCATGATGAAATTGCCGGCCGCCTTCGAGAGCTAATGACCGAACTTCCACGACATGGCGCTAAGCTTCGGCTGTTTGAGCTTAAAGAGGAGGAGGAATTCGAATCGATGCCGAATGCTTTGAAATATGAGATTTCTTCTGATGATTTGGAAAACATCCTATTGATGCATGAAAGAGGGCTTGAACGTCAGATGAATGCGGATGATTAGGTAAAGGGGATTATCGAAGAGAAAGGAATATAATAATGCTTCGGCATCTTGAGACAGAGCCACGATTGTCAAATGCAGATCGAACGCGATTCCGAACCTAGCGGATGTTACTACCGGAAGAGATTGAAAATGTTGATGTGATGCCTGAATTTCGTGTGTGGTCGATCGGTCTTTAATTGACGGCTACTTCATCCGATTGGGAATGGCCATATGCAGCCGGAAAAGGTTGAAAAAACAGATTTGATGCCGGACGTGGTTCAGGCGCGTCACGGGTTTCATCACACCGTTGACTCGGCGCTCCTGACATTGTTGCGTCTGGGCGTCGGGACCGATCGCATAACGATCAGGAAAGCGGGTCGCGGATGGGGCCGCTCTCGCGTCATCCAACAGCAGCCCGCCGCGGGCGCGCCTCTCACGCGGGAGATGGTGGTTGAGCTGACTGTCGAAGGCGACAGTCTGTTTCACCACTTGCCGGTCGGGATGCGCGAGGCTTCGCGGGAGGGCGAGGTCGGGACGCGCGAACTGGTCTCGATCTTTGACGACGCGGTCGAGAAGGCGTCCGTTTATATGCGGCTGGGCGGCCTGTTCTTCGACGTGCGGCCCGAAAATCCAGGCGGCTGCGCGCGGTGGATAAGGTTATTCGGCGTCGAGCCTGAAGACTGGCCGAAGGAGAGATGGTATAAACTGGCGATCCTTTTGCCCTGTTTGCGATATTTGACCGGGCGCGAATCGGGTCTGCGGCTGGCGATGCGAACGCTGCTCGACCTTGAAATCGCGTCCATCGCATGGCGCCCGCGCCGCACGTTGATGGACGCGTCGGACCGCTCGCTGCTCGGCTCGGCGATGAGCCGTCTGGGGGTAGACTTGATCATCGGCGACGGGATCGATGACGAGGCGCTGATGGAGATTACGCTGCGGGCGGAGACGCTCGAAAAGTTTCGCCGTCACCAGACGGACGAAGGTCAGAAACGGATTGACCAGGTGATGCGCCTGGTCGCGCCCTATCATTGGGTGTATCGATTCAAATGGTTGATAGGCGACGTCTCGCGCGCGCCGCGTCTCGGAATAGAGGTTGAAAATTCGGTGTTGGGCGTCAACAGCCACCTGGGAAGCTTATAAATTCTATGAATGGCAAAGATATAGATCTCGGCTCCGTCAACTGGGCGCATGGAATGATGGTCACGCCGGAGCATTTTCTGAGGCAGGAAAAATATTTCGATTCCGCGCTGTTGTGGGCGATTCACTACGCCATGGACGGGTACGGGCTGGTCGGGTCGGGGGGCCGGGCGGAGCCGGCTGACCGCGGCACCGCCAGGCACGATCCGGTCATCAACGTCGACGATGACGGCGAAGCGGTCAAGGTCTCGGTCAGCCAGTGTCGAGGCATCAGCCCGTCGGGCGACATCATCGAAATCTCACCGTCGAACGTGATCAACGGCTCGTTTCCGAAATCGCAGGTCGAAGGTTATCAGGAACTCGGCGTGTACATCGTCTGCGAGCCGCACGACAAGGTCGTCGAAGACGGCTACGACGACCCGGCCAACCCGCAGATCAAATCCACGCGGCGACAGCGTTATCGCTTGAAGTTGGACGTGACGGCGGCCGAGGCGGCGCATAGCCTGATGATCAGCCGGTTGCGCAAGCCCGAGGGCAGCCTGCGTTACGAACGCGCGCCCGGCTTCATCCCGGTCTGTACGACGCTCATCGGTCACAGCGAGCTGAAGCGCGCGTGGGAGCGGCTGCGCGACCAGACGATCTCGCTCAGCGAGCGCTACCTGCAATTGCACAAGGCGATCGTCGAATACATCGCGATCGCGGCCGGAAGCTATATCCCGACCGGGGCGGATAACGAGGTGTTGGAATTTGTCGGGCGGATGGTGACGACGCTCGAATCGAGTGTTTACGACGCGCTCGACCCGCTGCAATCGCCGCGACAATTCTTGCAGAAGCTCTATCGCGTGGTCCGCAGCGCCTCGGTCTATCTCGATCTCAGCCCCCCGACGCGCGAATACTTTCGCGAGCTGGTCGCCCTGGGCCTGACCGAATTCGGCTACATGCTCGAACAAGAGCAGCATGCGCTACTGGCCAATCGGGAGCTGACGATACACGACAACCTGGGTGATGACGTGAATCGCATAGAGCAGGCGTTTCAAAGGCTGCGGCGGCTGGAAGAGGCGCTGGAGGGCAAATATCTCGATTATCGCGTGAGCACGGCGCTGGAAGCCCTCCCATTCTTCTTCGACCGCCGTACCGACGACCCGGCGCTTTTTGAGAGTCAGGCGAGGCCGGCGCGCCCGCAGGCTTACGGCGATGACCTTTCGTTCGTTTTCGCGCCGCTGAGGCTGGACGGCCGCCAAAACTTCCGCGTGGTCTTGATACGTGAAAACGACGCGCAATACGATGTGGGCCAAAACATCTCCACGATTGTGCAGATCAATCAAGGGACAGGGCAGGGGCATGAGCCGATCTATCCGAAGGCCAGGTGTGAATTGTACGATCAGCGTAACTTCGCGGTCGATTTCAGGCTCCCGCCCGAAATACATACGATCTCCGATGTTCGCGTGACCGTAAATTCGGCCTATCGCATTCGCAGTTGCCTGCTTTACAGGCGGCGCCTCATTACGCCCGGATCATCGCGCGTAATGAATCCGATCCCTCCTCCTCCCGAACCACCCCCGCTCAATCAGAAGTTGGCGCCCACTCCCCCTGAACCACGCCCGACCGGCAGAATATCCGACCCCTGGCCGCTGGAAGAAAGGACGGACGAACAGCCGCGAACGGTTGATCCGAATCAGTCGAGGAAACGCAGGCGGCTTGAATAAAGAGACAGGTGGGCGCCGGTCTAACTCAGAGATAAGCTAAGATGGTGATCAATCATGAGCCTACTATCTGATCCGTATATCTTTGACGAACTTTTCATAGCGCGCAGCAAACATCTCCAATTACTGATAAGCGCGGCCGACGCTTCCTCAGGCTCTCGGATTGGCGGTCGCGCCCCGGAGTGTTTTGCGCAATCCCCGGTGTCTTGCCCCTGTTGCTCGCGCGCCATGATTTATTATCTGACATTAGCGCCTGACCTGCTCGGCGCATCCATTGAGATCGGTCAGGCGCTTTCCATCTTTTACTGTCCCGACTTTTCTTGCCGTTTGCGAAGTAGGAGACTTCAGGGACCGCCGTCCCTTGTGGCGATTGGTCACGCGGATTGCGCGCGTGGCGTCAACGATAATGTTATGGACTCGCCTATGGAAGGACGATGCCTTGTCGCCGGTGAGATCGTCGAAGATCTGAATGAATACGGAGAACACGATCAAAGTAGCAAGATAGGTGGTCGTCCCGGGTTGATTCAACGCTCCGGCGCCACTGACGTAGATAAACTTGAAGCTGAGCGATTGGACTTCATATTTCAGCTCAATGACGAATCATATCCTGACAATATGAAATTCCATAGCTACCAATTTGCGTTTGGCGCGGTCTATGTCTTCGGCCGATTCCGTATGGATCGCTCGATGATGGACGCCGCTATGACCGCGGCGTTCTGGCAATGCACATGAATGATCGCTATTTCCAGATCATGGCGCGCCGGGCATATAGAAGCGGCGTGTCGGATCGGTGATTCGTTACGATGAAATGGGCGACAAATCAATCGGATGTTATGGTGGTTTTGGAACATCCGCACGGAAAAATTGAAGTCTCTTTAGAAGAGTGGATTTCAATTGGGCCTGGCGCCAGGCCGTTAGTTCGACCAGTTGAGGCAAAGAGAAAAGGCTCTGGCGAACCACTCCCTTTAAGTGTAATTCCCTTGCGGTGTCGCAATAACGGCTTATCAAGAACATTGATAGCCTTGGGTGTTTTGAAAGACCCCTGGAAGAGATTTTCTGGCTGAACTTGGAGTAAATAGATGAATACAGATGAGTCTCTTCAAGGATATGGCCTTACTCCAGATGATCAGTCGATTAAAGCCATTAGAGAGATTCTGATCGAAGAGGCGAGGAAAGAGTCTCAGCGCCATAGGCGCGCCGTCTCCTCGATCTCGTTAACGAGGTCTTCGAGCGAATTGACCTGCTGTATCTCGAAGCGTTCACAAATGACGTCGACATTCGTCTTTCTCCAAAAACCAGGCGGGCAACAAACAACGGCCTGCTTTCGCGGCGCGATCAATCCGAGTTCGAGAAGCGAGATCGGCGCTTTTGTTCCAGGGGCGAAGTAAAACGCCATGAGGTCTGAACGCTCAATGGCGTCGAGTTCCCAGTTGATCTGCCGGCGTAATTCTTCCGGTTCTGATTCGAGGGATGCGCCAGTGGGCCACGCGGCCCTTCTGGGGTTGAATACCACGACGTCCAAATCCCTAAGGCGGTCCACGATCGAGGTTTGCCAATCCTCCGCCATTCCGGAGTCGATCGAACCGGCAAGAAATAAGCGCATGGCTGACGATGGCGCGTCGATGCTGTTTGGAGATTGCACATACAACATACTTAGAGCGTATAAGGATTCATGGCGGTGAGCAATTGCGTGTACGGTGTGGGGCGATTTGTTTAATCGCCCTGTTTGTGGCTTTGTCAGGCTAAGAAACATGCGCGACTAAACAACTCGCGCCCGGAGTCACGTCCGCGTAATTGCTAACCGACCTAAATCGAGCCACGCAAGATCGGCACAGTACCGGCGCCCCAATGTTACTTGGCCCGATTTAGGAAACCCAGACGAGAGTTGATGCTACCCTAAAAGATTGAGAAGGTAAATTTATGGAACTGGACAAGCTTTCGCTAGAATTCGAACGCGCGCTGGAAGACGCGAGGCATTTCGCCGAACGGCGCGGCGAAGCGTTCATCTCTCCCATTCATCTGCTTCACGTCATGCTAGACACGGGCGGCGCCCTCGCGGCTATGGCTGACAAGCAGAACCTGGACCGCGCGCATACGCACGATCTGTTCCTCGCCAAGGCTTCGGAAGAACGCGCCGTAAAGCTGGCGCCCGGAAAACGTCCGGTCGCAGGCCGCGCGCTGCGCGATCTGATCGATCTCGCGTTCGAGGTCGCCGAGCGGCGAAACTCGGAACTTGTCGAGCCGGCTGACTTTCTGACCGCCGCGTTGGAGGGCGGCGAGGAGGGCTTGCGCTCTATGTTGCGCGACGCGGGAATGCAGGCCGAGGCGGTGAAGAAGGCGGCGCAGGCGAAGAGCAGTACGGGCGAGGTGTTGGGGAAGAGATCGGACCCGGCCTCGCTGCTCGAACGCTTCGGCCGCGATCTGTGCGAACTCGCGCGGCAGGGGAAGTTCACGCCGGTCATCGGGCGCGACCAGGAGATCCGCTTCGTCATTCAGACGCTGCTCAGAAAAACTAAGAACAACCCCGTCCTGGTCGGCGACCCGGGCGTCGGCAAATCGGCGATAGTAGAAGGACTCGCCCAGCGCATCGTCGCGGGCGACGTTCCCGATTCGCTAAAAGCGTGCCGGTTATACGCGCTCGATCTGACGCTTCTGGTCGCGGGCGCCAAATATCGCGGCGAATTCGAGGAGCGGATCAAGGGCGTGGTCGATGAAGTGACTGCCCGGCATGGCGAGATCATCCTCTTTCTCGATGAATTGCACACGCTGGTCGGCGCGGGCGGCGCCGCCGGCGGCCTCGACGCGGCGAACATTTTGAAACCGGCGCTCGCCCGCGGCGAGCTGCGCTGCATCGGCGCGACGACCTACGATGAATACCGCGAACGCATCGAGAAGGACGGCGCGCTGGCCCGGCGCTTCGAACGCGTGATCGTCGAAGAGCCCGACGACGAGACGGCGCTCGCCATCCTGCGCGGAGTGCGTCCGTATTACGAGGCTCATCACTCCGTGCGGCTTCCGGACGAGAGTCTGGGACTGACGGTCAAGCTCTCGCGCCGCTACCTGCGCGACCGCTTCCTGCCGGACAAGGCGATCGACGTGATCGACGAGGCCACCTCCCGCATCCGGATGCAGTTGGAGTCGAAGCCGAACGCGATCGATGAACTCGAACGGAAGTTCATCAGGATCCAGGGCGAGATCGAGGCTCTGCGTAAGGATGACGCCGCGAGCGCCCGATTGAAGGAAGCCGAAGCCGCCGAGACGCAGGCGAAGCTCGATGAGATGAAAGGGCGGTGGCGGCGGGAGCGCGACGCGAATGCGAACCTGCAAAAGACCAGGCAGGCGATCGAAGAACAACGCCTCGCGCTCGAAGCCGCCGAAGCGCGCGGAGAGATCGCGCGCGCGGCGGAAATTCGCTACGGCGGCCTGAAATACCTCGAACAACAACTCGCGGACCTTGAGCGCGAGGTCGCCGAGATCGGACGCGACGGCGGGTTAGTTCCTCAGGAGGTCGGCAAAGAGGAGATCGCGGAAGTCGTCGCCCGCCGCGCCCGCATTCCAGTGGCGCGACTGTTCGAGTCCGAACGCGAACGCATGATAAAACTCGAAGAGCGCATCGGAGGCCGCGTCTTCGGCCAGCCGCAGGCCATAGACCTGGTCGCGAGCGCGGCCCGGCAGATGCGAGCCGACCTGCGCCGCACGAGGCGTCCCGCGTCATTCCTCTTCGTAGGCCCGACCGGCGTCGGCAAGACTGAAATGACCAAAGCCCTGGCCGAAGCCCTGTTCGACGATGAAGACAGCCTGATCCGGGTCGATATGGCCGAATACAAAGACAGCAGCTCGGTCGCGGGCCTCATCGGCTCTCGCCCCGGTCTGGTCGGTTCGGATGAGGGAGGGTTCCTGACCGAACGCGTGCGGCGGCAGCCATACTCTGTCGTGCTCTTCGACGAGGTGGAGAAAGGCGCGAACGAGGTGCATGACCTTCTGCTCGGCGTGCTCGGCGAGGGACGTTTGACCGACGCCAAAGGGCGCTTCTGCGACTTTTCGAGCGCGATGGTCGTCTGCACTTCGAATCTGGGCGTGCGCGAAGCCAACGATCTGACCGACGATCCGAAGAAAAAGTCCGAGATCATCATCGAGGTAGTCAAGGCCCGTCTCAGGCCCGAGCTTTACAACCGGTTCGACGAGGTCATCTGTTTCAATTCGCTCGACGAAGCGGCGCTGGAACAGATCGTCGCGCGGAACTTAAATGACCTGCGCGCGAAATTGGTCGAAGAACACGGGGTCGAGCTTGAGGTCGAGCCCGTGGCCGTGAGCTTTCTTGCCAAGAAAGCCTACGATCCGGTTTACGGCGCGCGTCCGGTCGAACGCACGCTCCAGCGGATGGCTCTGGCGCCGATCGCGAAGATGCTGATCGCGGAAGAGGCGCAGCGGGGGCAGAAGATAATGATTTCGTATTCGGAGTCCGAGGGCTTGGGCATCCGCGCTGTTTAAAGTTGGTACAGTACCG
>Ga0081455_10001780_pt1 | contig 26022 bp, 25 predicted proteins | sample TabmetS3T2R1_FD_70207 | JGI IMG/M metagenome (GOLD analysis project Ga0081455, IMG submission 70207) | Tabebuia heterophylla rhizosphere microbial communities from the University of Puerto Rico - S3T2R1 | ecosystem: Host-associated > Plants > Roots > Rhizosphere ...
CTCGGCGGCGCGCGGCTCGCGCTCGAATGGCCCGCGGGCTGAGCGGCCGCTAACTACCCCCGGCGCCGGCGGCGTGCGCGACCCGTTCGCGCCCGCCGGACTCACATCACGTGATGATGCTCGCCGCGCCGCGTGCGCGCGGCCTTGCGTGCCGAAGCCGACCGCTCGGCCGAAGTACGTCGCGCCGCGGCCTGACGCCCCTGGCGCGCGAGCGCGGCGCGCGAGGCGGTGTTCCGCGGTTCGCGCTTGAGCGCGTTCTCGCTCGCACGCGCGCGCTTCGCGGTGGACGCGCGGCGTTTCGGTGCGCCGTGGGCGATCGCGGTGTCGCGCGCGGCCTTGCGGCGCGTCGCTGCGGAAACCCGTCCCGCCTTGGGTTGGGGCAGGTCGACGCCCGCGCGTCTCGCCTTCGAGAGGCCGATCGCGATCGCCTGCTTCGCGGAGCGGGCGCCATGCTTGCCGTGCCGGATGTCTTCGATCTCCTCGCGGACGAACTCGCCGGCCTGCGTCGATGGGGATTTCCCCTGCCGCGCATCGCGCCGGGCGCGTCGCATCGTTCGTTTGTCGGGCATGTGTGTCTCCTTGCACTCGGGGTATCCGAGAGGGAGCAATCTCCATGCCAGCACTGCGGCCGCGTGCGCACCGCGCACGAAAATTCGCGATGGCAAAACTTGCATGCGTGCGTAGTTCTTGCGCGCGCGCATGCCATGCATCCCGCCGCGACACTGACAGTCTTCCCTCCCGTTCTCCTATGCAGCCGGCAAGCGGCGAACTCTAAGGTGCGCCCCACAAATCGGGAAAGGAACAAGGAGAGACCCATGCCCACCGCATCCGGACATACCGAAGTGATCCGTGCCAAGAAAGTCATCGGCACGAGCGTCAAGAATTCCGCAGGTCAGAAGATCGGCACCGTCGAAGACATCGTGCTCGACAAGCTGTCGAACAACATCGTGTACGCAGTGGTCGGCTTCGGGGGCTTCCTCGGCATGAACGAGAAGTACCACCCGGTACCGTGGTCCGCGCTCGATTACATCGAGAGCGAGAACAGCTACGTCGTGCCGTTCACGAAGGAGCAGCTCCAGGCCGCGCCTTCGGACTCGCTCGACAACCTCACGCGTGCGGACGGCATCGGCACGTACCGCGACCGCGTCACGGATTACTACCGCAAGCACTGACGCACCCTATTTCCCAGGGCGGCCGGTCGTGACGACCGGCAGCGCGAGCGACGATCTCCCACGGAGCTCGCGTGCCCTGGGTTTTATCGATGAGGACGATCACCACAGGATCGTCATCATGAAGGCCCACGAGCGCGTGTGGCCGAACTCCTCATCCGTATCGCGAAAAGCACCGCCGAGCTGGAAGTGGCGCCCGAAGCGGCGTTGCAGGTCGAGCTCGGCGTACGGCACGGTGTAGTTGCGCTCGAACACGCGTCCGCCGTTCTCGTTGAGCAGCAACCGCGCCTGGTTGTTGATGTGCGATCGCGCTAACCCCAGCTTCGGCGTGAAGCGCCAACGCTCGGCGTCGATCTGCCAGCCGAGCGCGACGGAGTAGTGATCGACGGAGAAGTCGTTGTCCTTCCCGTAGCTCGTGTCGTGGTACGCCGTTTCGGCCGCGGCTTCGACCACGAGCCCCTGCGGCAACCGGCGCGCGATCGAGATCCCGTTGAGCCATTGGTCGTGGCGCTGCGTCTCGTCGCGGAAGTCGCGGTCGCGATTCACGCGCAGGTTCTGTTTGCCGCCCCACACCGAGAGCTGCCATTCCGCCCGGTCTCCGCGCGCGGCGTCGCCGGCCTGGGCGATGCCCGCCGCAAGCGCCATGAGCACCATCGCGGCCATCCGTGTCGATCCTTGCATTCCCTTCTCCTTTATTGATTCGAGTTATGTCGCGGGAGCGGGAACCTAATGACCGCCCGAACGGGCTTTCAAGTGAGAAAAAGTTCGTATCGGGGCCCGATACCGCGGGTGGCCGATGCCGGACGGGAACGCGCCGGGTGCGCGATATCCCGGGCGCGGGCCGGGAATGCGCACCGATTTTCTTGCGCGCGATTTGGGAGCAAGATCGGCCGCAATGATCCGGCCTGTCAGGGAGTTTGCGCTCGGTGCGGCGCTCGCCATCGCATGGTGCGGCGACGCGCACGCGCAAGGCACCGAGCTCGTGCCCTACAGCGACCGCATCCTCGAAGTTGCACGCGGCATCATCGCGGACATCCGCCCCGCGCTCGATCCGCGCTCGCGCGAGATCGTCGACAGCATCGTCATCGAGGCGCCGAGCTCGTGGATCACGAACGCATCGGCGGAGAAGACCGCGCATCTGCGCCGCGTCGTCGAGTTCAACGCCGGGCTGCTCGCCGTCACCGACGGTCTCGCGCTCGCGATGATCGCCGAGCACGGCGGCTACCGCGGCTGTCTCGACGAATACTCGTCCTACCTGGTGCGCATCGCGCGCAAGAACAGCAAGCTCGTGCGACGCGGCGAGATGTACACGCCCGTCGCGAACTTCGACTACTACACGCGCATTTCGCGCGGCGCGTGCGCGCATGCGCACGCCGAGCTCGCGACGGCGCGCAACTCGGAGTTCCGCGAACGCATGCTCGATGGCGTCATCGCGACGGTGATCCTCCACGAGATCGCGCACCACGTGCTGGGACACGTCGATTCGACGAAGAATGGCCTCGTGATCCAGAACCTGCGCGAAACCGCGGCCGATCAATGGGCGATCCGCGCGGGCGTGAACGCGAACTACGACCTGCGCTCGGCGGTGCCGCTGTTCCTGTTCCTCGCGGCGTCGGGCGGCGGCTCCATCGAGGACGACGTACGGAGCACGCATCCCTCGAGCCTCCGGCGCATCCGCGACCTGCTCGTCGAAACGCGGGCCTTGCTGGACGGCCGCGATCCGATCGGCGCGCACCTGATGGACGTGTCAATCGACGAGCTGAATCACACGCTGAACTGACCCCCCTCAAAAAAAGAAAAGGAAAACCGGCGGCATCCCTGCCACCGGTTTTCGTCAAACGCCGGTCTTCGCCGGATGAATCCTCCTCACCACCCGCTGTGATCGGGACCGTTGTGACGGTCGGCGATCACGCCCGCGGCGAACCAGGCTCCGGCCGTCGCCGACGCACCGGTCGTCGGGTTCGCGGCGATCACCTGGCGCACGAGCAGCACCGGGCGATTGTCGACGGAGTCGCCGCAGGTCGACGGCGGCGGCGCACCCGTCGCATCGGCGAGCCAGCCGCGCACGGAGAAGTCGCCGTCCTCGTCGAGATCCACCGGCTGCGAGTTGAACGCGTTCGGATTCACCGTCCCCGCGACGGCCGTTCCGACCGGCGCGTTCCGGCAGAACAGCGAGACGATGACCTGGCGCGGACCACCGCGCGTGCCGATGTTGTCGGTGCCGAGCAGCAGCACGCCCGATCCGCGCGCATGGATCTCACCGTTCGTGCGGATCACTGCCTGGAACGACTTCATGTCCCAAGGCGCACCGGCCGGTGCGACACCCGCGACGGCGTTCGGCTGCACCGCGCCGGGGCCGGCCGGACGCAGCGGTTGCATCGGCATGGCGCCGTCGAAGATGAACTGCACACCCGCGCTGTTCCCGCCGGCGAGTGCGCTCCCCGCCGCGATCAATCCGGCGACTAACAAGGAACGATGGACTTTCATTGGGACTCCTCGGTTGTTGATTCTGAATGGAATGCCAAACGACCATGAGTAACGGCCGCAAGTAATCCGGTTTCAGCCGAACGCGGGAGTCAGACGTACGAGAGCGATTCGAGCGCGGAGTAGTGCTCGTTGAGCCCGTTGAGACGCGCCATGTCGACGGGCGCGATCTCGAAATCGAAGACGTGCAGGTTGTCCCGCAGGTGCCGGGCGTCGTTCGCCTTCGGCAGCGGAACCACGCCGTGTTGCAGGTTCCAGCGCAACAGCAGCTGGGCCGGCGTGCGGCCGTAACGCGCGGCCATCGCAGCGACCTTGTCGTCGTTGAGACGCGTCGCGCGCGTGAGCGGGCTCCAGGCCTGGATCACGATGTCGTTGTCGCGGCAGAAATCCATCATGCGCGGGCTGTGCCCGAACGGCGACCACTCGATCTGGTTCACCGCGGGCATCTCTCCCGTGCGGTAGACGAGCTCCTCCACCTGCTCGATCGAGTAGTTGCTCACGCCGATGTCGCGCGTCAGGCCGACGCGCTTCGCACGCCGCAACCCCGACCAGAGCTGCTCGCCGACGCCCTCCTCGGGCGGCCGGTGGATGAGCACGAGATCGACGTAGTCGAGCTTGAGCTCGCGCAGGTGGTGCTCGAGCGCGGCGAACGCATCGCCGCACTCCTCGACCTTCGTCGTGAGGTAGATAGACTCGCGCGGCAGCCCGCAACGCCGCAGCGCGGCCCCGATGCCGCGCTGCGTGTGATAGTCGCCCGAGGTGTCGATGAGGCGGTAACCCGCCTCGACCGCGTCGCAGATGCGGTCCTCGGTCTGGTGGCGCAGCTGCCAGGTGCCGAGCCCGAGCAGCGGCATGGATCGTCCCGAGGGAAGGATGTAGCGCGAATCGAGCGCGAGGGAGGTGGCTCCATCCGCGTGCCAGGGTTTCGAACCCTCGACGAGCCATGATCGAACCACGGCATTCATGACCCCACGGTACTCGCGCGCCCGTGCCGCGCCAGCCGCAGGCAGCGGCGACTTCTTGTGGGCTCCGTCCTATGCCACGCCGGTTGCATCGCACGTAACCTCGGAACATGAGTGATTGCGCATCAAGGGCGGCGTGCGGCGCGGCGTCCCGGATATTCGCGGTCGCGGCGCTGTGGTGCGCCTGTGCGCTCGCCTTCGCCGCAACGCCACAACCGCCGTCGATCGTGTTCGGCGAGTTGTTCGACGCCGTGCAGCGCGGCTCCGTGTTCCCCGACAGCAAGACGTTCGCCGACGCGATCCCGAAGCAGGGGCCGGCGGACATCCTCGCCGCGTACGAGCGCGAACGCCACGAGCCGGGCTTCGACCTCGGGGCGTTCGTCGCACGGCACTTCGACGAACCCGATTCCCCCGCCACGAACTTCCACAGCGATCCCGCGCAGGGCGTGTGCGCGCACATCGACGCGCTCTGGCCCGTGCTCACGCGCGGTCCGGACGAGCGCGAGACCCATTCCTCGCTGCTGCCGCTGCCGAACCGCTACGTCGTACCCGGCGGCCGTTATCGCGAGGTGTACTACTGGGATTCCTATTTCACGATGCTCGGTCTCGAAGCGTCGGGCCACCACGATCTCGTGATCGGCATGCTCGACAACTTCGCGTACCTCATCGACACGTTCGGTCACGTGCCGAACGGCAACCGCTCTTACTACCTCTCGCGCTCGCAGCCGCCGTTCTTCGCGGCCATGGTGACGCTCGCGAGCGAGAACCGCGGCGACGGGCTCTACGACAAGTACCTGCCGCAGCTCGAACGCGAGCACGAGTTCTGGATGGAAGGCGCGGAGAAGCTCAAGGCGGGCGAGGCGCACCGGCGCGTCGTGAAGCTCGCGAATGGCACGATCCTCAATCGCTACTGGGACGATCGCGCGGCGCCGCGCGACGAGTCCTACCGCGAAGACGTCGCGACTGCCGCGGAATCGGGCCGGCCCGCCGCGGAGGTGTATCGTAGCTTGCGCGCGGCCGCGGAGAGCGGCTGGGACTTCAGCTCGCGCTGGCTCACCGACGGCAAGACGCTGTCGACGATCCACACCGTGGATTTCGTGCCGCCCGATCTCAACTCGCTGCTGGTCGAGCTCGAGCGCGCGATCGCGCGCGGCTACGCCGCGAAGCAGGACGGCGCGAGCAGCCAGAAGTGGGCGCGGATCGCGGAGGCGCGCGCGCGGGCGATCCGCGAGAACCTGTGGAATGCGAAACGCGGCGTGTTCGTCGACTACCTGTGGCGCGAACGCCGCCTCAACGACGCCGTGACCGCCGCGGCGTTCTACCCGCTGTACTTCGGGATCGCGACGCGCGACCAGGCAGCGGCAACCGCGAAGACCACGCGGCTCACGCTGCTGCGGCCCGAGGGCATCGTGCCCACGACCATCGCGAGCGGACAGCAGTGGGACGCGCCGAACGGCTGGCCGCCGCTCGAGTGGATCGCGATCCGCGGGCTCGCGCGCTTCGGCGAGAACGACCTGTCGCAGGCGATCGCGCTCGGCTGGCAGCGCGAGAACGTCGAAGGCTTCCGCAAGAGCCGCAAGCTCGTCGAGAAGTACGACGTGACGGGCGACGACGACGCGAAGGGCGGCGAGTATCCGACGCAGGACGGCTTCGGCTGGACCAACGGCGTGCTGCGCGCTTCGTATTGCCAGCAGCCGGGCGCGCGTTGAAGGCGAACAAACCCCGGAAGAAATGGTCGCAGCGCGTCACGCGCACGAGCAACGCGCTCACGCTCGACCACGGCGTGTTCTCGCAGAGCGACCCGAAGAAGATCGCGCGCTCGCTGCTGCGCTCCGCGAACCGCAGCCGGCGCCGCAAGTCCGCGCCCGGGCGATCCGCAATGTCGATGCTGACGTTCTACGTCAATCGCGCGGGCCGGAATTTGCCCAGGAGCCGGCGCGAGATCCTCGAACGTGCAAAGGAGGAATTGCGCACGTTGTCGAAGCGGGGCCGTCCTACGCCGATGCGTGCCCGTCGCGGCCATACGCGCGCGAAGGCCGGCGCTAGAAAGAAAGGATGAAGCGCACCGCGCCCACCGATCAGCTTCACGCCGAGTTCTTTCCCAGCCGCGCGCGCCGGCGGCTGACGCGGCTGTTCGCCGAGGCGGGCGTCGAGGTCGATGGCACGAATCCCTGGGACGTCCAGGTGCACGACGAACGTTTCTTCGGGCGCGTGATCGCGCACGGATCGCTCGGGCTCGGCGAGTCGTATATGGATGGCTGGTGGTACGCGCGCGATCTCGATGGGTTTCTCTATCGAGTCGTCACCGCGCGGCTGCGCTCACGCGTGTTCACGTGGACGGACCTGTTCGCCGGGCTCACCGCCTCGCTCTCGAACCTGCAACGGCCCGCGCGCGTTTTCGAGGTCGGCGAGAAGCACTACGACATCGGCAACGAGCTGTACGCCGCGATGCTCGACCATCGCATGATCTACAGCTGCGCCTACTGGGCCAACGCGCCGACGCTCGACGCGGCGCAGGAAGCGAAGCTCGAGCTCGTGTTCCACAAGCTGGGATTGAGGCCCGGCGATCGCGTGCTCGACGTCGGCTGCGGCTGGGGCGGCGCTCTGCGCTTCGCGGCCGAGAAGTACGGCGTCTCGGGCGTCGGTGTCACGATCGCGCGCGAACAGGCCGAGCTTGCGCGACGCGCCTGCGTCGGGCTGCCGATCTCGATCCGGCTGCAGGACTACCGCGCACTCACGGCCGACGAACCCGCGAATCGCTTCGATCACATCTGGTCGATCGGAATGTTCGAGCACGTGGGTCCGCGCAACTACCCGCGCTACTTCGAAACGCTGCGCGAATGCCTGCTGACCGGCGGCAAGTTCCTGCTGCACACCATCGGCGGTTTCGAGTCGACGAATCGTATCGATCCGTGGATGAACCGCTACATCTTTCCGAACGCCGTGCTGCCCTCGCAGCAGCAGATCGTCGCGGCGATCGACGGCCTGTTCGTCGTCGACGGCTGGCAACGCATCCGGCGGCACTACGAGCCGACGCTGCTCGCCTGGCGCGACAACTTCGAGCGCTGGTGGGCGCGCGAAGGCCGGCGCGACGAGCGCTTCCGCCGGATGTGGATGTTCTACCTGAGCGGCTGCGCGGCCGTGTTCCGGTCCGGGCAGATGGACGTGTGGCAGGTGCTGCTCACGCCCCGCTGAGCGCGCTTCAGAGCGGCGGTCCTGCGTACAGGAAGGCCGCGACCACGCTCAGGACGATGGCGACCGCCGACAAGGCCCGCGTGACCAGCGCGGGTTCCCGGTTGAGCGCCTCGGTGTTGATTTCCAAGTCCATATCAGTCCCCTAGAAAGATCTGGCCCCGTTTACGGTCGGCGAGACTCTGCTTCCGCGCGCGCTCCCGCCATGGTCCGTCGCTGACTTGTCGGTGATCCGCTCTCGCCCGGGCGCGCGGCTCGTGAATTTGACGTTAATCGTTCACAAGATTCGCGCGCGAGCATGGGTTCCGGACTCGCGATGCATACGCGGGTCCTACGCTTTCTCCCTCACACGGAGGGACCCGTATGTTCGACCACACTCGCCGAAACCTGTTGCGCACCGCGCTCGGCGCGGGCGCGCTCGCACCCGCGCTGCCGTTGACCGGCTGCGCCGACCTCATCGACGCCGTGGCGAAATCCTGCCCGGACGACCCCGCCGAATCCGCGGGCGTCGACTGGATCCCGGATGCGCTCCACCCGATGTTCTACGGCTTCAAGGACTACGACGTCGCCCAAGGCGCGCCGGGCCCGGTGCGCGTTTTCTATCCGACCTACGAAGGATCGCCGCAGGACGCGCCGATCCTCAAGCTGTGCGTCATCCGCTACCCCGTCGTGCTGTTCCTGCACGGCATGCCGCCCTGCCCCGTCGCGGAATACAACAAGCAGTGGTTCATGGGACCGGCGGTGCTCGCGCGCTGCGGGTACGTGGTCGCGGTGCCTAACTATTCCCCGCAACTGCCCGAAGCCGACAGCCCGAACATCGCGCTCGCGAACTCGTACATCGACTGGATGCGCCACGGGTGGGAACACTCGAAGTGGGCGGATGCGCGCGAATCATCGACCGCCGTCGTCGGCCATTCGTATGGCGCGCTGCTCGCCGGGCGCGTCGCGGCCGCGCGGCCCGACGTGGCGGCGTACGTCGGGCTCAGCGGTCCCTGGGCGGAGTTCAGCAGGCCGTTGCCGGTGCTCCAGGCGATTCCCTGTCCATCGTTCTACATGTGGGGTACGGCCGATCCGATCGGCGGAGCGTTCGAGAACCTCGATGGCGGCGGTGGATTGTGGAGCAAGCTCACGACGCCGCGTTACGCCGCGGTGTTCCCCGGCGAGCACTTCGACTACATCCGTCCGATCGCCGCGTGCGGCGGCACGCCGCGCGGAGATTGCCTGCTGATCGAGTCCGTGGCCGCGGAGCTGTCGGCATTGTTCATCGCGCGCAAGATGCCGGTCGCGACGTCGCACACGCCGACGCTGATTCCCGTCAACCTCGATCCACCGACGGTCACGCTCACGACGCAGCAGGCGTTTTTCGCGGGCGCGCATCTCAATGGCATCCAACTGATCCGCACGCGCGAAGGCTGCCGCGTCGATCTCAGGTGGGATGACGGGGGCACCGGGTCGCGGCGACTCGGGCCGTAGGCGGCGCGGCCGCAATCAGATCGAATATTGCGCGTCGCCCTCGATCACCTTCTGCTCGAGCTTCGGTCGCTCGCCCTTGCTCCACAGCGGCACGCGATGCGTCACGCGGTAGCGCAGCGGCCCGCCCTCCGGCGTCCCCGCGCGCTCGAGCGGATTCGGGATGCAGACGAACTCCGTCTCGAGCGCGTCCTTCGACACCGTGACCATCGAGTAGCCGTGGCCGCCGTAGTCCGCGAACGAGAGGTGCGGCGCGACGTCGGGATTGCGCAGCGCCCGCGCCTTCGCGGGATCCGGATCCTGCGACAGCGCCAACGCAGAGCGGACGCCGTGCAGGATCAGGAAGTTCACCGCCGGGATCTCGCCGTCCTTGCCGCCGAGAAACAACGTGCGCAACGGATGGTCGGGCTTGATGCTGGTTGGCGCGGCTTCCAGGAAACCGAGCGCGGAGATGGAGCCGGTTATGAACTCCACTCCCACGGGGTCGAATGCCCGGGGCGGAAGATCCTTCGTCGCGAGACCCGCCCAGAACGAATGCTTGTCGCCCGCGACGATCGCGAGGCCCGTGACGCCCGCGTTCTTCACGGCATCGAAGATCTCGGCGTGCTCTGCGTAATAGCCGCCGTTGATGAGGCCGTAGCCCTTGCCCGGCCACTTGGGCAGCTTCCTGTCGACGGGCAGGTTCTGCGGGTCCGCACGCCACGCGAGCGTGCCGAAGCTGTGGCCCCAGATCTTCCACGGCGCGAGGCTCTTCGTGAGCTTGCCGATGAGCCACACACGCTGCTCCGGACCGAGATAGGACTGCATGGGCTCATCGCGCCCGGGGTTCGGAAAGTCCTTGCCGCCGAACTTGAGCGTCGCGGGCGGATTGCCGCCGTTCGCCGTGCGGCCGTCGTCGATGACGCGAGCCGCGTCCTCGTCCAGCATCATCGGGAAGTCCGGTGCCGTGAAGTCGTCGCCGCCGGAATCCGCGTTTTTGTGCGAACGGTTGTCCGTGAGGATGACGTCGGCGTTCTTGCCGTAGCGGAAGGAGCGGTTGATCGCGAGCGACGCGACCGCGGCGCGGTTGTTGGGCTCGTCGCCGAAGCCGTGCTCGTCGAACTTCTCGATCGGCGTGTCGGTGACCTTGGGTACGTCGAAGTCGTCGAAGCTCGTGACCTTCGGCTGCTTCACGCGCGCGGGCTGGTATTCCCACCACGCGCGGTTCGCGCACACCTTGCGCGTCGGCACGAAGAGCCGCTTGCCTTCGAATACCTGGATGCTCTGGAAGCCGAGCCACGAGAACTCGTGGTTGTCCCAGACGCACACGAACGGCCAGCGGGCGCGCGCGTCCTGCAGGTCGAGATCGGTGAGATAGGTGTGATACAGCAGGCGGTAGTCGTCGAGCGTGGTCGGCACGTGGAAATCGAGATGCTTCTCGCCGTGCGGAAAGCGGATGAGGTCGCGCAGCTTGCGGTTGTAGCGGCGACCTTGTTTGGCGTCTTCGGGATACTCGACCACCTCGTACACGAAGTCGCCGAGGTGCATGACGAACCCGAGCCGCTCGCCGCGCTCGCGTTTCTCGTCTTCGAAGATCATGCGGCGCCAGGCGTTGTTCGCGCCCTGCGTGACGTCCTGGCAGCTCACGAACGTGAAACGCACGGGCTGCTCGTCGTCGTCCGTCGGCGCGGTGATGGTACGGCCCACGCGGCTGCCGTTGCCCTGCTCGTCGGTGAAGCGGTACCAGTACTCACACGCGGGCGCGAGCCCGGCGGCGAGGAAGCGCACGGTGAAGTCGTTGGTGCGCGACGCGGTCGTGGTCGCGGTCGAAACGACGTCCTTGAATCCGGGATCGCGCGCGACTTCGAGCGTCAATAGATAGGAGTCGGCCGTCTCGCCCTTCGCAGGTGCGCGCCGCGTCCACAGGATGACGCTGTCGGGGTCGGGGTCGCCCGAGGCGACGCCCTGCGGATAGAGCTCGCGGCGCTCGGTCCAGCGGGGTTTGTGGGATCCGGTACAGCCGAGAGCGAGCGTGGCGCCGAGCGCGGCGGCGGCCTGGGCGAATTGGCGGCGCGTGAGCATGAAAGGCTCCCCGAAGGTGAGCACGAATCATGCACCGCCCGGCACCCCCGCAGAAGCGGCTCATCGCACGCCTCGGCGTGGTTTCGGTGCGCTTCCTACAGCGGCGCGTTCTGTGCGACGCGCTCGTCCATCGGGTCGGGCTCGTCGGCGTGCCGCGGCCGTTCGCGGATGGGGTTCACGACCGGGATGTCGTCCACCGACGACCAGTAGCCGAAGTTGCCGCGGCGCGTCGCGCGTTCGCGGCGCAGCGCATTGACGATCCCGCCCGCGATAGCGGCCGCGAGAGCGAGGCGGAACAGGGTTCTCATGCGGTTCATCGTAGGAGCCGCGATGCCCCGCGGCAGCGGGCCGACGCCGCGTTCGCCCATGGGGCGATGCTGACAAATCGGCTGCCGGCGGTCAGGCCGCGATGGTGCCGAACAGCTTGCCGATGCCTGCCGTGACCGCGAGCGCGAATGCGCCCCAGAACGTGACGCGCACCGTGGCTGCGCCCATCGGCGCGTTGCCCGCACGTGCGGCGAGCGCGCCTAACAACCCGAGCAGCACGAGCGTCGCGAGCGACACGACGTAGAGCAGCGACTGCCTCGGCGACAGCGCGACGATGAGCAGCGGAATCGCGGCGCCCGCCATGAAACTCGCGGCCGACGAGAACGCGGCCTGGATGGGCCGCGGCGCCTGCTGCTCGGTGATGCCGAGCTCGTCGCGCGCGTGCGCGGCCAGTGCGTCCTTCGCGGTCAATTGCTCGGCCACCTTCTTCGCGAGCGCGGGCTCGAGGCCGCGCCGCACGTAGATGCCCTCGAGCTCGCGCAGCTCCGAATCCGGATCGTCGCGCAGCTCCGCCTTCTCCTTCGCGAGATCCGCCTTCTCCGCATCGGCCTGCGAGTGCACCGAGACGTATTCGCCTGCGGCCATCGACATGGCGCCGGCCACGAGACCCGCAACGCCGCTAAGCAGGATCGTGTCTTTCGCGGTGCCCGCGGCCGCGACGCCGACGATGAGGCTCGCCGTCGAGACGATGCCGTCGTTGGCGCCGAGCACGGCGGCGCGCAGCCAGCCGACGCGGCCCGTGGCGTGATGTTCCTGGTGTCTACGCTTCGCCATGGCTCAGTGCGACGCGGATTTTCGCGCCGCCTCGATCTCCTGCCTGGCGGCGGCCTCGTCGGTGCGGAACTGCTGCGACGCGAATAGTTTGTCCGCGAGCAGCTTGCCGCTCTCGCGACCCGCCGCGATGTCGGAGGGATAATGCACGCCGCCGATCACGCGATGCCACGCGAATTCTTCGGCGCGATCCATGATCGCGGTCTTACGGTCGGGAAACATGTCGGCGAGGATCAGCGCGGTCATGTACGCCCACGCGGCGTGACCGCTCGGGTATGAGCCGTTGCTCGGCCGCTCGATGCAGGGTTGCAGCGCCGGGTCCGTCATGAAGGGGCGCGGCCGCGCGAACGCCTCTTTCGCGTCGTGGATCACGGCGATTTCGAGCTTCGACGCGCGCTCGAGCAGCGACTTGAACGTGTCGATGCCGCTTTCCGGAAGCCCGTGCGGGAAGCCGAGCATCGCGGCGAAACGCGCTCCACCGATGTCCTGGTCTTCGAGCGACGCCGCGCAGTCGGCGCGGGTGCGGCGCGCCTGGATCTGCAGCATCTGGTCGAGCTCGGCGCGGGTTTCCTTCGAGTCGTCGGCGGTCTGCTTCGGCAGCAGCTTCGTGAGATCGAGCGATTGCGGCGCAACGTACTCGGACGCGGCGTTCTTAGGTGCGGAGCCATCGGCGGCGAGCGCAAGGTTGGCGGCGAGGCCGAGGGCGAGCGCGGCGAAGACGCGCGGGAGGGCGTGGCTCATGCGGGGTCCTTCAAAACGGAAGACGGCGTTATAGCGTGAAAACATCGCGCTGCCGAGTTTTTACAAGACGCTTGCGGGATCGGCCCGGAGACTTTGCCGGATGAGTGTCGTCGACAATCGGGCATTGCGTGCGGTCCTCGCGTACGTCGCGGCGGGGGCCGCGGGTTACGTCGCCGCGATCTCGTTCGCGACGTCCGCGAATCTCATCAACCTGCGGGAGATCGGCGCCGACATCGGTGTCGGCGACGCGGTGCGCACGTGGCTGTTCGATCTCGCGGGCATGCTGCCGCGGTTCGAGCTCGCGCGTTACGGCACCGTGATGTTGATCGGCTTCGCGATCGCGTTTCCCGTGGCGGCGGTCATCCAACTCGGCACCGAGCGCGCGGGCCTCGTGCGCGTGGCGCCGTGGCTCTATCCGCTCGCGGGCGCGGTCGCGGTCGGCACGGGCCTCACGATCATGTTCTATCAGTACTACGTGACGGCCGTCGCGGGCGCGCGTGGCCATGGATTCTGGGCGCAGTGCGCTGCGGGCGCGATCGCGGGGTGGGTATTCCAGCTCGTGCTCGGGCGGGGAGTCTCGCGTGGTTAGGCGTCTGCTGCCGGCCATCGTTGCCTGGGCGGCGCTCGCGGGCGCGGCTCATGCGGACGCAACGCCTCTGCGGGTCGACGTGTTGCTCGATCACCTCGAGAACCCGTGGGGCCTCGCGTTCCTGCCCGACGGCCGCATGCTCATGACGGAGCGCGCGGGGCGGCTCTGGTTGCTCGATTCCGGTGGCAAACAGCTCGCGCAGGTGAAGAACGTGCCGCCGGCGCTGGTCCTCCTGCAGGGCGGGCTGTTCGACGTTGCCGTCGACCCGGCATTCGCATCGAACTCGCTCGTCTATCTATCGCTCGCGCACGGCACTCTCGCGCACAACGACACGCGCGTGATTCGCGCGCGGCTCGCGGGCGACGCGCTCGAAGACATCAAGGTGATCTTCGACGCCAAGGACAAGGCGACGGCCGTGCACTTCGGCGCGCGGCTCGCGCTCCTTCCCGACGGCACGCTGCTCGTCACCGTGGGCGAAGGCGCCGAGTATCGCGAAGACGCGCAGCGGCTCGGCGAGATGCTTGGCAAGATCGCGCGCATCGACACCGACGGCTCGGTGCCGAAGGACAATCCGTTCGTCGGGAAGCCCGGCGCCGACCCGCGCGTGTATTCGTACGGCCATCGCAACGAGCAGGGTCTCACCGTCGACACCGACGGCACGATCTTCGAGCTCGAACACGGGCCGATGGGCGGCGACGAGCTCAACGTCATCGAGCCCGGAAAGAACTACGGGTGGCCCATCGCGACGCACGGGCTCGATTACACGGGCGGGCGCATCTCGCCTTTCGAAACGTATCCGGGCATGACGGAGCCGCTCCTCTTCTGGGTGCCCTCGCCCGGCATCGGCGGTCTTGCCATCTACCACGGGTCGATGTTTCCGCAATGGGAAGGCGACGCGCTCGTCGGCGCGATGGGGCATCAGCATCTCAAGGTGGTGGACTTGCGCGGCCGGCAGGTCGCCGGCGAAGTCGAGTTGTTAGAAGACCGCAAGGCGCGGTTCCGGCAGGTGAAAGTGGCCCCCGACGGCGCGATTCTCGCGCTCATCGACGCGGTCGACGGGAAGGAAAGGAGCGGCCAGCTGCTCAGGATCACTCCCGGGCCGTAGCGAGGCCTGTCCCCGGGCCCGGCGCGCGTGTATGGTTGCGCCCCGGGAGGACCCCTGATGAGACTATCTACCGTATTGTGCGCGGCCGGCTTCACGTGTTTCGCGTCGGTCGCAATGGCGAAGGATCCGAACCCGCCCGGAAAGTTCTTCGTCGGCGTCGATGCTGGCACGCTGCGCGCGAAGGCGAGCATGTCGCCGCAGTACTTCCAGCCACAGGATGTCCGGCAGAACGACGACGCCACGGCTTACAAGGTACGCGCCGGATTCCAGTTCATGCGCTACCTCGCGGTCGAGGGCGGATACGCGGATCTCGGCACGTTCGACCTCGAGAACGTGCCGTACGACTGCCCGCCCGGAGTGCCGGGAACCTGCACCTACGACATCAATTCGAATACCAAGGGCTACTTCATGAACGTGGTGGGCACGTGGCCCATCACGGACAAACTGCTCGCAAACGGTCGCGCCGGATTCATTCGCGTGAAGAACGTGAAGCGTGAGCGCGCGCCGGATATCGCGCCCGCGGATTCGCACGCCTCGCTCAACAGCACGGGCGCCGTCTGGGGACTCGGGCTCGCCTACCGCATGTCACCGCACGTCGACGCCGAGCTGTCGTGGACGTATTACAAGGGGTACTGGAACGACAACGGGCTCTTCACACAGACGCCGCGTTTCGATCTCGAGAGCTCGCAGTTGTTTGCCCTAGGAATGCGCTACCGCTTCTGACCGCGTGGGGCGCACCGGGAATCCACGCGCTGCGGCGCGACAGGCCCCTTAGTCGCGCGCAGGGCCGCGTTCCCGGCTTTGCGCGCGTCCGTCGGCGGCGTATGTTAGGCGCCAGGCGGGGTGATGCATGGGCAAACTACTTTCGGCGTCCGGACTCGCGATCGCGATCGTCGCCATCTCCTCTGCGGCAGTCGCGGCGCCACCAGCCGCGCCGCACAGGTTCTACGTCGGCCTCGATGTCGGGCGCTCGACGTCGGACGGCGAGATTTCGAACCAGTTCTTCGGTCAGACGGTGCGACAACCCGCCGGCGACTCGACGGGCGCCCGACTGCGGTTCGGGTACCAGTTCACGCGTTACGTCGCGATGGAAGGCGGGTACGTCGACTTCGGCGAATTCTCCGTGCACGACATTCCGTACACGTGCTCGACCGGCGGCGGCGGTGCGACTTCGTGCACCTACGACGTTCGTTCGAAAACCCGCGGCGTGTTCATGGACGTCGTGGGCTCGTGGCCGTTCGCGGGGCGATGGACGCTCAATGGGCGGCTCGGCGCAATTCGTGCGGAGTCGCGCACGTCCGAGCGCGATCCGAATCTTCCCGCTTCGAGCCGTCGCTACTCGGACACCAATGCGGGACTGATGTACGGGGTCGGCCTCGCGTATTCATTCAATCCGCGTGCGGACGCCGAGCTGTCGTGGTCCGAGTTCGATCAGCTCGGGCTCGGCCTCGACATCGGCGGCGGAGCAGCGGTCTTCGATCTCGGCAGCTCGAAGCTGTTGTCGCTCGGGGTGCGTTACCGCTTCTGACGCGGCGCACATCGGCAATCCGGGGCCCCGGCTGCCCCGCTTCAAACGATCCGGCCTCCTCGCGCATCCACGCTGCAGCGGCCGATCGCATCCAAGTACGAAACTCTTCGTTGACAGTACGAAATTCTTCGTAGTAGGCTCCTCTCCCATGAAACCAGAATCCAGAACCCAGCCGACACCGTCCGAGCTCGAGATCCTGCAAGTGCTCTGGTCGCGCGGACCGTCGACAGTGCGCGAAATTCACGAAGTGCTCGCGCAGCACAAGGATCTCGGCTACACGAGCGCGCTCAAGCTGCTGCAGATCATGACGACGAAGGGTCTCGTCGTCCGCTCCGAGGACCAGCGCGCCCACGTCTACTCCGCCACGCAGCCCGCGGAGAAGACCAAACAACAATTCGCGGCGGACGTCCTGCAGCGCGTGTTCCGCGGCTCCGCGAGCCAGCTCATGCAACACGTGCTCTCGGGCAAACGCGGCTCGAGGCAGGAGATCGACGAGATCCGCCGGCTGCTCGACGAATACGAGAGGAAGCTCAAATGATCGCCTCATCCCAGATCCTCAACGCCCTCGCCTGGTCGCTGCTCCATTTCCTGTGGCAGGGCGCCGCCGTCGCCGCGCTCGCCGGCGCGTGGATGGTCGTGATGCGGCGTCCTGCCACCCGCTATCTGTTGGGCGTCGGCGCGCTCGCGCTCATGCTGGTGTGCTTCGGCACGACGTTTGCGGCGCTGTCCGCCGACGGCGCGACGCTCGATCCTCCGGCTGCAAGGGCGCCGGCCGCCGTCCTGCTGTCCCCCCAGGACTTCACAGCGAAACCCGGCTCAATCCCGCCGGGCTCGCAAGCGGCCACTGCTTCTTCCGACGTGTTCACGTGGATTGCCTGGGGCTGGCTCGCGGGCGTCGCGTGCTTCGCGCTGCGCATCGTGTTCGGGCTGCTCGTGCTCGAACACCTGCGCCGCCGCAGCCTCGTCGAACTACCGGCACGCCTCGCCGCGCGGCTCCATGCGCTCCAGGCGCGGCTCGGCATCCGCCGCGCGATCCGCTACGCCCGGTGCGAGCTCGTCAACGTCCCCGCGGTCATCGGCTTCTTCCGCCCCATCGTGCTGCTGCCGATGCGCGCGCTCACGGGCCTGTCCGAAGAGCAACTCGAGGCCGTGATCGCGCACGAGCTCGGACACGTGAAGCGCTTCGACGTCGTCGTGAACTTCGCGCAGGTGATCGCCGAGACGCTGCTGTTCTTCCATCCCGCCGTGTGGTGGCTCAACAAGCGCATCCGCGCGGATCGCGAGGACTGCTGCGACGACGTCGCCGTCGCCGCGTGCGGCAGCCGCGTCACGTATGCGCGCGCACTTGCCGTCATGGAAGACTGGCGCATCACGCCGCAGCTCGCGATGGCCGTCACGGGCAGCTCCGTCGCCGCGCGCGTCGCTCGGTTGCTAGGCGTGAACCGCCGGCCCGAGGGCCGTGCCGCGGGCGCCGTCGCCGCCTCGCTCGTGTTGACCGGAACGCTGGTCGCCGGTGCCGCCGCGCTCGGGTTCTCGCCGGCCGCATGGGCGCAGAGTATCCGCGCCGACAACGCGTGGCAGCCATCGGATTTCGAGGATGCGACGATCCCCGCGAATGCCGCGGAGCTCGCGACGGAAGCCGCGCTCGCGTCGGGATTGCAGGTCGCGCAGGCCGCGGCGCCCAGCGCCGCCGTCGAGCCGCCGAGCGCCGGCGCAGTACCGGCCGCGCCAACGCCGATGAAGGCGAAGGCACCCGTGAAGGCCCCGCGCGCCGATGTGCCGCAGCCGCCGCCGGCTGCGCCGCGCGCCAAGGCGCACGCGTCGCCGGCGCCGCGCACCGAAACGCGCGTGCAGACCGAAGTGAACGTGAATGCCGACGTGTCGTTCATCGATGAGCTGAAGGCGCTCGATCTCGTCGACAAGAACGACATCAGCGTGGACCAGGTCGTGAGCCTCAAGGTCGTGGGAGCCACGAGCGCGTACATCAGGGAAATGAGCGCCGCGGGCGTTCACACCGACATCGACGGGCTCACCGCGATGCGCGTGCAGAACATCACGCCGGAGTATGTGAAAGAGATGCGTGCAACCGGCCTCGATGTGAGCACGAACCAGCTCATCGGGATGAAAGTGCAGGGCGTGACGCCGCAGTACGTGAGGGAGATGCGCGACCTCGGCATCGTCGGCGACTCCGACATGTTCATCGCCATGCGCGTACAGGGCATCTCGCCCGAGTACGCGCGCAACATGAAAGCCGCAGGCATCAAGCCCGATGGTCTTCAGCTCATCGCGCTCAAGGTCCAGGACGTGACGCCGGCTTTCATGAGCGGCATGAAGTCGGCGGGTCTCACGCTCGACGCGGATTCGGCGATCCAGGCCCGCGTGTTCGACATCTCGCCCGAGTACGTGGCGAAGGTGCGCGAGCACGGATTCAAGGATCTGACGCTCCAGAAGCTCGTGGCGCTCAAGAACGCCGACGTGCTCTAACCACCCATTTCCCCAACGGAGTTTTCCCATGAAAGCGATGAAAGCATTCGCTGTTCTCCTCGGCTGCCTGCTGTTCGCGCACACGGCGCGTGCCGGCGACTACAACGGCACATGGACCATCGAAAAGGGCTACATGGCCGGCAAGGTGCAGCTCAAGCTCGAGCATCACGGCCCGCGCGGCCAGTCGTCGCACCAGACGGACTGGTCGATCGCCGCGCTGCAGGGGCTCGATTTCACGACTGTGGCCAAGCACGACGTGAGCTTCGTCGTCGATCGCGAAGCCGGCCGTATCGACGCGGAAGGATTCATCAAGGACGGCGCGGGCGCCGGCATCTTCAACTTCACGCCGAAGCCGCAGTACGTCGCGGCGATGAGCGCACTCGGCTTCACGGGCATCGACGACGACAAGCAGTTCATGCTGGCGGTGCACGACACGACGGTCGCGTTCGTGAAGCAGATGCAGGCGTTCAACCTCGTTGGTCTCGACACCGACAAGCTCGTGGCGTTCGGCATCTTCGGTGTCACACCCGAGTTCGTGCGCGACCTGCGGGCGGAAGGGCTGCCTGCCGTCGATTGCGACACGCTCGTCGCGTTCCGCATTCACGGCGTATCGGTCGATTTCGTCCGCGCCCTGAAGCAAGGCGGCTACTCACCGAGCGAGGAGCAGCTCATCGCGATGCGCATCCATGGAGTGTCGCCCGAGTGGATCACGCAGCTGCGTGAGCGCGGCTACGACAGGATGGCGATCGACACGATGGTCGCGTTTCGCATCCACGGAGTCTCACCGGAGTTCATCACCGGGATCGAGCATGCGGGGTTCCGCCATCCCGATCCCGAAGATCTGATCGCGATGCGCATCCACGGAATTTCTCCCGAGTACATCGCGGCGATGCAGAAGAAGGGACTGAAGGACCTCACGATCGACAAGCTCGTGAGCCTCAAGATTCACGGCATCGACTGAGCGGGTCTCAGTCGCAAGGTTTGTCGACGGGAGTGGACGGCCTCGCGGGCGGTGTCGCCGCCGCGAGCGCCTGCCACTCCTGCACTGCGAGTGCGGCGTGGGTGGCGCCCTCGCCCGAGGCTTCGAACGTGGCGCGCAGGCAGGTCGTCCATACCGCATCGAACTTCGTGCTCTGAAACACGTTCGGTGCGGTGTCGAAACCGCTCGCGGGAGCGACGGCGCGCCACGTCGAGCCGTCCCAGTATTCGAGATTCCATGACTTCGGCGGCGCGACGCCCTCGGCGGCGCCGGCCGGGTGATCCGCCCAGAACCAGATTCGCGACTCGTCGATGGCGACGGGCGATGGCCATCGATACTCGATCCACTGGCGCGGCGGGTTGCGCGGGGTCCAACTACCCCACATCTCCGGCGGCAATGGATTCATGCGCACGGCGCCGTCGTTGAGCGCGCGGATCCAGTACTGCACGGGTATCGGCTCGTTCGATGCATGCGCGGTGGCCGCGAACGCGAGGTTGCGCGGATCGCGCGCCTGTTTCGACGGCGCCCTCGTCGCAGTCACTGGAAGAATCCGCGCGGGCGTCTGTCTGTCATCCCACTTCAACTCGTCGATGGCGACGCTGCGTCGGAAGTGCCCGCCGCCTTTCGCATCCGCGGTGTGATAGACGAGATACCACCGGCCCTTGAATTCGACGATGCCCGGATGCGACGTCGTCGACGACACGGGCGGCAGGATGACGCCGCGATAGGTCCACGGTCCGAGCGGCGAGTCGGCGGTCGCGTACGCGATGCATGCGTGATACACCGCGGGCGTGCATTCGGAATGCGGACCGGCTTGGTTGTCGGCGTACGCGAGGTAGTAGGTACCCTTTCGCTCGAACAGCCAGGACGCTTCGAAGAATCCCGGGAGATTGCGGACTTCGACGACGGGCCCGGTGAGCGTGACCATGTCGCGCGCGAGCTCGACGCCGCGCAATTGCCCGAACGTGCCCCAGTACAGGTATGCGCGTCCGTCTTTCGCCACCCATACGGTGGGATCGATGTTCTGCATGCGGTTCGGCGCGGGCAGCGACTGCGACACGATGGGACCCGCGGGATGCGCGTCTCTCCACGGACCGAGCGGCGAATCGGCCACTGCGACGCCGACAGCGAACTTGTCCTCCGTCGCGGCGCGCGCCTCGATGACAGGCGCGTATAGATAGAAGCGTCCGTTGGCCGCGGCGACGATCTGCGCCGCGTACGCGCGGCCCGGTGCCGCCCAGGCGAACACCTGCTCGGGGCGCAGGAAATCCGGGTAGTGAGTCCAGTGTCGCGACGCCACGTCGTCCGTCACCAGCATCTGCCAACGATTCATGATGAAGTCGTTGACGTCGGGCGGCGCTTCGTCGCGGCCCGTGAGGATGTAGAGCTTGCCGCCCGCGACGAGCGGCGCGGGATCAGCCGAGTAGCTCGAGCCGTCGGCGATGATCGGGTTCGCCCGCGCGACGATGTCGCGGTGCGCGGGCGCTTTCGCGCCCGCATCGGCCGCCGCGCCCGGGAGAGGCGCGAGTGCAAGCATCGTGAGGGTCAACGTGGCGCGTTTCACCGCGATGCCTGCACTCCGCCTGCTAGAACCTGAAGCGTGCGCCGAATTGGATGGTCATGGCCTCGAGACGCGGACCGACGGGCATGTAGCTGTTGGTGCCGAAGTAGCGGCGCGTGTGCTCCTGAAGGAGGTTCGTGCCTTCGAGCGACAGAGTGAGGCTTTTGATGGGCGTGTAGTTGAGAGCCGCATCGAGGCGTGAGGTGTCGAGCGTGTACAGCGAGTACGTCAGGAAGTTGACGTCGACAGTGTCCCTGCGCTTGGAGCGGTAGTTGTATGCCACGCGCGCGCTGAACATTGGCGTGTCGTAGTAGAGCGCCGCGTTATAGGTGTGCTTCGAGGTGCTCGGCGCATCGAGGATGCCCGGAATCTGCCGCTCCTCATCCGAATACGGAAAATTGATCCGGTAGGTCGGGATGTACGTGGCGTTGATGCTCGCACCGAAGTTCTGCCAGATGCCCGGGAGAAACTCGAAGAAGCTTTGCGCGGAGAACTCGTAGCCCTGGAATTTTCCCGGGCCCGCGTTGCGCGGCTGAAAGACTGTGCCCGTCGTGCCGAGCTCCGGGATTTCCTGCACCACTCCGCTATCGTAGATAAAGCCGTCTTGCTTCTTCAGGAAAGCGCCGAGCGAGATTGCACCCGCGCGACCGAAGTAGTACTCGAACGTGAGATCGTAGCTGCGCTCCTTGTTGGGCTGAAGATCAGGATTGCCCGCGAAGACCAGCGGCGGATTGGCACGCGTCTCGAAAAATGCAAACGGGCGCAGCAGGAACAACGGCGGGCGCTCGATGTTGTAAGTGTACCCAACGCGCATCTGCATCTTCTCAGTGAAGTGCATCGTTGCATTTAGGCTCGGCATCACGTCGGTGTATTCGTCCTTGCCGCTCGCAGCCTGCGTAATGTCGGGGCCACCGTTCGGGTCCGGACGGTAGTTGGTGCTGTCGAAGGAACCGCGAGTCTTGACGACGCGCGCGCCGACGACGCCATCCACGGGGCGGCCCATCTCGAAGCCGAAGTCGAGTTGCGCGTAGCCCGCGACTGTTGATTCATCTTCCTGGAATCCCTGTCCAAGGTTCAGCGTCGGTTTCGGCGTCGTCCAGTCGGAGCAACAGGCCGCATTCGCCGTCATATACGCACGGACCTCATCCATGTTGTCGAGCAGCGTGCCGCCGGAGAGGTGGAACCAGCTCGGCGCGAAGCCGTCGATGTTGGGCTTCGATTCGAGAATGCGATCACCACCCGGGAAACTGGCGAGATCGACGCCATTGAAGTCGTTCGGGAAGCCATCGCGATAACCGTAACGGCGATCGGTATTGCGTTTCGACCAGCGCAGGCCCGTCTTGACCGAGCGGAAGAAGCCCGTATCGCTGATCGTGTAGTCGAGGTCCGCCTGCGATGCGAATTCGTGCGCTTTCGCGAAGATATCCTCGTCGTGGAACTGGAACATGTTGTAGTTAGCCGCGTCCGAGATGTCGGTGCCGGGGAACTCGATGAACGGACCGCCGCCGGGAACCTGATCCGAGTTCGCTTCGTAGTGCGCAGTCGTCTGATTCTTGAACCGCATGATCTGCAGGATGTTGTAGTTGTGCGTGTCGCTCCAGTTGTACTGCGCGCTCGCCGTCACGTGGGTCTTCTCGCCTGACCGGTGCATCTCGAAATTCGTCGTGTAGTTGCGCGAGTCGATCTTCTCGAAATATGACTCGGGGCCGCCCAAGAGACCCTGCGGAGTCGCAGCCGTCACAGTCACCGACTGCAGCGAGCGACCGTCGGGCGAAATCACCAAGTCCGAGAGCGCGTAGTTGTCGCCACGAATCGTAAGGTGCAGGCGATCGCGCGAGCGGGTCTCCTCGCTGCCGAAGTACGAGCCCTCGAGCACGAAGTCGAGGTTGTCGCTGGCGCGCCATTGACCCGAGAGATTCAGGGACGGTCGCTTGATGGCACCGCGCTCGATGCCGTAGTTTGCGGCGTACTGTGTGAAGACGCCCTGCTGATCGGCTGGAAGCGTCGTGACAGCGTTGCAGCAGAACGTTGCCGGCGACTCGCTGTCCACGAAGTTCTCTTCGTAGATGTTCTTCGTGTAGCCGGCGTTGATGAGGAAGCCCATCTCGCCGATACCCGTGTCGAATCTCTCGCCTAACAGGAGGCTGCTGTAAGGGCTGTAGTCCTTCCCGATGTCGGAGTACGAGCTCCGCACGCTGCCCGCGATCGTCGCGCCCTTCTCGAGATCGAGCGGCCGGCGCAGTTCCACATTCACGGTACCCGCGATGCCGCCTTCCACCTGGTCCGGCGTACGGTTCTTGTAGACCTCGACGGACTTGAGCAGCTCCGCGGGAATGTCGGCGAGATTCGTAGAGCGCTGTTCGCCGACGCTCGACATGTTGCCGTTGATCGTCGTCTGGATGTCGGTAAGGCCGCGGATCGAAATGCCCGTGCCCTCGCCATGGACGCGGTCGAGCATCACACCAGTCACGCGTGACAGCGCCTCGGGAACGTTGTTGTCGGGCAGCTTGCCCACGTCTTCGGCCACCACCGATTCGACGATCTGCTTGGCCTTGCGCTTCTTTTCGATGGCGCTCTTCAAGCTGCCGCGGATGCCGGTAACCAGCACTTCGTCGAGGTTGTCGGCCGCCGGTGTGGATGACGGAGTCTGGGAAATCGAGGGCGGCGCGATCGCCAGGCCGGCCAGTAAAGGAGCAATTGTCTGCGTTAAACGCCGGACCGTCGTCTTCATGGAATCGATCTCCCCGGGGGTGTTTTACGCGGTATTTCCCGCGTTTGTCCCTCAACTTCGATACACTGTATATCGTATATTCTCAGACAAACAAGAATGGGATGGATACCAAAATGCGTAAGTCGGGGTTCCCCATGAATCGGGCTGGAAAATTTTTCACGTTCGCCGCGTGGGCCGTGATGGCTTGCGGCACTGCGTCGGCGGAAGGCATGGCCGACGCGAAGTTCCAGGACTTCGGCCGCGCGATGATCGGCAAACCGCCGGCCGCGCTCGCGCTCGATCCGTTCTACGAGAAGTACGTCGATGCGGCCGGCATCCCTGTGACGACGTCCGGCCGCGTTCCCGACGTGGCGCTGCTCATCGCGCGCGACATCATCCTCGAGATGCTCGCAGGCCGGCCCGACCTGCGCGAGCGGCTCGTCGCCGACCACCAGCGCGTCGGCGTGATGGCGATCGACGAAGGCACGATGGACATCCCGGAGCAGCGCGACTGGAAGAAGCCCGCGGCCGACGATCCGCGACTGACTACGTGCGAGAAGAAGAACTACGCCGAGATCGCCGCGATGACCGACGCGGAGTACTGGAACAAGCGCGCGCGCGGCATGGGCGGCGAATACACGACCGGCGCCGCGGAGAATCTGCTCGGCGTGCCCGGCACTCGCTACTTCGGCGAGAACATCTTCGTGCACGAGTTCTCGCACAGCATCCTGAACGCCGTGCGCGAGGCGGATCCCCTGCTCTATCAGCGCGTCGAGCGCGCCTACGCGCAGGCGATGAAGCTCAAGCTCTGGCCGGGCCACTACGCCGAGACGACGATCGACGAATACTGGGCCGAAGGCACGCAGTTCTGGTTCGAATCGAACTACGCGTTCAAGACCGAGCAGTACACGATCGTGTCGTCGGACGACATGAAGGATCACGACCCCGCGCTCTACAACGTGCTGCAGGAGGTCTACCGCGGGAATCACCATCTCGCGGGCGATGTGTACTACCAGCACCCGGCGCGCATGAATACGCGCATCGCGACGGTGGGCAAGAAGGGTTGTTAGACGGCACGGCGGCGGCGCGCCAGTCAGGGCTTCGAAATCGGCGGCGCCGCCGGCAACCGGACGATGAAGCGGCTGCCGCCCTCGTCGCGCGCCTCGCAGGTCACATCACCGCCGTGCGCGCGCGCGATCTGGCGCACGATCGATAGCCCGAGCCCCGCACCGGTCGCCGGATTCGCGCCACGCCCTCGGACGAAAGGCTCGAAGATCTTCTCGCGCTCCTGCGCGTCGATGCCTGCGCCTGAATCCTCGATGTCGATGCGCGCGCCTGCGTCCGTGCGGCGCACGAGAACTGAAGTCGCCCCGCCCGCATGGACGCGTGCGTTCTCGAGCAGGTTGCGGACCAGCCGGTGCAGCTCATCCGGATTCCCCTGCAGCGGCAGCGGCCGCTCGAGTTGGCTCTCCAGCCGCCGCTCGCCGGCCAGCGGCTGGACCTCCCGGTACACGGCGACGAGGAGCTCCTCCAGGTCCACGGGTTCGTCCGCCAGCGGCGCCCCCTCGTCGGCGCGGGCCAGGGTCAGGAGGTCGGCCAGCAGGGCGGACAGCCGCGCCGTCTCCTGGGCCATCAGCCAGGCGCCCTTGAGATTGGTGTCCAGCACCTGATCCCAATCCGCCTCGCTCTGCTCCAGCACCGGCTTAGAGATCGTCATGCCGGCATTGTTGACCAGGATGCCGATCGGCCCCAGCTCCGTCTCGGCGGCCGCCACGGCCTCGCGCACGCTTCCCGGGTCGCAGACATCGAGCTGCAACGCCATGGCCCGGCCGTCGAAGGCCTCGATCTCCTGGACCAGCGGCGTCAGCCGCTCGATCCGCCGCCCGCCC
>Ga0081455_10001781_pt1 | contig 26018 bp, 27 predicted proteins | sample TabmetS3T2R1_FD_70207 | JGI IMG/M metagenome (GOLD analysis project Ga0081455, IMG submission 70207) | Tabebuia heterophylla rhizosphere microbial communities from the University of Puerto Rico - S3T2R1 | ecosystem: Host-associated > Plants > Roots > Rhizosphere ...
CCGCTCTACCGGCGTCAGCGAGAACGGGTCGCGCCCGATGCCAACCATGGCCAGCAGCGACTTGATCGGCGAGAAGCCCCGCAACACCGGATCGAACTCGGGGAGTTCGGCAAGCTTGTTCTTCCTGATGATCTCGCGGGCAAGGTCGCGCGACTGCACGAGCTGCACCTGGCTGGCCACGGCTTCAGCGTCGAGCGCGCTGCGCTCCTCGTTGCGCTCGCCGGTCGGCCGCAGGAACACGTTCTCGCGGCCATCGACCAGGATGCGCACTTCCGACTTGAACCGCGGCGTAATCATGTTGACGGCGACCAGCGACAATACCAGCGCCAGCACCGTCGGGACGATGATCCAGCTCCGCTTGCGCATCAGCGCCTGACCGAGCGCATGCAGATCGAGATCGCCGGATTCGGATGCGGCGACGGGCTTTCGAGCCGCCGGCGCAGGCTTTGTTACCGCCCGCTGCACCACCGGCTTGTCCTTGCCTGAACGCCAGAACCCCAAACGCATCGCACGCTCCCGCGGACGCAACTATCGGTCCGCTCGACCGGCGCGATTACACTTCATTATGGTTGCCGCTGGGTTAATTCGCGCTGTAGGCGCGCCGAAACGCCGCCCCTCGCGCATCAGGTCATTTTTTGTTAACCATCCACGCCCTTAATCGCGGAATAGTTTTCCAGGAATTCCCGTAATGCGAGGCGTGCTCGCCCCAACTCCATGTCTGATTGCTTCGCTGGCGTTTGCGGGCCGCATGGCCCGGAGCTCGCAGGTATCGGTCGCATCTGAAGGCGGTCTCGATGCCTGTCGTTGACGGTCAGCCGCTTCGGATCCTGCACGCAACGCGCGCGCCGGTCGGCGGCATTTTCCGCCACATCCTCGATCTCGCCAACGGCCAGGCCGACCGCGGCCATCACGTCGGCATCATCGCCGACAGCCTCACCGGCGGCGAACGCGCCGAGCAGGCGCTGGCGGAAATCGCCCCGCGCCTCAAGCTCGGCGTTCACCGCACCGCCATTCGCCGAGAACCGCTTCCGACCGATGTTTTGGTATGGGCCCGATTCCAGCACATGATCCGCGAACTGAAGCCGGACGTGCTGCACGGTCACGGCGCCAAGGCCGGCGCCTACATGCGCCTCAGGACCGCGTCCCGCGACAGGATCAGGGTCTACACCCCGCATGGCGGCTCGCTGCACTATCCGCTGTCGACACTGAAGGGCAACATCTACGCCCGCGTCGAGCGCGCGCTGATGAACGATACCGACCTGTTCCTGTTCGAAAGCGCGTTCGCGCAAAACACCTATCAGCGCACCATCGGCACGCCGAAGGGGCTGGTGCGATGCGTGTTCAACGGCGTCACCGCCGGAGAATTCGATCCCGTCACCAAGGCCGAAGACGCCACCGACCTGATTTATGTCGGCGAGTTCCGGCACATCAAGGGCGCCGATCTCCTGATCGACGCCGTGGCGCGGTTGCGCGCCGACGGCCGACCGGTGACGCTGACGCTCGCCGGCGACGGCGAGGAAAGCGAAAGCCTGAAAGCCCAGGTACAGGAACTCGGCCTAGGCGAGGCCGTGCGGTTCATCGGCCACGTCAAGGCGCGCTACGGCTTCTCCAAGGGCTCGCTGCTGGTGGTTCCCTCTCGCGGCGATTCGATGCCCTATGTCGTGATCGAGGCAGCGGCCGCCGGCATTCCGATGGTCGCCGCCAATGTCGGCGGCATCCCCGAGATCTTCGGCGAGCATGGCGACGCCCTGTTCGCGCCAAGCAACGCGGCGGCGATGGCCGATGCCATTAAAGCCGCGCTGGAGGATCCGGCCGCGACGAAGGAGCTGGCCAAATCGCTGCGCGAACGAATCTTCATGCATTTTTCGCAGAAGGCGATGGTAGAGGGCGTATTTGCCGGCTACCGCGATGCGTTTGCCAATCGTTAACCGTTATTTACCAACGTAACTGTTTCTTCCGATTTGTCCCGTAAGCCGTGGTGTGGGGAATTCCGCACCGGCGGGCACGTTCCTATGTGCCCGCTCAAGAACGGGATGAGGACAGTGGAACCGATTAACGCACGCTCGATGCTCGATGCCGCGGCGACCGCCAGCGCCAATCGCCCGCCGGTCGAACGGCGCCGCAGGCTCACGCCAGCCGCTCTTGCTGTCGCCAATCAGAAAGTCGGCCGCGCCTATTCACCGATCGTGATCGCAGGCGTGGTTCGCGTCATCGACTTCGTGATGCTCAGCGCGATCGGCATCGCGCTCTATTTCGGTTATGCCGTCCCGCTCAGCGGGTTCTATTGGGAATTTCTCGCGGCGATTTTCGGCGTCGCCGCCACGGCGGTGATCTGCTTCCAGGCCGCTGACATCTATCAGGTGCAGCTATTCCGCGGCCACCTTCGCCAGATGACGCGGATGATCTCATCCTGGGCGTTCGTGTTCCTGCTGTTCATCGGCGCCTCCTTCATCGTCAAGCTCGGCAGCGAGATTTCGCGGCTGTGGCTCACGGCGTTTTTCCTCACGGGTCTCGCCGCGCTGCTGGCGCAGCGCCTGGTTCTGCGCTCGCTGGTGCGCAGCTGGGCGCGTCAGGGCCGGCTCGATCGCCGCACCATCATCGTCGGCGCGGACCAGAACGGCGAAGAGCTCGTCCAGGCGCTCAAGACCCAGGACGATTCCGATATCGAAGTGCTCGGCGTGTTCGACGACCGCAACGACGACCGCGCGATGGACACCTGTGCCGGCAGTCCGAAGCTCGGCAAGGTCGACGACATCGTCGAATTCGCCCGCCGCACGCGCATCGACCTCGTGCTGTTCGCGCTGCCGATCTCGGCCGAAACGCGCATTCTCGACATGCTGAAGAAGCTGTGGGTGCTGCCGGTGGATATCCGCCTTTCGGCCCATACCAACAAGCTGCGCTTCCGCCCCCGTTCCTATTCCTATGTCGGCGAGGTGCCGACGCTGGACGTGTTCGAGGCGCCGATCACCGACTGGGACCTGGTGATGAAGTGGCTGTTCGACCACGTCGTCGGCTTCGTCATCCTGGTGCTGGCGCTGCCGGTGATGGGGCTGGTCGCGCTCGCGGTCAAGCTCGACAGCCCCGGCCCGGTGCTGTTCCGCCAGAAAAGATTCGGCTTCAACAATGAGCGCATCGACGTCTTCAAATTCCGCTCGATGTACCACCATCAGGCCGATCCCACCGCCTCCAAGGTCGTGACAAAGAACGATCCGCGCGTCACCCGCGTTGGCCGCTTCATCCGCAAGACCAGCCTCGACGAACTGCCGCAACTCTTCAACGTCGTGTTCAAGAGCAATCTGTCGCTGGTCGGCCCGCGGCCCCACGCCGTGCAGGGCAAGCTGCAGAGCCGCCTGTTCGACGAAGCCGTCGACGGCTATTTCGCCCGCCACCGCGTCAAGCCGGGGATCACCGGCTGGGCGCAGATCAACGGCTGGCGCGGCGAAGTCGATACCGACGAGAAGATCCAGAAGCGCGTCGAGTTCGATCTTTATTACATCGAGAACTGGTCCGTGCTGTTCGATCTCTACATTCTCTTGAAGACACCGATCGCGCTGATGACCAAGAGCGAGAACGCGTATTGAGTTGGCGTCATTGCGCGCGCAGCGAAGCAATCCATCGCAAGGCGCCGGGATAGATGGATTGCTTCGTCGCTTCGCTCCTCGCAATGACGATGGATAGTGGCGCTGTAGTTAGTTGAGTTGCGTGAGTGCGTAATGGCGTATGCGGCCACAGCCGGGAGTTCCCTATCATCGACCACGGCCGCGCCCGGCGTGCTCGCGTTGCAGCGCGCGCTGGTGTGGCTGGTCGGGGCATCCGGCGCCATCGTCTTCATCGAGCCCTCGCCCTATGAGCTGGCGACGCTTGCCGCCACGGTGATCTTCTTCGCAACCGGCTTGCGGATGCGGCTGGTGTTCGTGCCGCTGCTGCTGCTGCTGTTTCTGGTCAATATCGGCTACAGCATCAGCGCGGTTGCCGTCATGGACCGGCCCAATGTCCCGAACTGGATCGCGACCTCCTGGTACATGGCGATCGCGGTCATCCTCTTCGCGATGGTCGTCTCCGAGGATACGACAGCCCGGCTCGACATGCTCCGGCGCGGCCTCGTCGTCGGTGCGGTGATTGCGTCGCTCGCCGGCATCGCCGGTTATTTCAATCTCGTCCCCGGCGGACGTGACCTGCTGACGCTATATGACCGTGCCCGCGGCACGTTCAAGGATCCCAACGTGTACGGCGCGTTCCTGATCCTGCCGGCGCTGTTCGCGCTGCAAAGCGTCGTCACGGAAAAAATCGGCAAGGCGCTCCGCAGCGCGATGGCGTTCGGCATCATATCGCTGGCGATCCTGCTTTCGTTTTCACGCGCCGCCTGGGGCCAACTGATTGTTACGGCCGCCGTCATGCTCGCGCTGATGGTGCTGACCAGCCGCTCGCAGGCGCAGCGCTCACGCATCATCGTCATCGCGCTCGTCGCCGCCGTCATCGCGGCGGCGCTGGTCGCAGTGCTGCTATCGCTCGATTCGGTCGCGCAGCTATTCAAGCAGCGCGCCAGCTTCGATCAGAGCTACGACGGAGGCCGCTTCGGCCGTTTCGGCCGGCACATCCTCGGCGCCGAGATGGCGCTCGGGCTGCCATTCGGCATCGGGCCGCTGCAGTTCAACCGCTTCTTTCCCGAGGACACCCACAATTCCTACCTGAACGCGTTCATGTCCGGCGGCTGGCTCTCCGGCATCTGCTACCCGGCGTTGGTCTTTGTCACGGTGCTGACGAGCTTCCGCTATGTCTTCGTCCGCGTGCCCTGGCAGCCGATCTATCTGGCGATCTTCGCGGCCTTCCTCGGCACGGTCGGCGAGAGCTTCATCATCGACACCGACCATTGGCGGCACTTCTGGATGATGCTGGGCACGATGTGGGGCATGTTCGTCGCGGCCGAACGCTGGAAGGCCGACAACGATCCGGTGCTCATGGCGCCTGCGAAACCGTACTAGGACCGCTTGCTCTTCCTGGCGGGCTTTGGCTTGGGCGCTTCGACCATCGACTTCAGTTCTTCGGTCGCCGCCAGCATCGTCTCATAGCCTTTGGTCGCGAACTCCAGCAGCAACTTCAACTCTGCGTCCGAATAGGACTCCCAGAGTTTGACCATGCCGCGCTGCATGTGTTCGTAGAACCGCCCGATCCTGGCGAGGTTTTCCGGCACGATGGCGATGAAAACCTTGCGGCGATCGGCGGGATCGCGCTCGCGGCGAACGAGACCCGCCTTCTCCAGCCGGTCGATGACGCCGGTAATGGCGCCGGTGGTCAGCCCGGTCACCTCCGCCAGCCGCCCGGCCGTCACCCGGCCCTCCAGATTGAGGAAGTCGAGACATTCGAGGTCGGAGCCGGAAATTCCGACCGTGTTGGCCACCGTTTGCCCGAAAATGACGCCCTGCGCCGACGAGCGCCGCAGCGCATTCTCGAGTTCCTGCATCAGCGCAGCCCGCGCCTTCGCCCTTGACAAAGCCAACCTCTTCTCTTAGTCGATATATATCTTAGTCACTAAGATAATTAGCGACTGTACGTTCCTATCACTTCACGCACGCATGGAGCAAGGCATGAGCGGACGACCCAAAGCCCTGATCATCGGCGGCGGCATCGCAGGGCCAGTGACGGCGATCTTCCTGAAGAAGGCTGGCATCGATGCCGAACTATTCGAGGCGTGGCCCTACTCCACCGGAATCGGTGGCGGCCTGCAGATCGCGCCGAACGGCATGCATGTGCTGGCCGAGATCGGGCTGGCCGACGAGATGACCCGGCGCGGGTCGATCGCGGAGTCCTTCGATTTCCATTCGCAATCCGGCGCCCGCCTCGGTTCGGTCAACCAGAACATGCGGCAGCGCTTCGGCCAGCCGGCGGTAAACATGTGCCGTGCCACGCTGAACGAAATGCTGATCAACAAGGCCTGGTGCGAGAATGTCGAACTGCGGTTCGAGAAGCGGCTGCTCGCCATCGAGGATCGCGCCGACAGGCCGGTGGTTGCGCATTTCGCCGACGGCACCGTGGCCGAGGGCGATTTCGTGATCGGGGCCGATGGCGTGCACTCGGCGGTGCGGGCGCATGTCATTCCGGACGGCCCAAGACCGTTCGACACCGGGCTGATCGGCTTCGGCGGCTTTGTCCCGCGCACCGTGATCGCAGATGCGCCGATCGGCCAGCGCGTCGTGACGACCTTTGGACAAAGCGGCTTCTTCGGCTACGGCTTTTGCAGCTCCGATGAGAGCGACGGTGTGATGTGGTGGAGCACGCAGCCTTCGCACGGCGTCGACGCAGCCGCGCTTCGCGCCATGAGCCAGGACGCGATCAGGCGGCATTTGCTCGATTTCCATGCCGGCTGGCACGATCCGATCCCGCGGATTCTCGACGCAGCCGAGAATATCGTGGTGACGGCAACGCTCGACGTCGCGACGCTGCCGACCTGGTCGCGCCAGCGCACGCTTTTGATCGGCGACGCCGCGCACGCCACCAGCCCGCATGCCGGCCAGGGCGCCTCGCTCGCGCTCGAAGACGCGATGCGGCTCGGCCGGCTGATGCAGAATCGCCAAGAGCTTGCGTTGACCTTCCAGAATTTCGAGGCCGAACGGCGTCCCCGCGCCGAGAAGATCGTGGCGCTGGCCCGCCGCAACGGCAACAGCAAGCGCGAGTTCAGCGCCACCGGCGCATGGGTTCGCGACCGCATGTTGAAGCTGCTGTTGCCGGTCACGGCGAAGGGGATGGACTGGATGTACGCCTACGATCCGCGGGCGGCGTAGCGGTCGCGACGCGGTGGCGTAGGGTGGGCAAAGGCGCGCAAGCGCCGTGCCCACCATCTATCCACGACCGCGCCAGTGATGGTGGGCACGCTACGCTTTGCCCACCCTACGATTCAACCTCGAACGTCAGTCCCGCGTGATCGACCAGGCGCTTGATCAGCTTGTGCTGCATCGCTGCGCCCGGGGTCCAGAAACCGGCCGGCACATCCGGCGTATCGCGCAGCAGGCAGATCGCGCATTCCGAAATCATCTTCGAGGTCGAGCCATAGCCGGGATCGCGATCGCCCTTGACCGCGGCGCGGACCTGCCGGCCATCGGGCGCAATCGCAACATACAGGAGATCGTAGAGCCCGTTCTCGCGCTCTTCCTTTGACGGCCCTTCGCCGGGCTTCGGGGCGTTCGGGCCGGTCTTTTCGGTATTGGCCGCCATCACCAGCTTGGCGTTGGCCTCGCCCTTCTCGCCGGCTCCAGTCAGCACCATCTCGTCATAGATGAAGTCGCGACCGTACGGGAATCCCATCAGCATGTTGGAACGATGGACGTTGCGCGTGTTGATCAGGGCCATCATGAACGGCGCGGCCCAGGATTGCATGTCCTCCTCATAGGCAGGCTTGTTGCCACGCGGCTGTTTCGGGCCGGTGAAGCCCGGCGTCAACGCAAAGGGATCGTTGAGGATGGCAACCAGGCTGAGATCCTTGGCGACCGCCTCGAAGGTCGCCTTGGCGCTCGCCGCCGTGCCGCCGGAAAGCGTGCCGCGCATGTTGCGCACGCGACCCTTGACGCGCAGTGCCGGCGCGCCGAACACCCGCTTGGCTTCCTCCTGCACGAAGAACGCGCCGAGCTCGAACGGCACCGAGTCGAAGCCGCAGGAAAACACGATGCGCGCACCGCTCGCCTTGGCCGCGGCCTCGTGCTTGTCGATCATCTGCCGCATCCAGATTGGCTCGCCGCAGAGATCGACATAGTCGGTGCCGGCCTCGACGCAGGCTGCGATCAGCTCGTTGCCGTAGATCTGGTACGGGCCGACTGTGCTGATGACGCACCTGGCCTGGCCGACCATCGCTTTGAGCGACGCGGGATCGCCGGCATCGGCCACGATCAGCGGCGTCTCCTTGGGCGCACCGACCGCATCACGAACGGAAGCGAGCTTGTCCTTGCTGCGGCCGGCCATCGCCCACTTCAGCGCGTCGCCCTTGTAACGCTCGGCAAGATATTCGGCGACGAGCTGGCCGGTGAAGCCGGTGGCGCCGTAGACGACGATGTCGAATTTCGACGAAGACATTTCAGGTTCCTTCTTCTCGTCATTGCGAGCGCAGCGACGCAGTCCACATCGTCACACCGGGACAGATGGATTGCTTCCGCCTTCGCTCGTTGAGCTACGGCGGACAAGTCGCTGCGCTCGCAATGACGGTTTCCCGTAACTTTCGCAACCCTATTTCTTGCCGTACGACACGCCCATCCCGGCGCGCACGTCGGCCTGGATGCCGTAGGGCGCGATCGGATAGCGCAGGCCGTTCTTGGCGAGCTGCTTCATGCCGGCAATGGCCTTGGCGAGATGCTCAGGCTTGAGCGCCATCAGCATCTCCTCGTCGGGCACGCCGCCATAGCGCCGCTCGGCAAAGCACGGCAGCGAGAGCGACGGCTCGCCGGTCTTGAGCGCCCTGCCCCAGGAATCCGCGCAAGCCGTTTCGCCGACCACGCCCCATTCGAACTTCTTGTAGCCGGTATATTGCAGGCCGTTGATGAGAATGATCATCTGTCCGGGCGTGGCGTAGACCAGGCAAATATCCGGCGGATTGAGCCGGCCGCTGGTGAGCGGGCTCACCGCCATCGCCTGGTATTGGCCGAAAGGCACGACGTCGAGCGCTTCCTGACGCTTGCGCGCATCCTCCGCCGTGCCGTGCCAGACGCCGACGTAGTTTTCACCGGCGAGCCATTTTTCGTCCCTTGGCGCCAGGCCGATCACGGCGCGGCATTGCGCGCCGACGAGATCCTCGCCGGTGATACCGACGGTCCAGCCGAGCCGCGATGCCATGCTGACGATCTGGTCGGTGGTATGCACCGCCGACGGACGCCGGATCTTTGGGATCGCGGTCATCTCCTCGACGCTGGCAAACATCTTGATGCCGATCACCGTCGTCTTCAGCCGGAGCAGGCTGTTCAGGTCGGCCACCATGCCGGCCAGATCGAACGCTTCCGGCGATGTCTGCTGTTGCATGGCGTCAACTCCCAAATCGGCGATCTGCGCGCCTGTTTCCACGATTGTAACCCGGCTTCCGGCCGGCTTCTACTTCGGCGCCGGCCCCGGCAACAGATCATCGATCCTGCCGGTGGCGCGGTAGGCAACGAGGCCCATCCATTCCCGCACCGCCATCTCCGTCCGTCCAAGTCCGTCGAGAGCGGAGTTGGTAAAGCTCAGCACGTCGGCGCGTTTACCGACGCGCCAGTCGACGGGATAGGGTTCGACCGCAAATCCCGCCTTCCGGAACAGGCCGACCGATCGCGGCATATGAAAGGCCGAGGTCACCAGCAGCCAGCGCTCGCCGTCCTTGGGCGCAAGCAGGGCCTTGGAGAATTCCGCATTCTCCTGCGTGTTGCGCGAAGCCCGTTCCATGATCAGCCGCGATCTGTCGATACCGAGGCTTTCGAAGATGGCGCCGGCGAAATCGGCTTCCCTGGCATCGTTCGAAATCAGTTTCGCGCTGCCGCCGGAGAATACGACGCGCGCCTTCGGGTAGCGATGCGCGAGTGCCGCGGCCGCGATCAGCCGGTCGGGTGAGCTGCGCACCACCGGCGTGCCATGCGCGACGGAAAGATCGGCCTCGATCGATGCGCCGAGCACGATGATGCCGTCTGGCGCGCCACCCGCCCCGTCCCGCGAACCGTCCCATGGCGGAAAACGCTGCTCCAGCGGATAGAGCAGCAGGTTCCCAAGCGGCGACAGCCCGCAAATTATCAGCAGCAGAACGGCCGCAATCACCAGCTTGCGGCCGAGCGATGCAAAGCGCGTGAACATCAGGATGGCGCCGACGAAACCGACGCCGATCAGAAAATTCGTCGGCAACAGCAGGAAGCCGAGCGTCTTGGAGAGGACAAAAAACAAGGGAAGCCTCTGACAATGTCTGGTACAGCGTCATACGACGCCATTGCAGCAATCAAAAGCCCTCCCCATGTCCCATCATCACCTGCATTCCAGCCCCGAAACCTGCCATTGGGGCTTCTTCGAAGCCAAATTGAAGCCGGTCCTGACCATCGCCAGCGGCGACGAAGTCACCATCGATACCGTGACCGGCGGCCCGGACGTGGTCCCGGACCGAAACAAGTTTCACGTACCTCCCGAGTTGGCCGACATTCACGCGCGGAGCGAGCGCATGCTGCCCGGCCACATTCTCACCGGGCCGGTCGCCGTGGAAGGCGCCGAGCCGGGCGACGTGCTGGAGGTCGACATCCTCGACGTCCAGCTCCGGCAGGACTGGGGCTACAACCTGATCCGACCATTGGCGGGCACGCTACCCGACGATTTCCACGAGACGCGGATCCTGAACATCCCGCTCGATCGCGAACGGATGGTCGGCCGGATGCCGTGGGGGCTCGATCTGCCGCTCAAGCCGTTCTTCGGCGTGATGGGCGTGGCGCCGCCGCCCGCCTGGGGCCGCATCACCTCGCTGATCCCGCGCGCGATGGGCGGCAATCTCGACAACAAGGAGCTCGGCACCGGCGCCAAACTATATCTGCCTGTGTTCGTGCCGGGCGCGCTGTTCTCCTGCGGCGACGGCCATGGCGTGCAGGGCGATGGCGAAGTCTGCGTCACCGCCATCGAGACCGCGCTGCAGGGCCGCTTCCGCCTGACGCTGCGCAAGGACCTGCGGCTCAGCTATCCCCGCGCCGAAACATCAGATCATTACATGACGATGGCGATGGACCCCGATCTCGATCAATGCGTGGTGCGGGCGCTGCGCGACATGATCGTGCTGCTCGGCGAGAAGCGCAATCTGTCGCGCGAGGACGCCTACACGCTCTGCAGCCTCGCCGCGGATCTGCGCGTGACCCAAACGGTGAACGGCTCCAAGGGCATCCACTGCATGATCGCGAAGACGGTCGTCCACGGGTGATCAGACGGGCTGCGGATCTCAAAAAGGAGACTGCAGCTTCAGCCTGGCGTGAAACAGCACGCTGGTCTTTCCGACCAATGCGGTCCCCTGCACCTGCGCGCCATCGGCGGTATACGAGCCGCTGAAGCCGCAGGTGACCACGCGACCGCCGAACAGCGGCCGCGCACCGGCTGATTTCGTGTGCTCATTGGTAATCAGTTCGCCGCGCCATTTGCCGCGATCCGCGGTGTATGAGCCGGTGTAATAGAAATACGAATCGCCGCCGGCGACCTTGCCATCGTGCAGAACGATCACGCCGTGCGCGCGGCCCTGACCGCCGTCCGTCATCTCGATCTGGATGGTGTAGAGGCCGTTCGTTACCGTCATCGCGCCCTGCCGTCATCCCCGGACATCATCGGCATTCCCACCGGCGCGAGGCAGTCAGGAAATAGCCGCAAGGCTGTTTCGCCGCGGTATCCGCACGGCACCGGATCGTCGCACCAGGCCCCGGTATACGGCGACGCCTGTCCAATCCACAGCCCAGTCAACAATTTTCAAATGCCTTTTCAAATGGATAGACAGCTATCCACAAGTCGTTTGACTCATGTGTGCAAAACGAAATAGAGTCTAAATAGATACTTTTCAGTACCCCTTTTGCACGTTAGCGTTTCGTCATGGCTACAGAAAAAGCCGAAACCGACCGCGTTCCCGTGACCTTGGCGCTCTCGACCATCAATTACCTCGAAAGATTGGTGAGACAGGGCACCCACGGCACCAGCGTTCCCGGCGTCGCTAGAACTTTGATCGAGGAAGGGATTCGGCTCGCCATCAAGGACGGGCTGCTTTCAATCCGCGACAACGGCAAGGCGTCCTGACGGGAACAACGTGGCGGTTTTCACAGAATGTGGAAACGAGAACATGCTCACGAATCTACCGACCTGGACCACCGATCGCGTCGAACTCCTGAAGAGCCATTTTGAGGCCGGCCTCACCTGTCGCGAGATAGCGGCCAGCATCGGCGTCAGCCGCAACGCCGTGATCGGCAAACTTGCCCGCCTCCAGTTGACGCGCGGCCCGGCTCGTGCCGAACCGCGCCCAACCAAGGCCGCCAGAGAGCGCTCGAGGAAATCGATCCCGAGGCTGCAGTATCAGATCCTGCAGGCTGTCTATGAAAACGCACACCCGCTCGAAAACGCGCAGCCGCTCCAGGAAGAACCGATCGTGAGCGAACGCCGCTGCTCGCTAGTCGAACTCAGCAACGAGCGATGTCGCTGGCCGATCGGCTCGCCAGGCGCGGAGGATTTCTGCTTCTGCGGCAACACGCCGGTGGAAGGCATGCCCTATTGCTCCGGACATACCCGCCTCGCCTACCGTCCAGGCACGCGCCAGCGCGTCTCGCGCGCGTGACGAGGCGCAACGTTTTGTACTCCTGAAAACACGACAGGAGAAAGCGAGGGCGTCGGTTCTGATTCCATCAGAACCGACAGCCCGCTAGCCGAGCCGCCAGCCGACCTCTTCCGTAAAGCTCTTGAAGAACTCCGGCGTGTAGGCCTTGTCAGGAGCCTGCCGCACCCGCTCGTCGAGCTTGTGGGCGTCGTCGCCGACGAGAATCCGCCAGCGCTCGGCCTTGACGCCGTCGAGGATGATCTTGGCGGCCGCCGCCGCCGTGGTCGGCGCTTCCTCGCGGAAGGTACGGGCGCGATCGAGCGCGATCTGCTGGATGTCCGCGTCCGACATCGGCGCAGTGTCAATGCCCATGCCGTTCAGGCGTTGCCGCGTCGCCAGGATTTCGTTCGGGCTGAGTTCATCGGATTCGGTGCCGCTCTGAATCTTGCGCGAATTGGAAACGATCGAGGTGCCGATATGCCCGGGCATCACGACGGAGCATTTGATGTGCGGCGCATTGAGCCGCAGGTCCGTCATCAGCGCTTCGGTAAAACCTTTCACCGCGAACTTGGCAGCGCTGTAGGCAGTATGCGGCACGCCGAGGCCAACCGACGCCCAGAAGCCGTTGACGCTCGATGTGTTGACGATATGCGCCTCGTCGGCCTTCATCATCAACGGCAGGAAGGTGCGGACCCCGAGATAGACGCCGCCCCAGCAGATGTTGAAGGTGCGCTCCCACTGCTCGCGCGTGTTGGTGAACAGGCTGCCGCCGCCGCCGATGCCGGCGTTGTTGAACAGCAGATGGATCTTGTCGGTTGCCTGCTGTTCGATCAGCTCGTCCCGGAAGCGCTGCAGATGCGCCTCGATCGAGACGTCCGCGACATGGGTGGTGACGCGCAGACCCTGCGGCAGCTTTTCCGCCTCGCACAGCCGCTTGGTCTCGGCCATCGCTTCCACCGAGACGTCGCACATCGCGACATTGCAGCCTTCGGCGACGAGCTGGCGCGCGAGCTCGCGGCCCATGCCTGTGCCGCCCCCGGTGATTACGGCGAACTTTCCGGCAAAATCCTTCATTGCGACGCTTACCTCGGTTTTCAATTTTTGAATTGGAGCTCTCATGGAAATGGAGCCCGTGCGGCAGCACAGTAACAGTTCACGACTATCGGTAAAGCCGCCCGCGAGACGGGCGGCCTGATTGTCTCGTGACCGTTTCGCGGAGCGGAATTTACTCCGCCGCCTCGCGCGAACCGCCCAGCGCGCCCAGTCCTTCCAGCGCCTTCCGGATGACGGCCTGTTGCGCCGGCGACGCTTCCGGCATCGGCGCGCGGGAGAATGTCGCCGGCAGCCCCTGCAGCGACTGTGCGTAGCGCGTGCACGCCGGCAGATTGTCCGAGACGATGGCGTTCCACAGCGTCAGCAGTTTCTTGTGCAGTTCGAGCGCTTGGGCGTGGTTACCCGCCTTGACCGCATTCCAGAGTTCGACCGAAGCATGCGGCGCCGCGCTCAGGATCGCCGCGATCGAGCCATGCGCGCCGAGCGTATAGGACGGATACATCAGCGCGTCGACGGCGCTGTAGATCAGCTTGTCCGGCGCCATCATCATGAGATCGGCGAACAGCTTCAGATCGCCCGCGCTCTGCTTGACGCCGACGACGAGCGGCACCTCGTTCATGATCCGCGTCAGCAGCGCCGGCGACAGATAGGACCAGGGCACGACGTTGTAGATGATGATCGGCATGCCGGTTTCGTCGGCCATCCGACGAAAGTGATCGACCATCGCCTGCTCGTCCGGCTTGAACAGGTAATGCACCGGCGTCACCTGCAGCGCAGCGACATTCATGTCGCGCACCAGTCTGCCGCGGCGGATCGCATCGCGGGTGGAATCGACGATGATGCCGGCGATCACAGGCGCGCGCCCTTTCGCCGCTTCCACCGTCGTCGCCACCAGGTCGCGATATTCCTCGTGGTCGAGCGTATGCCCCTCGCCGGTCGAACCGCCGGCCGCCATGCCGTGACTGCCGGCACCAATTAGCCAGTCGACCTGGGGTGCAACCAGCTTGAAATCGATCTCGCCGTCTTTGCGAAACGGCGTGGTCATCGGCGGTATTACGCCGGTCGGACGTGTTTTCATCGGTCTGCCCTCGCGTTCCATCCGAATCTGCGGGTGTGTCCCCGCTTTCCCGGCAATACCCGCCGGTGGCTGCAAGCCTATTGAATGCCGTCGCAGCGATCCAGTTGCAGCATCAACGCAGCTGGTCAGCAGAAATGCCGTGGCACCGGTAAAGCTGGCGACTTTTGCGTCGCAGCGCCGATAGTCATCGGACGAGTGGTTGCGCCGACAGTCCCTTGACCTATGTCAATGGGCACCACGGCGCGATGGCAAACCTTCCCCGGGGCGTAACCTGCTTGCGTGACAGGGTGCGGGGACTGTTCACCTGACGCCGCTTGCTGCGAAAAACCAACATATGAGGGCACCGCAGATGAATGTGGCAGTCCGATTCCTGATCGCTTTGGCGATTGCGCTGACATCGATCGGTGCGATGTCGCCGGAACGTTCCGAACAGCCCGCCGATGAAACCGAGATACGCATCGGCAATCTCATGCCTTATTCAGGAAAGCTGGCTGAATTCGCCGCCATCGGAAGAGCCCAGGCGGCCTATTTCGACATGATCAATGCGCAGGGCGGGATCAACGGCCGCAAGATTCGCTTCATTTCCCGTGACGACAATTCCGATCCGACCGTCGCGCTCGACATGACGCGTAAACTGGTCGAGCAGGACAATGTCCACCTGATATTCGGTTCCTTCGGAACGCCGGGGAACCTAGCGGTCCGGCGCTTCCTCAATGAGAAGAAAATACCCCAACTGTTCCCGGTTTCCGGCGCCGACGAGTTGAGCGATCCAAAGGCGTTTCCGTGGACGATGGGCTGGCAGCCGTCATTCCAGGCCGCGGGGCGCATCTACGCCAACTTTATCCAGGCCACCTATCCGGAGCGCAAGATCGTGATCGTTTGGCAGAACGATCATTTCGGCAACGATCTGTACAAGGGAATCCAGAAGGGCCTCGGCGATCTGAAGCGCATGATCATCGTCGGCCTCGCCTTCGATGTCGCCGATGAGCATATCGATGGACATGTTTCCATCCTGAAGCGATCGGGCGCCGAAATCCTGCTGTTCGCAGGCGTGCCGACTACGGCCTCGCAAGTCATCCGCTTTGCGGCAGACCTGCATTGGCACCCGGCCTTGCTGCTGAACGATGCCGCGGCCTCGATCGGCGCCACATTGGGGCCGGCAGGAGCGCAGAAATCCGCCGGCGTGATTTCGGCCACGTTCCTCAAGGATCCGACCGATCCGGCCTGGAAGGACGATCCCGCGATCAAGAACTGGCTAGCCTTTATGGACAAGTACTATTCCGACGGAGACAAGGGCAGCAGCGCCGCGCTGTACGGCTATGCCGCCGCGGAGACGCTGGTGCAGGTGCTGAAACAATGCGGCAACGATCTCTCCCGCGAAAATATCATGCGGCAGGCGGCTTCATTGAAGGACTTCGAGGTTTCCGTCCTTCTGCCCGGCATCAAGGTCAATACCGGCGCCGACGATTACCGGCCGATCAAGCAGATGCGCCTGGTTCAGTTCGACGGTCGCACCTGGCAGCTGATCGGCGACGTGATCGATACCGCGTTCACGACCGGTCAGAACAAATAGGCCGCAGGATTTTTCCGGACGCGCTTGAAGCCAGAGCATGATCCGGAAAAATGTGTAGCGGTTTTCCGAAAAGATCATGCTCAAACAAAAAGACTGGTGAATCGCCCGATTCAGCGCTTGCAGATGTCGCGGGTCTCCTTCTGCTCGCTGCGCATGACCTGCATTATTTCGGCCGGAGCAAAGCTGCCGAAATCGGACGCGACAAGCGTGCCGTAGCGACGGTGGTTCTTGAGCATGAGCAACAGGCGATCTCTGATATTCTCGATGGCGCGTGCGTCATTGCCCGGGATCATCGACCTGGCGCCAGAATCGGCGGCCTGCTTCGCGTAGCCAAAGAACTTCGCGGTGGTCTCTACTGCCGCGGCACGGTTATCGGGATCGCAGAGTTCGCGATCCTCCAGCGCGTAAATGCAGCTCGCCAGTTGTCCCCATGCGTAGGCCAGATCCGCTGTCGGGCTTTCGGACCGTCCGTCCGACTTGCCAAGCATCGCGGAAACGTTCGCCTGCATGCTGCCGGCCTTCAGGATGAAGTACGCCGCGCTCGGCTCCATCTTCTTCACATCCGGACCGAGGTCCATGACTTTGGAGAAACAGGTTCGCACGACCGGCGCGGTTTCCGGCCGGCCGATACGATTGGCGCCGGCGAACATTGAAGCACTGGGCCCGCCCGAAAACTGGCTTTGCACCAGGCTGGATATTTGGGGCGCCCAGATCCATCCGCCGACCACGAGGAAGCCGCCGACAAAGGCAATGAGCGGCATGCGGATAAGGCTGAAAATTTCACCGGCCATTTCAAACTCCTGGCACTGGAGCATGATCCGGAAAAGTGTGTAGCGGTTTTCCGAAAGATCATGCTCAAACAAAAAGATAAAGCGGGATGACGTTTCGAAGAAAAGTCATCCCGCTTTAGGCCTTCGGGCAATTGTCGTTCGTACCGTTGTAGCGATCGAGCATCGGCTTCATCGCCGCGGGCACGCTCCAGCCGAAATCGGCCTTGATCAATCGCCCGTTACTGGTGTCCTGCAGCAGGGCTGCGTTGATCGCGCGGTTGCGTGGGCTGTCCCAGAGTTTCCTGACCGTGGACATTTCGGCTTCACCATATCGCTTGGCCGTGTTCATCATCTCATCGAACTTCGCAAAATAGCGATTGATGTAATCGACGATGTAGGCGCGGTTGTTCCGCTCGCAGACCGCATTGGGGTGCGTGACGAGATAGCAGTTCAGCGCCGCCGTCATGTCCCTTGCGCGGTCGAGATCGCGCCAGTCAACGCGATGCGTGTCGGTGGAAAGCTTCGGGAGCAGCCCGTCCCTTTCGGGGCTTTCAAGTGCGGGGTAACACGCCTCGCGTATTTTAGCCGCCCGCCACTCGCCCATGCGTTCGCCGCCAGGCAGGTAGTCCCCGGTGTGGCCCATGACAAAATAATTGATCAGGTTTATGCCCAAAAAGATGCCGCCAAGAACAAATGCCGCACGCTTCAGGAAATCCATGGCTCATACTCTGCACAGGTTGTGCTCGGGGATTTTGTAACACCCGGAGTGTGCCAAGACCGTTAATCGAGCATCGATGCACGGGTTGAGGTTAATGCGGATTTACCTTCTGGAACGCGCTATCCCCATGGCATCCCAGCTCAGCGGCCCGTCGCGTCGCATACCGCGTGAACCTTGAGCCCGCGGCAGCGACTTACATACCAGAGGCAGTATCAATCTATGGGAGGCCGCGGTGACCCATTGGCGCGATACCATGGTCGATCGACCGGAAACGGATGTTGGGTCTTATTTTACAGGCTGGACGATCAGCGGCGTGGCTGTGCTGGGGACCATCGTTGCCGTCTGGGCCCTCGGCATCTAGCCGGGATCAAGATCGCTATCCGTGAGGATAAATGGTCGGAGCGAGAGGATTTGAACCTCCGACCCCTAGTCTCCCAGACTAGTGCGCTAACCGGGCTGCGCCACGCTCCGATGCCGTTCCATTAGCTGCGATCAGCGTCCGACGCAAGGCGGGCGAGCGGCCTCTTTGAGATCCAGGGAGCCGGCCCAGTTCCTGCCCGCTCAGCCGTCCTTCATGGCCGTATCCAGCAACTCCCGGCAGGAGATCAGGTCCTGCAGTACCCGTTCGAGGCGCTCGCGGTCGGCCTCCGACGGCCCCGACTTGCCCCTGGCGAACGGCAGCAAAATGCCGTCGTCGTCGGTATCGACGAAGCGATAGTCGATTTCCTTCTCTTCGGTCTCGTAGTCCTCGTCCTCGGCCTCGGCATCCGCGGTCGGGATTTCGCCCTCTTCCGGCTCTTGCAGGCTGAGACCGATCGCCTCCTCGACCGCACCGAAGGTGACGGCAGAAGTCTGGTCGGCAAGGCCCTGCACGGATTTGATGCCGTGCTCTTTGAGGATTCGCTGCACGCCGCGAATGGTGTAGCCCTCGCCGTACAGCAGGCGGCGGATGCCCTTCAGCAGATCGACGTCGTCGGGGCGGTAGTACCGCCGCCCGCCGCTTCGCTTCATCGGCTTGATCTGGGCGAACCGCGTCTCCCAGAATCGCAGCACGTGCTGGGGAATATCGAGTTCTTCAGCGACTTCGCTGATGGTGCGGAACGCATCCGGCGCTTTGTCCAAATGCCACTCCTCTCAACTCGTCTGGTTGGTGAAGACGCAGTACTCGCCTTGCTACGCGGTCGCTGTACTCGGTCTCGCTATTCGGCCTTGCTTTCGCCGTTGCCCACCGCATGGCCGTTGATGCGCTGCTTCAGAATCGCCGATGGCTTGAACACCATTACGCGACGCGGCGAGATCGGCACTTCAGTACCGGTCTTCGGGTTACGTCCGATCCGCTGTCCCTTCTTGCGCACCATGAACGAGCCGAACGACGACAGCTTCACCGTCTCGCCCTTCTCCAGGCAATCGGTAATCTCTTTCAAAACGAGCTCGACAAACGCGGACGATTCCGTTCGCGAGAGGCCTACCTTCTGGTAGACCGCCTCGCAGAGATCGACACGTGTGACTGTTTTTCCGGTCCCGGTCATCGCCTGCCCCGCACTCTCGGCGAACAAATTTATTGCCTGAAATTATGAGGTTAGCTCGCAATGGTCAACAGCGAGCATCATGCAGAAGCATGAAGACGGCCACAATTTTAGTCGGTAGTTTTACCCAGCGCTTACCAGCGCACGAGCGCGGAACCCCAGGTGAAGCCGCCGCCCATGGCTTCGAACAGCACCAGATCGCCCTTCTTCACGCGCCCGTCCTTGACGGCGACCGAAAGCGCCAGCGGAATCGACGCCGCCGACGTATTGCCGTGCTGATCCACGGTCAGCACCACTTTCTGCGGCGCAATATGAAGCTTGTGCGCTGAAGCATCGATGATTCGCTTGTTGGCCTGGTGCGGAATGAACCAGTCGATCTCCTCGGCGCTGGTTCCCGTCGCATTGAAGGCGTCCACGATCACGTCCGTGATCATGCCGACCGCGTGCTTGAACACTTCGCGGCCTTCCATCCGCAGATAGCCGACGGTCTGGGTGCTGGAAGGACCGCCATCGACGAACAGCTTTGCCTTGTGCCGGCCGTCCGAGCGCAGATGCGTCGTCAGCACGCCGCGATCGGAAGGCAGGCCCGGCTGGTCCTGCGCCTCGAGCACGACTGCGCCGGCGCCGTCGCCGAACAGCACGCAGGTGCCGCGGTCGTTCCAGTCGAGAATGCGCGAGAAGGTTTCTGCGCCAATCACCAGCGCGCGCTTGTAGGCGCCGGAACGCAGGAAGTTGTCGGCGGTCGCGAGCGCGAAGACGAAACCGGAGCACACCGCCTGCAGATCGAAGGCGGCGCCATGGTGGATGCCGAGTTCATTCTGGACCGCGACTGCGGTCGCCGGAAAGGTATTGTCCGGTGTCGAGGTCGCCAGCACGATCAGGTCGATTGCCTGGGCGTCGAGGCCGGCGTGTTCCAGTGCTGCGCGCGCGGCGTTGACCGCCAGGTGCGAGGTGAACTCGCCTTCGGCCGCGATGTGGCGCTCCCGGATGCCGGTGCGCTGAACAATCCACTCGTCCGATGTATCGATTCGGGCGGCGAGCTCCGCATTGGTCAGCACTTTCTGCGGCAGATAAGAGCCGCAGCCCAGTACGACCGAACGTTTCGCAGTCACGAGACAGCCTCCTGCGCGGTCTGTGCCAGCGCACTACCGTCGCTATTTATCATCTGGGTGATCTTGGTGAGGAGATCGCAGCGGACCATCTCATAGCCAACATCGACTGCGTAGGCAAAGCCTTCGGCGCTGGTTCCGCCATGGCTTTTGACAACCAACCCCTTTAGTCCAAGTAGCATGCCACCATTGGATTTATTGGGGTCCATCTTGGCACGTAGCGCCTGAAAGGCGCCGCGGGCAAGCAGATAGCCGAGACGTCTCAGCCAGTTTTGTGTCAGGGCGTTACGCAGGAACTCCGACATCTGCCGCGCGGTTCCTTCGGCCGCCTTCAGGGCGATATTACCGGAATAGCCTTCGGTCACGACCACGTCGACCGCTCCCCTACCGATGTCGTCGCTCTCGACGAAGCCAACATAGTTGAGCTGCGGCAGGTTCATCGCCCGCAATTGCTCCGCCGCCTCGCGGATTTCCTCGTGTCCCTTCATCTCTTCACGGCCGATATTGAGCAGCCCAACGGTCGGACGTTCGATATTGAACAGGACGCTCGCCATCGCGCTGCCCATCTCCGCTAGCGACACCAGATGGTGCGCATCGCCGCCGATCGATGCGCCGAGATCGAGCACGACCGTATCGCCGCGCACGGTCGGCCAAAGCGCCGCGATTGCCGGGCGGTCGATACCGGGCAGCGTGCGCAAGTGGAGCCGCGCCATCGCCATGAGCGCACCGGTGTTGCCGGCGGAAACCACGACATCGGCCTCGCCCCGCTTCACCGCATCGATCGCAAGCCACATCGAGGAGGTCTTGCGGCCGCGCCGCAGCGCATGGCTTGGCTTTTCATCATTGCTGATGGCCATGTCGGTATGGATAACGCGCGAAACCGCCTTCAGTGCGGGGTGTTTCGCCAATTCTGCGTCGATCAGCTTGCTGTCGCCGTAAAGCAGAAATTCGCTGTCGGGATGCCGTTTCAAGGAGATTGCGGCGCCGGGAATGACGACCGATGCGCCGACATCGCCGCCCATGGCGTCAAGCGCGATTCGAACCTTTTGCGGCATGAAAGTCCCGGAAACCTGATCTCTTGCGGCCCTCATAGAGCCCGGCCGCGCACTGGAATGGCACCGCCTGCGCGGTGCTCGGCGAAACGCAACCCGCGCCCCCCGCCGGGCCGCGACAATAGCGTGTCCCCGCCCCGACACAACCTCCTGACCACGCTCTTTTGGCGAAAGGGACGCTGTGTGGCCCGAAATCACGAATGACAGATATCTATATTAAATTCAATAGCTTAAGAGATGTATTTGGCGAGATTTCAGAACTGCCTCACCGCCACGGCAGCTTCGCCGGCCACTTTAACTACCCGGCTACTTGTCCTTGGGCTTCTCCTTGGGCTTCCTGGCGCGGGACTTTTTCGGTTCTACCTTCAGCGCCCTGAGCGCCGCAAACGGGTGATCTTCGGGATCAGCGGCTTCAACCATCGGCTCAAATACGGCACCGGGCTTGCGGGGATAGGGATCGACCGCGAGATACAATGCATCGGTGGCAATCCTGCCGAGGTCGATCATACCGTTCTCGATCGGCTCGGGCGGATCGGGTGTCTCCTCGTCGCTCTCCTCGGCCTCGTCGACCAGCGCGGCCATCTGCGGGATCTGCTCGGGCGGCGCGAAGATCAGGTCGATCGGTTCGTCGATGTCGTTCTCGATCTCCTCCAGCGTCACCACGCAGGTCTGTCCGATCCGTGCCCGCACGTGGCCGGCCACGTGGAAGCGGCCGCCGCTCTTCGGGGTAACGTCGAACGACGCCTGCGCCGACAGCACCTCGCGCAAGCCGCCCATGTCGGCCATCGCGCTACGGATGGCCTGATCGGCCTCGATGTCGCGATGCAGGCCCGTCTCGGGGATCTGCGCGACGGCAACGGGGACGCGCCACGGGTCGGATTTCTCTGTGCCGGTCTTGTTCATTGCTGTGCGCCCGCCTTCTCCGGCACCGGAAACCTGGCCGAACCACTAACCAGCGTCGCCTCGTCGAGGCTGTCGAGGGCCGCCATTGCCGCCTCGGCATAGGCTGCCAGCAGCCGGGCCTTTTCGATGTTCTCGCCGTTCAGGATATTCTTGCACATCGCCTGTGCCAGCGCCTCCCGGCCCTCGGTCAGCGCCAGGTCGTACGCCGCCGTCCGGCCATAGAAGGCCTCGCCGAAGGCCTGCATCCGCTTCGGCACCTTGAGGTCGCTGATCCCCATCTCGCGCAGATTATCGTCCATATCGTTGCAAAAATGGTCGAACAGCCCCTGTGACAGGGCCGTACCGCCCTCCGCCGACTTCAATCGCCGCAGGACCAGCCACAAATGCAGCAGAAGCAGGTCAAATCGGCCGTTAACCGTGTCCGGAACCCCAAAGTCCCGATAAAACAGGGGTTCTCGCGCCTGCGTCACGATCATGCCATAGATGGCCTCGATGGTGCCGCGCAACGGCGTCCGGGGTTTCCTGAAGTGATTGAACGGCCAAAGCATTGTGGGTTCCGCTCGCGAGCCCTCCAGATTCTTTGCCGGGGGCCCACGCATGTTGCAATCCAGTGTGGTGCCCGGTACGTCAACGCACCGCGCGATGCAAGAGGACGGGCTGATTCCTGACATGACCGAAATGAGCCACCTGAGCACCTGCGTGCCCTCGCCCCGCCGCATGACCGCGCGCCGGCGCGGTTTCCGCGCGGCTGCGGCCGTGGCATTGGTCTGCGCGGCGCTGGCCGGGTGCACCGGCGAGCAGTTCCAGAAGGGCTATATCCTGCCGCCCAACGCGCTGGAGCAAATTCCGATCGGCGCCAGCCAGGATCAGGTGCTGATCGTGATGGGAACGCCGTCCACGGTGGCGACCCTGAACGGTGAGGTGTTCTATTACATCTCGCAGCGCTCCGAGCGCAAAGTCGCCTTCATGAATCAGCAGGTCGTCGATCAACGCGTGATCGCAATCTATTTCGACAAGAACCGACAGGTGACGCGGCTTGCCAATTACGGACTGCAGGACGGCAAGATCTTCGACTTCATCAGCCGCACCACGCCGACGTCAGGCCAGGAGCTCAGCTATCTGACGCCGCTGTTCAAGCTGCTCAGCTTCAACTAGAGCCCGGTAAGCTCTAACTCACTCTGTTCCGTGGCGCGGAAATCCTGCGCCAAGTCGCCCGCTTGCCCTCTGCGCGCGCGCTGCCTACGGTCCCTGCCAACAAGAATCCAAAGCAGGGAGTGAACTTGTGACGATTAAAGCTATTTCTCGGCGTCGCGTTTTGACTGGGGCTGCAGCCGTTTCAGCGGCGACGATTTTGCCGCGCTCGAGCTTCGGCTCCGACTGGCGGCCGACCGAGACCGTGCGTCTCATCGTGCCGGCGGCGGCCGGCGGCAGCACCGACGTGATGGGACGGCTCCTGGCCGCCCATCTGCAGACCGCATGGGGCCAATCAGCCGTCGTGGAAAACCGCTCCGGCGGCGGCGGCACCATCGGCACGGCCGAAGCCGTGCGGTCGAAGGCCGACGGCCACGTCATCCTGATCGGCAATCCCGGTCCGAATGCGATCGCCTACAGCATCTTCCGCAACATGACCTACAAGCCCGAGCAGTTGCAGCCCGTCAGCAACATGATCCGGATTCCCAACATCGTCTCGGCGCATCCATCGACCGGCATCAAGTCGATCCCCGAATTGATCGCCTATATCAAGGCCAATCCGGACAAGCTGACCTACGCGTCGTCAGGTGTCGGACAGAGCCCTCACCTCACCGGCGCCTGGTTCTTGCAACTCACCGGTTTGAAGATGGTCCATGTGCCGTTCCGCGGCGCGGGTCCGGCGCTGCAGGCGGCGCTTGCCGGCGATATCCAGATCCTGTTCGACAACCTTTACCCGTCGCTGCCGCAGACCCAGGACGGCAAGCTCACCGCGCTCTGCGTGACCACGCCCGAGCGTAGCCCGGCAGCACCCAACATCCCGACCATGCGCGAGGGCGTGCCCGAACTTGCGAACTTCGACGTCTCCTCCTGGTTCGGCGTATTCCTGCCGAAGGCAACGCCCGCTCCCGTCGTCGAGGCGCTCAACAAGGAGATCAAGGCGATGCTGGCGCGCGAGGACGTCAAGAAGACGATCGGTAATATGGGCGCCACCGCCGACTGGGGCACGCCGCAGCAGTTTTCGGATTTCGTGCAGGCCGAGACGGCAAAGTTCGGCGAGATCATCAAGCGCGAAGGCCTGCAGATGGACGTGAATTAAGTTCGCCGCCGTCGGCTTCACAGCCCTACTCTTGCAAGACGCTCAAATCCCGTGGCCATCGCCCACGGGATTTTCGTTTTGCAACACGCAAGCATGACCGGCAGCCTCATCCAACTCCGGCATTGACGAGGGGTTCCTCTTCGATCAACTTAAGCGTGCATACTGCAGTTACCGAAACCGGCGCCGGCGATCCGACAAGATGCGGCCGAGGCACGGACTATCGCAGGAGCACAGGATGACCACCTACAAGCTGAAACTGGTCAATCAGTCGGAAGCTCCGTGGTTTCTGTATGTTTATCAGGGTCCACGGGAGCCTTCGCAGGGCGTTCTCTGCCCGATCTGGTTATGTAGCCCGTTCATGATTGCGCCCACCGTCAACTACTCCTTCAAGTGGACTCCCACCGACATCTTCGTTTGGGGCGCCGTTGGGATCATCGAGCCCGGTGTCGTTTTCTCGGCAAATCAAATCCTGGCAGCCGATCTCGAGACGGCCAACAGCACGAATTTTTTCATGGACCCCGCGCCTCACTTCACCACCCCCGAAAAAGGTCAGTCGCCGGGATCATTGACGATCAAGGTCGGCAGCACCGTGCCTGCGGATACATTCTCTATTGGCATCGGTATGAGCGATTCAGCGACCTACGTCCTCCCCGCAGGACCGAACCGCATCTACAACATTAAGCCTTCGCCGACGATCTGGATTGCCGCCGGCACGGACGTCGAGGTCGGCATGATCATCGATACCTCCGCGGTTAAGCAAAATTTTCATGTGATCTTCCCGCCCAACGTATTCGAGGTCACCTGCACGCTGGACAAAAACAACAAGTGGTCTCAGGCATCGTCGAACTAGCCCTCCGCATCTCCATGACGGCGATCGATAGCCTCGTCTTCCGACAATCCGCACACCGACAGACGGCGGCAAATCTGCGCCGGCTAGGACGACTTGTTGATCTTCTTGACCTTGGCATCGGTGGCTTCAATCGACATTGCAAGTTCCATGATTGCCTTCGACAGCAGTTCGATGGCCTCCTTCTGGTCCTGCGACTTGGAGGCGCGGAGTGCATAATTCCGGGCAGATGAAAGCGACATGGATTGATCTCCGTGGTGTTCGTGTCTGGTTCTCGAATATCGTTGGCGGATGCCGGTCGGTTCGGCAAGCACGCAACACGCCCAAGCAAAAACCCCGCGGCTCGCACCGCGGGGTTTTGGTCTTGATCGGCTTTCGCCGGTTCAGTGCGCCAGGATCGCCAGCAGCAGCAGCGCCACGATGTTGGTGATCTTGATCATCGGGTTGACGGCGGGACCCGCCGTATCCTTGTAGGGATCGCCGACGGTATCGCCGGTCACCGCCGCCTTGTGGGCGTCGGAGCCCTTGCCGCCGTAGTGGCCGTCCTCGATGTACTTCTTGGCGTTGTCCCAGGCGCCGCCACCCGAGGTCATCGAGATCGCGACGAAGATGCCGGTGACGATCACGCCGAGCAGCATGGCGCCGACCGCGGAGAACGCCGCCGACTTGCCAGCCGGACCGCCGCCCGCGATCCAGTAGATCAGGAAATAGACCACGATCGGCGACAGCACCGGAAGGAGCGACGGAACGATCATCTCCTTGATCGCGGCGCGGGTGAGGAGGTCGACCGCCTGGCCGTAGTCGGGCTTGTCGGTGCCCTGCATGATGCCGGGCTTCTCGCGGAAT
>Ga0081455_10001782_pt1 | contig 26012 bp, 32 predicted proteins | sample TabmetS3T2R1_FD_70207 | JGI IMG/M metagenome (GOLD analysis project Ga0081455, IMG submission 70207) | Tabebuia heterophylla rhizosphere microbial communities from the University of Puerto Rico - S3T2R1 | ecosystem: Host-associated > Plants > Roots > Rhizosphere ...
GTGAGGTGTGTTGTGCGGGAGGAGGAAGACCGCAGCGAGCGTGACGACGCCCCGCATTCCGGCCCATCCCACAACGGTCGGGACAGTCCACGGAGGCGCCGGATCGACTCGACGAACGCTCGGGATGAGCCGTGGCAGGTAGGTGGCGGGGTAGATCCACATCATCCGCAACGCCACGACCGCTGCCAAGACCGCTGCGCTGGCCAAGGCGATCTGGCCACCACTCAGATTGTCGTCGGCAAGTCCGGTGACGATTCCGCGGGCTTGAAGTCCGATCAGCAGGAACACCGAGTTCTCGAGGACGAATGACAGTGTCGCCCAGTTCGTTCGCTCGAACAGGCGGGAGGTTGCCGACTGGATCGCCGGGCTCTTGTGCCCGATCAACAGGCCTGCGACCACCACACCCAGAACGCCGGACGGATGCACGCCAATGCCGGGAATGTGGATCTCTTCGGCCAACACGTACGCAACCCAGGGCGTCAGCAGAGAAACCGCCACGTCGGCGACGTCGTTCTCCAATCGGCGGCGGATGTGTCCCACCACGATGGCCACGAAGGCGCCGACCGCCGTACCTCCAACCGCCGCAATGAAGAAGCCTGCTCCGAGTTCCCACGCAGTCACTGCGCCGGCCATGGCCGTGATGGCTGCGCGGAGCGTCACGATTGCCGTCGCGTCGTTGACCAGGCTCTCGCCTTCGAGAATCGTCACGATTCGCCGAGGCATACCGACGCGGCGCGCCACCGCCGATGCGGCGACTGCGTCCGGAGGTGCGACCACTGCCCCGAGCGCAAAGGACACCGGCCACGAGACGGGCAGCAGCGCATGCGCAACTCCGCCCACTCCGAGAACCGTGAAGACGACGAGTCCCACGCTGAGCAGCGCAATGGGACGTCGATTTGCGGCGAAGTCGATCAGCGAAGTCTGGATCGCCGATGCATAGAGCAGCGGCGGTAGCAGTCCGACCAATACGATCGTCGGCGTCAGTTCAAACTCCGGCACGACGGGTACGTATGACGCGGCGCTTCCCAAGACGATGAGAAGCAGCGGCGTGGAGACGGTGTAGCGCTCGGCGATGACGCTGCCCGCGATGGCGAACGCAACGAGTGTGACAAGCGTCAGGGCGATCTCCACGCGCCCATTCAATCAGCGGGCCAATGCGCACTTCTGTCGTGCACGATCAAGCTGCAGGCCATACGGTTGTCGTTGCGCTTGAATATTGCTGCAAGCGCCGTCTCGACTTGAAGGACGTCAATGAGTTCGGACATCGACCGCATCGCGCGAGAGCGCCTCGCCGCCGAAGAGGACGCGATCACTGGCTCGCGCAAGGCCAAAGTGACGCTGGGCGAGACTGCTGTGGAGTTCTGGAGGCATCCGACGCCGTGGATGATCGGAGCCTTGCTGGTGGCCAGCCTGACCTGGCGCGCGATTGAAGGCAACTGGCGCTGGAGCGATCTTCTCGGACCGGCCGTTCTGGTAGCGCTGTTTCCGTTCATCGAGTGGATGATCCACGTGTTCGTGCTGCACTACCGCCCCCGGAAGGTGGCCGGGAGGATGATCGACTACCAGCTCGCTCGCGACCATCGCCGGCATCACTCGGACCCTCGCGACATCGAGTTGGTGTTCATCCCCTGGCAGTCGCTCGCCGTACTGGTGCCGATCGGCATCACCATCGCGCTGCTCGCCTTCCCGCGTCTGACCCAAGCGTTGTCGTTCCTCGTCGCCTCCTACATCACACTCTTCGTCTACGAGTGGACTCACTACCTGATCCACAGCGACTACAAGGCAAAGCACAGTTTCTACCGGGCGATCTGGCGAAACCATCGTCTGCACCACTACAAGAACGAGCACTACTGGTTCGGCGTCGCGACGAGCGGAACGTCCGACCGAGTGCTCGGCACTCACCCCGACCCAGCAACGGTCGCCGCATCACCGACCGCGAAGAACCTCCACGGACTCTGATTTCGAATCCTGTCCGGGAGCCCGGCGAGTAGTGCATAGTCAGGAGTCGCCAGCTTAAGGAGTGGGTATGCATGGGCGTCACTGATGAGCGAAGTGTCCGGATCGCGGTTCTGCTCGCGTCGGCGGTTCTCATAGTGGGGGTGGTAGCACTCGCCATCGTGGGTGCGGTTTCCCTCGTATCCGGCGACAGTTCCAGTCCACAGCCATCCGCGGCGCCAGCAGCCAGCCCCGTCCAGGACGAACCGACTGAGCCGGAACCCGTCGATGCGCAGCCCAGCGAGACAGTCGAGCCGCCGAGCGGTCCGCAGCGCACCTGTCTTGACGGTTCTCGCGTGACCAGTGGCGAGCAGTGCGATCTGCTTTCCAACGACGTCGTGTTCGCCGTCGCTGGCGTGAACCCGGATCAGTGCACGCAGACCGCTGATCCTCCTGGGAACGCCCCGGGCCAAACGTTCACCTGCACGCTTGAGACCGGCGAAATGCAGGTGGGGCGATTCCTGAACGCATCAACCAAGGCCGAGCGTGTTGCCAAGTACCGCAAGTACCACTACTGCGCGCCGTACGACGGTACCTGGTACGTGTGTGGAGGGAGCGGCGCGAATCAGGGATGGCTACGCGCCTACTGGGGCGACGATCTGTTGATGTACATGAGTTCAAAGGACAAGGGCGTGCTGCTCTCGTTGGACGGGGTTCCCGACCGCGATGTTGTGCGGCACGGTGAGTGAAGTTCCGAGCTCTGGACTCACTGGGGACTGGCCGGGGGCGGATGAGCCCGCCTATGAGGCGGATAGACGGCCCCCGGCGACGGTTGTCGTCGGAAATCTTGCGGACGGGTCGCGGACTAGATACGGCGCCATACAGGTCGGTCTTGCTACGGCGATCCGAGCCTTCTAACTTGACTCCGTGGCCAACGAGACCATTTCACAAACAGGCCAGGCAAGCCGCACGGCGATGATGACTGCCGGTGCTCGGGGATGGCACCTCCTTCGTCACGGTCCGCGAGCGGTTCTTCAAGACTGGCTCGGCTGGCCCTTGGTGGGTTCCGAAATGGAAGCGTTGTTAGCGATGATTCGCGGCGCTTTTGGTGCCGACGCATCAGAATTGATCGCTAACTGGATGGCCGCCCGTTCACGTATTGCTGAGGACTGGCTCCTCGACTCCGGCGCGGAGCAGTACGTGATTCTTGGCGCGGGACTCGACTCTTTCGCCTGGCGTGCGCCGGACGGAATCCGCGTGTTCGAAGTTGACCATCCGGCATCGCAAGGTTGGAAGCAATCACGTCTGGAGGCGATGGGACTTGAGGCACCGTCATGCCTCACATGGGTTCCGGTCGACTTCGAGAAGGAATCGTTCAGCTATCGGCTCGAACAAGCAGGCCTCGATCGCTCCCGTGCGGCCTTCGTTAGTTGGCTCGGCGTCACGCCGTATCTCAGCGTCGAGGCGATCACCGGCGCATTGGCCGAAATGACCGGAACGACACTTCCCATAACCTATGCCCCACCCCGCGCCGAGTGGGACGCCGAGACCCAACGCGTGTCCGAGACACTCATGGCGATTACTTCCGCGGGAGGTGAGACGATCACCAGCCTGTTCACGCCCGAGGAGTTCTCTCGACTGCTGAAGGACGCGGGCTTTGAGACGGCATACGAAGTGAGAGCGTCCGACATCGAAGTTCGCTATGGCATGCCCGCAGCCACGACGTTGGACGAGAGGATCGTGCTCGCCCGACCTGGCTAGTGGTTCGGAAGGCCGTCAAGTCGCTCCTGGTTCGCAAGCGCTAGACGTTCGCGTGCGCTTTTTCGACTTCCGCGACCAAATGAGCCAAGTTCTCGAACGCCGGATCGGCAAACTGTTTGAGCCGCGCGCGCGGCCTTCATGCCGGCGTCCTTAGCGTGGTCGGGAAAGCGCCTGGTGAGATTTAGTCGCCTGTTGGCGGCCCAGTCATGCAGTGGTGGGTACTCGCGCCATGCCTTCTCCGCTGCCAATCCCGACAGGATGGCTTGCAAGTAACCCACGGTGTGCGGCCAGTTTCGTACCTGAGACCGGCCTTGTCAGGGCTTTCTGAATCTCGCACCCGTCCTCGGGTCGGGGGTCTTGTCCATAGGCGTCCGCCTACGTCCGTGACACAGCGGTATGGCATTTCTGCCGGGAATAGGACGTTCGGGGTGACGGGAGTAACGGAGACGCCAAACGCAGACCTAGGCACAAACTCGGTCACGTCGAGCAGATCCGACTGACTATTCTCGCGGCATGGCTGAACAGTCCTCGGGTGGCTTTCCACGCTGGGTGGTCCTCTTTTATTCGGCTATTGCGCTCTTGGTCGCGGTTGGCTTGGGGGTCGCGGCCGCGTCCTACGGTGGCATTCCTCATGATCACGACCGGTTCGGTGTCGTTCCGGTGCCGGGACAGCAGATTCTTGAGTTGCCTGCCGGCCGGGTCATGATCGACCGGGTCGATGACGTCTATGGATGCTGGAACAACACGAGCCATGTCAAGAACGCCAACCTGAACCAGGCCCCGCCCGGAATGGCGATGCGTGTCGTCTCCACCGACGTCGGTCACCATGTGCTGGCGATGACGGCGGTCTCTCCGTCTCTGTACCAGAGTCAAATGGGTTGTCGCGGCCACGAGCCGTTCGGCCGAATCGATGTGCCGAAAGCCGGCCGATACTTGGTTCAGTCGGTCGATGACGCCTCAGGCCCGTATGGACCCTTGGATGACCCCTCCGGGGCCGCGGCTGTGCCATCAACGACAGGTCCGGGATTCGCTTTTGGCCCCGCGCCGCTCGCACCGTTCGGATCGCCTCTGCTGGGTGGCATCGCAGTCGGAATCCTGGTGCTTGTTGCCGCCGCGCTGCTGGGTGCTGTTGGGTTCTTGATTTGGGGCGACGGGCCATTCCGAATGCGATGGCAGCAGCTCAGTCATCCGATGCAACTTCTCTCTGGAATGTTGCGAAACTGAGACTGGCGAGGGCATTGAGTCCTCAAAATAAGATCAGGTCCAGTCACGCTTCTGCTGCTATGTCCTCAGCCTTCTTGACGTGCGGACTCCGGCTGTCCGTGTGGCTTGTCCGTGCGCGCTCATGAAGGTGCCGCGGCCGCCCAGTCGACCTGAAGATGCTTCATTTGTACGACTGCGCCGCCAGACTCTTGGACTGTGCGACGGAGCTGCTTAGCGAGTTCATCTTTTGCTGCTCCGACCGTTCTGCACCCAACGACAGATCGGACGCGGGGTGTCTAGAACTGGCCTGCCGTTTCGCAGGTCACAGGCTGGCGGCGAATGAGCCGGCCTGTAAGCCGGATTCTGTCCCCGTCATGGGGGGCGACCATCCATCTGGGACGCGCATTGCTGTGCGCCTCGGTGCAACCTACCCGCTGACGTTGGGCGAGCAACCCGTCAGCGCAGGACTCCTCCCGAAAGACGAGCCCCTCTTGGTCTTGCTCCCGGTGGGGTTTACCGAGCCATCGACGTCACCGACGATGCTGGTGAGCTCTTACCTCACCGTTTCACCCTTACCCGCACTCCCTCACCCGAAGGCTTCGGAGCCGCTGGCGGTCTGTTCTCTGTGGCACTGTCCCGCACGTCGCCGTGGGTGGCTGTTGGCCACCACCGTGCTCTGTGGAGTCCGGACTTTCCTCAGCAGTTGCCTGCCGCGGCCGCCCGGCCAGCTCATTCGCGATCCTCAGTCTAGGGCCACCGCTACGGGACGAAGGAGAAGTTGCGGAGCAACGACGCCCCATCGGCCCACCACTGAACCGTCGTGACCGACGCCGGGGCCAGCTCCATCTTGAAGATCGACTCGACCGGCGAGCCCAAGGCGTCGGCGACCATCAGCTTGATCGGGGTGACGTGACTGACCACGACCACCGTCTCCCCCGGTCGATCGGCGATCAGCTTGTCGCGGGCGGCCAGGACTCGCTTCCGCACCGCCTCGATGGACTCACCCTGCGGCGGAGCTTCGGCCGGCGAGCCCAGCCATCGTTGCATGTCGTCTGGCCAGCGCTCCAAGATCTCGCTGAACGAGTACCCGTCCCAATCACCGAAGGCGACTTCGGCAAAGCCTCCGACCAATTCCACATCCCCGTGCCCGAGAGACTCGGCGATGACAGAGGCCGTCTCCTGCGTCCGCCGCAGCGGCGACGAAACGATGGCGTCGACTGGCTCCAGGCCGCCCAACCAGGCGGCCGCCCGCTTCGCCTGCTCGCGACCGGTGTCATTCAATCCCGGGTCCGCGCCACCCGAACCGCAGAACAACTTGCGTTCGGTGTTATCGGTGACGCCGTGCCGGACGAGGACGATCGTCGTCGGAGTCGTCTCGAACCGCGCGCTCCAAGCCTTCATGGGCGCCGCCGGCGTGGCGACCGAGCGTGAAGCCTCGCCGTCGAGCGCTTCGTTCACGAGGGCGTCAGCCGCCTTGTTCTCTTCCCGCGGCACCCACGTCCAAGTCACCGATCGCCCGGAAAGAGTGCGCTGCGCTGTCAGTGCCAGAGGCTTCATATCCGCATGCTTAATCTTCCAACGGCCCGCCATCTGCTCGACCACGAGTTTCGAATCCATGCGTACTTCGATCTCTGCGTCGGGCGAGAATTCATTGGCCAACTCAAGGCCGGCGATCAGACCGCTGTATTCGGCGACGTTGTTGGTTGCGATTCCGATTGCCTCTGCCTTGGTTGCGATGACCTTGCCCGTTTCGGCGTCGCGCAGGACGGCGCCGTACGCGGCAGGCCCGGGGTTACCCCTCGACCCACCGTCGGCCTCGACAATCACCCGGTCAGCCACGGCGCATCACACGCCCGATTCGGCCGTGCGGACGAGAATTCGGCTGCATTCTGGGCACCGAAGGACTTCGTCGTCGGGTTTCGCCGCCAACTCGCGAAGGTCGGCGCCATTCAATTCCAGTCGGCAGCCTTCACACCTCCGCGACACAAGAGCCGCCGCACCCAGTCCACCATGCAGCGACCGCATCTTGTCGTAAAGCGCTAGCAAGGCGTCGGGGATTTGCGCAGCCAGGTCGTCGCGCTCGCCGCGAACGCTCCCCGATTGGGTGTCAATGGCTTCGAACGCTGCGTTCCGCGCTGTTGTCTCGTGATCCAAATCGACGCGGACGCGTTCAAGATCTTGGGTTACCGACGCGAGCTGCCCCTGTGCCTCTTCCAGTCGTTCCATGATCTCGAGCTCCTCGTCCTCGAGCGTCGAGATGCGACGGTCGAGTGCGCCGAGTTCATGCTGCAGGCCGGCAAGATCCTTGGGGTTGGTGATCGCCCCGGATGACAACCGCTCCTCGTCACGAATGCGTCGCTGACGCACCTGCTCGACTTCGAGGTCGAACTTGGCCTGGGCACGTTCGAGGTCGCCGACTTCGGTTTCGGCTTCGACGCGGCGGCCATCCAGGTCCCGGGCCTCGCCCTCCAGCGCCTCGATTTTCGCAAGTTCGGGCAGTGTGGCGCGACGATGGTCAAGCTGCGCCAGCACGGAATCCTTTGCCTGAAGCTCGATGAGATGCAATTGCGCGGACGAATCAGCGTTCAGCGTCGGCTCCTCGGCTCGGGACGACGGACGTCCATGGGTCGGTGACGATGGTCGAAACCTGAGTCTTCACCGTATCTCCCAAGCGCTCGGCCAGTGCGGCCTCGGCAACCGGCAGCCATGTCCACTCGGCGGCCCAGTGCGGCACATCGATCACGGCGCACGCGTCGGGATGCTCGCGATGCTCGCTGACCGGGTGATGACGCAGATCGGACGTGACGTAGACATCCGCGCCAGCGGCCTGTGCAGCGCCGAGGAGGAAGTCTCCGGAACCGCCGCAGACGGCCACGGTTCGGACGCTCGAGCGCAAGTCACCGGCCACACGTGCGGCGCTGTGGTGGCCTGGCAGTCGATCCGTGACGAGCTGCGCAAACTCCGCAAGTGTCATGTCGGTCGACAGGGTTCCGATGCGTCCACTCCCCCGAGTGGACGGGCGCGGCTCGGCTGCAATGACGTCGTAAGCCACCTCCTCGTAAGGATGCGTAGCAAGCATCGCGGCCCGGATGCGTTCGCGGCTGGTTGGCGGCCCAACCATTTCCAGGCGGATTTCATCCACGTGCTCCACCTCGCCGACCTTGCCGATCGCCGGGTCTGCGCCGGTCAGGGGCCGGAACGAACCCGTGCCGGCCGACGTGAACACAGCCCGGTCATAGTTGCCGATCACGCCCGCGCCCGCGTCGTGCATGGCCGTAGCGACGGCATCGGCATCGCTGTTCGGCACGAAAACGATCCATTTGTCGGTCGCGTCGCCATCCACCTCGAGGGGTCGGACGTCAACGAGATCCAGCGCGAGCGCCATTGATTCGGAAACGCCAAGCGGCGGACTGTCCGCATTCGTATGACACGTGTGGAGTGCAATGCCATGCGTGATCAGGTCGTGGACGACACGGCCCTTTGGCGTCGCGGCCGACACCGACGTGACGCCACGCAGGTAAAGCGGATGGTGCGTGACGACGAGATCGGCGCCCCAGGCCACCGCCTCATCGACCACAGCCTGAACCGGATCGACCGCGAACAGAATCTTCTCGACGGTGGTATCCGGGTCGCCCACCACGGTGCCAACCGCGTCCCAGTCATCGGCCCAACGTGGGTCGTACAACGCGTCGAGCACCGATACGACGTCGCGCAGCGTTGGCATGGACGCCAGCGTAGTCATCCGGGCGCGCTCGATACGCTCGGACCATGCTCGGTTATCTGACTCTGGGAACGTGGACTCTGAACATCGCGCTCGGGCTCCGGATGCATGGCATTCGACGACTGCCGGTTGGCATCGTGCTCGCGCATGCCGCGCTCGCGTTGACCGGCTACGCCGCCTGGATTGTCTTCCTCGCATCCGGCCGACCAGTTGCTGTCGGTTGGTTCGCGGTCGCGTGGCTGATCGTCATCAATGCCTTCGGTGACGCGGCTGTCGTACGGCGCTGGAAGAAGAAGGCCGACGGCGGCATGGGCCTCGTCGGGACGTACGTCAAGCGAATCAAGAGACCGATCCTGCTGACGCACGCTGTCGTGGCCGGTGTCACGACCGTGCTGGCGGCACTGACGGTGCTCGGCTACTGACAGCCCCCATGTTCGAGTGCTCCACTCGATTTGATTGGACCGACCGAGGCCAGCCCAATCGAGTGGGCGAGAAGGGACTCGAACCCCTGACCTTCCGGGTGTAAACCGGATGCTCTAACCAACTGAGCTACTCGCCCGGAGGTGTTGCGCCGGCGTCCGAAGGACGCCTATCGGCGCCCTGCGCTGGCCCACAAAAACCACAGCCGCCAAGGTCTCGGGTCCTGGGCGGCTGCAGTAGGAATATCAAAGCGCATTCCGACTGACGTTGCAGGCAATTTGGCAAAATCAGCCCAGGCCTGCGAGTGCCTCCTTGTAGCCGGCAAAATCACGCGCTTCACCGATCGGATTTTCGACGCTCCAACGCACGATTCCCTCGGCGTCGATGAGGAACGTGCCCCGACGTGCGGCACCGGCGGACACCTCGAAGACGCCGTAGGCCTGCGACACCGCGCCGTGTGGCCAGAAGTCGCTGAGGATGTCGAACGAGTACCCATCTCGGTCGGCGAACGCGCGGTTTGAGAAGAAGTGATCACACGAGATCGCGAGCACCTGGACGTCGTCGTCGGCGAACAGGTTCAGGTTGTCGCGGATCTCGCAGAGTTCGCCTGTGCAGATCCCGCTGAAGGCGAACGGGAAGAACACCAAGACGACGGGATGCCCACGCAACGCCGACAGCGTCACCTCTTGGCCGTGCTGGTTCTTGAGCGTGAAATCCGGTGCGGGGTCACCGATGGCGATGGTCATGCGGGCAAGCGTACGAGTCAGCGCTTGTGCGTCGACAACTTGGTCGCGGCCCAGTCGTCACACGCGGCCGAGGTTGTTGTCGTCGACAGCCCTGCCACCGGCGCGGCCTCGGCGATCTCGGCTCCCGATACGTAACCATCGCGGCCGACCTTGGGTGTCAACAACCAGACTGATCCACCGTCGGCCAGGTCGGCCAAGGAATCCATCAGTGCGTCGGCAAGGTCGCCATCGCCGTCGCGCCACCAAAGGATGACCCCGTCGACCACCTCGGTGGCCTCGCCGTCGACGAGAGCGTTGCCGGTGTGCGATTCGATGGTGGCGCGAAGATCTTCGTCGACGTCGTCGTCCCAGCCCAGTTCCTGGATGACGGTGTCGGGGACGAACCCCAACCGGCCGGCTTCCACCGCTCCTCCTTGAGTGTGTGCGGGTTCCCCGCTGCCAACGGACCTCTTGTGCGACCTCACCCTAGCGAATTTGTCGTGGAAGGATGGAGGGGTCCGCCTGCAGTGGGAGCGAGCATGCAATCTGCCGAACGTCCGCCGATCCTCCACGAGGGCATGCCCACGCAGTTGCCCGACGTCGATCCGGACGAGACCGCCGAATGGGTCAGGTCCCTCGACGACATGATCAGTTCGCGAGGTCGGGAGCGGGCGCGATACGTCATGTTGCGGCTCCTGGAGCGGGCGCGCGAACAGAATGTCGGAGTGCCGGCCCTGCGGAGCACCGACTTCATCAACACCATCCCGCCCGAACGCGAACCGGAATTCCCAGGCGATCTCGACATCGAACGCCGGATCCGCATGATGATCCGCTGGAACGCCGCCGTGATGGTGGCGCGCGCCAATCGACCCGGCTTGGGCGTCGGTGGTCACATCGCGACCTACCAGTCAGCGGCGAGCCTGTACGAAGTCGGCTTCAATCACTTCTTCCGCGGTCGCCAGCATCCGGGCGGGGGCGACCAGATCTACGTCCAGGGCCACGCGGCGCCGGGCATCTATTCGCGGTCGTACCTCGAAGGACGCTTGACCGAAGAGCAACTCGACCACTTCCGCCAAGAACGCAGCCACGGCATTGGCAACGGGTTGTCGTCCTATCCCCACCCTCGCCTGATGCCTGATTACTGGGAGTTCCCGACGGTCTCCATGGGGTTGTCGGCCATCAATGCCATCTACCAAGCCCGGTTCAACCGCTACCTCCGGAACCGAGGAATCACGGACACGTCCGAGCAGCACGTATGGGCGTTCCTCGGTGACGGCGAGATGGGCGAGCCTGAGTCGCTGGGGGCCATCGGCCTGGCTGCTCGTGACGAACTCGACAACCTGACGTTCGTCATCAACTGCAACCTGCAGCAGCTGGACGGCCCGGTGCGCGGCAACGGCAAGATCATCCAGGAACTCGAGTCCTTCTTCCGCGGTGCCGGCTGGAATGTCATCAAGGTCGTGTGGGGTCACGACTGGGACGACCTCCTCGCCCGCGATACCGACGGCGTCCTGGTCAATCAGATGAACCGCGTGCCGGACGGCGAGTTTCAAACGCTGTCGGTCGAGTCGGGTGCCTACAACCGCGAGCACTTCTTCGGACCCGATCCGCGGCTGCAGGAGATCGTCGCGCATCTGACTGACGAGCAAATCGAACGTCTCCCCCGCGGCGGACATGACTACCGCAAGGTCTACGCAGCTTTTGACGCAGCTGTGAAGCACACCGGCCAGCCGACCGTGATCCTCGCCCACACGATCAAGGGCTGGCTGCTCGAGTCCTTCCAGGGACGCAATGCCACGCACCAGATGAAGAAGCTGACCGCAGACGATCTCAAGAGTTTCCGCGACAAGCTCTACATCCCCATCACCGACCAGCAGATCGACGAAGCGCACTACGTTCCGCCCTTCTACCACCCGGGCGCCGACAACGAGGACATCCAGTACATGCTCGCCCGACGCGAGGCGCTGGGTGGCCCCATCCCGTCCCGGAAATTCGAGGCAAGGCCGCTGAAGTTACCGGGTGATCCGGTCTACGCCGAACTTGCGCAGGGCTCCGGCAAGCAGCAGGTCGCGACGACGATGGCATTCGTTCGCCTACTCAAGGAACTGATGCGTGACCCCGAGATTGGCGACCGCATCGTCCCGATCGCCCCGGACGAGTTCCGCACGTTCGGCATGGACGCAATGTTCCCAACGGCAAAGATCTACAACCCGCACGGCCAGAATTACGACTCGGTCGACCGCAAGATCCTGCTCGCCTACAAGGAATCGCCGCAGGGCCAACTGCTCCACGAGGGCATCAGCGAGGCGGGTGCCATGGCGTCGGCGATCGCGGCCGGCAGCGCCTATTCGACACACGGCGAGCCGATGATTCCGGTGTACATCTTCTATTCGATGTTCGGCTTCCAACGGACCGCCGATTCGATCTGGGCGATGGCCGACCAACTGGCCCGCGGGTTCCTGATCGGTGCCACGGCCGGCCGCACGACGCTGACCGGCGAAGGCCTCCAACATGCTGACGGCCACTCCCCCTTGATGGCGCGGACGAACCCGGCCGTCGTCCACTACGACCCGGCGTTCGCCTTCGAGATTCGGCACATCGTTCGTTCGGGGCTGGAACGCATGTACGGGCAAGACGCCGAGGACGTGATCTTCTACCTGACGGTCTACAACGAACCGATCGTCCAACCGCCCGAGCCCGAGGGACTCGACGTCGACGACGTTCTCAGGGGCGCTTACCTGTACAAGGCCGCGACCGGTGGCAAGATTCCGGCGCGGATCCTCGCATCTGGTGTGGCCGTCCCGTGGGCGCTCAAGTCCCAAGAGATTCTCGCCGAGCAGTATGGCGTCGCCGCCGACGTCTGGTCGGTGACGTCGTGGAACGAAATCGCCCGCGAAGCCGTCGACGTCGAACGTTGGAATCTCAACCATGCGGGCGAAGAGCCCCGCCGGGCATGGATCACCGACGCCCTTGCCGAGGAGAAGGCGGTGACGCTGGCCGTCAGCGATTACATGCGCGCGGTTTCGGATCAGATCGCGCCCTGGGTCCCCGGTGGGTGGGAGTCACTCGGCACCGACGGGTTCGGATTCGCCGACACGCGTGCCGCTGCACGACGGGCCTTCCAGGTAGACACCGAGTCGATTGTCGTCGGCGTCCTGCAGGGCTTGGCCGAGCGCGGTCACCTCGACCGAGCCCTGGTGGCTCAAGCATTCGCCGACCTTCATCTGGACGATCCAACTGCCGTTGCTGGCACGCCGCAGGAGGGCGGCGACGCGTGATCTGACCTCCTAAGATGTGGGCATGCGTCGCTGGCCCTACACCTTTCTGGTGATCCTGTCGGCGCTCGTGGGCCTCACGGCGGTCGTCCTCTCGCAACGCCTCGGCGTCCCGTTGCGCGACCCAGAAGGCTTCCTCGGACCCGCGTATGTTCGCTTGCCGGCCCTCGCCTTCCTGTTCTTCGCGCTCGGCATCATCCCGCAGGCTGTGCGGCGCGAAGGCTGGCGCAGCGTCCCCCAGGCAATCAGGCAGATCCTTCGCGAAGAGTGGACGTGGTACCGCGTCCTCAACATCATGACCGGCTTGGTCGGGTTCTACATCTGCTACGTCAGTTACCGAAACATCAAGAGCTACCTGCCGCTCATCCGCGAGGATGTGCTCTTCGACCACGACATGCTGCAGCTCGACCACTTCTTGATGTTCGGTCACAATCCCGCGCCGATCTTGCATCACTGGCTCGGTACGGGGGTGACCGCCGAGTTCTTGGCTACGGCCTACGTCAGTTATCTGCCGCTGATTCCGATCACCCTCGGACTCGTCCTCACCTGGAGCCGTAACAGCTCGCTTGGCGCGTGGTACGCCACGGCGCTGGGCCTGAACTGGGTCTTGGGGGCCGCCAGCTACTACATCGTCCCCACGCTGGGGCCGGCCTTCTTCCAGCCGTCGATGTTCTCCTCTCTCCCTGACTCAAGCGTCTCGGCCTTGCAAAGTGCGCTGTTCAAGAACGGCGTCGATTTCAAGGAGGACCCCACCGGCAGTTCGATCTACGGAATCGCTGGATTCGCATCCCTTCACGTCTCCGTGGTCGTGACCGCCTGTCTCTTCTTCGCCCGCACCGGCCAGCGTTTGGCGATCCGCATCGCCGGATACGTGTTCCTGCTCATGACCATCACTGCGACGGTCTACTTCGGCTGGCACTACATCGCAGACGACATCGCCGGCGCGCTCATCGGCCTCGTGTCGGTTTCCTTGGGAGCTTGGGCAACCGGTAACCGCGGTCGTCGGCGCCGCAGACGCCTTGACGATGCGGTTGACGAGCCCGACGAAACCCTCGAGCCGTCCGTCAACAGTCCTGTTGCCGACGACTCGGTCGACACCGTCGCTGCCAGTTAGAATCGGCCGGTGCGCTCGACAGCTGAAATCCGCGATCAGCTCGCCGACATCCTCGGCGACGTTGCCGAGGTTCCGCACGAGTCCGTTCGGGACACTGCCCAGCTCAAAGACCTCGGTATCGATTCGGTCGGCACCGTCGAGCTCGCTGAAGGCATCGGACGGACGTTCAGGATTCCTCTGGCCGACGAAACGGTCAATGAGTGGCGGACGGTCGGCGATCTCGTCCGAACCGTGCAGCGTCAGCAAATGCCGCAGCCAAATGCGCCGACGACCCACATTCCCACGCCGATGACCGACCCCGAGCGAACAAGCGCCTTCAAACAACTTGCCATCTTCTTTGCGCTGGTCGGCGCTGGTGTCGGCGTGTTCATCGGTGTCGCAGCCGCAGCTCTGCTGGCGAGCGCCGGGCTGGATGCCGGTGGGCTACCACCTGTCAGTACGCCGGCAGTTCCCAGGCCGATTGCGACGTCTTCAGCGACCCCGAGCGCTGAGGCCGAGCATCGGTTCACGCCGCCGCCATTCCGCGGCGGTGAAACGCCCACCCCGAGTCCATCGCCGAGCATCGTCGCGCGCGGGCCCGCATCCCTGACGGCGACGCCGGACAGCGTCAACAGTGGCGAGGAGTTCAGCCTCGAAGGTCGGCTGCCAGGTACGACCCCCGGCGAAACCTTGGTCATCGAGATCAGCGAGGACGGCGGCCCCTGGGACGCCTTCCCGGCCACGGCGACTGCCAATGCAGACGGCACCTTCAGCACGCACATCTACATCGAGAGTCCTGGCATCCAGGAGTTCCGCGTCAAATCGGAGTCCGGCGCCACCACACCGACCGTGTTGGTGACGATCAGCTAGATGACCTGATGGAGCCAACGAACGGGTGCTCCATCGCCGGCGTGCCGGAACGGTTCAAGTTCGGCGTCCCACGCGACCCCGAGCAACGAGTCGAGCGCCTCGTCCATCGTGAGTTCACCCTTGGCCGCCTTAACGCGAAACGCCTTGACCCGATCTTCCGGAATCAGGACGTCACCGTGGAGCCCTGTCATCGCATGGAAGACCCCGAGATCAGGGGTGTAGCTGAAACGCGCGCCCTCGGAGGTTGCCGTGGGTTCTTCGGTGACTTCGAAACGCAGTCGATCCCAGCCGCGAAGCGAGGAGGTGACCGACGCAGCCGTGCCGACCGGCGCCTGCCACGAAACCTCGGTCCGGTACGTGCCGGGTTCGGCTGGCTGAGCAACCCAGTCGACATCGATCGAGGCATCAAGGACGCCCACGATCGCCCACTCAATGTGCGAGCACAAGGCAGACGGCGCGGAGTGGATGTAGACCACGCCGCGTGTCATCGCCGTTGAAAGTTCTCCGGCGTCCATCGGTGCCTCCCGGTCGAGTTTGAGAATCCGTCTTCCCCAACGTCTCTCGATCCGGCCACGGGAGGCCCACAACTCCATTGTGCCCCACATGCCTCATCGGCACCGCAAGCACCCGCGTGTGACTGATTACGTGTCGCGGGCGAAAATCAGCGCGTTTCGCGTGCTTGACGAGCCAATTCGTCGATGTGACCGCTCAATTCGCGCGTGCTTGCTTCCGATTCGGTGACCACTCGGCGGGCGAGCGAATCGATCTTGTTCTCGATGCGATGAAGCAGCGCTTGGCGCATGGCCACGCGTCGTAACGCCATGATGAGGAGCGCCACGCACATCAGCGCGAGGCCAAGCAAGGCGGCCAGGGCACCTCGAGCCGAATCAATCATGATCGCCCAACCGCCGCCAAGAGCCAGAGCGACTGACACCAGCGCGACGAGCACTTCCTTCGGTCCGAGTTTCATTGCGCAATCCCTCCGCCGGAGAACAGTCTGCCGACTAGGGCCACGAGTGCATCGGCCGACGCGCGGTCGCGACAGAATGCGTACCCAAGAGCGCGTTGCTGGTCGACCAGCGACGAGTCGGCGACGAAGCCTTTGAGGGCCGCAGCCGGATCACCCGAATGGATGTACACCGCCGCATCGCCGAGGAATGGGCGGAGGTCTGGATCCGCCAGGACGATCGCGCCCTCGGCCAGCGCCGAGACGACCGTCCAATGCAGCGATGGCCCCCACGAACGCGTCGGGATTGCCACGAAGGCGTCGAGCTGGCGGAGGAAGCGATCGACGGGCATCGAATCGAGCATCACCAGCCACGACGTCGGCAGGGTTCTCCGTTTGCCGATCCGTCGCGTCGTGGCGGCATCGAACAGCAACCGGACATCGAAATCGTCTCCGGACGGAATGCGGTCCCGCAGGGTGGCAAAGCTCGGGCGATCACGCCGAGTCCGTTCTAGGCCCGCCGTCCCGACGATCAGTGATTCGGCCCCCCGAGCGCCGGAGTACGGACGCGCGTCGACCCGTGGCGCAACCACCAGCGGCGAAGGTGCCAGGACCGAGCGGGCGCCCTGGCGGCGAAGAGCCTCGGCGATGGGTTCGGTCGCCGGCAACCATTCGATCGGGCGGCCAAACATCCGCAGGGCGTTCTGCTCGACGACGTCCGGACGATAGGTCAGCCACTGGCCCTCGGGAGCCTCGGGGGGATGCGGTGCGGCGACGATGAGCCGGTCGGCGCGGATTCCAACCGACTCCGGGCTGCGCGTGAGGTTGAGGATCTCCGGATCGACGATCACGGCCAGCCGCGCGTGGGTGTCGTCGGACACGATCGCGATGCGCGTCTTGCCAGCGGCCTGGAGAGTCAGGATGTCGTCGCCGAGGTTGACGCGATCGCGATTCGCGTGGCGAATGGCGGTCGCTTGCGCAACCAGCGTCGCCAAACCGGCGTCGGCGGTGGCCTCGACGAGCCTGCTCTGGCCTACGTAGCGGGACAACCCTTCGCGCCAATCGGAAATCCAGAGGATGTCGCACTCGGCGGGCGGCGTGTCCTCACCGGTGAGGATGCGATGCGGAGCAACGATGCTTCGCTGGCTCCCCGGCTCCAAGCGGGCAGACTCTCTGCCGGCCTCGATCTGGCGATGCCAATAGCCGCGCGCCTGGACGTATGCCGACCGAGCCCCGTGCTGCCAGGCGAACCGCAGCTCGTCGCGGGAAAGCGAGTCTTCGGTGAGCTGGGTCATGACCAAGACGTCCGGCAGGTTGACGTAAGCGTCCTCCCCGAATACGACGCCTATGCGCTCGTAGAACTCGTTGTCGGCCGACTTGCGTGTCTCGTCGAATCCGCCGAGCGCCGGGATGACGACGTCTTTGCGAAAGACCGTCGATGCCTCACACCGGCGGAACGAATTGAGCCCGACGTTCAACGTCGACAAATTCGGGAACGTGCGTACGCAGCGGCAATGCGTCGCGACAAGACCTTGGGGCTCCAACAGGGGCCGGATCTGCCGGGCTATGCGCTCAGGATGCGCCCAGTCGTCGGAATCCTGGAAGGCGATGAATTCGCCCCGCGAACGACGTATGGCTTCATTGCGAATGCGGTAGGTCCCGCCGTTTGTCGGCATGCGGATCAATTCGATCCGTGGATCGAGACCCGCCACCTCCGTGAGAAGTGGGTCGAACTCGGGCGGCGAGCAATCGTCAACGAGCAAGATCTCGAGGTTCCGCCACGTCTGGGCGATCACGGACCCCATCGCCGTCCGGAGGCTGTGACCCGGCCGATACGCGGACATCACCACCGTCACCAAGGGCCCGTCGTCGATGCCCAGTGAGTCGGGCACGTCAACATGAACACGATCGAAAGCCGCACCGGGACCGTCAGTAATCGTGATCGGCAGAGCCCCGAACTCCTCGAATCGGCGGTTGAACAATGGGAGCCAGCTTTCGCTGGTTGCGCCGGGGCGGCCGTGGGCTGGATGCGCAAGTTCGGTGCTCAGGGTCCATGCTGTGTCGTCACTCAGCTCGTCTTCGGCGAGCATCTCCTCGACGTGCTCGAACCGGCCGACGGCAAGGTTCACCTGGCCTTCGACACGAGCGGACAAATCGCCAAACGTCATGTCGCCTCGGATCATGCGGGCAACCTGGCTGATGTCCGCGGCCTGTTCGAAGTCGCCCGTCATGAGCCGCTCACCCATGTGGAGCCCTGCGATCAGCCGCATCAGGGACGACAACGCGTACGGGTCGAGTGCCGTCGCTGCATCCTCGACCGGACGATGACCGGCAAGGACGTCGCGAACAAGCCCGAGCAACTCGTCGTACCCGAGCGCGCCATGGCTGGCCATGAGCGCCAGGAGGTCGGCCGACTCCTCAAAGCGGAATCGCAAGCACTCGTCGGCGAACGTCCGACTGCTCTTGTCGAGCCGAAGGGCCAAGTCGCGCAAGATGCCCCGCTGCGGCGCTGGGGGCACCCCCAGCACCTCAGGTGCCTGGGGGCCGGACATGTTCCTCAGCCTACGGCGTCAGACACGATGGACCCTGATGCCTCGCGACTCCCACAGCTCGGCGATGTCGTCGCGATCTTCCCACGCGTCGGTGACGGACCAGCCACGTTCCAGGAGGTCGTCGAGCATCTCGGCCTTGATGACGTGGTCGGGACGGTAGTCGCCGACAATGCGCATGACGAGTTCGTCGTACGGAATCCCATTGACCGTGAGCCAGTCGAGCGACATGTCTCGCCAAATGAATTCCCGCGACGTGACGACGAGGACGCCCTTGCCATCGGCCTTCGCCGCTTGAACCACTTCGACGACAGCAGGATTCGCTGGGCAGTCCGCGGACGCGGCGTGGAATGAGTGGAAGTCGCGATCTTCGCCCTCGACGAAATGCTGGATCGAGGACACGTCGCATAGCGTTCCATCGAGGTCGGCAATGACAGCGTCCACGCAGCAAGCGTAGGGATCAGTCGCCCGCGGCGGTCACCGCATCAGGCCACGGATCCGGATCGCCCGGACTGCACGTCACGAACTTCGCCGCCCCCGTCGCTCGTTCAACGACGAGGACGGTGCCATCTTCGATGGCGTGCGAGCCAGTTGTGATGTCGATGATGAAGAACTTGCTGGTGGCGCGGGCGTCGTTGGGATCTGAACTTGCGACAAGACCCAGGTCACCCAAGAACTGCTGAGCGACTTCGATTGCTTGATCGAACGTGATGCTCATCAGTTCCACCGTACGTCGGACAGGGCTGCACGCGCTTGGCGCGTTTGGCGTCGCGACTACGGTTGGCGCGTGCAGGTCTTCGAGCGAAGCACGGTCATCGCGACGCCAGCAGACCGCGTGTGGTCGCGCGTCACCGATCCCGAGGGGATCAACGACGAGATGCTGCCGTGGATGACCATGAGAATGCCCCGCTCGGCTCGGGGCTTGACGGTCGACACTCTGCCCCTGAACACCGTGCTGGGCCGGGCTTGGATTCTCTTGTTCGGTGTCGTTCCGGTCGACTACGACAGGCTGTCGATCGTCGAACTGGTTCCGGGTCGCTACTTCCACGAGGTGTCGACGATGCTGAGCATGCGCAGGTGGGAACATGAGCGAACGCTGATGCCGATCGACGAGACCGCGACTCGCGTCACCGATCGGATCACGCTCGAGCCCCGGTTACGGGGCATCGGCCCGGTCATCGCCCGCATTCTGCGGGCCTTTTTCGGCCATCGCCATCGCCGGCTCGCTCGGCATTTCGCCGAGCATCGAACGGCCTGATCGGCAATCCGACGGGTCTCGGTGGGGAGGGTGGGGCTCGAACCCACGACCCAAGGATTATGAGTCGCTTTGTACTCGTGCTGCCCTATCCGCCTTCATCCGGTTTCGCCGGGATTCCAGGCCTTCCGTTGAGGCGTCATCCGGCCCTATCCGGTCCTGTCCTGAGTGTCGAGTTAGCACCAGCGTTAGCAAGCACACCTCCGTTCGGCTCAATCAGTCGGCGCCGTCCAGGTGTCGAGGTCGTCTCGGCGAAGAACTGGGCGATCGACGCGCTTCACGACCTCGCCGGTTCGGATGAACTCGGCGAGCGCGTTCGCCACATAATCCATGTAGGCGGGGACATCGGCATGGACGCGGTTGCGCTTCCCGTCAGGCCAGTCGTCGGCTTCCGTCGTCGTCAGGAAGTTGCGGTACTCGCCCAGCAAAAGCACGAACTCGTACCAGATGCCCCTGAGATCGAGCGGGAGGAGTTTCGCTCGAGATGTGTCGAGACGTTGGGCATCCTCGAGGGCTTCGATCGCCGGATGATGCGTTTTCTCCCGGTGCATTCCAACACCGGAGGGGTAGGGCACAAGATGCCATTTTGGCGTGTCCAGCTCGTCGAGGTGGGAACGCACGCGCGCGTGGCATTCAAGCAGAATCACGGCTGCTTCGCGTGCGGTGGCCGCGGCGACCATTGCGCGCTCCTGTCTGAGGACTTTCTTGGTCTGGGAGGAGCTGGCTCGGAATGTCGCGAAGCCGCCCACAATCGCGCCGACGAGTGTGGCGATGAATTCCGTCGACCCGGCCACGTTCTTGAGGAATTCCACAGCGCATGTCTAGCAGGAGATGGAGGTGGCTCCGCCAAGAAATAAAGCGGCCCCCACCTGGATGCGTGGAGCACCTGGTGGGGCCATCGAATCCGAAACATCCATCACCAGGAAGGAATTGGACTCATGTCCGAACGTAACGCAACACCCGCACCGCTCACCGCTGTCGAAGTGGAGGCCGCGGAATCCTTCGCCGACGTCGTTCGTCGTGGCCATGCAGAACTTCTCTTGGAGGTCGGCCGCGAACGAGCCGAGAAGGACGAGCCCGGTCGCATCTTCTTCGACGACTACCTGGAGCCGCTTGTGCAACAGCTGCTCTTTGGCTCGTGAGCACAGTTGGCCAACTTCGTTCCCATGTCCCTGCGCAGCCCGCTGCTCGCGGTCGTGCAGGGCTTGGTCTCCATCCGATTCTCATTTAGGGCGACGAATGGGTCGGATCGCCAATATTCTTCTGAGCGCCATCAGCAGAGGAGCCCACCTTGACTGAAGAAGATCCGTCGGCCGGCTGGTACCCAGATACGAGCATGACAAACACGCTGCGTTACTGGGACGGATCAGACTGGTCAGATCACGTCATGCCGGCGGTAGCGCCAACACCATTCGAGTATGTCGCCGTTGCTCTACCGTCGCGGTTCGCCGACGAGAAGAACATCACCGAGCGCCTGAATTCTGTCGCTCACCATGGTTGGCGTCTGACCTCAACAGTTACCGTCGGCCAGCACGGATTGGCATATCTCATCTTCGAAAGGCCCAAATCCAGTGAATGACGTCGCCCGACCTTGGGACCACAAGCCTGAAGAGAGCAAGGGAATCAACTGGACGGCGATCGCTGCCATCGCGCTCATCGGCTTCTGCGCCCTGGGCGTCTTTTTCAGTTCCGATTCCGATAGTTCGGGCAACGGCTCGGAAGACCGCACCGGCTACGCACGGGTCGCCTGCGAGGACTACGTCAAGGATCACCTCATGTCTCCAAGCAGCGCCGACTTCTCCGGCCAATCCGAGTCGAATGTTGGCGATGAATGGACTGCCTCGGGGTCGGTCGACTCGGAGAACTCCTTCGGTGCGTCAATCCGGAACAACTACACGTGCACGATGACCGACAACGGTGACTCCTTCACGATCACCGATCTATCGGGTCTCGACAACTGACATCGGGATTGTGACGCCGGTGCTCCTCAAATCTCAGTACACGCTAGGAAAACCAACGTCCCTCATGTTGGCCAAACTCGAGTTGCCAATCGATCTAACGCTGGAGGGTGACCGCTCCGCCTCCATCAGCGACTTCGATGACCAATCGTGGCAACTCTCGATCGAGCGATCCATCGACCAGAGCAGCCTGGAGTTGATCACCGAGACATACATGACCCGAACCAACGAGGCCGGTGAGGAGGAAACCGTCCCAGCCATATATGTGCACCATGACGAGGCGATATCAGAGACCCACGTGCTCGCGAGGAGCCTTGCCTCAACGCTTTCGTTCCTGCTGGATGGCTTCGTCCATTTCTCCAGGAGGAATCACTCTGACCAATTGATTCCCGAGACCGACGACGAACGCCGGCTCCTTGAGGGCTGGGGCACTTCCTTACTCATCGAAGACATCCGCGTGAGTGTCGCCGGCGGATCGGTGACCGGTCGAATCGCCGCTGGCGAAATTGAGAGCGTACTTCCCCAACAGGCAGGACTGCGCTTGTATGAAGAGGCGCTCCGTGCGGACACGGCCACAGCGAAGTTTCGAGACCTCTGGCGCGTGCTCGAGTCGGCATTCGTACGCACCGACACCGAACTGACGTCACTGTTGGCGGGCTACAGACCGCTCCAAGCGATGGGTGCGGACGCCAGCGAGTTCAAGGGCCTTCTGGTGCTTCGTGGCCGGGCCAGCCATGCACAGTCCAAGGCGGGGCTCCGCGAAGTCACGGAGGTGGAAGAGCTGTGCGACCAACACCTTGCACGTCTAAAGAATCTGGTTGAACGCGTGATCGAGACCAAGAAATCGTGGGGATACCCGACGGTCGCTGCACTCGAACGGCTCGAACCCGGGCGACGTCGATCCGTCACGGAACGCCATGTCATATCAGGCGAAACGCTCGTGATCGGCGGCTGAACACCCTCCAGTCGGTCGCGTGTCCTACGGCAGCGACGCCGTCTCGTCAGCCCCGGTCGGTTCGGCTCGCTCTTTGCCGGCCTCACGCCAGCCGCCAACGAAAGCGCGACCGAACAAGGCGAGCAGCCGGAACGGCGCCGCAATGATGAGGACCGGGATCTTGATGATCCAGACGATCAGAGTCCCGAGCCCGTAACCGACGTGTTGCCCGCCTCGCTGCACCCTGCCGCCAAGGCCACTGTCGTCGATCTTGTCGGTGAGGGCTTCCAGGAGCTTGGTTGCTCCGTACACAATCCAGATGCCGACGAGGAAGGCGGCCGTCCTGACCCATTGCGGCTGGCCGCCGAGCCAGTGGAAGAAGTCATGTAGCACGTGCGGGACGTTACTCCCGACGGTCGGCGGCAGCAGCAGATCTCGACCCCCGTTTGTCGTGACACCGACGTACGCTCGAACCATGTGGATCCCGGTGTCGCTCGAGGAAGCCAAGCGCATGTCCGACGAGGACCTCACCCGCGCGTACATGACGCACGGCCTGGACCGCGAGGATGCCTCCGCGTACGTGGCGGAGCTCCGCAACGGCGAGTGGGGCAATTAGATGCGCAAGACCAACCTGTCATTCGAAGAGGTCCTGGCGATCCCCCGTGGACCTGAACGTCGCCGCGCAATGCGCGAGTTCGGCATGAACTTTTCGTGGCTGGACTTCTCCGACGATGAGCTGATTGTAAGAGGGCGAGAGCCCTATGGCCCAGCGCTACCCTGACGAACTCTCAGCGCTTCTCCCACGTCCCACATTTAGGCTCCGATCCTTGGTCCCCGCACCGCCTACGCTGCCCCCACTCCCTCCACCCACGGCCAAAACTGGACGGCACACACGCATTCGCGGACGTAGCAAGCATCCGATGCGGCAGTGGTGGGAATCCCGGCGTACCCTCGAAGCATGCTTCTGCCGATGACGATGAGCGACGACGAGGTCCAGGCTGCCTCGGATAAAGAGCTGATCGCAGCGTGGATGCGTGACGGGTTCAGTCGTGCACAGGCTGAGGGGTCGCTCGCCGCCTACAGGAGCGGTTGGGACTGAAGCGTGGGGCGCCACTGCGAGAAGTGGAAGCAGATCTACGACACCAGCGGCGATCCGGGCTCCGCACGCATTACGGAGGAAGGCGACTGCAGCACCGACAAGCCCGACGCCTTCGGAGCACTCCTGCTCCTGTACGCGAACCGATCCGATGCGGTCAAGGACGCCAACGCCATCAAATGGGGCGAATGCCTGGTCGGCCCGAACTGGCTCATCGTGGCCGGCAATGGGCACGACATCCCAGGTTTGGCGAAGAAGCTCGGCGGAGCCTACGACACCGAAAACTACAACAAGTGACGGAGTCGCCATCATGACCCAGCCATTGGCAGACACCTGGGACTGGCGAGACCTGCCCGTCCTGCGAGCAATCGTGCAAGAACTCGACTCGACGATGGAACCGGTGATGCTCCCAACCATCGGAGCGCTCACCGGGCTGGACGGCGACGACGTGAAACGCGCCGTCCTCGCACTCGACCGAGCTGGCCTCATCACGGCTTCATGGACAGAAGCAGGAGGCGGAGAAAAGTTCGTGCATTTCGTACGCGACGTCGGCGCCACGGCATTCTCATTGGTGGGAGCATGGCCGTCGCCGGACACCGGCGTCGACCGCATGATCGCCGCGCTCGAAGCGATCGCGCGGAACTCACCCACCGAAGATGAACGCACCCGCGCACAGAAGATCCTCGACCTCTTCGTCGGCGCCGGCCGAGACATCGCCGTCAGCGTCGCCACCACAATGATCACCGGACAGATGAGTTGACGGGGGCAGGAGCTCAGAGTGGACGTGCACTGGGAATCGATGGCGCGCGGCATTGGACTGGCGATTCCGCCCCTCGTGGCGATCGCCGGCTACTTCCGGGGACCGAAGGGGCGTCGAGCAAGAATCGACAACAACCTCGATCTCATGCTTCGACTGCCCGAGGAAAGCAACGCCCGCGCGGTGATGTCGGAATGGATCGACAACCAAGTCGCGAGCCTCCGAAACTTTGAGAGCGAGGCCAAGCGCGACCTGCAGGGCATGGTGATCTCTGCGCTTCTGACGGTAGCCTTCGGCGCTCTGGCGTGGTGGCTCATTTCGCTTGGGCATTGGTGGTGGTACCTGCTGAGCGTGGTCCCGGGTGTGTTCGTGCCTGTCGGATTGGCTTCGACGTTCAACGATGCTCAATTGGCGAAGCGGGATGGCAAGGGTGTGCGGATCCCGGACTGACGCCTCGCGTCGCACATTGCCGGGTTCACGCAAATCGTTAAACGAAGGCTCGACCGAAGGCCGCGAGTATGCGGAATGGGACGACAGTGATGTATCGGGATCTTGATGACTCAGACGATCAGCGTCACAATCCCACGACCCAGGCCGTACGCGCCTCGCTCTAATTTCTCATCAAGGGAGCGCGGCACGCGCCTGGCCGCTGATGTGGCTCACGAGGAAGCCAATTGCCCGATTTGTGGTCGACCCCCCGACGTCGAACCGTGAGTGCGACAACTTCGCAGGCTCCGTCTCTTGAGTCAGACTTGCGTGCAAGCGGGCGTCTTCGTGCGCTCCCGCAGGTTCCCGGCCGGAGAATGACGTCACATATCGGCGCTGACGCCTCACGCTTCGGTCAACTGAAGCCAACATCTGTCGAAGGCGCCGACCGTGCGCCGATTGGCAACATCGATATCCTCAGCGGCGCCCCACTGCTCCGAGTCCGGAACATCTGGCTCCAAATTCCGCCGAAGGATGATCCGTTCAACTGTCCAACGAAAACTGGCCAGATTCGCAAGAGATGGCACAGCCGCAATTTCATCACCGTACGGCGAGACACCCAGGGAAATGCGGCCGACAAACTTCTGGCTCGCCTGGCTGGCCATCTTCACCAAGGATGGTGGGGGTGCCTCCCGCACGAACGTCGAGTTGCCGACGGAAAGAAGCACGCGCCCATCGCGCCGAAATAGGGTTCCGCTGACGTCATGGATGTCCAAGTCGTCGTCGTTAGCGAATTCGTTCGTTTCCAGGACCGCAAATTCGAGCGGAGCAACAAGAACCTCGCCGCACGCGGGGTTTCTTATCTGCCCAGTGGAGATGAGCCATTCCTCGCAGTACGCGGTCCAAGTTGAGAAGTTCTTCATCGCCTGTCCGAAACCTTGTCGTAGTTTCGCGGGCCAGCCGGAGTCGAATCTCGAACCCAGTTCGGCGCCCAACTTTTCTCATTGCGGGTGGCGGGACTGTGGTTATTTACGTTGATCGGGTACGCGGTTACGATCCAGGGGACGTCTGTATCACCGCCGCGCTCT
>Ga0081455_10001783_pt1 | contig 26011 bp, 27 predicted proteins | sample TabmetS3T2R1_FD_70207 | JGI IMG/M metagenome (GOLD analysis project Ga0081455, IMG submission 70207) | Tabebuia heterophylla rhizosphere microbial communities from the University of Puerto Rico - S3T2R1 | ecosystem: Host-associated > Plants > Roots > Rhizosphere ...
GGGCACCGCAAGCCACTTACCCTTGGACTGGCCAAGATATTTCACCGTGCCGTTGGGTTCGCCGTTCAGCTTGATCAGGTCCTCCATGACGTCGTTCATGGGTTCCAGCAGCTCGGATTGCGCATGCGGCCACCAGGTCGGCATGGCGAGAATGTCGTGACCGGATTTCGCCTGTGCTTCGGCGGCGATGGTCAGCAGGTTCTTGTTGCCCTGGCTCGGGATGTAGTCGATCTGAACCTCGACCTTCTCCTTTTCCTTCCAGGCGTTGACGATATCCGTCGAGGCCTTGTTGGCGCCCGGAACCCAGTGATCCCAAAAACCGATCGAGAGCTTGCCGGCGGCGTGGGCGCCGCGCACATACGGCGCGGTAACGAGGGCTGCGGATGTTAGCGCTGTCGCAGCAACGAATTGTCGGCGAGAAAGCTTCCTGCGAGACATGGCGTTTCCTCTTTGCTGAGCCAGATTTTGCTTTTTATTTTTTCTTCTCCGTCTGGAGGAGAGCCGCGTCGAGGCGGTGGCCAGCGGAGATTTCGCAATCGGATCAGAACAGAATTGTTTGCATCTGTCGAGAAAACACCGCAGCCGTCGTCATTGAACTAACGTTGCGTGGAAATTCCGGACGGCGGGAGCGACGATGCCATGTCGTTGGGATCGTCAATAATTGACGCGGCAATATTGCGTTGCACGCGTCTGCCTTTTCGATCCCGACGCTGGGTGTGCGCTTGCGCCGCAGTCAACCGATGACGCGTGTAACGCCTACACCCGAAGATGTTTCCATCCGTGGAACCGTCCGGCGCTACGGTGGACGAGTTCAGGGCGGAAACGATAGTTTAGGCACAAGAGGATTCTCGGCGCGCCGCACAAACGACGCGTGCCGAACTCTCGATCGACGATGGAGACCAGATGATGACCCGTCCTTTGCACATTGCGCCGATGCCGTCGCGATTGCGTTTTGCACTTGGCGCCATCGCCATGCTGGCTCTTGGCGTGCCCGCAACTGCGAACGCGCAAGGGCTGGTGCAGGGCGTGCAGCAGGGGGCGCGGGAAGGCAACAAGGCTGCCGGCCCGGTCGGCGGCGTCCTGGGCGGCGCGATCGGCGGCGTCGTCGGGGTCGTCACGGGCGTCACCGGCGTTTTCACCGGTGGCAACAACAATCCCAATGCCAAGGGCGGACAGGCACCTGCGACAAAGGATGCCAAGCAAGGCGAGGCCTCCAAGCAAGGCGAGGCTTCCAAGCAGGGCGAGGCTTCCAAGCAAGGCGAAACACCGAAGCAGCCCAAGGGCACCAAGGCGACCAAGACCGCGAAGCAGCAACCGGCGCAGCAGCAGGCCGTTCTCACCCAGGCAGGTGCGCCGCAACTGACGGCCGAACAGATCGTCGCCAACAGCGACGCCAACATCGAACGGATCAAGAAGGAATTAAATCTCACGCCCGAGCAGGAAAAGCATTGGGCCGGCTTCAACAGTGCGATGCACTATCTCGGTCATAACGGCGCCGACCGGCTCAACCTGCGCGTTGCGCGCGCCAAGCGCGATCCGCCTGACGACATCATCGAGCAGATGCGCAACGAGGCCCAGTTTCTCAACGACCGCGCCGTCGATCAGCGCAACGTGGCGGATGCGGCCGAGCCGCTATTCGCCAGCCTGGACGACAAGCAAAAGACGGTCTTCATTCAGGAAATGGTCAATCTGAGCCACGAACGCGGGCTCGATTAGCGGCGCGCTGCCGAGCGAATAGCCGGGTACGCAGGCCCTGGGGTAGGTTGAAAGGCACGGCACCCGGCTATTCTGCCGCAGCGGCGCGGCTCCCCCAATCTCATTGCAATGATGAAGAAACCCTGACGGACTGGCGCCATAGTCGTGGCTGACTTGCGGCGTTGTCGGGAACTTCATTCTTTGACGGGTGGTGTTGCAGCCCGACATCACGTTCAGGGCGATACCTCAGGTCTTCGGAAAGTTCAGCTCGACCCCAACGCCATCGGGATCGTAGAGGAAGAACTGGGTATCGCCGGTCCGCGGCACGATGCTCTCACGGAATTTGACGCCCTTCGACTGCAGGCGCTTGCGCATGCCCTCGACGTCGGTCGCCGCAAAGGCGATGTGGTCGAGTCTTCCGGTATCTTCATACTTCTTTTCGGTGCCGCGCACCACGATACCTTCGCGCGGTTTGCGCGTGCCCATCAGATGGACCGTGGCGGTGCCGCCCGAGTAGAGCCAGTAGCCGGGGAAATCGAGCGGAGGACGATCGCCGTTCTCCAGCCCAAGCACGTCGCAATAGAAATCCTTGGTACGCTCGAGATCGGAGGGTTCGATGGTGTAATGCTGCAGGACGCCGAGTCCCATGGTCGTTCTCTCCTAGACAAAGCTGAGGTCGGTTTCGACGCCCATCATCCAGGCGCCAACGGTTTCAAAGTGTCTGAGCTGGCCCTGCAACTGCTGGGTCACGGTATGGATGTCGCGAAACCGCCGCTCCAGCGGATGGTTCTCGAAAATCGCGGTGGCGCCTGCGGCGTTGTAGGCAAAGTCGACCGCTTCGCGCGCCTTGTGAATGGCGTTGGTGGAGGCCATGCGGATGTTCATGCGCTGCGCCACTGTAATCGTCGCGCCGGCACTAAGATCCTTCCAGGTGTCGGCCATCGACTGCAACACGTAGCCGCGCGCGGCGCGGAGATTGACTTCCGCCTGGGCGAGGTTGCTCTGAACCACCGCATTGTCGCGCAGCGACATCCTCGCGCCACGCGGCACCTTGTTGCGCATCGTCTCGACGAAATTGTCGAGTGCAGTGCGGGCGATGCCGCAGGCGACGCCGGCAAAGCCCACCTGGTAGCAGGTGTGGTTGCTCATGCGGTAGAGCGGACCGCGCTCGCGGCATTCGCGCTCGAACTCGCGGGTAATCGAATGGTCTGCGCTCACGAAGAAGTCGTCGAGCGCGAACTGGTCGCTGGCCGTGCCGCGCAGGCCAACCGTGTTCCAGATGTCGGTCCACTCGACGTCTTCGGCACGTACCAGCATGGTGCGCTCGAGTTGGGCTCCGTTGGCGTCGCATTTGGGCGAACCGTCGGCTGCGTAGATCGGGCAGTGCGCCCCGAGCCAGGTCGCATGCCGGCCGCCGGAGGCGAAGGACCACACCCCGGTCACCCTGTAGCCGCCCTCGCATTCGACGGCGCGGACCTTGGGGCCCGGACCCCATGCCAGCACCGCGCGAGGATCACCGAAGATTGCCTGCGCCACCGGCAGGTCCAGATATGCCGCAGACATCGCGCAGCCACCGGCCTGGCTGAGGCACCAGGCGGTGGAAGCGTCGGCTTTCGCAATGGTTTCGATGACGTGGAAGAAGGTGACGGGATCGGTTTCGATTCCGTCGGTCGAACGGGGCAGCAACAGCCGGAACAATTGCGCGTCGTGCAGCTTGTCGAGCAGAGCCGGCGGCAGCCGCCGAGCGGTTTCGATATCGTCGGACGCTTTCGCGACATCCTCACATATGGCCTCGGCCCGGGCGATCACCGCCTGGTCGCCCGCGAGATCGGCAGAGCTTGCGATCGCTGTATTCAAGATCATGTGTGGGCCCGTCGCGTCCGCGTACCAAGTCGTTGGTGAAAAGCTAGCGTGCCGTCGCCGCAATCGGCAAGCCCATGGCGACGCGGAGCACATGTGCAGAAAGCCGATCGGAATTTCGTGCCGCTCTGCACAATGGCGCCGCGGACTATTGCGTGGGATCGAGGCTTCGGCAGGTCGGGTCTATTCGCTGCGGCGCACACGCCGACTTGTTTAAGCTTTTGCGCTAGCCTTGCGGTTGAGCCGGATCGATCCGGAACGGGACGAACAGGATGGAAGAGAAGCGAAAGTATCCGCGAACGGAGATCAACGAGCCTGCCTATGTTTCGTCGGGCGGTTCCGTCATGTCCTGCGTGGTGCGGAATATCTCGCCCGCGGGAGCGGCGATCGACGTCGACAACCCGGCCTTTGTCCCGAAGCACTTTCGGCTGGTGATGGCAAAGGATCCGTCGATCGTGCATGAGTGCCGGGTTGCCTGGATCCAGAAGAACCGTATCGGCCTGACCTTCGTGAGGATCGTGGACGCTGCGGTGGAACAGTCGTCATCGAACCAGGGGTGCTGAGCCCACTATTCGATCCGCAACTTTGCATCGCGCACGACCTTGCCCCACTTGTCCATCTCAAGCTTGATCCGCGCGCCGAACTGATCCGGTGTATTCGCAACCGCCTTGAAGCCGAGCGTCGTGAGGCGTTCCTTGACATCGGGTTGCGCGGCGATCCCGGCGATCTCGCGATGGAGCAGATCGATGATCGCCTTCGGCGTTCCGGCCGGCGCGACAATGCCGGTCAGCGTGTCGGCCTCCTGGTCGGTCACGCCTTGTTCGGCGAAGGTCGGCACGTCAGGCAGGCCTGCGGCACGTTCGGTGGACGCAACGCCGAGCGCGCGCAGCTGTCCGCTTTGCACCGCAGACAAAGCAGGTGGCAGCGCCGTGAAGGCGATCGGCGTGTGTCCCCCGACCGTCGCCTGAATGGCAGGGGCGGCGCCCGTGAAGGGGACGTGGACCAGATCGAGCTTGAAGGCGAGGCGGAACAGCTCGCCGCCCAGATGCGGCGTCGATCCGACCCCGGGCCCGGCAAAGCTGTATTTGCCGGGATTGTCCCTGATCAGCTGCACCAGTTCGGGCAGCGTCTTGGCAGCGACCTGCGGGTTGACCACCACGACATTCGGCGAAACCGCAACCAGCGTCACCGGCGCGAAATCCTTGACCGGATCATACGGCACCTTGGCGTAGAGGCTGGGGTTCACAACAAAGCCGGTGCTGACCACCATGATGGTGTAGCCGTCCGGCGTCATGCGGGCGACCTGGCCGGCCGCGGTGTTGCCGCCGGCGCCGCCGATGTTTTCGACGAAGAATTGCTGGCCGAGATTGTCGCTAAGCTTCTGCGCGACGACGCGGGCGATGACGTCGGTGGGGCCGCCGGCGGGAAAGCCGACCACGACGCGCACCGGCCTGCTCGGATAGTTTTGCGCCGAGGCCGCCACGACGCCCGACAGCAGCCACACGGCTGCCAACAATACCCGTACAGCCGCGGTCATGGCGTTCTCCCCCTTATGTTTGTTGGGGGCATCATCGGCGAGGCGGCGGCGCCGGACAAGGGGCTTCCGGGAGGTGCGCCGTGCTATTTCTTGAGCAACGGCGTGATCCGCTCTTCCAGCTCCTCGAACGACATCGAACCCTGCAGCTTTGCACCGTTGAGGAAGAACGTCGGCGTTGAGGTAACCTTCAATTCCCGATGGGCGTATTGCTGATCGTTGCTCAGCTTGTCGAACTGCGCCTGGTCTTCCTCGCAGGTCTTGACCTCCTGCTCGTTCATGCCGTGCTGCTTGCCGACATAGATCAGCGTGTCCTTGGTCTGCGTCATCAAGCGGTCCTGCAGCTTGAACAACATCTCGACGGCCGCGAGGTACTTTTCGGAATCACCCTTGCCGATGCAGCGCGCCAGTATCGAGGCTGCGGCCGCCTTGATGTCGAGCGGAAACTCGCGGAACACGAAACGCACCTTGCCGGTGTCGATATATTTCGAACGCAGCATCGGGAAAACATTTTGACCGAATGCTGCGCAATGCGGACAGCTCATCGAAGAATATTCGGTGATGGTGATTGGTGCTTTGTCAGACCCGATGGCGATGTCCGGCAGCGACACCGGTTTAGCGACGTTAGCCGCAATCGTGCTTTGCGCCATCGCGGAGCCCGCGAGGGTGAGCGATGCGAATGCAACAAGTGCGACGAAGACAATGGGACGATGGAGGTTCAACGTTGCTCCGAAACGAATGTGGTAAGGGATGATAGAACCGAGCTCGTCTTTTATTGCTTTGGCGAGCCGAAAGCCACCCGATCGGATTGATCGCATCGGGAACCGCGCATTTGTGACCAAGCCGGACGTGGCACCTTGTCGCCTGTCATGCACGATGGTTTGATGGTCGTGTAACGCCTACGCCGCTTCATCCGCGCGCCCGAGGCTCGGTTCTGTCAAGTGAAATGCATCACGAGAACGTCATGACCCAGCACATAGCGCGGTTGAGTGAAACGCAGACCGCGGATGCCATGTTGCGAGCGAGGGCCAAACTGGTCGTGCCGGGCGGCATGTGGGGCCATCTGAATGCTGCGCGGCTCCCGGAAGGCTACCCGCAATTCTTCGCCTCCGCGGAAGGGTGCCGCGTGCGCGACGTCGATGGCCGCGAATACATCGACTTCATGTGCAGCTGGGGGCCGATCCTGCTCGGCCATCGCCACCCCGAAGTTCAGGCGGCGGCCGAGGCGCAAGCCGCCAAAGGGGACTGCCTGAACGGTCCGGGCGAGGTCATGGTGGAGCTTGCCGAGGATCTTGTGGCCATGCTGCCCCATGCCGACTGGGCGATGTTTCAGAAGAACGGGGGCGATGCGACGACGAGCTGCGTCACGATCGCCCGTGCGGGCACCGGGCGCCGCAAGGTGCTGGTCGCGCGGGGCAGCTACCACGGCGCGTTGCCATGGTGCTCGCCGAGCGTTGCCGGCGTGACGGCCGAGGATCGCGCGCATCTTGTGCATTTCGAGTACAACGACGTGCAGAGCCTGCGAGCGGCGATCGATGAAGCGGGCAAGGATCTCGCCGCGATCCTGGTGACGGCTTTCCGGCACGACATGGCACGCGATCTCGAATTGCCGACGAAAGAATTTGCCGAAGCTGCGCGCGCGGCATGCGACGCGGCCGACGCCGCCCTGATCGTCGATGAAGTGCGGGCCGGACTGCGGCTTGATATCAGAGGGAGCTGGGAAGCGCTTGGCGTGCGTCCGGACCTGTGCGCCTGGAGCAAGGCAATCGCCAACGGCTACGCGCTGGCCGCCGTTACCGGCAACGATCGCTTCCGCGAGGCGGCCACCAGGATATTCGTCACCGGCTCGTTCTGGTGCGGCACGGTAGCCATGGCGGCGGCGCGGGCGACGTTGCGGATCGCGCGCGAGACCGATGTACCCGGACATATCCGCGCGATGGGCCTGAGGCTGCGCGAGGGACTGGCAGCGCTGGCGAACGAACATGGCGTCGCTATCCGCCAGAGCGGGCCGCCGCAGATGCCGCTGATGCTGTTCGAGGCGGACCCGGAGGTGCGCAAGGGCAGGGCGTTCTGTTCGGCCGCGCTACGCCACGGCGCATTCTTTCATCCCCAGCACAACATGTTCCTGTCTTCGGCGCATCGTGCAGCCGATATCGACGAGGCGCTGCAGGCGGCCTCGCATGGCTTCAGGGCCGTCCGCGAACTGGTCATGTGATCCAGACTAGCGGACATCCATAAAAATGCCCCGCAACGCGGTCGCGATGACCGACGATGGCGGGGCAGTCTTAGGAGAAAACGGCGAGATCGCCGAATGATGCGGGACATCCTCGTCCGGCATGTAAATCGACTATCCCTGCGTTCGGCCGGCTTCGCATTGACGTGGATCAAATAGCCGCCGGCACGAGATCACACGGCGCGGCGGGGCAGCCGACCGCGCAGGCTCGCAAGTGCTCGAGCTTCAATCAACGCCGCGATCAATTCGTCACGCGACGCGGTTCCATGCGTGTTTGCTGCGCACGGGCGAATAGACCGCAGGATGTTCGAGCTCGGGATGATCGCTCAGGAGCATGACCTCGACGCAATCGGCGTTGAGGCGTTCGTTGTCGACCAGCCGCTCTGCCAGCATCAGCGCCTGGGATGGTTCGTCCGACCGGACGTCGATCTGGCGCTGCAGGCATTTGAAGCTGTGGCCGTCGGAATTACAGAGATTCTTGTAGAAGGAGACGCGATAGTCGTTCATTTTGCACTCCCGCCCTTCGGGTGCCCTTGTCGTCCAGCTTACTCTCAGGCGTCCAGGTCCGCCAGTCGCTGGCGATTGCGCAGCACGATTTGACGCGCGCTGGAAAACACCAGAATGCCCTGGTCGCTGAGCTGTGAAAGCGCTCGCGAAACGGTTTCCAGCGTCAGGCCGAGATAGTCGCCGATGTCGCGGCGGCACATCGGCAGCGCCATCATGCCGGCCTTGGCGAGCCGGCGGTCCATCTCCAGCAGGAAGGTGGCAACTTTTTCCATCGCAGTCTTCCGGCCCAGCAGCAGCATATGGTCTTCGGCATGCCGGAGGTCGCTTGCGGTCATCATCCAGAGGTTATGGGCTACCTGAACATTCGACCCGGCGACAGCTTCCAGGCTGCGACGCTTCACGAGGCGGACCGTGGTCTCGCCAATCGCTTCGGCCGTCAGGCGATGGGTCGAACCGGCATCGAGGCCGAACACGTCGCCGGGCAGATGGAACGCGCCGATCTGCCGCCGTCCGTCGTTGAGGAGCTTGTAGGTGCGCACCGCGCCGCGGATCACCTGATAGACGTATTCGCAAAGCTCGCCCTCGCCGTAGATTTCCTCGTCCTTGCGATAGGAAAACTCGCTGGCGATCACACCCGCGCAGCTCGCGATCACGCTGAAAGGATCGATGGCCGGAACATTCTGGGCGCGCGGGGTGGGGAAAACCTTGGCTGCCGGGGCGGTGATCGTCTGGGTGAGCATTTTGCCATCTCCTCGATGCGGGATGGCTTTGGTGTAATTGGGATTTTGGCTGTCCGATATTTGGGGCGATATCCTAAGGGAGATCCCCTACGGGGTTCTACGGAGGGGAGCCGACCGGCTTCAGGACTGGTCCGCCGCGTTCGGCGCATTGATGGCGTTTCGAACGCAATCGACGAGATTGCCGTCCAAATTGGGCTTCAACAGCACGTGGCGCACGCCGACCAAACTGGCTTTGGCCGCGATGCCTTGGTCGGGATAGCCCGTGATCAGAATGATCGGGGTGGATATGTCGAGCCTTCGCAGCCGATAGGCCAGTTCCAGACCGTCGAGTTCTGCCATCTTGTAATCAATCACGAGACAATCCGCCCGGTTGCGGGTGGAGGATCCGAGCAGCGCGGTTCCGCTGCGGAACGTACGAACGTCGAAACCCTCGGTCTCCAGCAGAAATCGCAGCGATGTCCGGACGTCGTAATCGTCATCGACGACGTAAATCATCGCTTTCCTGGGCGGAAGGCTAACTCTGGCTTCACCAGTCGTGCCGTGGCGGGTGTCGATCATGCCGACAAAAATAGACACTTTTCCAGCGTCCGAATTGACCTGCCTCAATTTTCGACGAAGCCGGCCCGGATCGCAAACCGCACCAGTTCGGAAAGGTTACCGGCCTGCATCTTGGTCATCACGTTGGCCCGGTAGACCTCCACCGTGCGCGGGCTGATGTCGTATTCCCGGGCGATGGCCTTGTTCGATTGCCCCGTCACCAGCCCCTGCATCACCTGGCGTTCGCGCTGGGTGAGGCTGGCGACGCGTGCTGCCATGTCGGCCGACAGCGCATCACTTTTCGAGCCGCTCTCACGTTCCGCAAGGGCGGTCTCGACCATGCCAATCAGCCGGTCGTCGTCGAACGGCTTTTCCAGAAAATCGAGCGCCCCGAGCTTCATCGCTTCGACGGCCAGCGGCACGTCGCCATGGCCGGTCATGACGATCACCGGGAGTTTTCGCGGGCGGGAGTTCAGCTGGCGCAGCAGTTCCATGCCGTCGATACCGGGCATGCGCACGTCGGTGACCACACAGCCGGGCTCGAGGTTCGCAACCTCGTTCAGGAAAGCCTGCGCCGAATCGAAGAGACGCACGCTGAAACCGGCCGAGCCCAGCAGGAAATCCAGCGAGTCCCGCATCGCCGGGTCGTCGTCGATGACATAAACCTTAGCGTTCGCCGGCATCGGTCATATCCTTGGCATTCGCGGCGGGCAGCGTGAAGCGGAAGGTCGCGCCACCGGACTGGTTGGTTTCGGCCCACATCCGCCCGCCATGGGTTTCGATGATGGTGCGGCTGATGGAAAGGCCGACGCCCATGCCGGTCTCCTTCGTGGTGAAAAATGGCTGGAACAGGTTTGCAAGCGCGTCGCCTGCGAAGCCGGACCCGCTGTCGGAAACGGCGATTTCGATCATGTCATCTGCGGCCCTGGTATTTGAGGCAATCAGTTCACGGTGCGTCGAGGTTGCCATCGCTTCCAGCGCATTGCGGAACAGGTTGACCAGCACCTGCTGGATCTGGACCCTGTCGGCAAGCACGAGGTCGCAGGTCGGATCGAGGTTGAAGCGCAGGAATACGCCCTGTTCGCGGGCGCCGGTAAGCCCGAGCGCGCCGGCCTCTTCGATCATTTTTGAAAGGCTTTCAACGCGCTTCTCGGACGCTTCGCGGGCGACGAAATTGCGCAACCGCCTGATGATGTCGCCGGCGCGGATCGCCTGTTCCGCGGCGCGGTCGAGCGCCACTTCGATCTTCGGCGCGTTGGCGTCGCTGCTGCCGGCCAGCAGGCGGCGCGATCCCTTCATGTAATTGCTGATCGCCGACAGCGGCTGGTTGAGCTCGTGGGCGAGGGCGGAAGCCATCTCGCCCATCGCGCTCAGGCGGGAGACGTGGACCAGTTCGGACTGCAGTTCCTGCAGCCGCGCCTGGGTTTGTTGCTGCTCGGTGAGATCGCGAACAAAGCCGGTAAAGAAGGGCCTTCCCGCGGAATGCATCTCGCCGATGGTGAGATGCATCGGGAACGTCGTGCCATCCTTGCGCATGCCGGTGACGATACGCCCGATGCCAATGATGCGCCGCTCGCCCGTCTTCAGGTAACGCGCGATATAGCCGTCGTGACGGCTGCGATCCGGCTCGGGCATCAGCCCGCTGATGTTTTTTCCGATCGCCTCGGGTTCGCTGTAGCCGAACTGACGCTCGGCGGCGCTGGAGAAAAACTGCATGATGCCATTCTGGTCGATCACGATCATCGCATCCGGAATCGTGTCCAGGATCGAGCGGAAATGCCGCTCGCGCGTCCTGACCGAATCCTCAAGTCGTTTCTCGCGGTTGATGTCGATCATCACGCCGCTGAGCCGGGCGGGAGCGCCGTCGGGACCATTGATGGTCGTGCCGAGCGCACGCACCCAATGACCTTCATCCGAATGCCGGCGCACCCGGTACTGAACGTCGAAACTGCATCCGGTCGCGATCGACTGTTGCACGGCCTCTGCCGTTCGGTCGCGGTCTTGCGCATCGAGCAGGGAAAGGAAGAGATCGTAATCGACAGGCGCATCCGGCTCGACGCCGAAGAGCTTCCGCGCGGCGCTGGACCAGCTCAGCCTGCGGGTCGACAGCTCGAGATCCCACGCGCCGACGCCCGATCCCTCGGCACCGCTGCGGGCGTTGGCGTCGAGCGGGTCTTGATCTCGAAAGGGTCGGTCGGCGCTGAACATGCTTCGCCTTCTGGGCTGCTCCGACTCATCAGATACCGCATTAGATCGGGCGTTGGAAACTGCGGCGAAGCGACATCATAAAGGTTCAATATCCATTTGATAATATGCGCAAATTTTCGAATTCCCGCCGGCGGCATACGGCGATGGCGGGCGCCTCGAAGAGCCGAACGGGATTCTTGATCTAGGTCAGGTTGAAAACGGCGCGAGTCCCTAGGATGCCGCTGTGCGGGCAGGGCCCGTATGGCATTTCGTCCCAAGGCGTGGAGCAGGTAATGGACTACAAAACCGTCATGGTCGGTCTGGCGCTGGATCGGCCCAACGATGCCTGCCTCAGGGTGGCCGGAGATATCGCCGAACGATTCGGCGCGCGGGTTATCGGCGTTGCCGCCTCGGATATCAGGCCGCCAATGTACTTCGCGAGTGGCGCCTTTGCGCAAAAGCTGCTGGAAGAGGAGACCGTCGCTATCGAGCGACAGTTGTCGGAACTCGAATCGGAGTTTCGTGCTTCGGTCGAAAAGCGTGCAACGGCGGTGGAGTGGCGCGCCAGCCGCACGTTACCGGTCCCCTACGTGCTGCAGCAGGCTAGAGCCGCCGATATCCTCGTGGTCGGCGCCCGCTCCGAGACCCTGGTGGACCCCAATGTGGCTCCCGATCCGAGCGATCTGGTGATGCAGGCGGGCCGGCCGCTCATTGTGGTGCCACCCAGAGCCGAATGGCTCGATCTGAGAAGCGTTCTGATCGCCTGGAAGGACGTGCGGGAAGCACGCCGGGCCGTGTTCGATGCTCTGCCGATTCTGGCTGCTGCAACGGAAGTCACCATTGCGGAGGTTCCGGAGCAGGATGACCGTCGCGCGGATGCGCTCTCGCATGTTGCCGACGTGGCGGGATGGCTGCGCGGCCACGGCATCGAGGCGAATACCCTCGTTCCGGAAAAGGCCGGCGGCGTGACCGAACAGCTCGAGAAGATTGCCGGCAATGTCGGAGCGGGCGCCGTGATCGCCGGCGCCTACGGTCACTCGCGATTGCGCGAATGGGTGCTGAGCGGCGTGACACGCCACCTTGCAACTGAATCGCGCCGCTGCGCGTTCCTGTCCCGTTGAGAATTTGCAATGGCGAGGACCCACCATGCATAAATTTCTCGAAGCATCCGTCGGACAATACATGACGCGCGAAGTGAAGACAGTTTCGCGCGACAACACCATGCGCGAATTGCATGGGATGTTCGAGGCCGATGATTTCAACTGCTATCCGGTACGCGAGGGCGACGACATCGTCGGCATCGTGAGCAATTTCGATTTCCTGAAATGTTTCGCCTTCAACCCCGGCCGCATGGTGCCGGCCTATGACGACCTGCTGTCGCGGATGGTGGTGGATGTGATGACGCCGGAATTCATCTATGTCGATCCGGCAACGAAACTGACCCGCGTCCTGCAACTGATGGTGGACCACCGGATGAAGAGCCTGCCGGTGCTGGATGCCGAGCAGCGGCTGGTCGGGATCATCTCGCGCGGGGACATCATGCGTGCGCTGACCGAGAGCGCGCGCAGATAGGTCGTCCGCGTCGCGGGATGTGCCGGCTGGCCTAGCCCGCCTTTGCCATCTCGATGTCCTCGGGCGATTTCAGGAACATCCCGGACATGGTATCGACCCAACACAGGTGGTCGTGAACCTTGTTCACGCCGGCGACGTTCTGCGCGGCCACGATGGCCGCTTGCCGCGAGCGTTCGTCGGTGATCACGCCACTCAGATGGACGATGCCGTCGCGCACGATAATGTTGAGCCCGAACGGGCTCCAATCGTTCTTGTCGATCGCGGCGAAAACGCGGCTGCGAATGTTGTCGTCGTCGGCGGTCGGATCGGGAATTTCACGAGCAAGAGTTGCGACCGCCTGCATCAGATTGGTGCGCGACACGATGCCGACGAGCCTGGTGCCGTCCATCACCGGCAGACGCTTGACGCCGTTGGTCTCCATCGCATTGACGATCTCTTCCAGCGTCGCGTCCTGGGTAACGGTGACCGGGTCATTGGTCATGACGTCCGAGACGCTACGGCCGTGCTCTTGAACGTAATCGACGGCGGAGTCGCCTAACAGGACCTTGAGCCAGCGGCCGCGCTTGCGCTGCGTGCCGATCTCGCTGCGGCGAATGAAGTCGCCTTGGGAAACGATGCCGACGAGGGCTCCGGCGGCATCGACTACGGGGAGCCCGCTGACATGATGCCGCAGCATGGTATTGGCGGCTTCGAGGATGCTGGCGCCCGGCGCGATCGTGATGACGGAGCGGGTCATGATCTGGTGGGCACGCATGTGACGATCTCCTGTTCCATGCCATCAGGAAATGGCAGAACGCCGCGGCTGGCGCAGCTCTGTCGACGCCGCCATGTTAGAGAATGTGCACCCGGGCTCGATTGACCAGGATCAAACGTACTCCCGTTCGCACCGGTTAGGCTGCACACGCTTGCGTGAGGATAAGCGACGACATGCACGCCATGGTCCTGAATGCGCCCGGCGCGCCGCTGCAATTTGAGCTGCGAAAGGAGCCGATTCCCGGGCCCGGCGAAGTGCGCATCAAAGTCGGCGCCTGCGGCGTGTGCCGGACCGATCTGCACGTCGTCGACGGGGAATTGCCTGACATCGCCTATCCGATCGTTCCCGGTCACGAGGTGGTTGGCCGCGTGGAGGCCCTTGGCCCTGGCGTGACTTCTCGCATGATTGGGGAGAGGGTCGGCGTCCCCTGGCTCGGGCATACCTGCGGCGTATGTTCCTATTGCCGAAGCGGCCGCGAAAATCTGTGCGACCGGCCGCGCTTCACCGGTTACACGCGCGACGGCGGCTTTGCCACGCATCTCGTCACGGATACCAGCTATTGTTTTCCACTCGGCGAGGCCGGCGATGATGTCGCCATCGCGCCGCTGCTTTGTGCAGGCCTGATCGGCTGGCGCTCGCTGGTGATGGCGGGCGAGGGGATGCATCTCGGCATTTTCGGTTTCGGCGCGGCCGGGCATATCGTTGCGCAGGTGGCGCGGTGGCAGGGCCGGTCGGTCTATGCGTTCACCCGCGCGGGCGACACGGATGCGCAGGCGCTTGCAAAATCGCTCGGCGCAGAATGGGCCGGCGGATCGGAGGACCTACCTCCGGTGTCGCTCGACGCCGCCATCATCTACGCACCGGTCGGCGCTCTCGTGCCATTGGCTCTGCGCGCCGTGCGCAAGGGCGGGCGCGTGGTCTGCGCCGGCATTCACATGTCGGACATCCCCGAATTTCCCTACCGCCTGCTCTGGGAGGAACGGCAGCTGCTTTCGGTCGCCAACCTGACGCGCAATGACGGCATCGAATTCTTCAGGACCGCCGCGCAAGCGGGCATCAGGACGCACACCAGCGTGTTTCCGTTGCGGCAAGCGAACGAAGTTCTCTCGAAGCTGCGGGCCGGGCAGATCACCGGCGCCGCCGTGCTACGGCCATGACCGCACAGCCGTCCACCAATACTGCTGGCGTCGAGGCCGATCCGCAGCGGGAGGTGCTGAAGTTCCTCGAGGGCTCCAGCTTCGGTCCGGCCATGGGCGGCAGGCGGATCGACACGCATGCCTCAATGGTTTTTCTCGGCGCGGATCGGGCCTTGAAGATCAAGCGCGCCGTGCGCTTGCCATTCCTCGATTACTCGTCATTGGAAAAGCGCAGGCGCGCCTGCGAGGAAGAACTGAAAGTCAATGCCGGCAACGCTCCCGAGCTCTACCGGCGGGTTGTCGCCATCACGCGCAATTCCGACGGCACCTTCGAAATCGGCGGCACCGGCACTCCGGTCGAATGGGCGGTCGAAATGACGCGGTTCGACGAGACTCAGTCGCTCGATTGTGTCGCGAAATCGAAGACGATCGATGCATCGCTTGCGACCGCCACGGCCGACGCCATTTTGCGATCCCACGACAAGGCGCCGCGCGCGGACGGAGAAAGCTGGCTGGCCTCCATTCGACCGATCATCGACCGCAATACCGCAAAGTTTCGCACCGTGCGCGGGCTCGATGCCGTTGCCGTCGACCGGCTCGATGCCGCGAGCCGCGATTTTGCAACGACGTTGCAGCCGCTGCTCGGGCAGCGTGCCGAGCGAGGGTTCGTACGCCGTTGCCATGGCGATCTGCATCTTGCCAATATTGCCCTGGTGGACGGCCGGCCGTTGTTGTTCGATGCCATCGAGTTCGATCCGGTCATCGCCACAACGGATGTGCTTTACGATCTCGCCTTCACGCTGATGGATCTGATCCATTTCGACCAGCGTGCGGCGGCAAACGCGGTGTTCAATCGCTACCTTGCGGAGGCGGCGGATGAACAGATCGACGGCCTCCGCCTGCTGCCGCTGTTCCTGTCGGTGCGGGCGGCGATCCGGGCGCATGTGCTGTTCGTGAAGAGCGAACAGGCCGGAGAGAGCGACGCGGTGTGGCAGGAGGCCAAGCGGTATTTCGATCTGGCGGGACGTCTCATCATGCCCAAGCCGCCGCTGCTGGTGACAATCGGCGGGCTGTCGGGGACCGGCAAGTCGGTGCTTGCACGTGGGCTCGCGGGCCTGATTGATCCTCCGCCCGGTGCGGTCATCATCCGCTCGGATGTCGTCCGCAAGCGCCTGTTCGGCATCAGCGAAACCACCGCTTTGCCGGATTCCGCCTATCGGTCAGATACTACGAAACATGTCTACGACACGCTTGCGAGCACCGCGCAGCGTGTCCTCGCCCAGGGCTGTTCGGTCGTGCTCGACGCCATGTATCTGCAGGAAGGAGAACGGGCCGACATCGACGACCTCGCGGCCAGGCGGGGCGCAAGCTTCGTCGGCCTGTTCCTGACGGCTGATCTAAAGACCAGGTTGGCGCGGATCGAGCAGCGCAGGGATGATGCATCCGACGCAACGCGGCATATCGCCCTGAAACAGGATACGACCGGCGCGGTAAACTGGCATATCATCGATGCCTCGGGAACACCGGATCAGTCATTACGCAACGCTTGTGCTGCGCTCGTCGCGCAGGGGGTGAGTTGACGATGGCGGCGCCGACCAGGAAGTCCAGCCGGCGCAAGGTCCCCGCGGCGGCAAGCCTCGATTGTGCAACGGCATTCCAGGCGATGGCACTCGACTGCGTCGCGGCCATCGAGACCCATCACAGCAGCGCATGCGCCGGCGACGCCGAGGCCGTGCATCAGATCCGCATCGCCATCACGCGGTTGCGCGCCGCCGTGGCATTCTTCGCGCCGATCGTGGTCGATGCGGAATGGCTGCGCCTGAAGAAGGAGATCGCGTGGCTGAATGGCTCGCTCGGCGCCGCGCGCGACAGTGATGTCCTGGTGGAATATGCGCGCCGCAAGCGATACCGCGCATGGGCGCAGCGCATGATCGGGGAGCAGCTCGATCAACGCCAGATGCTGGATCATCGCCAACTGGTTCGCTGCCTGCGCTCGGTTCGGACGCAACGTCTGATCTCGGCAATGGCAGGCTGGATCAGACAGGGGCCATGGGTGACGCGCTGGCAGCGGCGCAAGGACGCGGAGGCCCTGCAAATCTATTGCGCCCGTGAACTCAACCGCTGGCACCAACGATTGGTCCGCAAGGGACGGCGCCTGAACACCTTGGGCGCGTCGCGCCGTCACCGGTTACGGATCAAGTTCAAGCGTTTCCGCTACATGCTTGAAGCACTGACCGAAACCGTCAGCCTGTGGCGTAGCAGTGAATTGCGCCATCTGCACCGGCCGGCAAAACGGGTGCAGCGCGCATTGGGCGACCTCCGCGATCTCCAGCGCTTTGCCGACCTTGCCAGCGATGGACCGCAAGCAAGAAAGGACAAAGCAAGGAAGCCGCCCGGTTATCGCCGTCGCAAGGAAAAGCTGCTCGGCGCCGCCCTCGCGTCTCATCGCGACATGACCAGGCCTTCGCTCGGTTCCATACGTCAGAATTCAATCTAAGCCGTTGTGAAAACGAAACTTCCTCTGGCTGGCGAGAGGTTTGCGGCAAGCCTCGCTCGCGGCCTGCGGCCCCGCAACGGGAACCTTTGGCAGGGTTGGCGCCTATTCCTCCCAAGGAGGTAGCGGCATGAGCAAGGAAACCCCCAAGGACGACCCGCGTCAGCAGAGCGACTGGGGAACGCACAGGCAAACCGACAAACCGTGGAAGGGCAACCCCGAAAAGGAACAGAGGTCCGGCACGACCAAGTCCGACCCGGACAAATGGCAGGAGTCGAACACGCATTGAGGGAACTGATGATGACAGTGAAGAAGCCTGCCGAAAAGGAGGCGTTTAGTTGCGTATGGGTCGGGAAGGATGCGCCGTAAGGGAATGCCCTCATGCCACGTTACTTTTTCAACGTGTATTACGACAGGGTCGAACTTGACGAGGAAGGTGAGGAATTACCCGACGTGCGAGCGGCATGGCGGGAAGCAACGGTAACCGCGGGACAGATCATCCAGGATCTCGACGGAAAGTTGCGCCCGGGCAAGGACTGGCGGATGGAGGTAACCGACGAGTTCTCCAATCGGCTCTACGTGATTCACGTCTGCGCCGAAAAGCCCAAGTAAACGTCCAAGTAAAAGTCCAAGTAAACATCCAGGCAAGAACCCAAGTCACGTTCCGCATGAACGCAAGCGTGAGTTCATTCTCCTGGCCGCGCCGCAAACGAGGAGCAGCCAGCCAGGCACGTTCCAAAGCTGGACTATTTGGGACCCTGCAAGCCGGGAGATGAAAGCCAGCGATCGATGGTGGCCGCAGCCTCGTTTGCCATCGCTGTTTCGATCAGACGGTCGCGTTCCGGGCCCGGCGGCAGGCCGGCGGCCTCTTCCCGCGCGCGAAGGGCGATTTGGCCAAGCCGCTCCTGAAGCGTGAGGACGGGGCGGCTGCGATTGCGCTTTTTCTTCATGACGAACCTCCGTGCGGCCCCAAATCCCTTTCACGTCACGGTGGTCGCGTCCTTAACGTTTGTTGGGAACCCCGCACCGGGCGGTCCGTTTCGTTCACTGGAGTCCAAGCGGAGGAGACACGGGTTTTGGATCGTGAGCTGGTCTTTGCGGCGTTGCTACGGCGGCTCAATACCGTCTCAGGATTGGAGGATGCGGATATTGCCGCATTGCGCGAGCTACCGATTGCCATCCGCCACTGGGAAGCGGGTAGAGCGATCGTATCGGACGGTGAGCGCCCGACGGATAGTTGCCTGGTTATCGAAGGCTTCTGCATTCGATCGAAAGTCATTGCCAGCGGCCAGCGGCAAATTCTCTCCATCCATATCCCGGGGGAGATTCCCGACCTGCAGAGCCTGCATTTGCACCGTATGGACCACGATCTCATCACCTTGACCGCGTCCACGCTCGGCTTCATCAGCCACGCATCGCTGCGGGCGCTGACACGGGCGAAGCCGAACGTCGCGGAAGTACTCTGGCGCGATACGCTGATCGATTCGGCGATGTTCCGGGAATGGATCGTCAATGTCGGGCAGCGACCGGCGACGGGGCGGCTCGCCCACATCGTTCTCGAACTTCGCAGGCGGCTTGAAGTTACCGGCCGGCCAGCCGGCGACAATTTCGAAATGCCCCTGACGCAGGAACAAATCGGCGAGGCGCTGGGCATCACGCCCGTGCATGCCAACCGCGTGATCAGGCAACTGCGTGAGGAGCGGATCGTAGACATCAGCCGGGGCCGGGTGACGGTACTCGACGAAGCAAAGCTCGCGGAATTGGCGCAGTTCGACGACCGTTACCTCCACCAGAATCCGTCGCTTTGAAATTAGTATACATGACTGCGGATGACGAAGCTGTCCGGCGACGCTGTGCCCATCTGATTTCCCTGATTTTTGGAACGATTCTCTCTCGGGAAAATTAAGCAATATGTGTCCAAGGGATGACACAGCAAACTCAAGCGGCTGCCGATAGCAGTCCCGCCCCCCAAGACGCATTGGCAGCCGCTTCCTTTTGTAGCCCCCGCCATGAAGGATTTTGCAAATGCGTCCTTCCCGCCTGAGATCATCTCGGTGATGGAAGCGGCGTTTGATGCCGCGGTGGCTTCGCTTCCCGAGCCCGTCAGCTCCAGTCACGTTCAGACCATTGCCGAGGCGATTCTGCGCGCCGCGCGCGACGGAGAGTGCGATCCGGTGGCCTTGCAACGCCTGGCGTTGCTGGAGCTGCAGATCATTCCGCGATAGGACGGAGTGATACATTACCGCTGCGCGCAGCCCTCGCATTCGCTTTCCTGCGTACAAGGATGCCATCGAATTCGAGCTTGATGTGGGTCAACCTCGGTCGTCCGTCCATCGTCTATCTTTACTGGCATAATCGGCACGGGGCCGTCAGCGCCCCGCGAATGTGTGGGAGAATGGCGATGTTCAGGAACATTCTGGTTCATATTCCCTCCGAGCGTCAGGTGAGGCCAGTCATCGACGTCGCAGTTGCCCTGACCATTGCGCGCCGGTCGCATCTCGATGCCGTGGCCATCGGCTATGAAACGATGGGCAACGCCGGATTGATGGTGGAGGGCGGCGGTGCCGCCGTCGCCGCCGTCATGGGGGCTGAACTGGAGCGCGCCCAGGAAAGGGCGAACGCGGCGATCGCCGTGTTCGAGATCGAGGCCAAACTTGCCAAGATCGCCTACGGCGTCAGGACCTTTGCGGCAATTCCCGCCGACGCCGGGCAGACCATCGGCGTGCTTGCCCGCCTTTACGACATGACGATCGTGCTGCAGCCCGATCCCTCGGTAGCCAGCTACGACAATGAGATTCCGCAGCAGATTCTGTTCAATTCCGGCGGACCGATGCTGATGGTTCCCTATATCCACCGGGGACCGATCGACGCCCATCACGTCGGAATTGCCTGGGACGGCAGCCGCCTTGCGGCCCGCGCATTGCGCGATGCCATGCCGTTTTTGATGGGCGCCAACGCCGTGACCGTGATTGCGGTCAACGAGGAGGCGGGCGAAGCCGCATCGGACCAGCTCGCCGCGCATCTGGGACGGCGCGGCATTGCGGCCCGGGTGCAACGGCTGACGGCGGACCGGGGCAATGTCCAGGGCGCCATTCTGTCGATCGCGGCCGAAAGCAATATGGGTCTCCTGGTGATGGGTGGGTATGGCCATTCGCGATTGCAGGAGCGAATTCTGGGCGGCGTCACGCGCAGCATGTTCGACAGCATGACCGTGCCGGTGCTGATGTCGCACTGACATCGGACGGGAACAGGCTGTGACCTTTTGTCCGCATGAGTTCCCTGTCGCATGTCATCTGGCTGCGGCTGGCGTCGCAATGACGCCAGTTTGATGCACCTCAATGATCGGCCCGAAGCCGGTCAATATCGTTTCGGCGGAAATTCAGAGATCGGAGATTGTCATGGCAGAGCTGTCTGAGCGGGCCGCTTCCAGTTCCTTCCCGGCAGTTACAAATGCGGAATCGGAAGCCACCAAGCTGAACCAGGGCGCGTTGGAGTTCATGCTCGGTGCGCAGAGGATGATGTTCGAGGAATGGGTGTTTCTCGGCGATGAGATGCTGGAGCGAACGCGAACCGAGATGCATCTGTGCACGGAGTTTGTCGCGAAAATGGCCGCCGCGCATTCCGTAAAGGACATCCAGACGATGTGCCAGGAATGCGGCCAGCATCAGCTCGACTTCTTCCGCCGCGACTCCGCCCGGCTGTTCAAACATGGCGAGCGGATGATCGCGGCCACGTCGAACTTGATCAATGGCCGCTCACTGAACTGATCGGTCAAGCAGCATGGACCGGAAATCGACCCTGCCGACGGCGGAAGTCGCCGTCTTGCCGCTTCATCCCCGTTCAGCGGAGCAGAGCGATGGCCGGCGGACGGCTGCAGCGGTCGAACCGCAGCTTTCAGAGTTGAGGGCAGGCGCCGACAGCACCGAGACGTATCAAGCCGACCGTGCCTTGCATGCCATGCTGGCACGCCTCAGCGGCGGCATTTCACCAGCCGCACTGTCGCTGGCCTATATGGACTGGCTATTGCACCTGGCCGCAGCGCCGCAGCGGCAGATCGAGATCGCGCAGGAAGCCTTGCTCGACACTAGGCGGTTGTTCGACGCGTCGCAGCGTTTCTTCTCGCCTGGCCAGGGGCCGTGGTCGCTGATCAAACCGCAGCCGCAGGACAAACGCTTCGGCCGGCCAGAGTGGGAACTGGCACCGTTCAATCTGATGGCCCAGGCCTTTCTGCTCGCCGATCAATGGTGGCACAACGCAACCACGGGCATGCGCGGTGTCTCGAAGCAGAACGAGGCAATCGTCGAGTTCTCAGTCCGTCAAATGCTGGACGTGATGTCGCCCTCCAATTTCGCCGCGACCAACCCAGAAGTGCTGCGGCGAATGTTGGAGAGCGGCGGCGGCAATTTCTTGCGCGGCTGGCAGAATTTCTGGAGCGACTGGACACGCCTGGTGTCGGCGGGCCTCGGCCCGGTCACAACAGGGGAGTTTGTCGTCGGCGAAACAGTCGCCACGTCGCGCGGCAAAGTCGTGTTCCGCAACGAGCTGATCGAGTTGATCCAGTATTATCCGACCACCGACAAGGTTCATCCGGAACCGGTTCTGATCGTGCCGGCCTGGATCATGAAATACTACATTCTCGATCTGTCGCCGCAGAACTCGCTGGTCAAATATCTCACCGGCGAAGGCTTCACGGTCTTCATGATCTCGTGGCGCAATCCGAAGGCTGGCGATCGCGACATCGCTTTTGACGACTATAGAACGCTGGGCGTTGACGCGGCGCTCGATGCGATCGGCGGTATTGTGCCGGGTCGGCAAGTGCAAGCGTTGGGTTATTGCCTCGGCGGGACGCTGCTGGCGATCGCTGCCGCCACCATGGCGCGCGATGGCGACGAGCGGCTGAAGTCGATCAGCCTGCTGGCTGCGCAAACAGACTTCACCGAGGCCGGTGAGCTGACGCTGTTCATCAACGAGAGCCAGGTTGCGTTCCTCGAAGACATGATGTGGGAGCGCGGCGTGCTCGATACCACGCAGATGGCCGGCGCATTCCAGTTGCTTCGCTCCAACGATCTGATCTGGTCGCGGCTGACGCGTGACTATTTGATGGGGGAGCGGGCCGCGCCAAGCGACCTGATGGCCTGGAATGCCGATGCGACTCGCCTGCCATACCGGATGCATTCGGAATATCTGCGCAAACTGTTTCTCAACAATGACCTTGCCGGCGGACGATACCTCGTCGAAGGCAAACCGATCTCGCTGTCGGATATACACACCCCGATGTTCGTGGTGGGCACCGTTCGCGATCACGTCGCGCCGTGGAGGTCCGTCTACAAGATCCACTACCAGGTCGATGCCGATGTGACCTTTGTTCTCACCAGCGGCGGGCATAATGCAGGAATCGTGGCTCCTCCGGGCGAACCGGGGCATACGTACCGGATCAAGACCACGCCAGCGGATGCCAGATATGTCGGTCCTGATGAATGGCGGACCATGGTGCCGGCGGTCGAAGGATCGTGGTGGCCCGAATGGACCAGGTGGCTCGCCGGACGATCCGGCGAGCCATCCGAGCCGCCGCGCATGGGCACCGACGCCGCGCAGGCAGCGCACTTGCCCGAGGCGCCCGGCGACTACGTTCGCCATTGATGCGGGCCCAGCCCCCACACCGAGAGCGCGATTTGTCATCGCGCTGCGACTGTTCCGGGTTAACCTGCCGCGCAAGGGCAGCGACCTGGAAGTACGAGAGAACGATGTCCACTTATCGTCTGAAAAATCTGCTTTCGCCGCATTCCGTCGCACTGGTCGGGGCCAGTCCGCGCCAGGGCTCGGTCGGCCGCGCCATTCTCAACAATATTCGTAAAGCTCAATTCAAAGGCGAATTCGGCCTCGTCAATCCGCGCTATCACGAGATCGATGGCGTCGCGACCGTCGACAGCATTGCAAAACTGTCGTTTGCACCGGAACTCGTTGTCCTCACTTCGCCGGCCCGCACTATTGCGAGCCTGATCGATGAAGCGGGCCGTCGCGGCACAGCAGGCGCGGTCATTGTCAGTGCCGGGCTCGGCCATGGTCCGGGTTCGCTGGCGGAGGCAGCGGAACGGGCCGCGCAAAAATACGGCATGCGGCTGATCGGCCCGAATTGCCTGGGCATCATGATGCCGGGCGTCAGTCTCAATGCCAGCTTTTCGGCGCATATGCCGGTGGCGGGACATCTGGCGCTGATCTCGCAATCCGGCGCTATCGCCGCGGGGATGGTGGACTGGGCGGCGCAGCGGTCCGTCGGCTTTTCCGGCATCGTTTCGATTGGCGACCAGCTCGATGTCGATATCGCCGATCTGCTCGACTACTTCGCGCTGGATGAGAAGACCCACGCCATTCTGCTTTATATCGAGGCGATCAAGGATGCCCGCAAGTTCATGTCCGCGGCACGCGCCGCGGCGCGGGTCAAACCCGTCGTCGTTGTCAAATCGGGGCGGATGGCGCAAGGCGCGCGGGCGGCGGCAACGCATACCGGCGCACTGGCCGGGGCGGACGCCGTCTACGATGCCGCATTTCAGCGCGCCGGCGTGCTGCGCGTCTCCGACCTTCGCGAGTTGTTCGATTGCGCGGAAACGCTCGGGCGACTCAAATCGCCGCCCGGCAAGCGGCTGGCGATCCTGACCAATGGCGGCGGCATCGGTGTGCTCGCCATCGACCGGCTGGCCGAACTCGGCGGCATCTCCGCCCAGCTCTCGCCGGCGACGCGCGAGCGCCTTGACGCGGTATTGCCTCCGACCTGGTCGAAATCCAATCCGGTCGATATCGTCGGCGACGCCGATGCCGCGCGTTACGCCGTGGCGCTGGAGGCGTTGCTGGCCGATACGAGCAATGACGCCGTGCTGGTGATGAATGTGCAGACGGCAATTGCGCGCGCCGATGAGATCGCCGCGACCGTGACCGACGTGGTCCAGAAATACCGTGCCGAACGCCGTATGCGGCCCAAACCGGTGCTCGCGGTCTGGGTCGGCGCGGAACCATCGATCGGCAACTTGCTGAGCGATGCCGGTATTCCGAACTATCCGACCGAGGACGACGCGGTGCGCGGCTTCATGCATCTGGTCCGGCATCGCGAGCTCGTGGAGACGCTGGCGCAGGTTCCGCCGGCGATGCCGAGCGACTTTGCGCCGGACGTGGACGCGGCACGAAAGATCGTGACCGCGGCATTGGCCGATGACCGCTCCTGGCTCGATCCGATCGAGGTCAAGCAGCTCCTTGACGCCTACGATATTGCGTCCGTGCCGACCTTCGCCGCCGTTGATGCCGAGGAGGCGGTCGCGCATGCGAATGTAATCTTCGCGCAGGGCTCGACGGTCGTGCTCAAGATCATGTCGCGCGATATCGTCCATAAATCCGACGTCGGCGGCGTCGTGCTCAACCTCACCAGCGCCGATGCCGTGCGCAAGGCAACCAGCGAGATTCTGGCGCGAGCACGGGCGCTGCGACCAGAGGCACGGATTTCGGGCGTGATGGTACAGGCGATGGTGGTGCGGGCGAAGGCGCGCGAACTCATTCTCGGCCTTGCCGACGATCCGACCTTCGGCACCGTCGTCGTGTTCGGCCGCGGCGGCACGGCGGTCGAGATCATCAACGACAAGGCGCTGGCGCTGCCGCCGCTCGACCTGCAACTGGCGCGCAGCCTGATCGAACGCACCCGCGTCTCCCGGCTGCTACAGGCCTATCGCGACGTGCCGGCGGTGAAGCAGGATGCGGTAGCGATGGTTCTGGTCAAGCTGGCGCAGATGGCCGCTGACATTCCCGAAATCCGCGGGCTCGATATCAATCCGCTGCTGGCCGATGAAGCCGGCGTCCTCGCCGTCGACGCACGCGTCGCGATCGGACGGGTCGAGCGCAAGTTCCGCGGTTCGGGTCCAGCGAATTTCGCCGTGCGGCCGTACCCCTCGCAATGGCAGCGCCATATCGAGGTCAAGGACGGCTGGCGCGTCTTCGTTCGTCCGATCCGGCCCGAGGACGAACCGCTGATCCACGAGATGTTGAAGCATGTCACGATGCACGATCTGCGGCTGCGATTTTTCGCGCCGATGAAGGAATTTTCCCATGAGTTCATTGCCCGCCTGACCCAGCTCGACTACGCCCGGGCGATGGCCTTTGTCGCCTTCGACGAAGCGACCAACGAACTCGTCGGCGTCGTCAGGATCCATTCCGACTCGATTTACGAGAGCGGCGAGTACGCAATCCTGTTGCGCTCGGACCTCAAGGGCAGGGGCCTCGGCTGGGTATTGATGCAGCTGATCATCGAATACGCAAAGTCGGAAGGCCTGAAAGCCATCTCCGGCGACGTGCTCGCCGAGAATACAGTCATGCTCGCGATGTGCCGCAGCCTCGGCTTCGAGGTGAAGACAGACCCGGTCGAGCACGACATCTGCAATGTCAGGCTGGCGCTCCAGGCCGGAAACTCATAAGCGCGCAGCGGTCAGGTCATACCCGTGACAAAACCGCAAGATCGGTCGAGCGCGTCATGCCTGCGTGCGCTTAGCTGGTGCTGCCACGGAGGACAGGACGATGAAGGCGGCGCTTCAAGACTACCATGCCCGGATGCAGCGGGCGCTGGATCACATAGACCGGCATCTGGATGACGATCTGGACCTGGACACGCTGAGCAGCGTCGCAGCCTACTCGAAATATCATTTCCACCGGCAGTTCACGGCGACCTTCGGGCTGTCCGTGCATCGCTATATCCAGCTCTCCCGCATGAAGCGCGCTTCATACCG
>Ga0081455_10001784_pt1 | contig 26007 bp, 27 predicted proteins | sample TabmetS3T2R1_FD_70207 | JGI IMG/M metagenome (GOLD analysis project Ga0081455, IMG submission 70207) | Tabebuia heterophylla rhizosphere microbial communities from the University of Puerto Rico - S3T2R1 | ecosystem: Host-associated > Plants > Roots > Rhizosphere ...
TTCACGGGTTTATTATCGAAGGGCAAGGCTGTCTTACACCTGCCGCACACCGGTTGAAGCCCTTGAGGGATCTTTTCCAACGGAACCCGATTGGTCGCGCCGCAGGAGGGACACCGAACTAGTTGCGGATCAGACATTTTATTTACAACCTTCCATATCATAGGAATGATGTCTGCTTGCTGCACGCAAGCCCATAAAAGCAGACCACGTCCGAACAACACTGATTGCCTCTACGCGCGGTACTTCGCCTCGATCTCTTTCAGCTCTTTGTTGCCGAGGTTGCTGTACCATTGGCGGGTTTCTTCGATGCCCGGTGTTTCCTTGAAGTAACGCGTTTCTGTGCCGTTCTTCTTCAACTCCTCCAGGCACTGGCGCATGCCGTGCAACGCCGCCACCTGTAAAACCGTGGGAATACAACCGACCCGGCCGCCGAGCTCGCCATAACGGTCGATCGTCATAATTTGCCGCGGCGGAACGCCGACCAAGGGTTTGCCGAGTTTGGCATAGGCTTTAACATCTTCCTCGCTTCGGCCACTCACCCATACCGCGTCTGCGCCCGCTTCGGCGCAAGCTTGCAAGCGATCAAGCCGTTGTTGCAGCGAGTCCTTCACTTCTGAGCGGGCGATGATCACCATGTTTTCGTCACGTCGCGTATCCACGGCTGCTTTGATCTTCGCGACGAACTCTTCTTTTGAAACCACGCCGACATCGAACCCCTCGTGACCCGCCCGTTTGGGCGTCATCTGATCTTCGATGTGAATCGCGGCGACCCCAGCACGGTCGAATTCTCGCACCGCTCGGGTAACGTTCACCACATTGCCGTAACCCGTCTCGGCATCACTGACGATGGGGAGCTGCACGGCGTCGACAATCTCCCGCGCGCGATTGATCATCTCCGTGAGCGTGAGCAAGCCGGCATCGGCGAAACCAAGAGATCGATGCTGGCCGCTACCCGAAATATGCACGAGGGGGAATTTAAGCCATTCGACCAGCCGTGCCTGAATGCCGTCATTGCAGCTCGGCGCAATGTGACATCCCGGTCCCTGCATCATTTTGCGCAGGGCCTTCCGTTTTTCCGTTGTTGTCGCTTCCATGTTATTTTTCCTTTCTCGCTTCTTTGGATTCTAACTCAGTAGTTGGCAAGGTCGTGGCATCCGGTTGGTTTCTCGGATTCGGATATTTGTCCCGCCAAGGCGCGAAGAGCGCCAAGTTCGGATAAATATTATTTCCTTTTCTTTGCGGCCTTTGCGTTCCTTCGACCTCGCTCAGGGCATGCTTTGCGGGGGATATTCCGATTCTTTTGGTTGTGGCTCTGCCGGGCTGGCCTTCCTAGCCCTCCTCAATAGCGTTTGTCGAGTGCCGTATCCATGATGAATGACGGTCAAAAACTTTACGCGAGTGGCGCAAGCCCTACGCGCTCTCTGTGGTTGGATGTCCGGACGATAGTTCTCTGCGTCGCGCTACTTTCCGGACTAATATCCACCGCCGCAAGCGCCTTGGAAGTACCCGCGGCCAAAATTCCCATCAATGACTTCGCGAAGATGATGCCGCCAGCGAGCGTCGACGATTTGACAGAGCGTTTGAGACGGGTGAAAACTGAGACCGCCTACACTATTGCCGTCCTCACCTTACCGAGCCTCCAAGATGAAGACATTGAAAGGTTCGGACGCAAAGCCTTTGAGAATCTCCCGTTGACAGAAAAAGAATTGCAGAGATCGGCGCTTCTTATCGTCGCCCGCAAGGAACAAAAAGTCAGTCTTCAGACCGGCTCAGAATTGCGATCCCTCTTTCCCCAACCTCAAGCGAACCGGAAGCTCCAAGGACAGGTGGAAATTTATTTTAACGGGTTGAGACCCGATTTGGGGATTCACGCGGGAATGCATTATCTTATCGGAGTGATCAAAGGGGATTTCCGTGTTGAAGGCGCATCGGAGGAGGAGAAACTTGAAGATGCATCGAAGCGAGGCGCAGGGGCGGGAGCGATCTTCGCTGTATTGCTCGCACCCTTTCTGGCGTTTTTCGTCGGGATGTTATGGGGTGTCTACGCGACACATTACGGTGTTCGCCGTGAAACCCGGCTATTTATCGGCGCCGTGCTGGCAGGCGGCACCGCAAAAATCATCGCGACTCTTACGTCGACCATGGGCAGCTATAGCGACGGCCTGTGGTACTTTATTCTGGCCCTCAGCATTCCTCTAGGTATCTTTGGCAGTCTGACAGAATACTGGATGGGAGGCGATTGGAGCGGGATACCGCGGGTGAAAGATAAGGTGCGACGGAAGCCTGAAGATAATATGGGAATCTGACAGCACGCCGCAGAAGGATTCGAGTGTCGCTTTAACGGCTCAGCAGTCCGTCGATGGAGAGAGCACCGCCTCCGCCAATGAGCAAGGCCATCGACATCAGAAAAAGCGCCAGGCAGTATTCGATCCCACTGCCCTCTCCCGGACGGCGCGCCAAAAAGAATCCATACTCCCAGTGAGCCTTCTGCATTGCCACCCACATGAAGATCGCCAACCCTAGCGCAAACGGCCGCGTGAGAAACCCGACCAGCAGGGCGAAGCTTCCCAGGAATTCGGTAAGCATTCCAACCACGCCAATGGGCACCGGAATTCTATACTTGTCCTTCCAGTTATCGAGCATGCCTTTCATTCCGCGTCCGCCGAACCAACCGAAAATCTGTTGTGTTGAGTGAAAAAAGAACGCGATCGCCAGGCCCAAGCGTAAAAAGACAAACGCAAAAGACGGGGTGGTCTCAAAGATCCAACTCATTCCGAACCTCCAACGAAATCTCATTCCTTGATGAAATATTGCATCGGCATCTGGCCTTGCTCGAAGCGGGGATCGTATTCCATCCCCTCACGAATCCGAGAAAGGTAATTGTCTCGGTTCACACCAAACAGCTCATAGCGGGAGAGATGATTGAGCAAAAACGTGTGGACACCCATCTGATAAAGTTTGCCGACTGCGCCTGAAGTCAGGGCATCATGCTCTTCCTGGCTGAGGGAAAAGGCTTTGATCGCCTCTTCAGGATTCTCTTTCATTCGTTTGCGAAAAGCAGGGTCGTTGTCTGTCAGATAGAGGAGCTTGTTGACCTGGTAGATACTCATTTGTCTCTACTCCAATTTCCATACGGCGTAGCCCGAGCCGTCGTCGTTTTCCAAAAACAGGGGCCGGGTTTTTCCCACCGCGCCGGTGAGGCTGATCCAGTTCAGCAGCTCGCCGCTGTTGTTGCCGGCCTTATTTATACGCTCTTCGGTGGCGCGACGGGCCAGTGCCTGGTATTTCCCTTGAACCAGTAGTCCGGAGATCGTTTCCTCCCACTCCTTGTCGGTCCAGCCTCGGAGCGGCCCGCCGACGTCCATTGCGAAACAGCCGCTGGCGATGAGCGCTACTCGCTCCTTACCTTCCCATGCCTCGATAAAACGGCGCACCATACGGCCCAGGGCAAAACAGCGCGTCGCCAGCGGAAACGGCGAAGCAAAACCGTTGGTGTAGATCGGAACGACAGGCAGCGCCATCGACGGATTGAGAAAATGCAACGGCACGACCAACGAGTGATCCAGACGCAGCTCGTGCGCGGCAGCGAGATCGAACTTGTCATGAATGCCATATTTGAACAGCGCCTTGGCTAAAGGAACATGCCCGCGCACGGTGTAGCGGGGCATCGGGCACCAGGTCTCCTGGGGGCCCTGGGCTTCCTCCGCCATGCCGACGCAAAACGATGGTAGGTTGCTGTAGAAAAAATTTACAAAATGGTCGCTGTCAAATTCAATGATCAGATCAGGTTCGGCCTTTTCTACTTGTTCGCGCACCTGTTTCATCAGCGCTTCGCCCCGCATTTTCCCCGGCGACTGGGCCATCTCGTAGACCAGCCGGGGCGGATGTGGAACACCAGCGGCCAGCACTAGCTTTGCCATGCGGCTATCCTCCCTGCTGTTTGTTTAGCACGACTTTCGCCGACCCTTAACATCGCGCTAAACCCGCGTCAAACGGGCGAGGTTTCGCTATGAAATGCGCGGCTCGTTGACAGCAAAAAGCACCGGTGATAGCCCTGATTCTCAACTGCGAAAATCCCAAGGGAGGAAACACAATGGCCAAACTCCGTCATCTCGCGATTCTCACCCACCAGCCGGACAAGCTGGCTGATTTCTACAAGAGGGTGTTCGACATGAATGAGATGTACCGCACCAAGAACGGCTCGGTCCATCTTTCTGACGGTGAGGTAAACCTGGCGATCTTGAACGCCACCGATCCCAAGGAACCTGGACATCAACCGGGTCTCTATCACTTCGGCTTTCACGTCGAAGACAACAAAGAAACCGCCAGACGTATTCAGGAAATCTACCCGGAGGGCGCCCCGAAAGAGCGCGAAGCCACTTATGCCGAGGGGCGTGGTTCGGATCCGGACGGAAACCTTTTCGATATCTCCACCGTGGGTTGGGGTGGGAAGCGGAGAATGGATCTCTAACCGAAATTATTTCACAACACGGTAATTGTCATGATTGCGGCTATTTTAGCATTGCTTGTGTGCATTGCTGCGCTCGCCCCGCGGGGGGGCTTTGCAGCGACACCCGAAGAGATCATAAAGAAATCATCAGCTCTTTCTGCCGCGGAGAGAAAGACGTTTCTCGAAGAAGGCGCCAAGAAAGAGGGACAGTTGGTTTTTTATACCTCTCTCAGCTTGACCGACTATCCGAAAATCATGCCCTACTTCGAAAAGACTTACCCGTTCATCAAAACCAACACCTACCGCGCGACCCCTTCCGGAGTCTTCACCAGAGTCGATACCGAGGCCCGGGCCGGCAGGTATGCAGTGGATGTCGTCGGATCGGCGCCCGTGGAGATGTGGCAGCTTAAACTGCGAAAACTTTCGACGGCTTACCTGTCTCCAGAACGAAAGGCGATGCCTGCCGGCTCCTACGATGCCGAAGGCTACTGGCAAGCCTTCGAAGTGACGCCCCTCGTGCTCGCATTCAACACTCGACAGGTTGCCAGCAACGAGACACTGCGGAGTTATCAGGATTTATTGAGTCCCAAGTGGAAGGGTAAAATGAGCTTGGGAACCGAGGAGTACACCTGGTTCAACATCTTGCTAGAATCCATGGGCACCAAGAAAGGCGCGGAATACATGCAAGCGCTCGCGAAGCAGGACTTACAGATGCCGGGCTCGAGCAGCGTCATGCGCGTTCAGCTCATGTTGGCTGGTGAATCTGCAATTGCCATTGCCGCCCGGGGGCGACGCGTCACGGAGTACAAGCAGCAAGGCGCGCCCATCGATTTCCGCATCTTGGATCCATATGCGGGGGAGCCGAATCTGGTTGCGCTCGCGCAGCGGGCAGCGCATCCTCATTCGGCCCTGCTCTTTATCGACTGGATATTGTCCGAAGAGGGGCAAACGGTTCTCGCTGATGCGGCTGGCAGGATTTCGATCCGCAAGGGGATCAAACACAAGCCGTGGGTACAAGAGCTTTTTCAAAAAGATTTTGTTTTTCTAAGTCCCGCCTCGATCGGACCCAACCTGACCACGATCATCGATCAGTACAATCAAATCTTTGGGATTCGAAGAACGAAGTAACGGCGCGGTGTGAGCCGAGCTAATTTTTCGGCCTCCGGCTGCTCAAGAGCCGGCACGCTGGTCGAATTTTCTTAGCCGAAGAGCAGACCCGGCGGCCAGCGACTTTCCAGCATGTATTCGAATAGACCCCAGATAAGCAAATAAGTGCAGGCCGCCATGATAAGAGAAGTGATCCATTTTTCTTTGCCCTCAATGAGAGCGTAGAGAAATACCAAAAGCGGCAGGGCGATCACGATCCCCAGGAGCCAAATACCGAGGGCACCTCCAATGAACCAGGCAAAGAATGTCAAAGTACGGCGAAATTCAACCTTCTTATCCAACGTCACCTCGCGCACCTCATCCATCTCAATGCCTCCACCAGAACCACCGCGACGGCCTTCCCAGTTTGTCGCTTCGCGGTAGAGTTGGACCAAGACCAGAATCAGGCCGGGAATGGCCGCAACGTACACGGGCATGATCTTGGCGATGTTCGGCCATCCCCAACCGGCCCACGCTGCAACCACGAAAACCACAAGAAAAAAAAGTGTAAAATTAGCTTTCATCTGCAGTCCTCGCCATCGCCCCCCCTAGAGAGGTTGGAGAATCTTCGCGGCCCTTTAGCCGGCCACGCACGGTAAGAACAAGAGAAGCTGCAGCCAAAATGAACAGGACGATCACCGCTGGCCGCCCAAGCCAACTAAACCCATAGCTTGCCACCGACCTGTAGAGGTATTTCTCCATCAGGTCGCCCAAGACCAGCCCGAGAATCATGGCCGGCCTGGGATAACCAAAACGGCGCATAAAATAGCCCAGGATACCGAAGGTGATCACGACCAGAAGATCTATCGGGTCGCGGTTGACGCTGAAGGCTCCCATGAGAATGAAGATGAACATGAGGGGGACCATGAACGTGTAGCGCACCTCGGCCAGCTTGGCGAGCTGTGCCGCCAAAACAAACCCAACGAGGGTACCGATGATTCCTGAGATCCCCTGAATCCAGACCACGCTAAAGATGACTTCGGGGTTCTTCTTAAGCATTTCCGGGCCCGGCAGATATCCCCACGCGAGCAACGCAACGATAAACAGAGCCGTCACCACTCCCTGGGGAAATCCCATGAGCAATGTGGTGATCAGGTCCCCGCCGTCCTTTGCGTCATTGGCACTCTCCGGCGCGATCACCCCGCGCACGTCGCCTTTGCCGAAGTTTGCCGGGTTCTTGCTGGTCTGAGCCGCATGGCCGTAGGCGAGCCAGTCCACCACCTGCGAACCCAACCCCGGTACGATTCCCACCCACACACCAACAAAACTACAGCGGACCACCAGCCACCATTCGCGCAAGGTATCCTTGACCCCGTCGAACAAACTTCCCTTGAGCGGCACTGGTTGCTGCTCAACACCAAGCTTCGTCAAAGCCAAATCCAGCGCCGACGGAATGCCAAACAGAGCCAGCGCGATGATGCTGATGGAAATACCGTCCAATAGATACGGTTGGTCAAACACAAAACGCATGATACCGCTTTGCGCTTGCTGGCCGATGGTTGCGAGCAGCAGTCCAAAGGCCGCAGCAATCAGTCCTTTGATCGGCCGCCGCCCGGCCAAAACCGCTACCATGCTCAATCCCCAAAGCATCACGACGAAAAGCTCCGGCGACCCCATCAGGTAGATAAGAGGCCGGGTCACAGGAATCGCGAGAACCAGAGTCAAGGTCCCGATCAGGGAGCCCATCCCCCCAGCCATGAAAGAAGCTCCCAATGCGCGCCGCCCTTCGCCGCGTTTGCCCATCGGGTAACCGTCGAGCACGGTGGCCTGGGAGCCAGAGCCTCCAGGGATGCCAAAGAGGATCGGCAGGTAAGCCGCGCAAATAGCGCTCACGGAGCTGGCGCCTATGAGAAGCGCAATCCCAGTTATAGGCTCCCACTTGATGACGATAGGCAACGCAATGGCGTAGACCAGCGGCATACCCAACCCCTGGGGTGCCACCGCTGTAAACGTACCGATGCTGACGCCAATCATCATGGCCAGGAAGACCTTGAGATGAAGTATATTCAGGAAACCCCTAGCGGCTGCATCAAAAAGTGAAAGTTCCATATAACTGATTTGTCCTTCGATTTTGGCGCGGATTAGAGTACGATCCTTTTCTCTTGTCAAGCACAAATGCAGCCAATTTACCGCGGTGGAAGTGGTGCTGATCCGGAAAGGTTTTTGAGTAGATCGATCACTTCAGCATCACGCGGCACGTCCCTGATCACTTTAGCTAATTCCTCCGGCATAACCGGTTCAACTTCGTCGCCGACGAGCTTTTGGAATTCGCGATGGAAGTCAGGATCTTTCAGAGCCTTGCGCATCGCTTCCTGAAGAACATCTACGCGCTCTTTTGGCGTTCCCGGGGGCATCACATAGGGATAGCCGACAAGCCGAAAAATCCGCCACATGGTAATCAGCTTCTTCTCTCTATCCGTTTTCGCAAAGCTCTCGATTTCAGGTAAATGACTTAAGCGCGGATGCTTCGCTCCCTTGGGGATTTCCATGATAGCGTGAAAATCCATCAAACCCTTTTCGAACCAGTCGGGGTTGCGTCGCAAAGCTGAAGTCGCCAGATTTGCCCGTGCGTCCAGCTCACCGCGGAGCAAGGCGGCATCCACCTCGGGAGCCGAGTAGCCGGCGATAAACTTTGGGTCTTTCAGATCAAGAAAGTAGGCGAAAAACCGTCCGGCCACGTAAGAGACATGCCCAACCGATTGTGCACCGATTCGAATGCCGGGTTTGGTCCGGAGCTTTTCCAGATTGCTTAAACCGAGGTCTTTTCTCGTATAGATGATTTGATGGCCAACGGTCTCCGGCGCGCCGAGGTAAATGAACTTGTCGATGTCGTACATCACACCGCTTTCGCGCATGATCTGGAGTCCAAGCACGCCGCTGCTCATTGCGCCCACGGTAAGCCCGTCAGGCCGTGCGGTCCGAAACAAATAATTCGCTGCTTTGCGGCCACCGCCACCCTCCATATACTCGATCACGACCGTAGGACTTCCCGGGATATGTTTGCGCAGAAAAGGGACTAATGCTTTAACGCGTAGATCGCCCGTTCCTCCGGGCGCGGTGCTCGCCACGACCGTCACCGTCTTGCCCTGGTAAAAGTCGGTTTGTGAAAATACCGGTTCGAGTGAAATGATTGGATAGAACAGAAACACTAGGAGCGCGAACACCGAAAACGAATATCCTCTTGTCATCGCAAGCTCCGCTTTTACCGTCAGCGCGGCGGAAGTGGTCCTGGGCCGGCAAGCTTGTTGAAAAGCGCGATGGTCTCGGCGTCGCGCGGCAGCTCTCGAATCGCTTTTTGATTTTCTTCCGGCAATAGCGGGGTGGGATCCTCGCTGACAAGCTTCTTATGCTCTTTGTAAAACTCAGGGTCATTGAGACTCTTGGTCATCGCCTGCTTGAGGATTTCAATCCGGTCGGCGGGAATTCGTGGAGAAGCGAAAAATGGCGAGCCTGTAAGTCGCAAATTACGAAACATCGCCAGCACTTTTCGCTCCCTCTCGGACCTAGCGAAGGTTTCGATCTCAGGCAGGTGACCAAAGCGGGGATACTTGTTTCCCCGCGGAACTTCCATCAACGCATGGAGATCAATTTTGTTCGCCGATATCCATTCGGCATTGCGCACCAGATGATCGTCGGTGGTTCCCAAAGCGTCGAGCTCTCCGGCCATGAAAGCGACGTCGCGCTCAGGGGTCGAATAGCCCGTGACGAACTTGGGATCTTTGAGTGGCATAACCCAAGAGAAGAGCCTGCCGATATTGTAAATGGTATGGCCCACGGATTGCGCGCCGACGCGCACGCCTGAGGCTGACCGCAGCTTCTCCAAGGTCGTCAGACCGATTTCCCTTCGCGTCAAGAAAAAATAATGAGTCGAACTATAGGGGGAGCCAAGGAAAACCAGCTTATCGATGTCGTACTGCACACCGGTTTCGCCGAGAACCGCGCTTGACACCATGCCGCTACCTGCGTTTCCGATGGTCAATCCATCGGGCGTCGCCGATCCATAAATATAGTTGCCGGCCTTTCGGCCGCCGCCGCCCGGCATGAACTCATGAACGATAGTGGGGTTTCCAGGGATATATTTCTGCAGAAATGGCACCAGCGCTTTTACCCGCAGGTCTCCCGAGCCGCCGGCGTCGCGCCCGTGCACGATTCGAATGGTTTTGCCCCGATAAAAGTCGGGCTGGGCATAAAGGAAGTCAGGGAGCAAGACGAGTTGAGTCAAAAGCGCTGAGCATAGAAACGACGTCATCATCCTTGTCTTCATGGCGAGTCTCCTTCCTACCGCGGCGGTAGAGGCTCGGCACCCACGATTTTCCTGTACAGCTCGATAACCTCGGGGTCGCGGGGAATGTCCCTGATCGTCTTTTCATGCACTTCGGGCAGCAGCGGTGACGCATCGTCGCCGGTGAGCTTCCTATACTCGCGCAAAAATTCCGGGTCTTTGTAGGTTTTGCGAAACGCCTCTTGGAGAATTGCAACACGATCCTTTGGGGTTCCGGGCGGCAGGACGGAGGGACCGCCGGCAACCCTGAAAGCACGCGCTAGATTGATCAGCTTTTGCTCTCTTTCGGATTTGGCAAAGCTTTCTAGCTCAGGGAGCTGCTTGAACTGGGGATGCTTGTCCCCCTTGGGGATTTCAAGAATCGCGTGAAAGTCCACCAACCCACCTTCAAGCCAATCCCGGTTCCGCTGCGCCACCGAGTCAGCGGCGGTCGCCCGAGCATCGACCTCGCCGCGCATCAACGCCTGATCGATCTCAGGCCCGGCATAGCCGGCGATAAATTTGGGGTCCTTCAATCCAAGAATGTAAGCAAATAGGCGACCTTCACTGTAAGTCGAAAAACCCACGGACTGGCCTCCGACCCGTACACCGGAAGCGGCCGTCAGTTTCTCTATATTGCTCAAGCCCGCCTGTTTCCGGCTCAAAAAAAGCGGGTGGTAGGAGCTGTACGGCGACCCCAGATAGAAAAACTTATCGAGATCGTAGAGAACTCCGCTTTCTCCAAGCACCGCAGCAGAAACCATGCCGAGCCCGGGGTTTCCGATCATCAGACCGTCAGGTCGGGCCGATCGGAAGACATGATTTGCCGCCTTGCGGCCGCCACCGCCGGGCATATACTCGCTCACAACACTCGGGTTTCCCGGAATATATTTTTGCAAGAAGGGGATCATCGCTCTGACCCGCATATCTCCGGTGCCGCCGGGATCTCGACCTTGAACGATGGTGATGGTCTTGCCTTTGAAAAAATCCGACTGTGAAAAAAGCGTATCCGACAGAATGATCAGATCGGCAAGGAGTGCGACCGAGAATACTGCCACCAAACATTTTGTTCTCATAGTTTGCTGCTCCTTCTGGGATGTATGACACCTTCAGCGCGGCGGCAGAGGTTCCGCGCTCACGAGCTTTTTGAAGAGCTCGATCGCTTCAGGATCCCGTGGAATTTCTTTGATCGCTTTTTCATGATTTTCGGGGAGCAGAGGCGTCGGCTCGTCGGCAGTAAGTCTCTTGTACTCCTTGTGAAACTCCGGATCTCGATAGGTCTTGCGAAAAGCTTCCTGGAGAATCTCTATGCGATCTTTGGGAGTCGCCGGAGGAAGAATAAAGGGAGTGCCGCTAACCCGAAATGCGCGCTGCAATTGAATGACTTTGCGTTCGCGATCCGATTTGGCAAAACTCTCGATCTCGGGCAGACCACTGAACCGGGGATGAGGATGCTTGTCCCCTTTTGGAGTTTCCATGATCGCATGAATCTCCACCAAGTTTTTTTCAAGCCACTCGCTGCTACGCTGCAGGAGAGTATCGGGACCCGTGGCTCTCCCATCGATTTCCCCACGCTCCAGAGCCGGGTCGAGCTCGGCACCGCCGTAGGCAGCAATGAACTTCGGGTCTTTCAGACCAAGAATGTAGGCGAATAGGCGGCCTTCATTGTAGGTTGAGAAGCCAACGGACTGCGCCCCGATCCTTAGCCCGGGGGCAGCCTGGAGTTTTTCTATGTTGCTTAAGCCCAGCTGTTTTCGGGTTACAAAAACAGCATGGTAGGTACTGTACGGTGAGCCTAAATAGTAGAATTTGTCGAGATCATACAGGACTCCCGATTCCCCCAGCACGGCCAGAGAAACCATGGCGGAGCTCAGGTTCCCGATCGTCAGCCCGTCGGGGCGTGCAGTTCGGAACAGATGATTCGCCGCCTTTCGACTGCCGCCGCCCGGCATATATTCGCTCACGATCGTCGGGTTTCCCGGTATATATTTCTGTAAGAAAGGAAACAAGGCTTTAACCCGAAGGTCTCCTGTTCCACCAGGATCTCGACCTTGAATAACGGTGATGGTTTTACCTTGAAAAAAAGAAACCTGAGAAAAACCATAACTCGGCACGAGGGCGAGCAATACCAGTAGCGCGACGAAAAACAATCCCCTTAACTGCGTTCCGCGATTACGACCTTTCATTTTGATCTCCATTTGCTGATTTTTGGCTTCGACCTCGTCACTGCTTGGCTGGCACCTTCGAATCTCCCTTCTCATTCCGCCCGAGCTGCTGCTGCGCACAACGATGATTCTCATGAAAAGGGGACTGCGAAAATGTCAGATCTGCAACGAAGTGGAAGACGAATAGGACACCAAAAGGCGCGCTCCCGAGCAGGCCTCTTTGATCTCTCATACTTCCCTCCTCGGGGATGTGCGGAGACTCTAGTCCATTCTTTTATTTTGTCAATACGACTACCTACGCCGCCGTCTCACGCGCGCTAACGCGGCGGCAACGGGCCATGTTCCGCCATCTTTTTGTACATTCCGATGACTTCAGGATCGCGCGGCAGGTCGCGGATCGATGCTTCTACCTCTTCCCCGGTAAGAGGCGAGGGGTCGCCGCCCATGAGTTTTCTGAATTCTTGGGTAAACCCTGGATCTTTAAACGACTTGCTCATCGCTTCGCGCAAGGTCTTGACAATCTCCGGCGGTGTCCCCGGCGGCAATACATACGGCCAACGCGGATACATGAATTCGCGGAACAGGCTGATCAATTGACGTTCTTTATCGCTTCTTGCCAGGGAATCCGCGTCGGGAACATTGGCGAACCGCGGATGGAATTTACCCTTTGGGATCGTTAGGGTGGCGTGAATGTTGTACTCGCCTTTGGCGAGCGGGTCGGCGTTTCGGCGCACCACCGTATCAGCGCTGTTGGCCCTGGCATCTATCTCTCCCCGGATTAAAGCGGCATCCATTTCCACACCGCCAAAGCCGACCACAAGCCGAGGGTCCTTAAGACCGAGCAAATAGGTGAAAATCCGCCCGCTGATATAAACGGCATGACCTACGGTCTGCGCCCCGACCCTGACTCCAGAGGCAGCGCGCAATTTTTCCAAGTTGTCGAAACCCGCCTCCCTTCGGCTCAAGAATACGTAGGGATCGCCGTGCTCAGTGGAGCCCAGGTAAATCAGCTTATCGATATCGTATCTCACGCCCGGCAAGCCGAGGACCGCTCCCGAGGCGAGGCCCGAGCCTACCGCCGTAATCGTAAGCCCATCAGGCTTCGCCGTCGAATAGGCATGGTTGACCGCCTTCATGCCGGCAGCACCGGGCATGTTTTCAATGACAATCGTTGGATTGCCAGCGATATATTTTTTCAAGAAAGGGATAAGCGCCCTCGCTTGCATATCTCCCGATCCGCCAGGCTCGCCGCCACGAAGAATCATGATGGTCTTGCCCTGATAGTAGGGTGCCTGAGAAAACGACACTTTCGGAATCAGCGCGCAAGTGAATCCCAGCACCGCTACTACGATTATTTTCATTCCGTGCAACATTTATTACCCCCAACCAAATTCAAATCGCATCGTTCATTGCGACTTTTTCCGATCCTCTTTAGCATTGCCCTAAAGTCAGATCAACATTCGTGACGTCTAATCCGAGCTTCAACTATCGTTGACTCACAAAGGTTTATCAAGTAGCGTCCAACGCGCACGGGCCTCTTGCTCTGGCGCATTATGAAGATTGGGCTGTTTACCGAATTCTCCTATCCTGAAAAATCAGAGCGGCAGGTCTACGCCGAGATCATGGAGCAGATCGTCCTGGCCGATCGGCTTGGTTATGATTTTTTCTCGACGACAGAAAGTTTTGGAAAAGATGAATTCTCTTGCTCTCCGTTTCCTCTGGGACTGTATGTTGCTGCCGCGCAACACTCGCGGAGAATTCGTTTTCTTACCGGCATCATCAGCGTACCGTTGCACCATCCGGCAATCCTGGCGAGCCAAATAGCAGCTGCCGATCTCTTAACCGAAGGACGCATCATGGTGGGGCTTGGCAGAGGCCATCCGTGGGTCTTGAACCGCGTGGGTGTCGACCCGGCCGAAAGTCCGGCCCGATTCGTAGAAGGCATCCGCATGCTGGTTGAAATTTTCAGATCAACCTACATTGAAAATTCACAAGGCTCATTCTGGCGGATAAGCGACTTCAAACTCAGTCCCGCCCCGCTTCAGGAGCCTCATCCACCCTTGTATGTTGCCGCCGCCACCACTCCCGATAGCGCAATCTTCGCTGGAGAGATCGGTCAAGGTTTGGTCCAGCCTGGTTATCTTGGTATCCCTCTCGGTTTGGTTCGCGATTTGACATCGCGCTACCGGCAAACTCTTCCGGATCGAAAAACCAGCGATGTCATCTTGGGTATTCATCTGCACGTCGCGCAGGATCGTGACGAGGCCATACGAAACGGAGCTTTCGCGCTGGCGACCCAATCCCAGGTTTTCTTGCGTTCGAGTGCTCAGCGGCAGCGGCTGAGCGGTGAGAAGGAAGCCTACGCGACTAAAAGCGAATCTCGAAGAGCTTTTGAGAAATTATCCGAGCCCGAAAAGGCGCGGCGGGCCGTGGCGGAAGAGTCGCCCAACATCATGGCGGTGTGGGGCACTCCGGACGAATGTATCGAGAGAATCAATTATTACCTAGATTCCATCCGTCCGGAGCAGCTCATGGTGAACATCGCGTCTGGCAGCCTGTCCCAAGAGAAAGTCTTGAAGTCTATGCGCCTCTGCGCCGAGGAAATTTTGCCGACTCTCCGCGGGTTGGGAAGTCGATAAAAGGGAACGGTCGCAGAAGATAGGACGTTCAAGGGTCGAAGTTCCGCGTTCAACCTTCCGACTCGCCTCGGAATTTGATCATCGAACCTATGACCTTGAACTTACAATAAGCGGCTCTTAGCGTGATAACCGGTGTCGCTCGCTTGGCGGGTTTGCAGTTTGAACGATGCTGGACGTTGGGAGCGGCGGGATCCAGACTTCGATCTTGCCCGGTGCTGCGAACTGAAACTGTCCTCCATCGCGTTCGAGCAGTTGGAGCGTAAGAGGAAACCCGAGCCCAGTAAGTTCCGCTTCAACAACCGACTTCACTCGCTCCGCTGCGGGCCGGTCCTGAGAAAAAAAGAACCTGACATCGCCTTGGGTTCTGCTTGACGAAAGGCGCGTTTCCGGAATCGCGTAACCCTTAACTCGAAGCGCGTCGCCGATCTCTTCGAGGATAGAACGGTCGCTTTCTTTCGACGTATGCAGAAATACTTTTACGCCAACCTCGTCGGTTTTTGGCGCCATCAAAGAGGCATGCTGCGGCGCTTGGACGGTCTTCTGTGGCAACGGTTCGGATTTCTGCTCGACCAATGGTGGTTGCGGCATTGGTACCTGCACCGGAGATGCCTCGCCGAAGGATTCACTCTTGAAAGCTTTTGGAGCTAGTTTTTCGAAGGCCTGTTCGTTTGTTTGCTGAGCGCTGACAATGTCGGAGTTTCTTAGTTGTCGCGGTTCGCTCCCCTCGAAGTAGAGTACTGCGGCGCTACCCGCTACAACAAAGGTTGCTAAAACACCGGCGATTTTCGTGACTCCAAAGTTTTTAACTCGGTGGAACTTCGCGGGTTTATTTTTCTTACCGATTGTAAGTTCTTCAAAAGACCACTGCCGCTCCTCATCCATCGTCGGTTGATTTTCTATAACAGAATCGCGGGCTTTGAAATCCTCTTTGTTTGGCTCAGAAAAATGGCAGCTTCCTTTGCCATTTTGGAATCGTTCTGCTTTGGGTTCGAATTGATCCGTGAGTCGGAGATCGCAAGCAATCTTCTGAATCATTTCCGGCGAAACGCTTCTTTGACCGGTCCTATAGGCCGCGAGCAACCCGTTATCGCAAATGATATTGATCAGTCTGGGATTTCCCCTCGAAATGAGCGCAATCCGTTCGACCGCGTCAGGCGCAAATAGACTTTGGCATTCCTGCCCTGCTCGCCTCACCCGATGATTGATGTACGGCGCGACCTCATGGCCCTGTAGCGGTTCCAGCCGGCACCACAAAGCAACGCGGCGTCTGATCGATCGAAGCTCCCGATCTGCAAGCTTGGCCTCCAATTCGGGTGAACCCGCCAAAACGACTTGTAGCAACTTTTCACCATCAGCCTCCAGGTCTAATAGAAGCTCCAGCTCTCGAAGCGTCCGAGTGTCCATCTCTTGAGCCTCGTCGAACAGTGCTCTGACAATGTGATTCTTTTTGCGTTGCTCCGTCAGGTAATTCCTTAGCTCCCGCATCATCGTGAACTGGCCGCCCGGGGGTTTGGGTATGCCAAAATCAATCAACATGAGCTGAAGCAATGCAGAAAAATCCCGGTAGGGGCCCAAAATCAATGCCGAGCTAGTACCGGGCTCAAATTTTTCTGTGACCATTCTGAGCAGGGTCGTCTTGCCGGTGCCGGCTTCCCCTGTTATCACGATCAAACCCTGACGGAGCTTGATCCCCCAACGCAAGCCAGTTAAAGCTTCCTGATAGTGACGGTTTGAATAGAAAAAGCGTGGATCGGAGGTCACGTTAAAAGGTGATTCTGTAAAACCGAAGTATTCGTTATACATGATCGGATCTCAGGCAATCGTCATGGAGATCCACGAGTGAGAGGTAGTGTGATGCCTTTATCTAGATCTACGTCAGATTCAGGCAAACGGATTGGATTTTTGCCGTGGAGGTAATCTGTGGTCGCGACTTGAGCCAAACTACAGCCGCCAGAGGTCTAATTGGTTAATGCTAAAAAGAAATCTAGCTGCGGCGGATTTGAGGTCAAAACAACGAAACTGGCGTTATCCGGATGTAGATTTCGCAGAAAAGCCGCACGCGCCAAGGCGCGTCGCGAGTTTGATCCGCAAAGCCACCTGGCCATCAAAAAGTTACTCGGAAGATAGAAAATAATCGCAGGCGAGTCTTCGGCGCGACTTATCCTTTAGGCCACGCCTTTATCCAAGATTTGTCGCGCATCTTGTTGGGCTCATAAGACTCGTAGTGTGTGAAGTCGCTTATTTTTCTGCGCGGTTTGGCGCCAGGCCAGAACCGGGCACGGCCGATCGGCACCACCCAAAGCAATCTTATCGGCTGCGGAACATTAAATAACGCTCTCAGTTCCGCCTCGATCTCCTCACGCACCGAAACCCAGACGGTTCCGAATCCCATGCTTGCCGCCACGAGCATCATCTGTTCCACCGCGCTGGCCACGCTCGCTTGAAAAAGTTTTTCGCGGTCTCCGGGCTGCCGGGTAGTGAGATAGACCGTCATCGTTCGCGGATCGGCGCAAACCAGAACCAGAACCGACGCATCACCGACGTAGTATTTGCTTAGCCCTTTATAGTTGACTGGATCCTCGCGTTTGCGCTGCTGCCATTCCTTGTAAAATACTTCACGGCAGCGCTTCATCTTCTCCCGGTCGCGCGTGACTACGAACTCCCAGGGCTGGGTGTTGGCGCCTGATGGCGCCCAGCGTGCAGCCTCGAGAATCGCTTGGAGCTGTTTGTCGCTTATCTTCCCCGTCTTGTAGACTCTGACGCTTCGTCTTTTCTTTATGACTTGCAACAGACTGGCGCTGTTCATTGGAACCTCCTAGGCCCTGATATATCGAATCGGGGCCCCAGAGGCAAAAAGATGAATTAAACTTGGTTTGGGAAAATGAACTAGTCGACGCCGGGAAAACCGAGATGAACGTCAGGTCTCATGCCGAGTGTGAACTGAAAGCGGAGACTTCATTGCTTGTAGACTTTGTCGATGAAGCCGCTCTTTTCTAACTCTCGCACGATGCTCTCATCCACCATATCTTCGAAGCGAAGCTGCGCGCCAGGTTTTCGGCTTAGCGCTTCTTTGATCTGAACTTCAGTGCCGGCTCTGGTTACCAAAGGCACCGTATCATAGAGCTTGGCGCTGGCGGTGTAGGCGTCCTCCAAATAGGCTTCATTGGTTATTCTACTGTATTTGGAGATGATTTTTTTGGTCTCTTCCTTGCGGGTCTTGAAGAATTGAACCGCCTCGATGTGCGCCATCAGAACTTTTTTTACGGTTTCTCTCTGGCGCGCGAGGTAGCTCCTCGTCGTAGTGGCGCAGATGTAGGGAAATTCAAAACGCTTCTGAAAATCCGCGGTGCTGATAAGAATCCTGAACGGCATCCCCTTGGTCAGGTGTATGATCCCTGGCGGCGACGGAAACCCTGCGATCCTGCCGGTGCGAAATGACGCCGCGCGCTCCGCTGGGCCACCGACTTGCATAATGAGAACTTGCTTATCGGGCTCCAGACCCAACCCTCGGATTAACGCACGCGCGGCTACATCGGAGGCGCTGCCGAGCCGGCTAATGCCGACGCTTTTCCCTTTCAAATCTTCCGCCGATTTGAGGGACTCGCTCACGACCAGCTCATAGGGAAGGGAGTTGAGATAACACGAGATCAGGACAAGATCGGCTCCCGCAACCGCCGCGCTCGCCACCCCACCTCCCGATGCGTTGGCCACCTGTACGTCGCCAGCCACCAGGCTGGATACACTGGTCGTGGTACTTGGGATGAAAAGCAAATCTGCATCCAACCCATGCTTCTTATAGAACCCCCGGTCCTGAGCCAGGTACCAAACCGCATTGCTGCTCTCCAGAGCGCTGTGCGCGAGCCTGATCTTTTCCTGCGCCCAGGCGGGACTCAATAAGAAGGAATAGGCAACGAACAGTATTGCACACAAGAACCAAAAACTCCGCGCAAGCTTCATAACACCTCCACGAAGATCCAAATGGAGAATTCCCGGTCCCACTTTTTTGAAGGCGCAACGGTCTCGCCAAGCTAACAACGCCTAAGCGTCATCGACGGATTTACTCGACCCACTTCGCAGTCCCTGAGCCCGTATATCTGCCGCTACTAAGTGAACCGCGGTCCAGGCGAGTATTGGATGGGCGCCTGCTTGGGCGACCTTCAGGGGATCGAGGGTCCTCACGGCAGCCCTCTCTTCTGCTCGCAGCTGATACTCGGTGAACATCCCATCCATATTCTGGACAAAGCGCTGTCGCTCCGCTGCTTTCATTCGCAGAGCATAGAGCAGTCGATTGAGATTATAAGACTCTGGCTCGGGAAATTTGTAATAGCGATACCCGGATGACGTCTCAATCGCCTTGGGCAAAGATTCAACTCGCGGCAGTCCCTCGAGTGGCGTGGCGAGCGGAAAGTCGATGACGCCAAGTCCATGATGCCAGGTCGGCTGATAGGACAGCACCTTGCCGCGGATGTTCCCGATGGCACCAAACACCGTATACCAGGTGAGCAGCTCGGTTTCGCCGGTTTCGTCCAGTTTCTGCGAGCTCAGACTCAGAAGCGAAGATAGCTCGCCACCCTCGATCACCCGCAGCAAATACTGATCGAAGTCAAAGTCCGGATAGCCGTACTTCTCCGTGCCGGGGTAATGGGACATGCCCCCACTAGCAAGGAGCGCTATCCGCTCCCCGCGCTCGGCGACAATCTCCGCGATGGCGCACCCAAGCTGGTAGGCTCGATGGGGCTGTGGCAACGGCGGCACGTAAACATTAACGAAGAGTGGTACGATGGGAATCTGTCGTTCCTCGAGAATGTATTCAAAGGGCACGACGAAGGCGTGGCCCATGAAAGCCTGGTGGCAGAAGGCCATGTCGAAGTCACGTTTGAGGCAACCGTCAAGGAGAGCGCGAGCCAGTGTTTGATGGACTCCCACGCGATACTGCTTGCTCCCGAACGAGCCAAGGACCTCTGGCCCGACCACCACGGCAAAGGCAGGTGACACGTCGAGGGAAAACGCTTCAAGATGATCGAGACCGACCACGATGAGCGCATCCGGCTTCGTCTCGTCGAGCACGCGCCCGAGCTGGCGCATAGCGGCGATGGTCGCATCGAGTTGCGCTGGGTCCTCACCGGGCTGGCGGAGAAACAGCGCGGGCGCATGGCATGAAACCATGGCTGCAACGATTTGTCCCATGAAACCTCTCAAAGCTCTGCCAGGAGCGGGCTATGCTTGTGCCGCGACCGAACCGTCGTAATCGCGCGTGGCCGTGTCTTTCGAGAAGAGCTTTTCGTTTTCCATCCAGCGATGGGTCTGCTCGAACATCTCCCTCGTATAAGGTTCGAACACCAGGCGCTCACCTGGGCCGAATCCGCTGACATCGATCATCCGATGATACTTCTCGGGTAATTCTTTGAGGAAGTAATGCTTGTAGCGCTCCGGCTCGAGATCGATGTCGCGCTGCGCCCGCTGCAACGCCCGGAAATAGCGTTTGATATCTTCGACATTGGCATCCGGGTGCAACAGAAAGCCGATCATGAACGTCGTGTCGAGAATCTTTCGAAACCCTTGCTGTTCAACCAGGTAAAGTGGCGCGCCAAACATGTTTGCGGCATCGACTTTGCGGTCCAACAACGCCGCCAAGCGATCCTGTGGCTGTCCGATAAAGCGTAACTTGATCTCGTCAGGCTTGAGAATTTTCTCCAGTGCTTGGATGGCCGAGAAATAACTCCCGGAGTGATAGCCCACACCCACCTCGACCTGAGCGAGGTCGTGCGACTCTTTGATTGGTGATTCGGGCGGGACGACGATGGCTGAAGGGGTAACGGAATAAGCGTGTCCCCACATTTGGCCATGCCCAGTGGAAGAGGCCATATTCACTGCCCAATGACAGGCGCAACTAATGTCCGCAGCGCGCCCACGTTCCATATTCTCGAATGCGCCGCGCTTCACTTCCGGCGCGGCCGTCTCCGTGGACTGGACCAGCGCGTACCCCGACGCCGCAGTGGCATACGAATTCAAAAGCTCATAGTCCAATCCTTCGTCTTTGAAATATCCCTTTTCGTCGGCAACCCATTCCTGAAGTCGCCCGTGGGGCTCTATCAAAAATTTCTTCATAATAAACCTCCTATCGGTAACCTTACGATCGTCTGATTCTCCCACGCACTTCGCCTCATATTCTGGAGGTGACAGTATCGAATAACGTCTTGTGATGTCAACGTTGGTGGAGGGATTGATCCGGGTTGTACCAAAACTCATACAGAACATCTGCAAAAAGCCGGGAAAGTATAAAGTGGATTTTCAGTACACCATAGTAGGAGAAGCCAAACAGAAACGCGCGTATCGTTCTGGAGAGACTCTTCACGTGTAACTCGAATCATGTGTACGCAGTCATTCTCAACAATGTACGTTCATTTTCTAGAAAAAATTCGAGCCTTTCCAGGCGCGGAAACGGTAGACGGAAAAGTTGAAGCGGAAATTTCTAATTTAAAACCTCACGGCTATCTCTAACTGGCATATGCATTGCGTGTCTTAAAAATAGTTGTTCACCCCTGTCGCATTCGCCTTACTCGAAAATTTCAGAATAGGAGATTAGTTATGGCTGTCGGCATAGGAGAAGCGTTCGTCGGGCGTATTGTTCACTATTATCCTCGAATAAACGTCGGAATCGTCGAACTGACCGATGGGGCGATCAATTTGGGCGACGTAATCCACGTCCAAGGTAAACAGACAAATCTGGTCCAGCCCGTCGATTCCCTCCAGCTCAATCATCACAGCATTAGCCACGCAGACAAAGGCAAAAGAGTTGGGATCAAACTCAATGATCGAGTAAGAAATCACGATCAGGTTGGCGTCGCCCGTTGGATTCTTCCGGGGCTGTAGTAAGGGACAACAGCCACTTCCTGGCCAACCTGACAGATTAACTGATCGATATCGTTTGTTGGGGCCGCTGAATCCCTAAACATAGCTCTGCTGAATAGATTTCAGCGTGTTAATGTCAATCAAGTGAGACTTCGGATGACCTTTCCGTTCAGTGCCAGAAGCTTGATTCTGGACTCGTCCTTGCTAACGACCTACTTCAAATTGGATCAACAGCGCATCGACCAGGAAGTCTTCAAAATATCTGAAGGCTACCTCAACAAAAGAACAAGTTTTGGATCGATACGCTGACTCGATTCGAATAAAGAGCTTGAATTCCTGATTTTTCAGAATGATTGGTGAATCTATAGGCGTAGGAAATTTTTTCTTAGGGGAGAATCCATATGCGCTTGAGAGAACACCCGAAGATCCAGTGGCCACCTAGATGGGGTGACAGTTCTCGTAGGGCAGAAGAGGGAATTTTGCGAGACGTTGATCTTATCGAACCTTTGAAGCTTCTCATAAGCAACGAAATGGGAGGCAAAGTTTATTTCGCCGAAATCTATTGTTCTAACAGTGCTTTCGCTAACCGGCTGCATGAAAAAATCAAAGCCATTGTTGGGAGACCGATAAGCGAAGTGGGAGAGCTCGATTTCTAGATAACTCTAGAGGGGGGTGAATCATGAGACCGGCAAAACAAGGGGATACCGTCAGAGTCCACTACCGCGGCAAACTGCAGGACGGGTCTGTATTCGATGAAACCTTCGATCGCGAGCCTTTGCGGTTTACCATCGGCGGAGGTGAACTCATCCCGGGTTTTGAGGAAGCCGTGGTGGGGATGAAGCCCGGTGATTCGAAAACAACAGAGGTGCCTGTAGAAAAAGCTTTTGGGCCCTACTTGGAAGAGAGAGTGGTTGAGGTCCCTAAGAACACGTTCGCGCGCTGGGGTCCGGAGCCAGTAGCGGGCGAACGAGTGCCAATCCCTCAACAGAACGGACCATCCATAGATGCAATCGTAACCGAAGTCACCGAATCCAAAGTGACTGTGGACTTCAACCACCCGTTCGCGGGACAGGATTTGACAATTGATATTAAGCTTCTTGAAATCTTTTAGGAGCGCAACCGTCTGAGAGAATGGTATTATTGCGCACCTAAAAATAAATTGAAGCTGCAATGCCGATAACCAATAGCTTGCATGAGACTTTCTGCGCGACCGTTTACGACGTCTTTCTGGAAACTTTCCGAAGAAAATCGTATTTGGAGCCGGAAAAGAAACTCATGCTGGCGGTGTTGGAGAATGGCGTCGAGTGCTTTCAGAAGTACGCCTTTGCGCGGGACCGTAAGGGAAGGTTGCTTTTCCAAGAGGTCGAGTATTGGGTCGAGGACACAAATAGGGATTGGCTGTTTTCGTTTGCCAACGTATGCGAAACCCTGGGATTTGCTCCCGACTATTTGCGGCAGGGTCTTGGCCAGTGGAAAGTCGCGAAGTTGAAGAGCCGGGCAAAGGCCAATATCTATCAGCTGGCCTCAAGGAACGGGAAGAGAGGGAGAGGCATTGCCGTAACCGGAAGAGCCAGCCATCGTTTGCACAGGCTAGAATTCTGATAATGTCGCGACGCTTCCTCGAGTGCCTTTAGCAGCTTTTCACGGCGTCTCTGTCGCGTTCCTCGACCCCGCATTTTGTCAAGAAGCAAGGGAAGGCGGTCGATCGGGAGGAGGTTCTGCGGGTCGCGGTCGGCAGCGACTGAGAATGGTGACTATGTGTGGCAGTGCCTTAAGTGATAGATGCCGTGCGAACGAAGTTGATCTACAGCTTTGTCCGGTTGTCAGCATTTTCAACTCTATCCTGCATGGAAACTCATGCAAAGAAATCCTCCGCAATACAAGGGGCCTTCTAAAAATGGAGCGATAGCCTTGCCGGGCCATTTTGGCATGTGTCTTGCGCCGTAAAGGGGGAACCCTTAGAAGGAGGTATGTGATGCAGATAGCCAGTCTGAAGGTTGTTGCAACGATTTTTGTTGCCGGCTTTCTTATCCTCCCAATGGCAAAACAAGTTCGGGCGCAAGACTCGCCTAAGCAGCAACTGAACGAGACCCAACTCAGGGCTTTCGCTAAAGTTTACGTGGAGGTTGAGAAGATTCGCCAAGCTTATGAGCCTCGGCTGAAAGAAGCTAAGAATGCTCAAGAGGGTAAGCAAATTGAAACCGAAGCAGTATTAAAGATGCAAGGGGCACTTACGAAACAAGGACTGACCCAAGAAAGCTATACCCAGATCTTCGAGATTGCACGTGCCGACGAGGGCCTCCGCAAAAAACTCATTGAGATTATAAACGAGGAAAGACAGAAGTCGTAGGGGAAAGCGTTCACAATTTTTCCATCCGTACTTTCGGCTGACTGGCCCGGCCAAAATTCCCCGTCCCGCACCGACGCGGATCCGCTGGAGACTCCTCCACGCCGGCCCGTTGCATTCAATGAAACGCGAAGATCAAATCTTTAGCGTCGCGTGAACACTGCGCCCCTGGCCTTATCCTATTTTCTCCTCTGGTGCTTCGGGCATCTCGCCAACGGTCACTCTGAAGGGAACGTTTTTCCCTTCTCTCACGACTTTTACTTGAACCTCTCTATTAATCTGCGTGCGCGCAACCATCAGGGGAAAATCGTTGGCCTCTTTGACTTGCTGTCCATCATATTCTGTGATGACATCGCCCACCTTTATTCCGCCAAGGTCCGCCGGCCCGCCCGTAAGCACTTTAGCCACAAGCGCTCCATGGGGCTTTTGAAGACCGAAAACATCGGCAAGGTCTGGAGTCACTTCCTGAATAGCGACACCCATCCATGCTCTTGTTACCTTCCCTTTGGCCTGGAGCTGCGGCAGCAAGTCCTTTATTAGATTTATCGGAGTCGCAAATCCGATTCCGACGTTGCCTCCCGTCTGGCTGACAATCGCCATGTTGATGCCGACCACTTGGCCGCTCGAGTTCACTAGCGGGCCACCAGAGTTTCCTGGATTGATCGGTGTATCAGTCTGGATGAAATTGTCATAAGGCCCGGCTCCAATATGCCGCCCCTTGGCGCTGACAATGCCAGAGGTTACGCTACTATCGAGCCCGAAAGGATTACCTACGGCCATAACCCATTCGCCCACTTCGAGCTGTTCAGAATCCCCCAAGTCCGCCGTCGGCAAACTCCCGTCGCTGTCAATTTTTATGACCGCGACATCAGTCTTCGGATCCTTTCCCAAAACTTTAGCCTCAAATTCCCTTTTGTCAGACAGCTTGACGATAATTTTCTTGGCGTTCTCAATCACGTGGGCATTCGTAACAATGGAACCGTCGGACCCAATAATAAAACCCGAGCCGAGACTCCGTTGCTGCCGCTGCGATCTGCCCGATGGGGGCCGTTGACCAAAAAATTTTTCCAAGAATTCGTCCATGGGATCTTCTTCCGGATTGGGCCGCCCCCGGGCTGCCGGCCCAGCCGCCATTTGCGTTGTTGATACATTAACAACGATAGGTTGGAGCTTTTTTGCAAGCGTGACAAAATCCGGCGGATTCCTTGACGATGCTGCATCGCTCTTTGCCAAAAATCCTTTAGAATCGTCTGTATTTCTACCGGAACAGCTAAGTCCACCAATACTTGTTATGAAAAACAGCATGAACACTATTACGCCATTGCGCATAATTCTCTCCTCCAGGAAAAAATATCTTTGGTTAGGCCAAGGTTAAAGGTTAATAGAGATTCGTTAGAAAATTCCCAGAGCACCACAGAGGAAATCCAGTGATATTATGTTTTGTGTTTATAAAGAATCTCGAGCAAGGTGCATGCCACTAGCGGCGTTTTGACAGGAAGAAATGTGTCCTGAAAAGAGGACAGGATTTTGCTTTTAAATTCACCTTTAAGAGAATGCTACGATAAATATTCTACAACCATCTTAATCCTATCGCGGGCGCGAAACACATACATCGTAATCAATACTTAATAGCGACTGTCTGAAATTCACTGCACGAACGTACTACGCTGATGCAAGACAGGACAGTCTCCGCGAATCTCTGGCGAGCCGGTTTCCAATGTTGGTTTTTCAATGATTTTTTGACAATGAATAATATCGAAGAGAAGCTTAACCGTGTTTCTTACTTATAACGGCACTATATTTGGGCAAATTCTGGAGTGAATCTGTCACTGAAGATATGGACGCGCGTTACAAAGCATGGCACAAACCTTGCGGGAAATGTTGCCAAGTTTCCCAAAGTATTCTACAACAAGCAGGCCTTCTATTCAGTCTACGCGCTCATACTAACCTAACGGAAAATGGAGACTGACTAGCGATTGGATGTTTTGCACTACAGCCCCGCGAAAAAATCATTCTATGGTTTGGAGGTCAGCCTATGCAGGTTCCTTTAACGATGACGTTTCGCAATGTTACCAAAAGCACGTCACTTGAGGCACTCATCCGGAAACAGGCCGCTAAGCTTGAACGCGTTTGTTCTCATCTGGTGA
>Ga0081455_10001785_pt1 | contig 25987 bp, 27 predicted proteins | sample TabmetS3T2R1_FD_70207 | JGI IMG/M metagenome (GOLD analysis project Ga0081455, IMG submission 70207) | Tabebuia heterophylla rhizosphere microbial communities from the University of Puerto Rico - S3T2R1 | ecosystem: Host-associated > Plants > Roots > Rhizosphere ...
CGGCGACAGCGGCGACAACACGCTGAGCGGCCTGGCCAGCAACGACAGCCTGAACGGCAGCGCCGGCGACGACACGCTGGACGGCGGCGCCGGCAACGACAGCCTGAACGGCAGCGCCGGCACCGACACGGCGAGCTATGCCAGCGCGACGGCCGGCGTCACCGTCAATCTGGCGCTGGCCGGGGCGCAGAATACCGGCGGTGCGGGCAGCGACACGCTCACCAGCATCGAGAACCTGACCGGCTCGGGCTTCAACGACAGCCTGACCGGCAACAGCGGCAACAACGTGCTGTCGGGCGGTGGCGGCGACGACACGCTGGCCGGCGGCGGCGGCACCGATACACTGGCGGGCGGCGACGGCACCGATACCGTCGTGGTCGGCGCCTCGTGGCTCAGCACCACGATCAGCCAGCTCGGCCCCGACAGCTACCAGCTCACGGTCGGCGGCAACACGCTGACCACCAGCGGCGTGGAGAACTTCCAGTTCAGCAACGGCACCTTCGCCGCCAGCGCCATCCTGAACGACGCGCCGGTGGCGGCCGACGATGCCAACGCCTCGCCCCTGGTGGCCGACCACAACGCGCCCACCACGGCCACCGGCAACCTGCTCGCCAACGACAGCGATCCCGATGCGGCGCTCGGCGATACGCTTGCCGTCACCGGCATCCGCACCGGCACCGAAGGCGCCGGCGGCAGCTTCACCAGTGTCGGCGCCGGTACCGTCCTGCACGGCACCTATGGCAATCTGACCCTCGGGCCGGACGGCGCGTGGAGCTATGCGCTGGATTACAGCGATCCCGACACCAAGGCCCTGCTGGCCGGCGATGTGGTGGTCGACCATTTCGCCTACACGGTCAGCGACGCCAAGGGCGCCAGCGACATCGCCGGGCTCGACGTCACCATCCAGGGTGCCAACCACGCCCCGGTGGCGGCGGCCGACCACGGCTACGTCTCGCGCGGCACCACGGCCACGCTGCCCTATGCCCTGCTGCTGGCCAACGACAGCGATGCCGATCTTGACCCCCTCACCATCCAGAGCGTCAGCGCTGCGATCAACGGCTCGGTCGCCCTGGACGGCAGCGGCAACGTCGTGTTCACGGCGACCGCCAGCACCTCGCCGACCACCGCCGGCTTCGACTACGTCGCCTCCGACGGCTTCGTCGGCAGCTCGGCCCACGTCACGCTGGGCCTGGTCACCACCAATGCCGTCGGCAACACCCTGACCGTGAGCACGCTGGCCGGCGAGTTCTCCTACATCGACGGCCTGGCCGGCGGCGACAAGCTGACCGGCGGCGCCGGCATCGACATCCTGCTGGGCAATACCGGCAACGACACGCTGACCGGCGGCGCCGGACTGGACGTGCTGCTGGGCGGCAGCGACACCGACAAGCTCGATGGCGGCACGGCTGCCGACATCCTGTTCGGCGGCGCCGGCAACGACAGCTACTTCGTCGACGATGCCGGCGATGTGGTGCGCGAGGACACCGTGGCCGGCGTCGACGACGGCGGCACCGACACCGTCAACAGCACACTGAGCTATACGCTGGGCAGCTTCGTCGAGAACCTGACGCTGATCGGATCGGACGCCGTCGACGGCACCGGCAATGCGCTGGCCAACACCCTCAAGGGCAATGCCGCGGCCAACCATCTCTCTGGCGGCGCCGGCGCCGATATCCTGATCGGCAACGGCGGCGCCGACTATCTCGACGGCGGCGAGGGTGGCGACACCTACAACGCCGACTCCGCCGACACCATCCACGACACCGGCACCACCGGCAACGACATCGTCAGCACCAGCGTGACCTTCACGCTGAACGCGGGCAGCGGCATCGAGATCCTGACCGCCAAGGCGGGCACCACCGGCAACATCACGCTGACCGGCGACGAGGGCGGCAACCGCATCGTCGGCAACCTCGGCAACAACACGCTGCGCGGGCTTGCCGGCAACGACACGCTGGTCGGCGGCGATGGCGACGACAAGCTGGAGGGCGGGCTCGGCCGCGACACCTTGAGCGGCGAGGCCGGGGCCGACACCTTCATCTTCAAGAACGGCGACAGCCCCTCGACGGTCTCGCCCTTGGCCTACGACACGGTGAGCGATTTCGTGAGCGGGCTCGACAAGATCGACCTGTCGACGGTCGGCGCCGGCGGTCTCGCCGCTGCGGCCTACGCCGAGACCACCGTCGCCTCGGCCGCCTACGGCACGGCCTTCAACGCCGCGGTGGCGGCGATGGCGGGCGGCGACAAGCAGGCGGTGTTCGTCGCCGGCTCGACCGACGGCTGGCTGTTCTGGAACACCGACGGCGATGCCCACACGCCCGACCAGGCCATCCGCCTCGCCGGCCTCAACAACACCGCCGCCTTCGATCGCACCGATATCGTGTGACGGGCGAGAGGCGTACTCCTCCGCTGCAGCGGAGGAATCGGTTCGAAGCAGATCGACCGGGACGGACGACAGTCAAACCGTCCTTCCTCCTGTGTATGTCTTTCCGCAAGGCCGCCAGCCCGCAGCTTCGTTTTGGGCTTCGACCGTCTCTCTCGAGCTTGGTGAAGTCGGCAGCCATCATGGCGGCGGGGGATGGGGAGAGGGCCAGAGGATGGCTGCCGACAGTGCCGCCCGAAGGCGGCGTAACAATGCAACGTTCGCGAACGCCGATTGTGCCGCCGCCTGATACGACTGTGCGGGACTGCACGAACGAAGACCTCGGCATCAGCCGCCGGGTTGGTCACTGGTTCTTCTCGAGACACCATCCCGTTGATGGCCCCGGTTGATATACGTCAATTGCCTGGTCTGTGTATAAACTTAGATCATGCAGACTTGGCTTCCGAGGAGGCTCCCATGTCCCTGTCCTTGTCGCGCATCGGCACCGTGCTGGCGTCCGTGCTCGTTCTCTTGTCGGTCTCGTCCTGCGGCCACAACACGATCCCGACCCTCGAGGAGCAGGCCAAGGCCAAGTGGGCGGATGTGCAGAACAACTATCAGCGCCGGGCCGACCTCATTCCCAATCTTGTCGCGACCGTCCAGGGGTATGCCAAGCAGGAGAAGGATGTGCTCACGGCCGTCGTCGAGGCACGCGCCAAGGCCACACAGGTCAGGATCGACACCTCGCAGCTCACCGATCCGGAGAAGCTCAAGCAGTTCCAGGAGGCCCAGAACCAGCTGTCCGGTGCGCTGGGTCGGCTGCTGGCGGTGAGCGAGAACTATCCGGACCTGAAATCCAACCAGAACTTCCTGGCCCTGCAGTCCCAGCTCGAAGGCACTGAAAATCGCATCGCCGTCGCGCGCCGCGACTACATCGAGGCGGTGCGGGCCTACAACACCGAGCTCAGGACCTTCCCGGGCGTGCTATGGGCGGCGATCTTCTTCCGCTCCAACAAGCCGATGGCCGAATTTGCGGCCGGCGAGGACGCACAGAAGCCGCCGCAAGTGAAGTTCTAAGCCGATGACATCCGTCGCCTGGCGGCCGCGCTCGCGATTGGCGCCGGCGCGGCTCGCCTTTGCCCTGATCCTGTCGCTCTGCCTGGGTTGGCTGGTGGCGTTCGCCGCCAATTTCCCGGCGCTCACGGGACGCGTCGTCGATCAGGCGGGCATCATCCCGCAACAGACGCGGGACTCGCTCGAGTCGAAGCTCAAGGACCTCGAGGCCAAGTCCGGCATCCAGCTGGTCGTCGCCACGGTCAAGTCGCTGGATGGCGAGGAGGTCGAGCCCTACGCCAATGGACTGTTCCGCCATTGGAAGCTCGGTGAGAAGGCCAAGAACAATGGTGTGCTGCTCTTGGTGGCGCCCAACGAGCGACGCGTGCGCATCGAGGTCGGCTACGGCCTGGAAGGCACGCTGACCGACGCCCTGAGCTCGGTGATCATCGCCAACGCGATCGCGCCGCGCTTCAAGGCGGGCGACTTCGGTGATGGCATCATGCGCGGTGTCGACGACATCATCACCGTGCTCACGACCGATGCCTCGGAATGGCAGAAGCGGCCGTCGCTGCGGCTCGACAGCAGCGAGCAGAAGCGCCCGGTGAACTGGGTCTTCCTGGCGGCTTTCCTCGTCTTCATCGTTCTCATGCTAGGCTCGCGCACCTTTCGTTCTCTCTTCCTTGCGGCGCTGCTCACGCGGGCGGGCGGCGGCGGATACGGGCGCGGCGGCTTCTCGGGCGGCGGTGGGTTCTCGGGCGGCAGCGGCGGTGGGTTCTCAGGAGGCGGCGGATCGTCGGGCGGCGGCGGCGCCTCGGGACGGTGGTGATGGAGATTTCCTCTCAGGATCGCGCGCGCGTTTCCACCGCAATCCGGGCAGCGGAGACAAGGAGCTCGGGCGAGATCGTCTGCGTGCTGGCGCAGAGCTCCGCCGATTCCATGGCGCTTGCCATCATGGTTGCGGCTCTGTTGGCACTGGCCCTGCCGTGGCTCCTGGTCGGGTTGACCAGCCTGCCGGTCCAGCAGATCCTTTGGCTGCAGCTCGCCTTGTTCCTCTGCCTCGTGGCCCTGGCCTGCCTGCCGCGCGTGCGCGGCGCCCTGCTGCCGCAGGCTACCCGTCGAGCGATCGCCCATCGCGCCGCGATGGAGCAGTTCTTGCTGCGCGGCATCGGTCGCACGCGAGGACGGACCGGGGTGCTGATCTTCGTTTCCCTGGCCGAGCGCTATGCGCGCATCATCGCCGACGAGGCCATCGCCTCGCGCGTGCCGCAGTCGGAGTGGCAAGGCGCGATCGATGCCCTGGTCGAGCACATGCGCAACGGCCGGATGGCCGATGGTTTCGTCGAGGCAATCGAACGATGTGGTGCCGTGCTGGCGGCACATTTCCCGCGCCAGGAGACCGACCGCGACGAGTTGCCGGACCGGCTCTACCTGGTCTGATCGGCTGTGGCGGCGCAAGCGTCGCCTTGCCAGCGATATGCGGTAGCCACGCCATGCTCGACGGTCCATTCGGCCAGGCACTGGTCGTGCACGATGCCGATCGGGCTGTTCGGGATCGGCCTGATGGTGCCACCGGCATAGCTGTACGCCAGCAGTCGATCGGGAATGGCATAGGGCTGCCGCCATCGCCATTGCAGGGTCGTGACACCCGGCGCGGGCTCCGCGCGCAGGTCGGGCGGCCGGCCCATGGCGGCGAGCAGCGCGGTTTCGCTCGCGCCGATCATCGATCTCATCCGGCTGTCCGGCGTGTCCGCGCTGCTGCAGGCCCCGACGAGCCAGACGGCGAGGAGCAGAACATGCCGATGCATCACGCGCGACCGGCCTCGACCAAGCGCTGATAGAACAGCAGGTCGAGCTCCGGTGCTGTCATGCCGAGACTGGTCAGGATCGTGTGCGCCTGACCGCGATGATGGGTCTGGTGGTTGAACCAGTGATCGAGTGCCGGCATCAGCGGTTGGACGAACTCGTCCAGTGTCGAGACGCGCCGGTAACGGATGACGCCCTTCAGCGCCGCCTCATCGAGGCCGGCGATCCACACCGCGATGCGACGATCCTCCGCTTCGCGGGCTGCGCGAAGATCGGGGAAGCTCTCGTGCACGATGGCATCCAGCCGGTCGGGCGCCTCGCCCTCGCCGGTGAAGCGCTTCATCCAGATGCGATCGGTCGCCAGAAGATGGTTGAGCGTGCCGTGCATGGACTTGAAGAAGGCGCCCTTGTCGGCGCGGTATTCGCCATCGGACAGGCTCGCCGCCGCGTCGTACAGCCGGCCGTTGGCCCAGGCGTTGTAGCCCGCGAAGCTCGTATAGTGGTCCTTCATGGCGGCATTGTGAGCCGCAGCCGGCCGACTTCAAGATTGATTGGTTCGTTCAATCTCGAAAATCTTCGATGTGCCGAGCGTGCAGCGCCTGCCAGATCCGGAACGGCGTCAGTGGCATGTCCAGATGTGTGATGCCAAAAGGAGCGAGAGCGTCGAGCACGGCATGCACGATGGTGGGCGGCGCGCCGATGGCGCCGCTCTCGCCAATGCCCTTCACGCCCAGCGGATTGGTCGGCGAAGGCGTCTCCTGGAAGTGCGTGCGGATCGAGGGCACGTTGTCGGCGCGTGGCACGGTGTAGTCGAGCAGCGAGCCGGTCAGGAGCTGGCCCGAGTGGTCGTAGCAGACACCCTCGCTCAGCGCCTGGCCGATGCCCTGCACGACGCCGCCGTGGATCTGCCCTTGGGCCAGCAGCGGATTGATGATGACGCCGGCATCGTCGACGGCGACGTAGTCAAGGATCTCGACGCGCCCGGTTTCTGGATCGACCTCGAGGTAGGCCATGTGCACACCCGACGGCGCGCCCAGCGCTGTTGGATCGTAGAAGGCCGTCTCGTCGAGGCCGGGTTCCAGCCCCTCGGGCAGGACATGGCCGACATGGGCCATGCGCGCCACCTTGGCGAAGGCAAGCGGTTCGAGATCAGTGCCGGGCACGGAGAAGTGGCCGCCCTCGTACGCGAGATCGGCCTCGGCCACCTCCATCATGCCGGCGGCGATCTTCTTCGCCTTCGCCACGACGCGCATTGCCGAGACCCGCACGCTCGACCCGCCCACCGCCATGGAGCGCGAGTTGAAGGTGCCGTGGCCGGCTTGCACCTGCTTGGTGTCGCCCTGCACCACGTCGATGTCCTGCGGCGGCATTTGCAGGATGTCAGCGGCGATCTGCGCCAGCACCGTCGCGTGGCCGTGCCCCTGCGTCATAGAGCCGGAATAGATCGTTGCCTTGCCGGCTGAATCGATCACCACGCGCGCGCTTTCCCAGCCGCCGCGGTCGAAGCCGATGAAGCTGAGCCGCCGGGAAGGGCCCATGCCGCACATTTCCGTATAGGCGGCCACGCCGATACCGCGGTAGCGGCCTTCGGCACGCAGGCGCTTCTGCTCGGCTCGCTTGCCTTCGTAGTCGAAAGCGTCGAGCGCCTTGTCGAGGCAGCCCGCGTAGTTGCCGCTGTCGAACATCACGCCTTTGCTGCCATAGGGCCGGTAAGGAAAGGCCTCGGCCGGCACGAAGTTCAGCCGTCGCACGACCACGGGATCGAGAGCGAGATGGCGCGCGACGGCTTCGATGCTGCGCTCGGCGATGTAGGCCGCTTCGGGCCGTCCGTAGCCGCGATAGGCATCGACCGGCTGGGTGTTGCTGAGCACCACCTTGGCCACGGCCTCGAAATGATCGATGCGATAGGTGCCGGTGGCGAAGCTCACCGTGTTCACGGTGGGGCCGCCCGACGCCATGTTCGACAGGTAGGCGCCGACATTGCCGAGCGTCTCGACCTTGAGGCCGAGGATCAGGCCGTCATTGCGATAGGCTACTTCAATCGTCTCGGTATGGGCACGACCATGGCTGGTCGCCAGGTGGCTTTCGCTGCGCTGCTCCAGCCATTTCACCGGCGCACCCAGCTCGAGTGCGGCCCAGGCGCACAAAAGCTCCTCGGGATACAGATGCATCTTGGCGCCGAAGCCGCCGCCGATGTCGGGCGCCACAATGCGCAGCCGGTGCTCGGGCAGGCCGATCGTTTCGGCGATCCAGCGACGATGCATGTGCGGCACCTGGCTGCCGAGATAGACTGTCAGCCGGCCGTCGATGGCCGGGTCGGCAAGGACGGCGCGCGGCTCCAGGCAGGTCGGGATCAACCGATTGTTGACCAGGCTGAGCCGCAGCACGCCGTCGGCCTGGCGTGCCGCCGCCGCGAAGTCTCCGCCGCCGATGCGGAACAGCGTCGTGACATTGCCGGGCACCTCGTCATGGAGCTGCGGGGCGTCCTGCCTGACCGCGTCGACCTCGTCGATCGTGGTCGCCAGCGGCTCGTACTCGACCTCGATCTGCTCCAGGGCGTCGAACGCGGCCTCGCATGTATCGGCGATCACGACGGCGATGCATTCCCCTTGGAAGCGCACGCGGTCGATGGCCAGCACCGGACGCCGCGGCACGCGGCTGCCCGGCAGCACCCAGTTGGGCACGATCGACCCGACCTTGCCGACGAGATCGGCGCCGCTCACCGCCAAGCGTACCCCGTTCGCGGCGCGTGCCGCGGCAAGCTCGACGCGGCGGAGAAGCGCGTGAGGATGCGGTGAACGCAGGAAGGCCGCATGCAGCATGCCCGGCCGCACGATGTCATCGACGTAGCGGCCGCGGCCGGTAAGGAACTTCACGTCCTCGCGCCGCCGCAACGGCTGGCCGACATACCGGCACGGTGGCTGGCCTTCGCGAGGCTTGATCTCGATCATGACAGATTTATCGTGATATAGATAATGATTAACTTAATCGTGATCATCATCATGAATAGAGTCAAGCCATGAAAGTATCCAAGGAAGTGGGCGCTCGGCACCGGGCGGCGCTGCTGGAGGCGGCCGGTCGATTGCTGCGCGAACGAGGCTTCGACAAGGTGGGCGTGGCCGAGATCGCCCGGGCGGCCGGGCTGACCCACGGCGCCTTCTACAGCCACTTCGCCTCCAAGGAGGCGATCTGCCGCGAGGCGGTGGAAACGATGGCGCCCAGGCTTTCGCCGCAGGCGGCCCGCGGCGACCGGCAGGCCTTCATCGAAAGCTACCTCGATCCGCGCCACGTGCGCGAGCGCGGGCTGGGCTGCCCCTACGCAGCTCTGGCGGGCGACGTGCCGCGCGAAAGCGCGTCGGTGCGGACGACCTTCGCCCAGGCGCTGGCGCGATGGATCGATCGCTTGGCCTTCGGTCGAAAGGGCAAGGCGGCGCGGGAGGAGGCGCTGGTCTCGGCCGCGCTCATGGTGGGCGCGCTCGCCTTGGCGCGGGCAGCCGAGCCGGCAGTCGGCGGGGAGATCCTGCAGGCGGCACGACGGGCGTTGTTGCGGTAGGACAGATCCTCTTCAGACCGTTGCGAGCGCGATACCCAAGGCGCGGGCACCAGCGGCCAAGCGATCGTCATATGTCGCAAGCTCGATGTTCTGGCCGCGCGCACGTAGAAACTCGATCGTTGCGAGATGCAGAGCGTCCAAAGTTCTTACGGCGAGCGGAAAAGGTTCGAGGACGCGTGCCAGCACTGGCGGGACAAGCTCTACCAACGCGACGCGCCCGATCAACAAGCGCGCCCCCTCTGCATAGTTCCGCCCGAGCTTGCGCACGTGCAGTCGATTCCAGACCTCGTACTCCAGTAGGCGGCTGGCGATCAAAGGCTCCTGCCAAAGTTCGGCCGGTGGCGCGCGATCCTCGGCCTGGAGTTGCGCAAGCGCCACGGAGCTGTCGAGATAGATCACCGATCGTCGCGCGAGCGTTTGAGGTCGGCGAGGATGTCACTCAGCTTGGCCACCGGTTGGCGAGGCGGTGGTTGATCGCTGACAAGAGTAGGCGGCGTCACCCAGCCCTCGCGCACCGCTTCGGCCAGCATCGCGTCCGCGAGCACGGGGCTGCGTCCCGCCTGCGGCGGAACGAGCTCGGCCACCACTCGGTCGCGATCGGTGACCAGCACGACCTCGCCACTGGCTGCCAGTCGCACGTATTCGCTGAGCTTGTTCTTCAGCACTTTTATACCGACTGCCCGCATCATATGATGGTAGCTACTAGGCGCTACTTGTTCAAGGCAGAAGGTCGGGGCCTGTTCGTTCCTCGCCGGCGACGAGGCCATAGAGCATGACGCTGTGCCATTCTCCATCGACCTGCCAGCGGTCGCGGATCGGCCCGCCTTCGAGGCGAAAGCCCAAGCGTTCCGCGAGGGTGGCCGACGGCGTGTTCTCGGGCCGGATCAGGGCCTCGACCTTGCGCACGCCGAGCTCGTCGAACAGGTGGCGCAGCAGCGCGCGACCGGCCTCGGCCATGTAGCCTTTGCCCTGGAATGCGGGCAGCAGCAGCCAGCCGACGTCGACGCGCTGCTCGCGCACATTGCGGTGATGATAGTTGATCATGCCGACGACCTTGCGGGTCTTCTTCTGCTCGATCGCCCATAAGACGTAGTGGCGCGGCCGGTAGGGCAGATGCCAGCGCAGCACGCGGCGCGTGTTGGCGAGGTTGGGGCTGGCCGGCGTGCTCCAATAGCGCAAGTTGTCGGCATCGCTGTAGAGCGCATGCATGGCCTTGAGATCGCTGGTGCGAAACGGCCGCAGCCGCAGCCGCTCTGTGACAAGGCTCGGTTGTTTTTTGAGAGCGCGGGCCATTTGTTAGACTAGCCATGGAGGCGCTGCATGACCAAACGAATTGGTATCCTGACCAGCGGCGGCGATTGCGCAGGTCTGAACGCCACGATCCGCGCCGTGGCGCTGCGCGCCCATCATGGTTATGGCTGGACGACGGTCGGCATTCGGTACGGCACGCTGGGTCTTCTCGAGCGGCCGGTCGAGGCGGTGACGCTTGATCCGGCTCGGCTGGACGCCGCGCTGGCGCGCCAGGGCGGCACGTTCCTCGGCAGCACCAACCGCGGCAACCCCTTCGCCTTTCCGATGGAGGATGGCAGCCTGAAGAATCGCTCGGGCGAGATGCTGGACGGTCTGCGTCTGCTCGAGCTCAACGGGCTGATCGGCGTCGGCGGCGACGGCAGCCTCGACATCCTGCGCCGCCTGCTGTCGCCGATGGACCTGCCGTTCATCGGCGTGCCCAAGACCATCGACAACGACGTCGCCAATACCGAGCGCGCCATCGGCTATTCGACGGCGGTCGAGGTGGCGACCGAGGCGCTCGACCGCCTGCAGCCGACCGGCGCCAGTCACGAACGTGTCATGGTGCTGGAAGTGATGGGGCGCGACGCCGGCCACATCGCCATTGCCGCCGGCATCGCGGGGGGAGCGGACGTGGTGCTCATTCCGGAAGTGCCCTGGTACTTGGAGTGTGTCGTCAAGCACATCGAGCGCCTGCGCGCCGCCGGTCACACGTCGGCGCTGGTGGTCGTGGCCGAGGCGGCCGGCCAGTCCGACCAGGCGCCCGATGCCTCGAGCGATGCGCCCGCCCATGGCGTCGGCGAGTGGCTGGCGCGCCGCTTGAGCTATGCGACTGGGTCGGAAGCCCGTGCCACGGTCCTGGGCCATGTCCAGCGCGGTGCGGAACCGACATCGGAAGACCGCCTGCTCGCCTCGGCGCTGGGCGTGCGCGCCGTCGATCTCCTGTCCGAGGGCAAGGCCGATCGCATGGTGGCGTGGTGGCACCGCCAGGTGATCGACGTGCCGCTGGCCAAGGTCGTCGGCCGCTCGCGCACCGTCGATCTCGACGGTACCCTCATTCTCACGGCCCGCGCGCTGGGCATTTGCCTGGGCGACGCAGGCTGAGGGAGGCACATCCGATGAGACTTGGCATGCTTCTGCACTACTCCGGGACGCCGGGCGGCCTCAAGCTGCGGGAAGTGCTCGAGGCGGAGCGGCTGGGCTACCATTCCGTCTGGAGCGGCGAGGCTTATGGCACCGATGCGGTGACGCCAACCGCCTGGATCCTTGCCCGGACCACCCGCATCAAGGCCGGAACCGGTATCGTGCAGATGCAAGCGCGCACGCCCGCTTGTGCCGCCATGACGGCGATGACGCTGCAGGCGCTCTCCAACAACAGGTTCCTCCTCGGCGTCGGCAGCTCGGGACCGCTGGTGATCGAAGGCTGGCATGGCGCCCCGTTCACCAAGCCGATCGCGCGCACGCGCGAGTACATCGAGATCGTGCGCAAGATCCTGCAGCGCGCGGCGCCGCTCGAGCACCATGGCGAGCTTTACCAGATCCCGTACACGGGAGCGGGCGCCACCGGTCTCGGCAAGCCGTTGAAGACCATCCTGCATCCCGATCCCGGCTTGCCGATCTACACGGCATCGATCACGCCGATCGCGCTCAGGACCGCGGGCGAGATCGCCGACGGAACGCTGCCGATATTCATGTCGCCCGAGAAGGCGAAGCTCGTCACCGGGCCGCTGCTCGAAGGCATGCGCAAATCTGCGGATGGCAGGAGCCTCGCGACCTTCGACATCGCACCGCATGTTCGCATCGCCATGGGCGACGACCTGCAGGCCTGCCGCGATGCGCTCAAGCCAGAGATTGCCTTGTATGTCGGCGGCATGGGGCCGCGAGCCAAGAACTTCTACAACGACTTCGCCAAGCGCATGGGCTACGAGGAGGCGGCCGTCCGCATCCAGGATGCCTATCTTTCCGGCCGCCGGGCCGACGCGGTCGCGGCGGTGCCCGATGCGCTCGTCGACGAGACCTCGCTGGTCGGTGGCGCCGACCGGATAAAGGATCGCCTGCAGGCCTGGAAGGAGGCTTCCAACCGCCACGAGGTCGGCACGCTCCTGCTGAGCGGGGCGACCATTGATTCGCTGCGCGTGGCGGCGGAAGCCGTGTTGTAGACGAGCTTCTGCCTCCTGAGGGACGGCATTCAGGCCTGACCGGAGCGCAGATATTCCATTCCCGTAATTCAAGGTTGTCGCTTGGTGGGAGATGTCCTTTCCTCGTTTCAGGCTACACCAACGAGGAGATCCACCATGAACGGTCGGAAGGCCCGGCGCGCTCAGCGGCCTCTCGCGTGCATGCAGTGCCAGCCTCGCGCGCTCCGATGGGTGGATCACGACGTGATACCCCCCGCTTCGGTGCTTGGTTATTCCAGTGCCCGCGTTCTCTCACGCGTCAAGCCTGCCGAGGAGAAGTCACAACTGCGAGCGCGTGATCCAGAACACCTCGCCTTCGCTCTGCTCGGTGTCGAGCCACAGGAAGGGGAGGAGCGGCAAGGCTGCCTCCAGCGGCGCGCGGCCGCGCCCGATCTCGCAGAGCAGCGCACCGTTCTTCGTGAGATGCCGCGGCGCTTCGGCAAGGATACGTCGCACGAGATCGAGACCATCGTCGCCAGCGGCCAGCGCAAGCCGCGGCTCGTGCCGATATTCCGGCGGCAGGCGCGCCATGCCGCCGGCATCGACATAGGGCGGGTTGCTGACGATGAGATCGTAGCGCCGGCCGGCCAGCGGCTCGAAGAGATCGCCGCGGTGAAGCGTGATGCGGTCCTCCAGGCGGTGGCTCTTGACGTTGCGCCGCGCCAGCGCAAGCGCCCCGGCCGAGAGGTCGGTGGCGTCGATGTGCGCGCGCGGAAACGCGAAGGCGGCCAGGATGGCGAGGCAGCCCGATCCGGTGCAGAGGTCGAGCACGCGCCGGATCTTGCGCGGATCGCCGATCGGCAGCACCCCGTCCGCCAGCATGTCGCCAATGAAGGAGCGCGGAATGAGCGCCCGCCGGTCGGCGTGGAAGCGCACGCCGTGCATGTAGGCTGCACCCACGAGGTAGGGCGCGGGCAGCCGCAGACTCACGCGGGCGTCGACCAGGGTCAGCAAGCGTGCGCGCTCGGCCGGCGTCGGCTGCAGGTCGAGGTAGGGCTCGAGCTTGTCGATCGGCAGCTTGAGCGCTTCCAGCACCAGGAAAGCCGCTTCGTCGTGGGCATTGGTGGTGCCATGGCCGTAGGCCAGCCGCGCCGCTCGGAAGCGACGGACCGCGAACCGGAAGATGTCACCCAGCGTGTCGAGAGCGGGTGTGCCGAGAGAGGGTTTGTTGGGAACAGCCATGCCGGCCTACATTACCCGACACCCGTGGCAAAGCGTTGGGAGGAATAAAGAATGGCAGGCGCGCTCGATGGCTTGGTGGTGCTCGACCTCACGACGCATTTGTCGGGCCCGTTCTGCGGCATGCAGCTCGGCGATCTCGGCGCCGATGTCATCAAGATCGAGAGTCCGCAAGGCGATTCCATGCGCGGCGCGCCGCCGTTCATTGCCGGCGAGGGCGCACCCTTCATGCTGTGGAACCGCAACAAGCGCGGCATCCGTCTCGACCTCAAGGACACGGATGACCTGCTGATCTTCTGGGACCTGGTGGATGGCGCCGACGTGGTGCTGGAGAATTTCAGGCCGGGCGTGATGAAGCGGCTGGGCATCGGCTGGGAGGCGCTGCATGCGCGCAATCCGCGCTTGGTGCTGGGCTCGATCTCGGGCTTCGGCCAGACCGGACCCTATGCCAGCCGCGGCGGCTTCGATCTCATGGTCCAGGCCATGTCGGGCCTGATGTCGGTGACTGGACCCAAGGATGGCCCGCCCTATCGCATTCCGCTGGCGATCTCCGATGTCGGCGCGGGCCTCTATCTCACCATCGGTGTGCTGTCCGCCCTGCAAGCGCGCCAGAAGACCGGCGAAGGCCAGTGGGTCGAGACCTCCCTCCTCGAGGCCACGGTGTCGCTCGGCGTCTACGAGGCCGCCAACTATTTCGCCAACGGCAAGCGGCCGGAGAAGCTCGGCCAGGCCCACCGCGGCTCGTCGCCCTACCAGGTGTTCCAGACCGCCGACGGCTGGCTCACCATCGGCGGGGCGCAGCAGAACTTCTTCCGCAGGCTTTGCGCCCTGATCGGCAAGCCCGAGCTTGCCGACGATCCGCGTTTCAAGACCAATGCCGATCGGGTGAAGAACAACGACCTGATCGTCGGCCTCCTGCAGGAAGAGGTGAAGAAGCGCAGCACCGAGCAGTGGATGGAAGCTCTCGAAGCCGAAGGCATCCCGGCGGGGCCCGTGCTGCATCATGACGAGGTCTTTGCCGATCCCCAGGTCCTGGCGCGTGGCATGGTGGCCGAGGTCGAGCATGCCAAGGCCGGTCGCCAGAGGACGCTGGGTGTGCCGCTCAAGATGTCGGCGACACCGGGCGGCGTGCGCCGGGCCGCGCCGGTGCTGGGCCAGCATGACGATGAAATAAAGAAGGGGAAGGGACCGAAATCATGGTTGGAGCGAAAAGTCTCATCGCCGCGCTCGCGCTGACGCCGGCAGCGGCGCTGGCACAGAATGGCTACAGCTTCATCGATTCGACCAGTTCGGCGGTGCACTATAGCGTGGCGCCGGCCAAGCCTGCGATGGCCTGTGCCGGCGTAGCAGGTCTTGCCACCGCAGAGACGACGATTGTTTCGACTCGCGTCATCCCGGCAGCCGAGGGCATCCCCGAGCATTGTCGGGTGACCGGCCTGATCCAGCCCGAGATCCGCTTCGAGCTCAACCTGCCGGCCAACTGGAACCGCCGGTTCTACATGCATGGCAACGGCGGCTTTGCCGGCGAGGCGCCGGAGTTCGGTTCGCGACCGATGACCCGCGCCAACGCCCTCAAGCAGGGTTTTGCCGTGGCGCAGACCAACACCGGCCACGATGCAACTGCGGAGCCACTGGCAAGCTTTGCGGCGAGCTACCAGAAGCGCGTCGACTATGCCTTTCGCGCCGTTCACATGACGGCGGTCGAGGCCAAGCGCATCACTGCCGCCTACTACGGCCGCGCCGCCGCCTATTCCTACTGGGACGGCTGCTCCACCGGCGGTCGCCAGGGCCTGATCAGCGCCCAGCGCTTCCCGCAGGACTTCGACGGTATCGTCGCCGGGGCGCCGGTGCTCAACTTCGTCGATACGGTGGCACAAAGCCTGTGGAACGGGCTGGCGCTGGCCGAGACCCCTGTTCCGCTCGCCAAGATGAAGCTGGTGTCCGACGCCGCCTATGCGCGCTGCGATGCCAAGGATGGCCTGAAGGACGGCCTGATCGACGATCCGCGGCGCTGCGATTTCGATCCGGCGCGTGACGTGGTGCAGTGCCCGGCCGGCCAGGACGGCGAGAGCTGCCTCACCTCCGCGCAGACGGCTGCCCTCAAGAAGATCTACGCCGGCGTGCAGGTCGAGGGAAAACCGGCGCATTTCGGCCAGGTCGTCGGCGCCGAGACTGCCGGAGTCTCGTTCACCGGCAGCGGGATGACCGATAGCGGCTGGGCAATGTGGCTGATCCAGCCCGCCAGTGGCAAGGCGATACAGCACGCCTATGGCGAGAGCTTCGTTCGCTACTTCCTGCCCAAGCCGGATCCTTCACTCGACGTCGCCAAGTTCGACTTCGCCAAGGACATCGCCAAATATGCCGATGCCCGTGCGCTGCTCAACGCCACCGATCCCAACCTGGCACCGTTCCGCGCGCGGGGCGGCAAGTTGCTGATGTATTTCGGTTGGGCCGACACCGCGCTGCCGCCACTGATGGGCGTCGACTATTACCTGAAGGCGGTGGCAGCCAACGGCCTGTCGACGCCGGATTTCTTCCGGCTGTTCATGGTGCCGGGCATGTTCCATTGCCGCGGCGGCATCGGCACCGACCGGCTCGATGCCATGACCGCGTTGATCAATTGGGTCGAGAACGGTGCAGCGCCTGCCTCGATCACCGCCGCCCAGGCCGACAAGGGTAAGCAGGTGCGCACGCGCCCACTCTGCCCCTATCCCCAGGTTGCCCGTTACTCAGGATCGGGCAGCCCGGACGATGCCGCGAGCTTCGCCTGCAAGGCGCCTAACTGATCAGTGGTGCTGGTAGCGGTCGGGAATGCCATCGCCGTTCTTGTCCCGATCGTAGCGGTCGGGAATGCCGTCGCCGTCCCGGTCGCGGGGGCGATGATAGGTCGGTTGTGAGACCGGCGTCGGCACCGGAACCGGCACATAGCGGGTCTGCGGAACCGGTACGTAGCGGGTCTGGGTCACCATGGGAGCCGGCTGATAGACGGGTGGGCTCGGCTGGTAATAGGAATAGCTCGGGCGAGCGTAGTAGCCGCTGTTGTAGCCATTGTTGTAGCCGTTATATCCGTAGCCCCCGTTGTAGCCGTAGCCGCCGTTGTTCCCATAGCCGCCGTTGTTCCCGTAGCCATAGGACGAGAGTCCGTAGGGATCCACACAGCCGGTCGCCACGACGGTCAGAGCCAAAGGGACCAGCCATTTCACGTTGCGCATCGCGTTGCCTCCAGGGGAAGCGTTGTCGTTCTCACTCCTTCCCGACAAGGCATACGAAGTGCACTATGGCGACGCCGCGGCATCACCGCGGATTGTTGGTGGCAAGGAAAACCGGCTCCCGTTGATCGAGAGCCGGTGACAGCCGTCACGGATAAACGTAGGCGGTTTGCGGGTAGTAGTATCCCCGAGGAGAGTAATAGCTGCTCCGGTAGGGGTAGTAGCTACTGGCGTAGTAGGTGCTCGGGTAGGAGTAGCTGCTCCGGTAGTAGCTGCTCCGGTAGTAGCTGCTCCGGTAGGGGTAGTAGCTGCTCGGATAGTAGCTGTTGCCGTAGTAGCCGCTATTGTACGCCGTCTCCGGATAGTAAGCGGTGCAAGCGGCGGTGGTCGCGGCGATCAGGCCGGCCGCGATCAGCCCTTTGATGTAACGCATCTTTGCCTCCGTCATCGGCTAGCGCTGCCAGCGGTCGGGGACACCGTCGCCATTGGCGTCGCGATCGTAGCGGTTTGGCACGCCGTCGCGATCGTAGTCGCCGTAGGGCCCGCGCCGCGGGGGAGCGCTGTAGGCGTAGCTCGGCCTGCTGTAGTAGGTCGGGCTGCTGCTGTAGTAGGTCGGGCTTCTGGTGTAGGAGCGATACCCGCTGTTGTAGGCATAGCCGTTGTTGTAGTAGCCACTGTTGTAGGCCGTATTTGGATAGTAGCCGTCTTGGGTACAGGCAGCGGTCGCCGCGGCGATCAAACCCGTCGCGATAAGTCCTTTGACGCTGCGCATGGTTCCCTCCGTGCAAGCCTTGCGCAGTAAACGCGACAGGGTTTCACGGGTGGCGGACGCCCCTCAAATACCTCTTTTTGCCCACGCGCTGAGCCTGCAACCGGGGCAGCCGCACGGCGTTATACGCCTTTTCAGTGGGCGTAGCGCGCTGTCGCAGCGGCATAGCCGATTCGCCGTTCGGGCGGCACGGGATGCCGGCCGCTTACCCGCTCCAGCACCAGGCGCACGTCTTCGGAACTGTCGGCCTTGAGCGCCGCATCAAGGAAGAGCTGTTCCAACACGTCCTGTTGGGCGTGGCTGCCGCCCAGCAGGAACAGGTCGCCGATGACCGGCCGCAGCAGCCTCAGCGCCTCGGCGTGCTTGCCCTGGCGGTGCGCAAGCACGGCCTGGCAAAGCGGCAGCGCCACGCGGCCGACCAGACGTTCGATGGTGCCGTTGCCGCGGGCGAAGGCGCGCATGCCCTCGAGCATGCGCTGCGCCGCCTCCCAGCGGCCGGTGGCGCCCAGCGCCATCATCCAGTGGGGCAAGGTGAAGGCCGAAAGGCAGTCGCCGATGCGCGCCTCGGCCCTGTCGGCGAGCTCGACCCAGCGGTCGCCGACATCTACTCCCTGCCGCTCCAGCCGGAAAAGCATCGAGGCGGCGTTCTGAACGTCGATGTACATGTCGGGGATGGCGAGCGTGAGCGGCGAGTGCAGGTCGCGAAAGCCGTGGTCGTAAAGCGACAGCACCTCGGCGAGCTCGCGCCGCTCCAGATGGAACATCGCGCGATGCCAGAACAGGTGATGCTTGATGTTGTTGGCACCCTCCCAGTTGGGCTCCAGGCGCTTCAGCCAGTCGATGCCTTCGCTGCGCCGCCCCTGCATCTCCAGCACATGGGCGATGGCATGCGCGCCCCACAGGTCGCCGGGATCGACCTCGATCGCCATGCGGCCGGCGCCCTCGGCCAGGGTGTAGTTGCCGGCCTCCTCGTGGGCGAAGCAACGGCAGGACAGGATCATGCCCCAGCCCGGCAGCTCGGCGCTCCAATGCGGGAAGACGCGCTCGACCTCGGCCTGCATGATGGCGGCCCTGCCGAGCCAGAAGGCGTTGAAATGGTGCAGACGAAAGGCCAGCACGTCGTGCGGGTGCTCGGCGATGATGCCCTCCCAGACATCGAGCATGCGCTCGAGATCGCCGTCGATCCAACGCGCCAGCGCTTCGATATGCGCCGCCTCGCGTGTGGTCGTGCGCTTGGCGTGCTGGCGCGCATCGGCCAGCGCCTCGACGGCGCCCTGAGCATTGGTCTTGTTGTAGGCCAGCATGTTGAAGTAGCCGCGCAGCACGTGGCCCAGCGCAAAATTGGGGTCGGCCTTCAGCGCCGCCGCGAGATGGCGGCCGGCATCGGTGCGGTACTTCAGGTAGGACTGCGTGGCGCGGTCGAAGGCATCGACCGCCGTGCCGGAATCGGTCGACAGCGTGAGGCCATGCAAGTCCTTGCGCATGCGCGCTCCTCTCTACCGGCCCCGTCTACAAAGCCCCCGGCGCAGGCCCGCGCGTCGGCTTGGCGTTGAGCTTGGGCGGATGGGTGACGATCGACTTCAGCTCGGGCGTGGGTTTGCGCAGCCTGGCGATGTCCGGCAGTGGCCGCGCCAGCCCCGGGATGCGCTTGAACGCCTGCTCCATCGCGTGCGCGGCGCCCAGAAGGTCGCCGTCGCCGCGGAAGCGGCCGATCACCTGCAGGCCGAACGGCATGTCCTCGTGATCGAGCCCGCAGGGCAGCGCGATGGCGGGATTGGTCGCCAGGGTGATCCAGTAGGTCGGCGCCAGCCAATGGTAGTAGTTGCGCAGCTTCTTGCCGTCCATCTCCTCGACATAGAGCTGCTTCCAGGGAAACGGCGTCACGCCCACCGTCGGCCCGAGCACGAGGTCGTACTCCTTGTAGAGCTCCTGGAACTTGCGGAAGATCTTCGTCTGCTCGGCATGCGCCCAGGCGAAATCGGCCAGGGTCATGTTGGCGCCGATCTCGTAGTTGGCGCGGATATTGGGGCCGAGCAGCTCGCGGTTCTTCTCGTAGGCCTCGCGATAGCGCGCGACGAAGTTCACGGCGCGGATGACGTCGAAGCATTTGTCGGCTTCGCCCAGCTCCATCTTCACCTCGTCGAGGGAGCGGAACAGGGGCTTCATCGCTTTCATCTTGGCGCGCATCGTGCGGCGGATGCCCTTCTCGACGGGCACGCCACCGAAATCTTCGCTCCACGCCACCTTGAGGCTGCCGAGATCGACCTGCCAGGGCTCGGCGAAGACTTCGCCGTCGATCGGGAAGGAGAGCGGATCGCTGTTGTGCTGGCCGACTTGAGTCGCAAACAGCAGGCAGGTGTCGGCCACCGTGCGCCCCATCGGGCCCAGCACCGAGATCGGCGTCCAACCCATGGCGCGGCGTTCCACTGCCACCATGCCGGGCGACGGGCGGAAGCCCACCACGCCGCACATCGCGGCGGGGATGCGCAAGCTGCCGCCGGTGTCGGAACCGGTGCAGACCGGCAGCATGTCGGTGGCCAGCGCGACCGCCGATCCGCCCGACGAGCCGCCCGGATTGAGCTTGGGATTGAACGGATTGCCGGTGGCGCCCCACACCGGGTTGCGGCTGTTGGCGCCGGCGCCGAACTCCGGCACGTTGGTCTTGCCAACTACGACCGCGCCCGCCGCGCGGACGCGCGCCACCATGACGTTGTCCCACGACGGCACGAAGTCTCGATAAAGCGGCGAGCCGTATGTGGTGAGGAGGTCCTTGGTCTCCTCGAGGTCCTTGATGCCGGTCGGCAGGCCGTGCAGCGGCGGCAGAGTCTCGCCGCGCCGCGCCGCGGCTTCAGCCGCCTTGGCTTCCTGGCGCGCCCGCTTCACCGACATGGCAGTCACGGCATTGACCGCGGGGTTCACTTCTTCGATGCGTTCGAGGCAGGCGTCCAGCAATTCGACCGGCGAAATCTCCTTGGTGCCAATGCGATGGCGCAACTCTACAGCGCTGAGCGAAACAAGTTCTTCGTTGGACATCCTGCCCCCTTGGTGAGTGCAGAGCTTAGCCCTTCCCGTTTCCTTGGGGGAAGGGCACGATGAGCGCAGGAGGAGACAACATGGTTCATCCGCTGCGCGACAAAGCGGCCGTGAGCGGCATTGGCGAGACCGCCTACACGCGCGGCACGTCCAAGAGCGGCCTTGCGTTGCAGCTCGAGGCAAGCTTGGCCGCAATCGCCGACGCAGGGCTTCATCCGCACGACATCGACGGCGTCATCCCCTATTTTCCCGGCGGCGGCATTGCCGAGGATTTCGTTGCCAATCTCGGCCTGCCGGACCTCAAGCTCTCGGTCTTCGTGCCCATGGGGGGCGCCACCTGCGTGGCCGCTGTCCAGACGGCCATCATGGCCGTCGCCACCGGCGTGTGCAATCACGTGCTGATCTCGGTCGGCCGCACCGGCTATTCCGGTGCCCGCGTGAGCACGCGCCTGCAGCAGTTCCCGCAATTCGCGCTGGCGGCGGAGTTCGAGGCGCCGATCGGCATGTTTGCGCCGGCCCAGCTCTATGCCCAGGGCGCGCGCCGCCATATGGAGCTCTACGGCACGACGACGCGGCACTTCGCGGAGATCGCGGTGGTGACGCGCCGGCACGCGATCCTGAACGGCAACGTGGTGATGAACAAGCCGCTCACCGTCGAGGAGCATCAGGCGTCGCGCATGATCGCCGATCCGTTCCGCCTGTTCGACTGCAGCCTGGAAAGCGACGGCGGGGCCGCGATCATCATCAGCGCGTCGGAGCGCGCCCGCGACCTGAAGAAGCCGTTGGTCACGGTGAGGGGCGTGGCCGAGGGCCATCCCGAATCGCCGGCCTCGATTGCGCAGCGACCCGACCTCTTGGAGTTCGGCCTCGCGAAGGCGGCGCCGCGCGCCTACGCCATGGCGGGCGTTGGGCCCAACGACATCGATCTCGCGGAGATCTACGACTGCTTCACCTTCACGGTGATCAACCAGCTCGAGCTCCTGGGCTTCTGCAAGAAGGGCGAGGGCGGCCCGTTCATCATGGACGGCCGCATCGCGCTCGACGGCGAGCTGCCGATCAACACCCATGGCGGCCTTTTGAGCCAGGGTCATGTCGTTGGCTTGAACCACGTGATCGAGCTGACCAAGCAATTGCGTCGCGAGGCCGGCAAGGCGCAGGTCAAGGACGCCGAAGTCGGACTGGTGACGGGCTACGGCGACATGGGTGATGGTTCGATCGCCATCCTGGCGAGGGCGGCATGAGCGCGACTCCGACACCGCCGGTTCCCGAGCGTCCGCTGCCGACGCCGACGCGCGACAGCCAGCCCTACTGGGACGGCATGCGCGAAGGCCGTTTCGTGCTCCAACACTGCGCCTCGTGCGGGAAAGTACGGCACTATCCGCGCCCGGTCTGCCCGCACTGCTTCTCGATGGAAAGTGTCTTCAAGGAGGCGCCGACCGGCGGGACGATCCATAGCTGGACCGTCTGCCATCATCCTTTCAATTTTTACTTCAAAGCCATGGCGCCCTATGTCGTGGCACTGGTCGACATGGATGCCGGCGTGCGCGTCAATGCGCCGTTGCGCGGTGTTGCGGAAGGCGATCTCAAGATCGGCCAGCGGGTGAAGCTCGGTTTCGAACCGATCAACAAGGACGTGACGCTGCCGTTCTTTGTGGCGGAATAATCTAGCGCTGCGCGCTCTAAGCGCGCTCCCAGGTCATGGACATGATTGGCATGGCGTCGCCCAGTATGTTCTTTGCCGGCAAGGACCGGACGGTCAAAACGTCATCCTTGATTTCAAAGTGGCGGACTTGGGTCGTTCCGTTCCACTCTTCGTTCCAGGTTATCTCGGGATAGTAGATCAGCTCGTTCCCCTTGGTCTCATAGCGACCCGCAAATGCGACCATTGTCTGAAACAGATGCGCCGCTTCAATGGCGGCGATCGGTATTGTCGTCGCTGGGTTCCGGCCTTCGGCGGCGAAGATGGTCGCGACGTGTCCACTCGAGGTGTAGATGACAGTTGCTCTGGCGTTTCGGCCCATTGGATGCGATGTGGCATTCGTGCCGACGTCGAGCTCGGTGAAGGATTTCAACTTCCATGCACCGACTATGGGATGAATGTCTTTAGTCATCGTGGAGTGCCTTCCTGAAGGTCAGATTGAACCGACGTCGTCCGGTCAAGGGATGCTCGCCGTCCTTCAAGGCAGCCACGCCATGGAAGACGAGACGCGATGGGCCGCCCCACACCACGACATCGCCGTGCTGCAGCGGCACTTTCAGGGTCGGATCGTTGCGCTTCAGCCCGCCGAACTGGAAGGTGGCCGGCAGGCCGAGCGACACCGAGACCACCGGATGGCTGTAGTCCTGCTCGTCCTTGTCCTGATGCAATGAGAGACGGGTGCCGGGCTCGTAGCAGTTGATCAGGCAGGCATCGGGCGTGAAGCCTGCAAAGCCTGCTTCCTCGGCCACATCGTGCGCCAGGTTCCGGAAAGGCTTGGGCATGTCCGGCCATCGCGCACCGCTTTGAGGATCGTTCGCGTCATAACGATAACCCGTGCGATCGGTGACCCAGCCGACGCGCCCGCAATTGGTCATCGCTACCGACATCCGGAAGCCGCCCGGCGTCGTCATGCGCCGGAACGGGGCCTTGGCGGAGACGGCATCGATGGCTGCCAGCAGTTCCGTATCGACCTGCAGCGCGCGGCCGCGCAGCAGGAGCGCGCCGTCGCGCAAGGTCTGCCTGGGGTCGAGATCGAAGAGGTCGGCCATCAAGGCTTCAATATGGCGATCGAAATGCGAATTCCAGTCCGCTGCCGGAGCGCTAAAGCGAAGGCGCTTGCCTATGTTCTCGGCCCAACGATGGAGAAGATCATGACTGATACGATCCGTTATGCGAGTGCCAACAGCTCGCTCGGCCCGATTGTTGCCGCGCTTTCTGATCGCGGACTGGTAACGGTCGAGTTCGGCGACATGACCGAGGCCGATCTGACGGCGCGCTTTCCTGACGCGGTGCTCATCAAGGATGCGGCCGCGCTTGGGGAGACGCTTGGGAAGCTCGTCGACCTGATCGACCATCCCGAGCGCGATGTCGATTTCGCATTGGACCTGCAGGGCTCGGCCTTCGAGATCGAGGTGTGGCAGGCATTGCGCCAAATTCCTGTCGGCTCGACCGTCACCTATGGCGAGCTGGCCGCACGCCTCGGCGCGCCGCGGCAGGCCCGCGAGGTGGGCGAAGCCTGCGCCGCCAACAAGCTGGCGGTCGTCGTGCCTTGCCATCGGGTCGTCAAGAAGGACGGCTCGATTGCGGGTTACCGCTGGGGTTTCAGGCGCAAACGCACGCTGCTGGACCGTGAACACAGGGCCCGGCTCTTGCGTCCGCCCATTGCCATCCCACATGGAGCCGCGAACCTCTAGCCGGAGTGCCATGATGAAACTTTGGGCAGGCGCGGCCGCGACCGTGACGACAATCCTCGTGGCCACGCAGGCCCCCACACAGGCCGTTGCGCAAGCCGGCGACGCCGCTCGCGGCCAGAGGCTGTTCAACCAGCAATGCCGCGCCTGCCACACGTTGGAGCAGGGTGGTGCCGCGACCGCTGGACCGAACCTGCATGGCCTGTTCGGCCGCAAGGCCGGCTCCGCTGGAGGATACGACTCCTCCGATGCGATGAAGGGCTCCGGCATCGTGTGGGATGAGGCCACGCTCACCGACTATCTTCGCGACCCGAAAGGCAAGGTGCCTGGCACCAAGATGGTCTACGGCGGCATGAAGCAGGCCGCGCAGCTCGCCGATGTGACGGCCTATCTCAAGCAGGCAACGCAGTAGCACTGTCGCGCGAGCGGACGTAGACGCTGGCGCCCAGCAGCAGGCCGGCGGCCAGCGTGCCGAAGGCCATGCGATAGGCGAGGTCAGAGTTGCCGAATGCTTCGACGATATAGCCGACCAGCGCCGGCAGCACGGTGAGGCCCAGGCACTGGGCCATGTTGACGGTGGTGACACCGCGACCGGCCAGGCGATCAGGGAACAGCGTGCGGCCTTGGGCAACGATCACTGTGCCGAAGGCGCAAAAGAAGCAAACGGCCACCAGCAACACGATGGCGACGCCGAGCGACGGCCGTTCAAGCAGCGCGAGCAGCGCCAACAGGGCGGCGGAGATCGCCGTGCCGCCCAGCACGACTTTCTTGCGCGAGCGCATCAGCCGATCCATCGGTCCGTAGGCCAGGATGCCCAGGATCTGGGCGACACCCATGGCGAACAGGACATTGCCGCGGGCGACAGCGTCGAGCTTGTGCACGTCGTAGAGATACGGTCCACCCCACACGCCGAGCACGGTCAGCATGGTGGCATAAGCGAAGAAGTGCATGGCGAGCACCGGCACCAGGCCGGGCGTGGTCCACACTTCGCTCAGGCCTCTCGCGATCTCGCCGAGAGTCTCGTGGCGGGGGACCGGGACGGCGTGCTTGGGCGGCCGGTCGCGCACGAAGGCATAGAAGGCAGCTGCAACGATGACCGTGACGGCGGCCAGCACCAGGAAGCCGTTGCGCCAGCCGATGGTGGCGGCGATCCAGGCGAGCGGCGTGGCGGCGGCAAGCGTGCCGATGTTGGAGGCGGCGAACACCCAGGATAACGCCGTCGCAAGCCTCGCCGGCTCGAACCAGCGCGAGCACAGGAACACCACCGACATGAACGAGGCGGCGCAGCCTACGCCCACCACGGCGCGGCCACCGATGAGGTCGGCGGCGTCTGCCGACAGTGCGATCCACACCGCGCCTGCCACCGCGAGCAGCGACAGGGCTGCCACCGTTCGGCGGGCGCCATAGCGGTCGAACCACAAGCCGACAGGCACTTGCACGGCAAACAGCGCGAAGAAGAAGGCGCTGCCGGCCCAGCCCAGCTGGCGGGCGCTGAGGCCAAGGTCGCGTGTCAATTCGGGCGCGATCACGCTGTTGGACACGCGATAGAACTGGCTGAGGCAGGTGACCGCGATCAGCAGCAGGAGAAGCGGCAATCTCGATGCCATGGCGGTGGGTGGTTAGCACGGGCCATTGGTCGCTGTCCTTCGGCGTGGACCGAAGCATCGCCTTGCGCCACGATACGGAGCGCATGGCTGTTCTCGCTGCTTCCCGACCGACGCCGATTGCCTGGCTGCTGGCGCCGGCGCTGCTCCTGTTCGTTCTGTTCTTCGTCCTGCCTTTCGGCGTCATGGCGGCGATGTCGTTGTTTTCCGCCAATCCGGTCACCAATCCCAATGCCTTCCTGACGACGCGGCACTACGAGCGGTTCATCTTGGATACGGCAGGCATTTACCATGACGCGCTGTGGGCCACCCTGCGCATCGGTCTCATCACCACCATCGTCTCGCTGCTGATCGGCTATCCGCTGGCGCATTGGATGGCGCGCATGCAGTCGCGGTTGGGCCATGCGCTGGTGCTGATGGCGGTGATCGCCCCCATGCTGACCGGCATCGTCGTGCGCACCTTCGCCTGGATGACCATCCTGCAGGACAAGGGCGTCATCAACACGCTGCTGATGCAATGGGGCCTGATCGAGAAGCCGCTGCCCCTGATGTACAACGAGTT